>Ga0326597_10011412_pt1 | contig 11781 bp, 7 predicted proteins | sample RVTome_12_FD_203789 | JGI IMG/M metagenome (GOLD analysis project Ga0326597, IMG submission 203789) | Soil microbial communities from uranium-contaminated site in the Upper Colorado River Basin, Wyoming, United States - RVT100D185 | ecosystem: Environmental > Terrestrial > Soil > Contaminated >...
ATCGCAGGAGGTCGAACGTGTCGTGTTTGCCGTGTGGGGGACCGTCGTAGTTCGAAGGAGCGAGTCGCGGATCGGCGAGCGCTTCGAGCGCGAACTCCGCTCCGTGGCAGTGCATGCAGGCGTCCCGCAGCATCTTCTCCACGGGGCGAAGGTTGTCGTTCTGGTCATGCTCGACGCGGACGCGATTCGATCCGGAGTCGATCTCGACCCGGCGTGGGAGATGGCACGTGGCGCACGAGACGCCCGTGTTCGCCGGCGCCGCTCCCGAGATCTCTCGTCGCCACGCGGCCGCGTGCGGCGATCCCGGATAGGCGAGCGAGTGTTCGTCGGCGTGGCAGCCTAGGCACGACTCGACCGCTGCGCGCTGCGTGTCGTAGGAGTGCGCGCGGTGGCAGGAGTTGCAATCGAGCTCGCGTGCGGCGGCGTCCTCGCGCATCGGCAGTCTCGCTTCAGCGGGAGTCATCGCCGCGAGTCCGGCGGCCGGACGCATGCCGTGGTGCCCATCGAAGAACCCGGCGACCTCGCTTGCGTGACACGATTCGCATCGCTCGGTGCTCACCCGGTCGTCCCAAGCGCGCACGCGCGTACCGCCGTGGCAGTCCGAGCAGTTGGCGCCGGCGCTGGCGTGTGCCGAGGCGCGCCACTCGTCGACGGTCTCGGCCGCGGGAGCGAGGTGCGACGGGAAGTCCGGCGTCGGGATGGGTCGAGGCGCGCTGGCGACGCGCGACGGCACCGCGGGGAGTGCGAGGAGCTCGGGTTCATCGAGGTGATCGAGGAGGAAGTCCTCGTAGAGCGAGCGGTTGTCGTGGAACTTGTGGCAGCCGGAGCTCGAGCAAGAGAAGAAGTCGTAAGCGACGTGACTCGGGCGCTCTTCTGCGATGTCCGCGTGGCAGTGCGCGCAGAAGTCGACCGGCACCGTCAGGTCCATGGCGCTCGTTCGTTCCGGGACGTGCTCCTCGTGACAGGTGACGCAGCGAAGCGCGTCGATTCTGGACAGGAGCGCCGCGTTCCGCGGGTCGGTGAACTTGCTCGCGGGGTGGCTGTCCTTCGCGCGCTGGAGCTCCGCGCGGTGGCACTCGAGGCAGCTCTCTTGCGACACGCCACCGAAGGGGTCGTGGCACGCGGCGCACTCGAGCTCGATCTGGTAGTGCCCGTGACTCGTCGCTCCAGGGAGAAAGGCCGTGCGGTCGGGCGAATTGAAGGCGACGAGGAGCGACACCAAGCTCACCGCGGTGCTCGCGACGACGAGGACGCGATACCGGCTGAGTCGCGGGCAGATCTTCACGAGCGGGAAGCGCGTCAAAAGTAGTAGACCGCGAGGATGTGGAAGGCGACGAAGACGACGAGAGGCCAGAAGAAGAGCACGTGCGCGTTCGTCACGAGGGTCGGGATGCGAAGCCGCGCGAGCCGCGCGCTCCTTCCATTCGCCGCGTGAGCGATCCCCGAGCACGCGCCCAGGAGCACGAGCAGCAGGAATATCGCGGAGAGGAGGAAATTGAAGTTCGCTCCGAGTCGGAGCCCGGTGTGGAAGAAGAAGCCGAGCAGGGTGAGTGCGCCGACGACCACGTGGACCGAACGCCACGTTCCGTAACTTCCGCGGCGGAATCGGCTCCAGCGCTTCCTGACCGACAGGATCAGCGACGCCAGGCAGAGCCCGAGCAGGGTGAAACCGCTCGTCTGCTGGACGACGCCGTTGCGCCACAGGTGATCGAGCCATCCCGCGGACGCGACGCTCGCGGCGAACGGCACGGCGGGTGCGACGAGCGTGACGAGGAATCCTCCGAGAGCGACGCACGCGGCGCCGGCGAGCCAGCGCCCGCCGGACGCGCTCGCCTCGCTCTCACCAGTCAGCCTGGCGAGGATAGGCCGGCAGGATCCGCAGAACGTCGACGCGCCGGTTCGAGACGCGAGCAGGGCGATCGTGTCGCAGCCCGCGCTCGTCGCGTTGCGGAGCTCGCCGAGGCTGATGCTCGCGCACTCGCAGATGATCGTGCCCCCGGGCCACGAGCTCGTGTCGTCGGTCTTGCTGATGAGCCACAGGTCGCCGGTCGTCCGGAACCGCTCGATCTCCCGGTCCGAGATCTTGCGTCGGCTGTGGTGCGCTTCCTTCGCGCGGCCGAGCTGATTCCATTTGCCGACGGACGTGACTCCCGCGATCCGTGAGTCGATGACGACGACCTGGCGGTACGAGTCGCTCGACGAGTGCACCAGGCTGCGACCCGGAGCCGCCGGGTCGCCGACCGTGTTGACCTCTATGCCACGGAACTTGAGGCGGGTCGTGGTCGCCCGCTCGCGGAAGGAGTCACGCCCGCCGAGCAGGTTTCGCACCAGCACCTCGACCATGCGGTAGCCGGGTGCGACGAGTCCGAAGAACTCCCCGTCGATCAGCGCGCATTCACCAACGGCGTGGATTCTCTCGTCCGACGTCGTGAGCCGTTCGTCGACCTTGATGCCGCCGCGGACGCCGCACTCGAGACCCGCGTTTCGCGCGACGTCGTCGCGCGGGCGGATGCCGACCGCGAGCACCACGACGTCGACGTCGATGATCCGCTTGTTCGCGAGCCGAATCCGCGTTTCGCCGTTGCCGTCACCGTCTTCGATCGCATCGATCGTCGCACCGACGAGAACGCGGACCCCGAACGACTCGACGAGCTGCTTCAAGAACGCCCCCGCGACCACGTTCAGCTGCCGCACGAGGAGCGACGGTGCTGCCTCGACCACGGTCACTTCGAGCCCGCGCTCGCGAAGCACCTGCGCGACCTCGAGACCGAGAAGGCCGCCGCCGACGACCGCCGCGGCGCGGGAGCACTCGACGGCTCCCGCGATGCGCGCGGCGTCGTCCGCCGTTCGATAGAGATGGACGCGCGCCCCGTCGACGCCGGGGATCGGCGGGACGGCCGGCCGCGCTCCCGTCGCGAACACCACGCGGTCGTAGCCCGTTTCGATGCCACGCGCGGAGAACGCGACTCGATGCTCGCGATCCAATCTCACGACGGGATCGTCGAGGTGGATCTCGATCTCGCGACTTCGATACCATGACCTTCCTTCCAGCTCGAGCGAGTCGAGGGTCTTGCGGGTATCGGCGCCACGCTCGAGGGCGCGGCTGAGATGGACGCGATCGTAGGCGGGTCTCGGCTCGTCGCCGAAGACGGTGACGCGGAAGCGCCGTCCGGCGTCCTCGGCCGTCAGTCGATCGCAGAAGCGATGGCCGATCATGCCGTTCCCGATCACGAGGATTCGCTCGCTCACGAGTCCACCCGTCCCGTCGAACGAAGTCAGAAGTCGATCTCGGTCTGGAGCCAGTAGACCTCCCTGTCCGGAAGCCCCGAGCTGCCATCGAAGATCGCCACCTTGAGGAGCGTCTTCACGTTCTTCGTCCAGGGCTTCTCCACCACGAAGTCGAGCTCGTTGCCGAGCTCGGCGCTCGTGTCGTCGGTCCAAAACCAGTGGAAGAAAGCCGTCAGCGACACGTCGCACGGCAGCTTGGTTCCGGCTTTCGCGTAAGCGTCTTGAAGCCCAGCGACGGGCGTTTGGAGGAACACGTCGGCGAAGCCGTTGAACTTGTGGAGCGTCGCCAGGGGCGTGGCGAAGGACGCCGCCGAGTCGTCGCTTCCCAGGAGCTCGTAGCCGGCGCCTCCCGACCCGACGCCTGCGACGGCGAGCATGGCCTCGAGGAAGAAGTACTCGGCATCGTAATCGACGGGGTTGTCTCCCGCGTCGTTCTGGTGGGCGTACGACGCCGCGTACGTGGTGGAGAAGTCGCCGGCGATCGCCTGCTTTCCGGCGAAGCGCAGGCCGTAGGTGTCCGAGGAGTTGGCCGCAGCGTTGTCGAAATCGAGCAAGTAGGCGAACGCGGTGAGCTTGCCGCAGCTCAGTCCGTTGTAGGAGGCGTTGAAGAGGTGGGAGTCGGACTCGAAGTCACGGCCTGAGGACGGACCGAAGACGCGGTTGACGTCGGCGAGGTAGCCGTAGAAGAGAGTCGTGTCAGGAATAGCGTTCGAGCTCAGCGTGAAGGCATCGTAGGTCTGCTCGTTCTGTCGCCAGCCGACGTCACCGACGAAGCGATGGTCGTCGAGAGTGATGCGTTGACGTCCGGCGACGACCGCCGCGTACTCGTGTGCGTACTTGAAGAAGCCCTGGTTGAGCTCGGTGTCTTCGGGATCCGCGACGACGGCCTTGCGCGGGTTCGCGTTGAGTCCCGCGGCGTTGAAGCGATCGTCGTCGGGAGTGCGGATGTCCTCGAACTCGACTCTTGCCGAGAATCCGTGGAAGGGACGGGTCTCGTAGCCCAGTCGGACGCGTTCGGTCAGAGCCCGAGCGGTGTCGAGTCCGGTCTGCTCGACCAGCTCGCCACGAACGCGCAAGTTGAACCCGACGTCGCCGCCGGAGACGGCTTCCCAGAGACCGTCGAAGAAGGAAGGTGCTGCGTCGCCAGGTTCGGCCGCTCCCTCGACCGGTGGAATCGTTTCATCCGTAGCCGCTCGCCGCGCGAGGAACGGAGCCACGGCGACCAGAGCGGCGAAGACGAGTCGCCGGGCGACGGCGTGCGTGCGAATCGGCAATCGAGTCTCTCCAGCGTGTTCGGTGACGTCGAACGCGCATCACCCGACGGCTACGAAGCGCGACGGATGCGCGGCGGGGGCGATAGCAAAGCCGGTGCCAGTCGCTGCGCCGGCGCTCATCCCGTCCTCGTGTCCGCCGGCGCTCGACCGAGTCGCAGCGTCGGTCCATCGCGCCGCGAATGCGCGGCAGGATGCGCTCCGCGAGGCGATTCGCGCGCGGCGGATCGAAGTGGAAGTGGCGGTGCACACGCGCCGGCGGGAAACCGACGCGATGGTCCACCGACAGCCGATGTTTGGTGTCGCGCGTAGACATCTTCGTCGGCGCCGCGACAAAAACGTCAGACGTCCGTGGCGCGATTGCGCCGGCTCAGGCGCGCGGTCGCAGGAAGGTCCAGGTGCGACGGTCGCCGAAGCCGGTGACGCTCGATGATTCGCTGACGAGCTGCCAGCCGAGCTCGCCGAGCGCGTTCAGTGCAGCGGGCTGGAGCGCGCCCTTCGTGCGAGCGCCAAGCGCATCGACGAGCTCGCGCGCGCTCGTGCGCTTCTTCTCGACGCCGTCGGGACCGTGGAACTCCCACGAGGTCACACCGTTGCCGAGCGGCTGGACGACGAGGATGCCGTACTCCCAGCGCGGCAGGTTCACGTGCTCGGCAGCGACCTCGGGCGTGCCGCGCGAGCTCGCGACGATCGCGAGCGCCGCGAGCGCCGCGATCACGGCGATGGCCAGAACGCGGGTTGCGGGACGAACCGACGCATCGACGAGTCCGATCGGCGACATGGCTCTCTCCTTCGGAAGTCCGGCAGCAAGCGCTTCGCGGCGATCCGGCACGTCGCCACACGCCACCGCGCGGCCGGCCGGAGTCGGCATGATACTCGACATGTCATCCCGGTTCGAAATCGACGCGTGCCTCGAGGCCGGGTGACACCCGTCGTTGAACCACGCCCGGTTTTGAACCACGCCGAAGACTCCCCTGCCGTGCGGGCGTACGCCCCGCGGCAGCGCCCCAGCCCCGCGACGGATATCCGACGTGACTCGCGACCCCGTCACGATTACCCTCGCTGTTCGCTGGACCACGCCTCGTGTTCGCTCGCGGCTCGGCCTTCGGCGCCGCTCTGCTGCGCGCGAAACCCTGCCCGGAGACCCCCGGAGTGACGATGCGCAGCTCCGCCGAACGTCGGCTCTCGATCACTCGTCGCACTCGAAGCGAGTTCGGCGCGCTCGCCGGCGTCGTGGCCGTCCTGGCGAGCGCGAGCGCGCAGGAGCCGAGTGCGACTCGGTCGCCGGGGGAAGACTCGGCGACCGGCGCGACGTCGCTTCCCGCGTTCATCGAGCGCTACTGCATCGCATGCCACGACAGCGAACGCCGGGAAGGAAACCTCGATCTTGCCGCGGCGCTGACGGCGTGCGTGCCGGGCGACGGCGGCGCGCTCGAGCCCGCGGTCGAACCGCACGCGGAGGACTGGGAGCGCGTCGTGCGCAAGCTGCGCGTCCGTCAAATGCCGCCTCGCGGCAAGCGGCGACCGCGCGATCGCGAGTACGACGCGGTGATCGATCTCCTGGAACCATCGCTCGACCGCGCCGCGGCGCGCGCGCCGGATCCCGGCCGCACCGACACCTTCCGGCGGCTCACGCGCACCGAGTACCAGAATGCGATCCGTGACCTGCTCGCGCTCGAGATCGACGCGTCGGCGCTCTTGCCGGCCGACGAGTCGAGCCACGGTTTCGACAACGTGACCGTCGCCGATCTCTCGCCGACCTGGCTCGACCGCGCGATCACCGCCGCCGAGAGAATCAGCCAGCTCGCGGTGGGAAGCGCAGAATCGAACGTCGGCGGCGAGACGGTCCGCATCCGTCCCGACATCACGCAGGAACGTCACGTCGACGGACTGCCGCTCGGCACCCGCGGCGGCGCGCTGATCCGGCACACGTTCGCGCTCGACGGCGAGTACGAGATCCAGGTGCGCCTCGCGCGCGACCGCAACGAAGAAGTCGAAGGACTGCGCGGACGGCACGAGCTCGAGGTGCTGCTCGATCGCCGTCGCGTCGAGCTCTTCGTGGTCGAGCCACCGCCAGAGGACGCCGGCCACGCAGACGTCGACGCACACCTGCGCGTCCGCGTCGCGGTGAGCGCCGGACCGCACGCGCTCGGCGTGACGTTCGTCGAGGATTCTCCGTCGCTGCTCGAGACCAAGCGCCAGCCGTACGAAGCGCACTTCAACATGCACCGGCATCCGCGCATCTCGCCGGCCGTGTATCAAGTCTCGATCGTCGGGCCGTCCGCGGCGAAGGGTCCGGGCGACACGCCGAGCCGGCGCCGCATCCTGGTGTGCGCGCCGGAAAGCCCGGAAGCCGAAGCGGCGTGCGCCGAACGCATAGTCACGACCTTGACGCGCCGCGCGTACCGGCGGCCGGTCACCCCGGAGGATCTCGAACGGCCGCTCGCGTTCTTCCGCGACGGCCGCGCCAGCGGCGATTTCGACGCCGGCATCGAGCGCGCGCTCACCGCGATCCTCGTCAGTCCGCGCTTCCTCTTCCGCGTCGAGCGGGAGCCGCCGGACATCGCCCCAGGCACGGTCTACGAAGTCAGCGACCTCGACCTCGCGTCGCGCCTCTCCTTCTTCCTGTGGAGCAGCATTCCCGACGACGATCTGCTCGACGTCGCGGTCCGCGGCGAGCTCCGCGATCCCGCGGTGCTCGAGCGCGAAGCGCGGCGGATGCTCGCGGACGCGCGCGCGCAGAGCCTGGTGACGAGCTTCGCGAGCCAGTGGCTCCACCTGCGCAACCTCGAGTCGATCACGCCGGACCTGCGCCTCTTCACCGACTTCGACGACAACTTGCGGCAGTCGTTCCGCCGCGAGACCGAACTGCTGTTCTCGAGCGTGCTACGGGAAGACCGCAGCGTGCTCGACCTGCTGCGCGCCGACTACACCTTCCTCGACGAACGCCTCGCGAAGCACTACGGGATCCCGCACATCTACGGCAGCCGCTTCCGGCGCGTCGCGCTCGACGAGACGGTTGCGCCGGATCGAGCGAGCGAGCGCGGCGGCATCCTGCGTCACGGGAGCATCCTGACGGTGACGTCCTACGCGACGCGCACCTCGCCGGTGATCCGCGGCCACTGGATCCTCGAGAACCTCCTCGGCGCACCGCCGCCGCCGCCGCCGGCGAACGTGCCCGCGCTGCGCGACAACACGGTGGCGACGAACCTGTCGATCCGCGAGCGCCTCGCCGAGCACCGCACGAACCGCGCCTGCGCGGGCTGTCACGAGTTGATGGACCCGGTCGGTTTCGCGCTCGAGAACTTCGACGCGGTCGGTCGTTGGCGCACCGTCGAGGACGGGCGTCCGATCGACGCGAGCGGTGGCATTTCCGGCGACAGCGAGTTCGCCGGCGTCGCCGGACTCGAGCAGAGCCTCCTACGTCGTCCCGAGATCTTCGTCAGCACACTGGTCGAGAAGATGCTGACGTTTGCGCTCGGCCGTGGCGTCGAGCTCCACGACGCGCCCGCGGTGCGCGAGGTCGTCCGGCGGGCGCGCGCCGACGACTACCGTTTCTCCTCGCTGGTCGCCGGTATCGTGACCAGCACGCCATTTCGGATGAGGAAGTCCCGATGATCATCACGAAGAAGTCCCTGGCGCGACGCACCTTCCTGCGTGGGATCGGAGCGACGTTCGCGTTGCCGCTCCTCGACGCGATGGTCCCGTCGCTGACGGCGCTCGCCGACACGCCGGCGAGTCCGAGTCGCCTGCGTCGGCTCGGCTTCGTATTCATGCCGATGGGCTGCGACATCACGCGGTGGACGCCGCCGGGCGAGGAACGTCTCGACGAACTGTCGCCGATCCTGCGGTCGCTCGAACCGGTACGCGATCACGTCACCGCGATCAGCAACCTCGAGCTCCGCAACGCGTACCCCGGCACCCACGCGACGTCGAACGCGGCGTTCCTGAGCGCCGCGACCGCGAAGCGGACCGAGAGCACCGACTACGAGCTCGGAACGACCGTCGACCAGATCGCCGCGAAGGAGATCGGTCAATCGACGCAACTGCCGTCGCTCGAGCTCGCGATGGATCTGTTGCAGACGGTCGGACAGTGCGACAACGGCTACGCGTGCGTCTACCAGAACAACCTCTCGTGGTCGTCGCCAACGACTCCGCTGCCGGCGGAAGCGCACCCGCGCATAGTCTTCGAGCGCCTCTTCGGAGCGGGCGGCACCGCGGGCGAGCGCCGCGCCGCGTTGCGCCGCAAAGCGAGTCTGCTCGACTGGGTCACCGAAGACATCGCTCGACTCGAGAAGACGCTCGGACCGGGCGACCGCGCCAGGGTCAGCCAGTACCTCGAGACCATCCGCGAGGTCGAACGCCGGATTCAGCAGGCCGCAGCGAACGTCGAGGAGAATCCGCTCCCGGACCTCGATCGCCCGCGGGGCGTGCCGGCCGCGTACGCCGACCACCAAGTGCTCGCGCTCCAGGGAGACATCACGCGCGTCACGACGTTCCAGCTCGCGCGCGAGACCAGCAACCGTACCTACCCCGAGATCGGCGTCGCGGAACCGCATCACCCGCTCACCCATCACGGAAACGACCCGGAGAAGATCGCGAAGGTCGCGAAGATCAACGAGCTCCACGTCTCGCTCTTCGCGTACTTCCTCGAGAAGCTGCGCGCGACACCCGAAGGGAGCGGCTCGCTCCTCGATCATTCGCTCTACCTCTACGGGAGTGGTATGGGCAATCCGAACGTGCACGACCACACGAACCTGCCGATCCTCGTCGCGGGCGGCGCGGCGGGCAGGATGCGGGGCGGCCGGCACATCCGCTACGCGAGCCCGACGCCGCTCGCGAACCTCCACTTGACGCTCCTCGACAAGGTCGGAGTCCACGTCGACTCGTTCGCCGACAGCCAGGGCCAGGTCGACGGGCTCTTCGATCCACTGCCGCTCTGAAGCCAAGAGATGCCGCGGAACGAGAACACCTGGGACGGAATCGAGCGACTGCGCGCGCGCTCGACGTGCGCGCTCGGCGCGTGGAGCCTCGTCGTGATCGTCTCTGTGTCGGCGCTCTCGGCGCGCCGTGCGATCGCCGAAGGCTCCGAGTCGCCGCTCGCCGATGCCGCCGAGACGATGGACCGCGCGAACTTGCGCGCGCTCATCGATGCCGGCGCGGATGTCGAGCTGCCGCAGGCCGACGGCACGACCGCGCTCCACTGGGCGGTCTACCACGACGATCCGGAGTCCGTCCGGCTCTTCATCGCCGCGGGCGCCGGCGTCAACGCGCGGAATCGCTACGGCGTGATGCCGCTCGCGCTCGCATGCACGAACGGATCGACCGCGATCGTCGAATCGCTGCTCGCTGCGGGCGCCGACGCGAACGCTGAGTTGCGCGGCGGCCAGACCGTCCTGATGACCGCCGCGCGCACCGGCGTGCTCGGTCCCGTCAACGCGTTGCTCGCACGCGGCGCGAGAGTGAACGCGAAGGAACGGCGCGGGCAGACCGCGCTGATGTGGGCAGCGGCGGACGGCCACGCCGAGGTCGTCGCGCGGCTCATCGACGCCGGCGCGGACTTCGAGACGCCGTTGCGTTCTGGGCTGACGCCGATGCTCTTCGCGGCGCGCGAGGGTCGCACGAAGGTCGTCGAGGTCCTGCTGCGCGCCGGCGTCGACGTCAACGCGGCGATCGACGCCGAGAAGCGAGCTCCGCGTGGCCCCGAGAACGGCACGAGCGCGCTCGTGCTCGCGGTCGAGAACGGGCACTTCGAGCTCGCGAAGGCGCTCCTCGAAGCAGGCGCGGATCCGGACGACCAGCGCTCGGGTTTCACCGCGCTCCACACGATCACGTGGACGGCAACCCGCCGCCGATCGGATCGGGGACGCTCAGCAGTCTCGACTGCGCGCGCGAGCTCGTCGCGCACGGTGCCGACGTCGACGCGCGACTCGAGCGCGGTTCCTCGGCGCGCGGCCGTCTCAGCCGCAAGGGAGCGACGCCGTACTTCCTCGCGGCGATCACCGCCGACGTACCGCTGATGCGTCTCCTCGTCGAGCTCGGTGCCGATCCGCTCGTCCCGAACGCCAGCGGCGCGACGCCGCTCTTGGCAGCAGCCGGCGTCGGCACGGTGTCGCCGGGCGAAGACGCGGGGACCGAGCCCGAGGTGCTCGAGGCGGTGCGACTCGCGCTCGCGCTCGGTTGCGGAATCGACGCGGTCGACCAGAACGGCGAGACCGCGATGCACGGCGCCGCGTACAAGAACTTGCCGGAGGTCGTCGAGCTCCTCGCGGAGAAGGGCGCGCGCGTCGAGGTCTGGAACCGCGCGAACAAGTGGGGATGGACGCCGCTCGTCATCGCGGCGGGCTACCGCGTCGGCAACTTCAAGCCCTCACCCGAGACCGTCGCTGCGCTGCGCCGCGTGATGCTCGCAGCCGGCGTGACGCCGCCGGAGAAGATCGTCCCGCCGGCCGGCAAGGACGGCTGGGGCGATGGGAGCGTCGGCGCGAGTGGGCGCGCGCGGCGCTGACCCGCGCGCTCCGCCAGAACACAGAGGACGTCGGTCGCGGCGCGCGAGGATCCGTCGGACGCCTCGAGCCAGGGCTTCGAGCTCGGCTACGCTCTTCGAACTCTCATCTCGTTGCGCGTGCCCGCCGGCTCATCGCACACCCTTGTCGGTCCATTCCTTCCTGGATCCTTCGATCCGCAACGGGCCCGTGACTTCCTTTCCGTCGCGAACGACGACATAGGCATCGGCGCCGTCCACGCTGTCCCAGTGGAGACGCGCCAGCCCTGACGCCGTCGTCGCGCGCGAAGTCGCCGTGCGACGACCCTGGACACCCACGGCGATGATCGAATAGCGATGTTCGCCAGAGCCATCGTCGCCGACCACCGTCGGTGCTGCGGGAACCGCGATCGTCGCTCGAACCAGCTCGCCTCCCCAGAGTTGGAGGACTTCTTTGGGGTAGGGCAACCCGCCTCCGCCGTAGCCGCCTCCACCGAGGGACATCATCCCCTGCCCGATGAGCGCATCGGTGAGCGGTTCGCCATGTCCCGGCCGGAACGATTGGAAGCGGAGCCGACCGGGGTGATTCCCGCCCGTCCACTCCGCGACGGGCACCTCGGAAGGCTCGAGGGCCTCGCCCTGGATGATGGCCATTTGGCGCCACGCGCCATCGACCCAGACGTTCCACGAAATGTGCCCCGGGGAGCCGCGCCGGCTTCCGTCCTTCTCGAGGGCATG
>Ga0326597_10011413_pt1 | contig 11781 bp, 9 predicted proteins | sample RVTome_12_FD_203789 | JGI IMG/M metagenome (GOLD analysis project Ga0326597, IMG submission 203789) | Soil microbial communities from uranium-contaminated site in the Upper Colorado River Basin, Wyoming, United States - RVT100D185 | ecosystem: Environmental > Terrestrial > Soil > Contaminated >...
GCCCGACCTTGGGACGCAGCGACGTGACGTCGCTGCGCGGCGAGACCGGCGCCGTGGGGCCCGCCCCGACGGATGCAGCGCGCCCGCCCGGCCGCAGCACGGCGAAGGAGCGCTGCGCCACTTCGCCACCGACGGTGTCGAACACCGCATCGCCGACCCTGAGGTCGGCGACGCCGGAGCCCAGCGCGCTCACCACGCCGGAAAAATCCCGGCCCGGAACGTACGGAAACTGCGTGGTCGGCGCGTAGTGGCCCGCGCGCCTTTTCCAGTCGGCCGCGTTCACGCTCGCCGCGTGGACGTCCACCAGTACCTGGCCCGGCCCGGCAACCGGGTCCGGCACGTCGCCGTACTGCATCACCTCCGGCCCGCCGTTCTTCATGAAAAACGCGGCTTTCATCTGCTCTCCTTTTCGTGATCCTGGATCGTGACTCGCGGATCGCGGCTCGAAATGAAGGAAGCAGCATCCGCGCTGCTCCAAGGCAAGACCCGGGCCGTCGTGCGCTGCGCCCGCCCTCCGGGACAGCGGCGCTCACCACCCGAGCGCGTAGGAAAGCCGCCTCGGGTCCGCCCCACCTTCCAGTATTCCCGTGTCCGGGTTGACGCGAACCGCGCACACGGCGCCGGCGCGCCACTCGAGCTCCGGCCACCACTTCACGTCATGGCCGACCGCCGCCAGCGCGTCGCCCGTTGCGCGGGGAAAGCGTCCTTCCAGATTGAGCCGCGCCGGATAGCAGGCGTGCGGCTCCGAGGACGCCGGGAAGCTGTACGTCGCGAAGCGCGGCGCCTCGATCGCGCTCTGCAGGTCCATTCCGAAGACGTTGAGGTTCAGGAAGACCTGAAGCATCGCCTGCGGCTGGATGTCGTTGCCCGGCGAGCCGAACGGCATGAACGCCTTGCCGTTGCGCAGCGCCATGGCCGGGCTGCAGGTGAGCCGCGGACGCTTTCCGGGGGCGACGGCCGCGGGATGATCGGGATCGCACCAGCCCTGCGAGCCGCGCGAGGACGGGCACAGGCCCGTTCCCGGAATCACCGGCGTCGCGGACGAAGCGTCGCTGGGCGTGGCGGAGAACGCGTTGCCGTGGCGGTCGATCACGCTCACGTAGGAAGTGTCCGGCTCCTGCACGGATTCCCCGCGCGCCGGTTGCGGCAGCTTCTCCTTCCGCGCCGCCCCCCGGCCCGCGTCGCCCGGCCCGGGCATGCCGGGCGCGGCCTTGCGCGGATCGATGCGCTTGCGGCGCTCCGCGGCGTACGATTCGGACAGCAGCGCATCCATCGGCACCTCGACGAACCGCGGATCGGCGTAATAGCGCTGGCGATCCGCGAAGGCAAGCTTCAAGGCCTCGGCGAGGACGTGGATGTACTGGGGCGAGTTGTGCCCTAGCGCGCGCAGGTCGAGCCCCGACACGATGTTGAGCGCCTGCGGCAGCGCGGGCCCCTGGCACCACGGCCCGCAGGCATAAAGGTCGATATCGCCGAAGCGCGTTCGCACCGGCGGCTCGAACGTGACCGTGTAGGCCGCCATGTCTTCCAGGGTGACCCAACCTTCGTTCTCGCGGTGATAACCGGCGATCGCTGCCGCGATGTCGCCGCGATAGAACGCGTCGCGCGCGGCGCGCAGCCCCGCGATGCGCCCTTTCTTCGCCTGCGCCGCTTCCTGGTCCGCCAGGTACTGCAGCGTGCGAGCGAGATCGCGCTGCACGAAACGCTCGCCCACTTTCGGCGGCCTTCCATTCGGCAGGAAGACCTCCGCGGTCGACGGCCAACGGCGATAGTCGTCCTCGTGATCCGCGATGAACTCGGCCATCAGCCAGTGCATCGCGAATCCGTCGCGCGCCAGCCGGATGGCCGCGTGCGCGACCTCGCCGAAGCTCATGGTGCCGAACCGCTCGAGCGCGGTGAGCCACGCGTACGGCGCCGCCGGGATCACGGTGCGCAGGATCCCGGGGGGCATCTTGCCGCCGTGCTGCTTGATGAAGACGTTGATATCCGCCGCGCGCGGCCAGGTGCCGAGACCGTCGATCGTCACCACTTCGCGCCGGTCGGCGAGGTAGATCATCATCGGCGCGACGCCCGCGAAGTTGACGAGGTCCGTCTGCAGCACGCCGAGCGCGATGCCCGCCGCGACCCCCGCGTCCACCGCGTTGCCGCCCGCCTCGAGGATCGTGAAGCCGGCGTGCGCGGCGGCGTGGTGCCCCGCCGAGATCATGTGGCGGGTGCCGGTCAGCGTCGGGCGGTAGGCGGGCACGCCACGGCCTCAATCCGGCTTGATGTTGAGCTCGCGCACGACCTTGGGCCAGTACGCGGCGTCCTTGCGCAGGATGGCGGCGAATTCGGCGGGCGTCTTGTTGGCGACCTCGACGCCGATGGCCCCCATTCGCTTTTTTACCTCGGGCGCGTTCATGGCGCGGTTGATTTCGGCGTTGAGCTTCTGCGTCAGCGCTTTCGGCATGCCCGCCGGACCGAACGCGCCGAACCACACCAGCGCCTCGTAGCCGGGCAGCGCTTCGGCGATCGCCGGCACGTCGGGCAGCATCTCCACACGTTCCTTGCGGGTAATGCCCAGCAGCTTGAGCCGCCCCGCCCTCGCGTGCGACAGCGTCTGGGTGGCCGCCGTGAACAGCACCTGCGTCTGGCCGGACACCGTCGCGAGAACCGCGGGGGCGCCGCCCTTGTACGGCACGTGCAGCATGTCGATGCCCGCCAGCTTGGCGAAGATCGCCGCATTCAGGTGAGTCGAGGAGCCATTGCCCGCCGACGCATAGGCGAGCTTGCCCGGATTCGCCTTCGCATAGGCGATGAGTTCCTTCACGTTGCCCGCCGGCACGGAGGGATTGATCACCATCGTGGTGATGACGTAGGCAATCAGCGCGATCGGGGTGAAATCCTTGACGCCGTCGAACGGCATCTTCCGGATCAGCGCCTGGTTCACCACGTGCGTGTTCATCAGCCCGACCAGCAGCGTGTAGCCGTCGGGCTGCGCCCTCGCCACCAGCTCGGTCCCAATGTTGCCGGAGGCGCCCGGCCGGTTGTCGACGACGATCGGCTGCCCCAGCGCGGCATGCAGACCGGTACCGAGGGTGCGCGCGAGGATGTCGCTCGTGCCGCCCGGAGAAAACGACACGACGAGGCGGATCGGCTTCTCGGGATAGGCAGCGTGCACGGGAACGGCCCCCGACCACGCGACGACGTGAAAAAGCACGACGATGCTTGCGAATGCGCGCATGGCAACCTCCCACAAAAATTGCCCGGCACCGGTGTCACCCGGGCCGGATGATGTCCGCGCCAAAACGATGCACGAGACGACCGGCACGCCGGACCGGGTCAAGCAAACGCGCGCGGACGCAGCCCGGCGTGGAACCAGTTGATCATAGAGTAGATGTCGTAGACCGGCAATCCGAACGCCGCCTGGAGCGCCGCGGAATACGGCGGCATGTTGGTGCACTCGAGCACGATGGCGCCGACGTCTGGATTGCGGTCGAGCAACGCCTTTCCCGCGTCCAGGATGTCCTGTTGGGCGAGCGCGACGTCCATGTCGTCCTTCTCCGCCTTGATCAGCACGCGGAAGAACTCGCGGCCGTTCTCGGTGCCGACGAACGGCGTGTCGAGCGGCACGCCCGCCGACTCGAGATGGGCCGGCGTCAGAGTGGAGCCGCTCACCGTGATCACGCCGACCCGCTTGCCGGGGGGAAGCGTCGCCTGCACCCAGCGCACCTGCATCAGCGACGAGGTCGCGACCGGAACGTTCACCGCGCCCGCAATTTCATTCTGGAAGAGCGAGAGAAAGCCGCAGTTGGTCGTGATGGCCTCGGCGCCGAAACGCACCAGCTCCTTCGCCGCCTCGATGAAATCGGGCAATAGCCCGCGCGCGCCGTGGAGCACGACCTTCTCGGGGCTCGCGCCGCGCACGACGCGGTACAGCACGGGAAAGGGCCACGTCGTGGCGTTCCCCATGTCGCCCGGGATGCGCGGAAAGCGCGCTTCCAGCATGAGGATCCCGAGCGGCGCGCCGTACAGCGCCTTGCCGCCGCGGGCGATCGTGGTGGATCGGGAAGATGTCATCTTGCGTTACCCCACAAATAAAACGAATCTCAAAATAGCCTTACGGAACCCCTACATCGGTCATCCTCGCGGAGGCGGGGATCCAGTAACTGACGGTATAACCAAGATTCCCGCCTGCGCGGGAATGACGGCTTATTGAATTGAACATCAGGCAAATCGTCGCGGATCGTAGGGCCCGAGCGGGATTTCCGGTTTATGGCCGGACAGCAGCTGCGCCACCACGCGCCCGGTGCGGGCGGAGCCGACGAGGCCGACATGTCCGTGCCCGAAAGCGTAGATGATATCCCGCGTTGCGCTGGCGCATCCAATGCAGGGCAGCCCGTCCGGCATGCTGGGACGGCAGCCCAGCCAGTAACGGATGCGATCCTCCGGGAGCGGGCGCGGCAGCCCCGGGAACATGCGAAGCAAAAGATCGCGCAAGATATGCGCGCGGCGCCAGTTCGGCGCGGCGTCGGGCGCGGCGATCTCCACCTGGCCGGCGATCCGCAGCCCTTTTTCGGTCATCGAGGCGACCGCCTTGCAGTCGGCCGCCATCATCGGCGTGCGGGGCCCGGCTTCCGGGCGCTCGATCACGGCGTGGTAGCCGCGCTCCGCCGCGAGCGGCACGCGGTCCCCCGCGGCGGCCGCGAGCGGCCTCGCGCTTACGCCGGTGGCAATCACCGCCGCGTCGCAGGCGATTTCATTGGCGCCGGCCAGCACAGCCTTCAGCGATCCTGCCTCGATTCGAAAGCCGGTTGCCCGGTCCCGGACGATCTGCGCGCCACGAGCACACGCGTGGGTCACCAGCGCAGCAACATATGCTCCGGGATCACGGCAGCTGCCGGCCTCCTCCACGTAGCGGCCGAGGATGTACCGGGAATCCAGGTCCGGCTCGCGCTGCCGCAGCTCGCCAGCCGACAGCTCGATCCACTCCACGCCCATCTGCCGGCGTATGCCCCACGCTGCCGCGTCCGCTTCGAAATGGGCGCGCGAGGGATAAACGTGCAGCACGCCGCGCCGCTCGATGAGGTGCCCGGCGCCGGCGCTCTGCGCGTATTCCGCGTGCAGTTGCGGCGCCCCGGCGAGCAATGCGCGCAGCGCCCGGGCCGCCACGGTGACGCGCTCCGCCGTCCAGCCCGACGCGAGATAGCGCGCGAGCCAGGGCGCCGCCTGCGGCAGATGGGACCAGCGAATGGACAACGGGCCGAGCGGATCGAGCAGGAACCCGGGCACCTTCTTCCAGGCTCCCGGCTCGGCCGGGGGAATCACGGAGTGCGATGAAAGCCAGCCGGCGTTCCCGTAGCTCGCCGCCTGCTCTCCGCCCGGATCGCCGGGCTCGATGATGGTGACGCGATGGCCTTCCTTCAAGGCCTCGATTGCGCTGATCGCGCCCACCACGCCGGCGCCGATGACGGCGACGTGCCGGCTCACGACGGGACCGCGCCGTTCATGCCAGCGCCCGGCAGGCAAGCGCGAGCCGGCCGCACGCCTCCTCGAGGTCCGCGTCCGACGCCGCGTAGGAAATGCGGAAGTACGGCGCGAGCCCGAAGCAGCTGCCGGGAATGACGGCGAGATCGTGCGCCTCCAGCAGGTAGCGGCAGAACGCGCTGTCGCTGTCGATGACGGCGCCGTCCGGCGCGCGGCGGCCGATGAGGCCCGCGCAGCTCGCGAACGTGTAGAAAGCGCCTTCGGGCCGGCGGCACGTGATGCCGTCTACGGCATTGAGCTTCTCCACCAGACGATCGCGCCGCCGCTGGAAGACCTTGCGCCGCCCGGCGCGGAAATCCTGCGGCCCGGTGAGCGCCTCGATGGCGGCGGCCTGGCTGATCGAGGACGGGTTGGAGGTGCTCTGGCTCTGCACGATGGCCATTGCCGAGATCAGGTCCTTCGGGCCGCCGGCGTAGCCCAGGCGCCAGCCCGTCATGGCGTAGGACTTGGAAACGCCGTTCACCGTGAGCGTCCGCTCCCGGAGCGCGGGCTCGATCTGCGCCGCGGTCACGAAGGGCGCGTCGTCGTAGACGAGGTGCTCGTAGATGTCGTCGCTCATGAGCCACACGTGGGGATGGCGCTTCAGCACCTCGAGCACGGGCTTGAGCTGCGCCGCCGAATACGCCGCGCCGCTCGGGTTGGCCGGCGAGTTGAGCAGCAGCCAGCGCGTGCGCGGCGTGATCGCGGCCTCGAGATCGGCCGGATCGAGGCGGAAGCCGTTGTCCTCGCGGCAAGCGACGGGTACGGGACGCCCGTCGGCGATCAGCACCATGTCGGCATAGGAGGTCCAGTACGGCGCCGCGAGGATCACTTCATCTCCCGGATCGAGCGTCGCCATGAAGGCGTTGTGCATCACCTGCTTGGCGCCCGCCCCGGCGGTGATCTCGTCCAGCGCGTAGTCCAGCCCATTCTCGCGCCTGAACTTTTCGCGAATCGCGGACTTCAGCTCGACCGTCCCGTCCAGGATGGTGTACTTGGTCTCGCCCGCCCGGATCGCGCGGATCGCCGCTTCCTTGACGTTGTCCGGCGTGTCGAAGTCCGGCTCGCCGGCGCCGAGCACGATCATCGGCCGCCCTGCCCGGCGCCGCATCTGCGCGGTCGCGCCGATGCTCAGGATCTCGGATACCTGTATGGAGGCGATGCGGCGGGCGCGCCGGAGGCCCGATGGCCTGGAAACCCCGGAAGTCATTGGGCGATTACTTGCCGGTCGCGGCGATCCGCCGGCAATGCGCCAGCGCCGCCTCGATCAGGTTGGCGTTGGCCTCCGGCGTCCGGAAGGCGGAGTGGGCGGAGAGCGTCACGTTCGGCAGCGTCGTCAGCACGTGTCCGGCGGGCAGCGGCTCCGTGTTGTAGACATCGAGGCCGGCGTGGGCGAGGTGCCCGGTTCGAAGCGCTTCCACCATGGCTTCCTCGTCAACGATCGCGCCGCGGGCTGTATTGATGAGGATCGCCCCGGCGCGCATGGCGCGTATCCGCTCGCGCGACAGGAAGCCGCGCGTCTCGTCGGTGAGCAGCAGGTGCAGCGACACGACGTGGCTCGCGGCGAGGAGCTCCTCGAGCGCAACGAAGCGCACCCCGGGATGCGTCCTGGCGGTGCGGTTCCACGCGATCGCCTTCATTCCCGCGCCCAGGGCGAGCCGCGCCATCTCCCGCGCGATGCCGCCGAAGCCGATCAGCCCCAGCGTCTTGCCGGTGAGCTGCATGCCGTTGGTGCGCAGCCAGTTGCCCGCGCGCATCTCCCGGTCCATGAGCGCGAAGCCGCGCGCGGCGGACCACATCAGCGCGAACGCGCATTCGGCGACGGCGGTGTCGCCGTAGCCCTTGATGGTGTGGACGGCGATGCCCGCGGCAGCCAGTTCATCGGGATCCATGTAGCTGCGCGCGCCGGTCCCCAGGAAGACCACGTGCCGCAGCCCGTTGCAGCGGCGCGCCACGCCGGTGGGAAGATGGGTATGGTCGATGATCGCGATGTCGGCGCCCGCCAGGATGCCGGGCAAATCATCCGGCTGGATGTCCGGCTGGCGATGGATCGTCAGAGCGGGGTCCGACGGACGGTGAAGCTGCTGCGCGAGATCCCCCAGCGTCGGGTTGGCGTCGACGAACACCGCGCGCGGCGCGCGCGCCGGCGGTCCGCTGCTGGTGGTGGAAGGCATGTGCGACCCCTCCTCAGGCAGGAGGGGAATTGGCTGGCGCATTTCTGATTGTCATTTCTTGGCGGTCCTGGCGGTTCAGTTTCGCCTTAGCCGATGCGGACCAAGCCTCGCTTCGCGCGGTGCAGCCGCTCGAAGCCGGTCCGGGTGACCCGTATCAGCTCGCCGACCTGCACCCCCGCCTTCAGGTCCGGCGTCACGACGTTGGGCTGCACCACGACCGTCATGTTCTCCTCCAGCGTCATGTCGGGGAGCGTCCCCGCCATGCGGCTCTTCGAGCCGATGATGGGCAGGAAGTAGCCGCCGCCGAAGCCGTGCATGAGGTCGTCGCAGATCGTGTAGCCCCGCGCCTCGATCACCCCCGTGGCGTCGAGAATCTCCTGCATCGTGCAGCCGTGCCGGACGACCTTCGTCACCGCGTCGAAGGCCGCTTCCGCTGTCGCGTGGAGATCCTGGTAGAGCGTCGTTGCGTCCGCCCCTACCGTGAAGGTGCGCAGCACCTGCCCGGCGTAGTCCCACCAGAAGGCGGAGAGCTCGCAAAACACGACGTCCCCTTTCTTCACCTTGCGCGGCGAGTGGAATTGCGGCGGGACGTGGAGATGCGGCTGCTTCATCGACGTCACGCCGATGTAATGGATCATCGTCGTGCCGCCGTGCCCGAGATACGCGCTTTCGACGAGCGCGCCCAGTTCGCGCTCGGTCAGTCCCGGCTTCGTGCCCGCGAGGAGCGCCGCGAGACCCGCGTCCGACAGCGCGGCGCCGATGCGCAACCAGTCGAGCTCCTCCTCCGACTTCACCATGCGCAGCCGCACGTATTCGGCGTCCAGCCCGGCCATGGTGAAGCGTTCTTCGAGCTTGCGATATTTCTCGACCACCAGCGGCCCGATGATGCCGACCCGCTTCGCGCCGCGGCGCTCGAGGGCTGCGATCAATTTTTCGATGCCGCGATGCTCGCCCCATACCACGTCCATGTGCGGGCAGAGCTTCTTCGCGAGCGGATAGTGGTTGACCCACTCCACCGACATCCACATCTTCTCGCCGGGGCGGAAGACGACGTACGCCTGAACCGTTCCCGGCCAGCCCGTCACCCACTGCGGCGCGTTGCCCGTGCGGTGGTCCGTGATGACGAGCAGGTGATCGAGGCCGTGCTTCTCCATCACCGCCGCGAGCGCCTTGTGGCGGCGCGCATACTCCGCGCCGGAGAAGCGCGGGTACTCCTGCGCCATGATCGCGCGCAGGGAGGGCGCCATCTTGAGCGGCGTGACCCGTGACCCGTGACTCGTGACTCGGCTTTGTTTCACTTCTTGCGCCTCCCGCCTCCCGCCTCCCGTCTCACGGATTCCTCGAACCAGGGATACGCGTTCGTCTGCGACGCGGGCCGCACCGGCGTTGCGGGGCGTACCCAGGAGGGGTTGAGCTGCGAGAGCGAGGTGACGCCCATGAGGCCCATCGCGGTGCGGATCTCGACGTCCATCAGCTCCAGCATGCGCTTGAGGCCCGGCTCGCCCGCCGCGCCGAGCGCCCAGCCGAGCATCTTGCCCACGCCGACGGCACGCGCGCCGAGGCAGAGCGCCTTGACGACGTCGGTGCCGCGCTGCACGCCGCCGTCCCACAGGATCTCGGCGCGGCCGGCGACCGCGTCCACCACTTCCGGCAGCACCTCGATCGTGCCCTGCGCGTGGTCGAGCTGGCGCCCGCCGTGGTTGGATACGTAGACGACGTCCGCGCCGTGCTCGATGGAAAGCTTCGCGTCCTCCGCGGTCGCGACGCCCTTCACGATGAGCGGCAGCCCCATGCGGGATTTCATCCAGACGAGGTCCTCCCACTGGAGCCCCATTTGAAAGGAGGGGTCGCCGAAGCCCTCGCGCACGTTGGCGCGCGAGATGATGTCGCGCTCGCGCCGCCCGTAGTAGTTGCGGTCCACGCACACGCAGAGCGCGCGGTAGCCGGCGTCCTTCGCGCGGTCCAGGATGTCCTCGACCCATTTGCGGTCCGCGCGCACGTAGAGCTGGAATATCAGCGGCTCCTTCACCCCCGCCGCGGCCTCCTCCAGCCCGGGCTTCGCCGCGGTGCTGATGAAGGCGGTGGTGCCGTGCGCGACCGCCGCGCGCGCGACGTTGCACGCGCCTTCCGGGTGCGCGAAGCCGACGAAGCCCCCGACCGGCGCGAGGAACACCGGGCTCGAGAGCTTCTGCCCGAGGAGCGTCGTCGTGATATCGATTTTCCGCACGTCCACCAGCACGCGCTGGCGCAGCGCGAGGCTGTCGAGCGCCTGCCGATTCCTCAACAGCGTAGTCTCGGAGTCCGATCCGCCCGACAGGTGGTCCCACAGCGCCTGCGGCAGGTTCTTCCGCGCCGTCGCCACGATCTCCTGCAGCGACAAGAAGCCCGCCGCCGCTCGCTCGTCGATCCTGGGGTACTTCCGCGGCGCGTCCTTGATTTTCTTTACGATCTTCCTTGCCATTTCCTTTTCCGACTCAATTCATGATGAGTGCTGGATGATGCCCCCTCACCCTACCCTCTCCCCCAGGATTCAGGGGGGAGAGGGAATCCAATCACTCAGCACTCAGCACTCAGCACTGAAGTTAGAGCCCCATCTGGGCCATGAGCCGCTCGTTGTAGCGCTTCCCGGCGCCCGCGCCGATCGCGAACATGTCGCTCAGCCGCGCAACCGTTTCCGGCGGCAGCTCGATGTCCGCCGCCGCGGCGTTCAGCTCCAGGTTCTTCACGTGGTTGGTGCCGGGGATCGGGATGATGTCCTCGCCCTGCGCCAGCATCCACGCGAGCGCGAGCTGCGCGGCGGTCAGTCCCAGTTCCTTCGCCGTGGCCTCGAGCGCTTCCACCAGCTTCACGTTCTTCTCCAGGTTCTCGGGGTGGAAGCGCGGATGGCGCCGCCGGCGGTCGTTCGGCGGCAGGTCGTCCACCGTGCGGATGCGGCCGGTCAGCAGCCCCCTCCCAAGCGGCGCGTAGGCGACATAGGCGATGCCGAGCTCGCGGCACACCGGCAGGACGTCGCGCTCCACGTCGCGGAACCACAGCGAGTACTCGGTCTGGAGCGCCGCGATCGGATGCGTGCGGTGCGCGCGCCGGAGCGTCTCGGGGCCGGCCTCGCAGAGGCCGAGCCAGCGCACCTTGCCCTGCTCGACGAGCCGCGCCATCCCGCCGATGGTCTCCTCGATCGGCACCGCCGGATCCACGCGATGCAGGTAATAGACGTCGATCACGTCCACGTCGAGGCGCTTCAGGCTCTCGGCGCAGCACTGGTACAGGTATTCGGGCCGGCCGTCGGTCGCCTTCCTGCCGTCGGGCAGGTCGATGTTGCCGAACTTGCTGGTGACGAGCACCTCGTCGCGAAACCCCTTGATCGCGCGCCCGAGCAGCACCTCGTGGCGCCCGCCCCAGTAGGCATCGGACGAATCGAAGAAATTGATGCCGAGATCCCGGGCGCGGCGGATGGTCGCGCTGAACGCGCCCACCATCGCCGCGTCCTCGAATGGGATGGGCTGCGCGCCGCGGCCCATGCCGATCGCCGAAACGGACGGGCCGTCGCGGCCCAGTTGCCGATACTTCACGTCAGTCCCGTCTCGCCCACGGCAGGTAACGGCGTGTCAACCCGTTCACGAGGACCTCGAAGCTTACCCCTGCGGCGACCAGCACGATCACGGCGACGAACGCTTCACTGTGCTTGAACGTGCGCGAGTTGTACAGGATGTAGTAACCGAGACCGGGAATGGAGATGAAGAACTCGGCCACGACGGCTGCGACCAGCGCGCGCCCGGCGGCGAGGCGGACGCCGGCGAGGAGGTAAGGCAGCGACGACGGGAATACGATATCGAACAGGCTGTGGTGGGGACGCGCGCGGAACGATCGCGCCACCTCGAGGTACTCGAGCGGCACCGAGCGCGCGCCGTCGCAGGCGTTCACCGCGATCGAGAAGAACGCCGCGAATACCACCACGGCGAGCCGGGCGTCCGCGCTATAGCCGAACCACAGGGTGACCAGCGGCAGGATCGCGACCATGGGCGTCGCGAACAGGCTGTTCACGTAGTAGCGCAGGCCCCGCTCGACGAGATCGATGCGCCCCATGGCGAACCCGACCGCGGTA
>Ga0326597_10011414_pt1 | contig 11781 bp, 8 predicted proteins | sample RVTome_12_FD_203789 | JGI IMG/M metagenome (GOLD analysis project Ga0326597, IMG submission 203789) | Soil microbial communities from uranium-contaminated site in the Upper Colorado River Basin, Wyoming, United States - RVT100D185 | ecosystem: Environmental > Terrestrial > Soil > Contaminated >...
CGGCCATCCTTGGGCGCCGTAGCGCCGACGATTACGGGGGCGCGGTCAGCGGGCCGGTTTGCCGTAGTGAGCGTTCAGGTGATGCTCGGCTTTGCGTTGACGCTCGCTGGCGCGTTGATCATCGGAAGTCTCCTGCGCATCTGGCAGACCGACGTCGGCTACGCGACTGAACGCCTGCTACTGGTTGAGGGAACGCTGGAAGGAGCTGATCCGAACGCCCGCCAGTTGGCGCTGGACGGTTTCCTGGAGACCTCGCGTGCCATACCGGGTGTGACCGCGGTCGGCGCGACGGACGCCGGACTGCTGCGTAGCGGATTGCCCGGGGGAGCATGGCGCGGGAACACGTACGCAGTTACCGAGGGATTCTTCGACGTCATACAGCTTCAAGTTCTCGACGGCCGACTGCCCACGCGCGAAGAACTTCGCTCTCGAGAGCGCGTGGCTGTCATCAATGAGCGCGTCGCCGCGTTGTACTTTCCCGACCGACCCGCCGTCGGACAGACCCTGCGTGAGGAGGGCGGGAACCAGTACAGCTTCACGGTTCTGGGAGTGGTCGAGTACGCGCGGCTCGGCGGGTGGACGGAAACGCCCATCCACGGGCAGATCTACGTTCCACTGTCCGGCGCCCGGCGCTTCACCGCCGCCGTGCGCAGCGAACCAAACGCAGGCCCGGTTCTCCAGGCCCTCGTAGAGGCCACCCGGGGAACTCCGGTGCAACTCGTGACTGCGGCTTCGGCCGAGGGCCTGCTGCATGAGACCGTACGTGCCCACCGGTTTCAGGGATGGCTGTTCACAGCCTTTTCGACCGGAGCCATGACAGTGGTCTGCGTGGGCATCCTCGGTCTCATGGCAATGACGACGGTCCGCCGCTCCCGTGAACTTGCGATTCGGCTGGCGCTCGGCGCGCGGCCGGCGTCGATCCGGCGGCTCATGTTCCGAGAGCAGTTGGCGCCGCTTCTGACCGGTCTCGTCGGAGGGGCTGTCATCTCGACCTGGGCTGCGGCGGGCCTCCGGCACTACTTGTACGAGACTACGCCCTACGATCCAGCCATCTGGCTGATCGCCGCGGCGGCGATCACCAGCATCGCACTTCTGGGAATCCTGGTACCTGTGCAGCGCGCGACCCGCCTCGACCCTGCGCGCGTACTCCACACCGAGTGAGAGGGCTCCGCGCCTGTCAAGGCTACGAACGGGCGAGCGTAACGGCCTGCTTGACAATAGTCACGCCATTAGGCCAATCATCGCGTCGGCATGCAGGACGAAATGAACTGGGCCTGGCGGGGTGTTCGTCGTCGGGGCTGGCGCGCGGTGTTCGCGGTTCTGCTGTTGGGCACGGCACTCGCTGCCAACACCGTTGTCTTCTCTGCGGCTGACGCGTTTCTGTTTCGCGCGGTGCCGTACCACGAACCCGATCGTCTCGCCGTCATTGAACGAACGGACAGAGGAACGAGCGATTACATCTGGCCACAGGCGCTCGCGGCGTGGCGAGACCATACGGACATCTTCACCGGAGTCGAAGGCCACGACCGCGGGCCGTCCGCATACGTAACACAGGGCGGTATCACGGAGACAGTGCGCGCAGCTCTTGTTACGCCCGGACTCTTCGAGCTGCTTGGGGCGCTCCCCCGGTGGGGGCGACCCTTGGTCAGAAGCGACGCGGTGGAAGGCGCGCCGCCGGTCGCGATCATCGGCGAGGCGCTCGCACGCCGGCTGTTTGGCCACGCCGAAGGCGTCATCGGTCTGACCTTCTCGACCGGCAGCGAGACGCTCACCATCGTGGGCGTCATGCCCGCGAGCTTCCGTTTTCCGTCCGCGACGGAGGAGATCTGGCGGCCGCTCAACCTCGACAACTGGCCTAGCAACCGAGGCCTGCGCAACGTCGCACGCCTCGCAGCCGGCCAGACGATGGAGGACGCGATTCGGGCAGTCCAGTTGCGAACCGATTCCGTCGCCGAGGTCGTCGACGGACCCGCTGGAAACGACCGGATGCGGTTGCGCTCGCTGGCTGAGGCGCGGCGGAATACCGCCGCGACCACGGTGTTCGCTCTGCTCCTCGGTGCCGCGGCGTGCCTGCTGATGATCGCATGTGCCAATGTCGCGAGTCTCGAGACTGCCGCGGCCGTTCAGCGAGTGCGAGCCTACGCCATCCAGACCGCGCTCGGCGCGACGCGCGCTTCGTTAGTGCGGGTGAGCCTGCTCGAGGGTGTCATCCTCCTCGGGGCCGGCGCTCTCGTTGCGGGCGCGTTCGCGGCGTGGGGCGGGGCCGTGTTGGAACGGCAACTGACGGTGGCCATGCGAGACGCGTTGACGAACCCGCTCGATCTCGACAGCCGGAGCATCGGATTCATGCTGGTGCTCGGCACGGTCACGTGGCTCCTCACGTCGTTGCCCGCGGTGTGGCAAGTCACGCGGATATCCGTGGCCGACGGGCTGCGCGACGATTCGCGCGTGATGCCTGTAACCCTGGCGGCATCACGGTCCAGACAGGTGCTGATGACCGCTCAGATCGCGCTGACCGTCCTGTTACTTGTGGGCGCCCTGCTCTACGTTGAAAGCTTCGTGGCCCACGTGGGCGTGGACAAGGGTTTCGACGCGGCGCGCATCGCCACGATACAGGTCGTTCCCGCGCCCGACGCAGGTCGGCGTGGGGCAGAGCTCGAGTCGGCCGTTCTCGAGCGCCTGCGGGCGCTGCCTGGCATCCGTTCGGTCTCTCGAACCGGCTCGCTGCCACCGTCGACGCAGAGCGGTATTGGCGCGAGGCTGACGGTCGACGAGCGCGATCCGACCGACGAAATGTTGATGATCCACTTCGCGAGTGTTGACCCCGAATACTTCTCGACCATGGGCATTGCGATCGTCGAGGGTGCAAAGCTGGACGCCAACACCCCACCTGAAGCGGTCGTCATCGATGAGCGCTTCGCGCGCGCGCACTGGCCGGCCAGCTCGCCGGTCGGTTCACGTTTCACGATGGGGAACGCCGGCGTCAGTGGCATCAGAGAGTTTCGGGTCTTCGGCGTGAGCCGTGAGCTTCGGACCGACCGCCAGATGAACGAGAGAGACCAGCAGGTCTTCGTCGCGTACATTCGCATCGCGCCCACCTACAATCCGCTGACGTTCGTCGCGCGCCTGAACGACGATGCGACCTTGGGAACACTTGGACCAATCGTGCGGTCGGTAGCCGAGCGGTCGGTCGTCCGTATCGACACGATCGAAGGTCGGTACGCCAGACTCCACGCGGACACACGGCTGGCTGCGGCCGTCACCGCGGGCTTCGGGCTCGTCGCGATCATCGTCGCCACCGGCGGCGTGTACGCCGTGATGGCTTTCCTAGTGTCTGGACGACGACGAGAAATCGGCATCCGCCTGGCGCTCGGAGCTGGTCCCGCCAACGTGCAGAAACTCGTGTTTGCCTCCTCCCTCCGTTTCGTCGTCATCGGCGTGGGGTTCGGGCTGACGGCGGCTGCAATCGCGTCGCGATGGATCGCTGCGCAACTCTTTGGAGTCACACCCATCGATCCGGCGACGTACTTTGGCGTTACGGTCCTGGTGGTCTTCACCGCGGTTGCCGCGACGTGGTGGCCGGCCCGGCGAGCGTCGCGAATCGACCCGGCCATCACCCTGCGCACCGAGTGAGCTCGCGCCCGGGTGCCATGCCGGGTGCCATGCCAACGCCGCCTGAACGCCCCTGAAACGGGTGCCATGCCGGATCTGACGGTCTGAGACGGGATCGGAGGGTCACGGATTCCGAGCGAATCCGCGAATTCCCGAGCGATCTGGCGCGCCCGCCAGGACTCGAACCTGGGACCCTCGGCTTAGAAGGGTCACGTCCTGTGACCGACTCCCCTTCCCGAACAACAACTTGCGCGCGTAGCCACGCGACGCTGCCACGCGCCAGATGCTCGCGATACCTCCGTTGCCCGCCTGTAGCGACTCTCAGACTTCGGTCATTCCCCGCCCAAGAATGGGTGGACGGCACGTCCGGCTGAGATTCTAGGTCTCAGGTCGATGGCTTCTGAGGAGATCCGCAAGAAACCGAATGAACTCGGAATCGGAGGGCGCTGCATTCTCCAGGCCGTCGGCAAATACAAACAGCCCACCCACCAGGATCAAGGCCCGCTCCTAAGCGAGAGTTCGCCACGTCCCTACTTGTTCGGAGTGAAGCCGGAGAGCCTCTGAATCGCAAGAATGGAGACTATCGTGCCACGTTGCCTTATCGCTCGACTTGCGGCCAGCAGGTCGTTCACAGTCTCTGTAGCCAAGCAGTGAGGCCTCTTCTGCTCAGTGGCGTGGATGCCGACGATGTCGTCTCGCCGCAAGCGCTTTCGCCTGAACAAGAACGTACGCAGGCTTGTGGGTGAGCGCGTGCTCACGGTGTTCCCTGGTGGCGCTGGAAGAGTGCCCCGCCGCCAGCGTGCTAAGAAAACCGCCCAAGCCTGCTGCGATTACAGCTGGGTCCTGCGTGCCGAGACTCCAAGCAGCCATAGCTAGGCCTGAGAGCGTTACTGCGCGAGAACGTCTTTTCAGTATCCGAAGGTATCGGAGCTCGTGCTCTACCTCAGCAATGCGCGCCTGGAGGAGATGCCGGTCACGGGACGCTCGCCGTTTCCCAGCGTTGGCAAACAAGGCTGACCGAATATGGGCCCTGAATGCCGGCAGAGCGGACAGAGCATCCGACCGAACCTGCATGACCTCCGATGGGTCGAGATCTCGAACCCACGGCAAGTCGTGAGTGGGTGGAGTTATCCAACTGTTGGCGGCCCTGAACGCCATTTGGTCGATGGAGTCTAGGTGCGTCAGAACGCGAGCACCAAGTTCCGAGTCTGTGGCAACCGAACCCTGGCAGTGACTCGCCATAGCAATCGCGAAAACCGCCGCATCAACATGCGAACGCAGCTCCCGAGTTAGACGGCCATCCACAAAAGCTCGTAGTCGCCTAGTCTGCGCAGAGGACGGGGTCGCACCCTGTCGTCGTCTGCGCTCAACCTGGGCGAGGGTCTGCTCAATGGTCTTAGTAGGCACCATCCTGAGCACCTGCGGACCGGCTGCTCCGGTCAACACGGGGCTCTGAACGGCGACCCACGGCTTGCCCTTCGGCCAGATGTCGCCGCCACCACCGCTTCCCCACTCTATTCGGCTACCTACCGTCCTCCGAATGTCCTCCAAGAGCCGATCCGCAACTTGGGCAATGGCACGATCAGCGACAGTGCGGCAAGCTGAACACCTCGTATAGAGCCAGCGCGAGAATCGAATTACACCTCCACGCATCAGCGGTTCCAACCGACCCAAGAGCTTGACCCACAAAGCGAACACCTCGGGCGACCAATCCTCCGGAGGGATGTTCAGGACATCTCCGCTGAAATAGTCTGACAAGACGACCACGTCGGCGTACAGGCACACTCCTCGCGAGAAGATGTCCGCGTAGCGAATACGGCACGATGAACATGCACACCTGCCCTCGGTCGTAAAGGGACTCATGGACGCCGACGCATACAAGATGAAGTCAGAGGGGTTTAGCGGATCGCTGCAATCCAGAGTGTCAACGTACGGAAACACTTCGAGGTCATGCAGCGCCTGATCCTGCAGTTCCCTGATGAAGCGCTTGTCGCGCGCCAGTCTCTCGGCCCTCGCCGGAGTCAGTCGCTCAGAGAGGCAGATCTCAATCGCAGAGGGCAGTGACTGGGATCGAGACGAAGCGGCTGGAGTTGACATCAGCGTTGCGGGGCGGGCCGAACCTGGTTCCGAACGCTTGCCAGTGACCCGACGGTCCGACCAAGGTAGCATCGGTAGTGGTCCAGATAGTCGCTCTGTCGTTCTCTGTTCGCACTTGCGCGCCTGTCCGTTCCCTGCCACGCGGTCTGGCACGCGGTTCTTGACGGGTTCTGACGGTCGCTGAGGGACATGGACGGAAGGCGACTTCGCTGTTTTCCTCGGATACTCGCAAATCTTGGCGCGCCCGCCAGGACTCGAACCTGGGACCCTCGGCTTAGAAGGGGACATTGCGGAGGTCGAGCCGGCGCCTGGTCAGGGGCTTCGGGAGGGCGCCATGCGGGTGACATGCCGGTGGCACGAGCCACCGAGCGACTGCTGGTGATCGGAGGATCGCCGAGGGCGGCGACCTGCGAGCATTGGACGGACCCCTTCAAGCAGCTTTTCGGCCGTGTCGTCCCGGCGATTCCCCTCGTACCGATGGACCACGTCGGGATGAGTAGCAGCCAGGGCCCGAATCAGCGCGTCCGTACTGAGAGCCGCCGCACCTCTGGAGCCTTCCCTGTTCCTGGCATCGGGCATCTTCGGGCCTTTCTACCGGTTGACGAGTTGCGAGCAGAGCCGATCGATGATCGGCTGCCATTTCGGGTCCGGCATCGGAACCTCGCAGCGCAGAAAGGAGACAAGCTCGAGCGACCGCCGCAGGACGGCCTCGACCCTCGACTCCGGCGGAAACGACGGCTCGACGCGAAGAGTGCCGGCGATCTTCGGTCCGTAAGGCGTGCCTACTTCGTCGACCAGGATCACATTCGCGTTGCCCACTTCGACGGCCTGCCCCTGGACTCGGGCGATACGGGTCGCCGAATCAAACTCGAGCTCGAGGCCGACGTCGCCATAGCGGATGGTCTGATGGAAAGTTCCAAAGCTCCCGCCTCCCGACGTTCCGCTGCCGTCGGCAATGAACCAACCGGGCGAGCCGCGCCAAATGACCAGCAGGTCGAGGAACCGCACGCCGTCGCTGTCATATCGCGCGACCCAGGTGACCGACGCCACGGGCGAAACGACCTGCGTGGCACTTGTGAAGGCTGTCACGCGCGACGGAGGGCCTTGCTCCACGGCGCGGATGAGACCCACCGTCAGGGCCAGGATCATGAACACTAGAACACGTGTCATGCGTACCTGCCCTCCCGAGGCGGACTATACACCTGTTGGCGCCGTCACCTTTCACCGGCCTCTGCAAGCGTCTTTGATCCCGCAGGTCCGACACTTGTTCCGCTGACGGAGTCAGAGCTGGGTCAGGAGCCGGTCGTAGGCGGCGTGGCTTCCGATCCAGAACCACGTGACTTCATCGTGTTCGAGAAGTCCGACGGCGCGATAGCCGCGTCCGACTCGTACCGAATAGACGGGCTCGCGGCTGTGGATCTTCTTGAACTGCAGACTTGGGTGTTGCGGGTTCTCGAGGAAGATCCGGTAGGCCTTCCGCGCCGTCTCCTGAACCTCCGCGGGCAGGCCCCGGTACGCCGCCCAGAAGCGCGGCGTCGCGCGCGATTTCACAGCTTCTCTGGGTTGAGGTCCGTGGTACGGCCGGTACTGCGATCGCGTCGGGCCTCGGCTGCCAGCTTGGTCAGCGCGTCCTGCGAATCGCGGAACTGCCGGCCCCAGTGCTCGTCGTCCTCGAGCTCGTCCAGGAGCCAGCGTCCGACCCGGTCCTGCTCCTCGGCCGGCAGGGTGGCCAGCTTGGCGATGGCGGCGTCGAGGGTCCGGCTCATGAGTCAATTATACGAAAAGGGCTGGGACGCAGCCGAGCATCGCGCTACAGCCGACTTCCAAGGAACCGGACCATCTCATGGCGCCGCTATTGGCCCAATAGACGGCTGCCGGTGTCAAAGTTTCGCAGGAGGCTCCTATGAAACGGGTGCTGTTCAAGTTCATCAGTGCGGCTGGTTTCGTCGCCCTTGGTTGGACGGCCGGGCAGGCGACCCAAACGACCCGTGCCGACTTCGAGATATCGGTCAGCTCGCCCGAGGGAGAGACGACGATTACGTGTCAACGCGGGTGTGGACTGCAGTTCATCCGGATGGCGCCAGACCGGAGCGCGGCGGAGCCGTCCTTCACATACCGATGTAGCGGCGCGCCCAGGTGCGGCGGAACTGTGCAGGGCTGGGTGCTACCGTCATCGGTCATCCCGCACCCTGCGACCGACTGGCGCTGAAGCCGGTTGAGGTGGAGTGGGCGTCTCATGAGCCGCAGCCAGATCGCGACTGAAGTCCCAGCTACGAATCATGACTTTGCTCGCAGGCGGAGTCGGATGTCCTACCGTATCCGAATGTCCTGTCTCGTCGTCTCGCCGTCCTTCACGACGACCGGAATCGACGCCGGCAGCAACTGCTCCAGGAACGCTGCCGTTCTCAGCGCGTCGTCTTCCACGTCGGTGAGCGCGGCGATGCGGTAGTCGCCGGCGGGCAGGTCGGTGGCGATGAACGTGCCGTCGGCGCCTGGACGGACGGCCTGCACGCGCGGAGACAGAGGGTGCCACAACGTCCGGTCCGCGGCGAAGATGACGACGTAGTAGTCGGAGGCGGGTGTGCCGGTCGCCGATGAGAGCGTGCCCGTCACCGTGGTGCGCTGGTCGGTCAACGTGATCGTGACGTCGTCGAGGCTGCCGTGTTCAAACGCGAGGAGGGCATCGCGCAGGTCCGCGCCGCCCGCCGAGATCGACCGCACGGCCCAACCGGCCCTCATGCTCGTCGGCAGGAGCAGCTGGACGTCGTAGTTCCCCGGCTGGATCCCCCTGACCTGAAAGGCGCCATGCTCGTCGACGGATGCCGATCGCACCCTGACGCCGGACACCAGCGAACCGTTCAGCACGATGCTCATCCCCGCGGCGCCCACCGGCTGGAGCGAAATCCGCGTGCCGCGCCAGGACTCCGGCGCCGCGCCCGACCCGGCGGCGGTCAGCGTGCCCGAAAACGTCATTCCGGGCTGCAGGCGCAGCGCCACGCCGCCGACGTTGTCGCCCGACACCTGCACGGAGGCGACAGCCCAGTCGGTCTGTTCGCCCGTGGAAACCGACCGCACCGCTCCATCGGGACTGAGCGTCACGCCGCCACCGGACGCCGTGATGCGATAGCTGCCCGGCGGTACGTTGGCGATCGTGAATCGCCCCTGCGCGTCTGGAAGGGGGCTGCGGATGTTGAGCGCGCCGGATAGCGGCAGCGGCGGGCCGATGGCCTCGATGGCGATCGTGACCGCCTGCGCCGGCTGACCATCGATACCGGTGACCGTGCCGGACACCGTGCTCATCCGGAACATGGTGATCGGAATGTCAATGCCCTCGCGGACGCCTCCGAGTCCGACGGTCACCGGGACGGCGTTTGCGGCCACGGGCGTGCCCGGAAAGTAGGTGGGGGCATAACCGACGAGATCGGGGTCAGGCGTAGTCGCTGCCGGGGCGGTCCCAATCAGCCCGGGCTGCCCGGCCTGCTGCGTGAGTTCGCGGACGATGTCCTCGTAGCTCCGGGCGCGCGCTTCGACTTCGCCGCGGCCGATCGACGGCAATGCCCCGACGAGGTAGTCACCCGGCTCGAGCCCGTAGATGCGATAGACGCCCCGATCGTCGCTGGCGAACTCCACCGGGCCCACCACGCGCCCGCCCGCCGCCGCCTGCGCGATGGGAATCGCGATCACCTGCGTGTCGATGAGGGGTTCGCCCGTGGCGAGTCGCAGCGTGCCTGTGATCACGCCTCCCCGCGGCAGCGCCACGCGGACACCGGAGAGCTGTTGCGCGTCAGCGATGACGATCGACGTGCCCGGTCGCCCCGGCCGCTTGGCGCCGAAGCTGTTCCTGAGGTGTGCCGGCTTGTCCGCCGTCAACGTGTACCGGCCCGCAGGCAATCCGGTGAACGCAAACCGCCCGCTGTCGTCGCTCGCCATGCTCCTGGCGTCGAGGCCGTCGCTCGAGACCAGCGTAACGATGGCACGGCGCACGGGCGTGTCCGAGTCCTCAGCGATCGTCACGACACCCGCGAGGACCGCCGTGCCCGTCGGCGGTGGCGCGGCGGCGGCGGCACGACCGTCACGCTGCTGTGCCGACCCACCGGCGCCGAACATCACGAGCAGGGTGAGGCCGGCAACCGGCCCGATAGCAGGGCGAAGGCCCCTGCGGCCCCTCATCGTCGTCCTCTCCCGCGCGTCAGGTCCAACGTCAGGTTCATGCCGGGCGCCACCGTGATTCGGGTGGCCCGCGCCGCGAGCGTCTGGAGAAAGGCCGGGTCCGTCCACTTCGGTCGCTCTTCGTCGGTGACCGCAGCGAGGAAGTACTCGCCGGGCAGGATGGCCGGAGCGCGGTAGGCCCCCACCGAGGTGATCGTCGCCGTCTTGAAGCGTTGGGCGCTCAAACCGTAGTCCTGCCACGCGGTCCGGTCGGTCGGAAAGATCACGACGGCGCCGCCGTCTACGGCCAATCCGTTGGTGTCGCGCACGTACCCGGTGAGCGACATCGTCCTGCTGGTCAGTCGAATGACGATACCGGTGATGTCTCTGTTGCCTTCGACGACCAGAGGCGTCTTCAGCAGGTCGCGGCCGGCGTACTCGATCGCCTCCACCACGAAGCCGGGCGTGACCAGGCTGGTGCTGACGACGTAGCGACCCGGCAGCACCCGTTGGACCGAGAAAGGCAGCGGACTGGCCGGCTCATTCCCCGGCGGCCGTGAAAGTCCGCCGAAGGGCAGGCCCATCGAGAGGTCGCCGCTCGCCGGCTCCAGGCGGAGCAGTAGCCCTCGCTGCGTTCCCGGAGGATCCGGACTGCCGTCCCACAGGTAGTGGCCGGACACCGTGACACCGGCCTGCAGGGGAATCACGACATTGTCCACGTCCTGGTCGCCCACACTGAGTGCGACGCGGCCGATCGCGCCCGGGCCCGTCGCACTTCGGGTTGAGTATTGGACGTCGTCCGTGCCCGCGATACTGCCCGAGCTCATGCTGCCGACGAACAGGTTTGCCCGAGCTGGCATGATGTCGCGGCGCATCGAGCTGCCGGTCACGGAGCCCGAATAGCCGGACTGCGTGGAACTGGCCACGACGACGTAGTTGCCCGCCGGCACGCGCAGGAAGGTGAACGACCCGGTCCCGCCGGTCACCGTGAGCGCCGCTTCGGACCCTTCGCCGATGTCCTCCGCGCCGACCGGAACGATTCGCACCGGGACCCGGGCCAGCACCTCGGGGTCGCCCGTCACGCGTCCGGACACGCGAACGGTGGGCACGAGCTCCATCTGCACGTTGACATCGGTGCGCTCGTCGCCATGGCCGACGGTCACGGGCGTGGCCTGGGCGAGCGTGCGGGCCGCGGGGTGGAAGGCCATCGGGTACGCGGCCGCGCCGGAGCCCGGCGGAGGCGTCGGGAAATGCCCGACGAGCAGGCGCAGATCGCCCTCGGTGTCAGCCCGCATCATCGTCAACGGATGGGAGGAACTGGTCACCGGGTTGCCACCGGCCGGCGAAGGGGCAGCGGTCGTCGCTCCCGCAGCCGCTTCACCCGGCAGCGTGAGCTGGACGCTTGGCACCTGGATGACGTACGCGCCAGGACGAAGGCCAGCCAGCCGGTACATGCCGCGGTCGTCGGTCATGCCTACGGGACCCGAGGCCCAGCGCTCCCGCCCGGCGACCCACACCACCAGCAGCGCGCGGACGGGGACGCCGACGAGCGGATCGCCGAGCTCGTCGCGGACGATGCCGCTGACGGCGGCCGGCTTCCAGAGCGTAATGTCGGCCTGCTGGAACCATTGGCGGTCACGCAGGTCGAGGCGCACTCCCACGCCGATCCCCGGTGTCTCCTTGTAGCGCCCGTCGAAGTATCCCTGCTTGGACGCGCTGAGGATGTAGTTCTCGAAGGCCGGCAGCCGGGTGAAGATGAAGCGGCCGCGCGCGTCGGTCATCTGGCGAGGCAGCGCGCCAGGCCCCCCGCGGCCCGCTCCCAGGCTGACCAAGGCGCCCTCGATGGGCCGGCCCGTGAGTCCGTCAGTCACCACGCCACTGATGGCGCCGGTGCCTATCGCAGCCGCTGCGCCCTGCGGCGCC
>Ga0326597_10011415_pt1 | contig 11780 bp, 9 predicted proteins | sample RVTome_12_FD_203789 | JGI IMG/M metagenome (GOLD analysis project Ga0326597, IMG submission 203789) | Soil microbial communities from uranium-contaminated site in the Upper Colorado River Basin, Wyoming, United States - RVT100D185 | ecosystem: Environmental > Terrestrial > Soil > Contaminated >...
CGCGCCGATTTCAACGCAGTGCCGGCTTTGCAGAACGGGGTGCGGCACCCGGCGACGATCGCGACGCGCCGGCGGTCGGCAAACGACATTACATTTTCCTCCGGGTCTCCTGCCCCCGTGCTGCAACGAGGGATCGGCAACGAGGAAACCTACACCGACCCCCAACGAGCGGGGAGTTGGCGAACGGACTACCAAATGCGCCCACACAAACGGCTGACCGCGATCTTCGTGTTGCCGCTCACACTCGCGTGTGGCGGTAGGGGTGGAACGACGCCGCCGATCGGCTCGCCCTCGCCGGGGATCTATGGCATCGACAGCGCCAACACGCTCATCGTGTTCCGCGCCACCAGACCCGATCTCGTCACCCGCACCGTCGCCGTGACCGGCCTCCAGGCCGGGGAGCGGGTCGCCGGAATCGACTTCCGTCCGACCGACGGCAAATTGTACGCGTTGGGGACCAGTAGTCGCCTGTACGTCGTCGATACCATCAGCGGCGCCGCCACCGCGCTCGGAGCCGGCGCATTCACCCCGGTACTCGCCGGCACCGCCTTCGGGTTCGACGTCAACCCGGTGGTCGACCTGTTGCGCGTCGTGACCGACTCCAACCAGAACCTGCGTCTCAGTCCCGTGACGGGCGCTGTGGTCGGCGTCGACTCCGCCCTCGCCTTTCTCCCAGGCGACGTGCATGCGGGCGCCGACCCGACGGTCGCGGCCGCGGCGTACTCCAACAGCACAGTTGGGGCGACCAGCACGATCTTGTACGCGATCGACGCGGCATTCGGGGCGATCGTCACGCTCCCCACTCCGAACAGCGGCAGGCTGCTGACCGTGGGGGCTTCCGGTGTCGCCACCTTCAAGCTCGTGGGTTTCGACATCGACGGGGCCACGGGAGTCGCGTACGCGACGTTCAACCCGGTCGCGACGACCACATCACAGCTCTATACCGTCAATCTGGGGACTGGAGCGGTCATCCTGACCGGGACCGTCGGTCACGGCCTCCCGCTCATCGGCATCGCCGTCCACCCCTGACGGTGCCGCGTCCGCCGTAATCGGGCGGGGAGGTTTACATTTTCCCGGCCGGTTGATCCCACCCTGGGGCCTCCATCACGCTTTGATGCCGGAGGGGAGTTGGCGGGCGAAGCACCGTTCTCATACCGCACGCGCGCCACGGCGCTGGAGTCGATGCAGGCACAGCCGGTGGACCTGCTCGTCATCGGCGGGGGCATCACCGGCGCCGGCGTCGCGCGCGACGCGGCGTTGCGCGGCTTCCGCACGGCCCTCGTGGACTCGGGGGACTTCGGCGGCGGAACGAGCTCGCTCTCTTCGCGGCTGATCCACGGGGGCCTGCGCTACCTCGAGCACTACAATTTCCGACTGGTGCGCGAGGCGAGCCGGGAGCGCCGGGTGCTCCTCACCATCGCGCCGCATCTCGTGCGGCCGCTGCGCTTTGTGTTCCCCGTGTATAGCGGCGCGCGTGTTCCGCCCTGGAGGCTGCGCGCCGGGATGTGGCTGTACGACCTGCTGGCGGGGTTCCGTAACGTCCACGTTCATCGGTGGCTCTCGCCGGCCAAGGCACGCGAAGCCGAGCCCGGGTTGCGCGACAAGGACCTGCGCGGCGCTGCGCTCTACTGGGACGCCCAGACCGACGATGCCCGGCTGGTGGTCGCCACGCTGCGCGGAGCCGCTCAGGCCGGAGCCCTGGTGGCGAACTACAGCGCCGTCACGAGCTTCATTCACGCCGAGGGCCGCGTGGTCGGCGTGGTGGTGAAAGACAGCCTCTCGGGCGAGGAGCGCATTGTCCGCGCGCTGGTGGTGGTCAACGCCGCGGGCCCCTGGGTCGACCGCGTGCGCCGCCTCGACGCCCCTGCTGCCGCGACGCTCCTCCGCCCCTCCAAAGGCGCGCACGCCATCGTGCGGCGCGACCGGCTCGGGCTGCGCGACGCCGTCACCCTCACCTCGCCCTTGGACGGCCGGGTGATGTTCCTGTTGCCGTGGAACGATCTGGCCTACATCGGGACCACGGAGACGGAACACGTCTCCCTCGATGATGTACGGGCCACCGGGGAGGACGTGACGTATCTGTTGCGCTCCGCCAACGCGATCTTCCCGCAGGCGCGCCTATCGCCGAACGACGTCATCGCAACGTGGGCGGGGCTGCGGCCGCTGCTCGCCCGGGACAAGAACGTCTCGGCGGGCCAAGTGCCGCGCGAGCATCGCATCGTGACGAGCCCGAGCGGCCTGATCACGATCGCCGGCGGCAAACTCACGACCTATCGCGTGATGGGGCGCGACGTTGTCGATCTCGTGGCGCAGCGGCTGAAGCGCCTCGACAAGCGCGCGGTCCCGCCGCGCGCGGCGACCGACCTCGTTCCGCTCCCCGGCGGAGAGATCGCGGCGCTGGACGTCATGATGCAATCGGTTCGGATGAAAGAACTACCGCCTGCCACCGCGCGTCATCTGGTCGCGAGCTACGGCACCGAATCCGCCGCGATCCTGAACCTGGTCGCCAAAAACAAAGTGCTGGGAGGCCCGCTCGTGCCGGGGCGTCCCGAGATCCGGGCTGAAGTGGTGTATGCGGTGGAGCGGGAGATGGCGCTCCGGTTGACGGACGTGTTGATCCGTCGCTTGCACTTGTTCTACGAGGACCCGCAGCACGGCGCCGGCGTCGCGGCGAACGTGGCCCGGAAGATGACCGAGCTGCTGAACTGGGATTCCACCCGCGAGGACGACGAGATCGGGGACTACCTGGAGGAAGTCCGGAAGTCGCGGGAGTTTCTCAGGGAGGTCGGACGGCCGAGCCAGGTGGCTCGGCCCACCTTTGGCGGCTGACCCGCCGCCCCCCCCCGCGCGACCCTCATCGCGCCATCCGGAGGAAATCCACCGCCAGGTGCGCCATGGCGCGCACCCCTACCGGCAATGCCCGCTCGTCCGCGAAGAACCGCGGCGAGTGGTTGACGGCCACCGTATCGAGGTCCTGGTCGGGGGGCGTCACACCGAGGTAGAAGTAGAATCCCGGCGCCCGCTGCGCGAAGAACGAGAAGTCCTCGGCGCCGGTCCGCAGGCGCGACGACCCCAGCGCTCGCGCCCCAACGACGCGCGCGAGGGTAGGCAGCATCCGCGCGACGAGCGCGGAGTCGTTCACCGTGACCGGGTAGCTCTTTTGGATCGTGACGTCAGCACTGGCCCCGGCGCTCTGCGCGATGTGCGACGCGGTGCGACGGATGCGCGCGTGGATGTCGTCCTGCATCACGGCGTCGAACGTTCGCACCGTCCCAAGGAGCACCACGGAGTCCGGGATGATGTTGTTGCGCACCCCACCCTGGATGCTCCCGATCGTCACCAGCGCCGGAGCGACGGTGATGTCGGTCTGCCGGCTCGGGATGGTCTGCAGACCGAGCACGATCTGTGCGGCGACGGTAATCGGATCCACGCCCTTCCACGGCTGGGCCCCGTGTGTCTGACGCCCACGTACCACGATGCGCAGCGGGTCGCTCGCGGCGAGCGCCGGCCCGGAACGGTACTTGATGTGCCCCATCGTGTCGGGGAAGACGTGCAACGCGAAGATCGCGCCGGGGCGGACCGGATCGAACGCTCCTTCCTGGAGCATCAATGCAGCCCCTCCCTCTTCGCCCGCGGGCGCGCCTTCCTCGGCCGGCTGGAAGATGAAGAGCACGGTCCCCGGCAACTCCGCCTTCATCCCGGCGAGCACCTGCGCCACCCCCATCAGGATGGCCGTGTGGTTGTCGTGGCCACAGGCGTGCATCACCCCGACATCCTGGCCATTGTAGATCGCGCGCGCCGTGGACTTGAAGGGTAGGGCCACCTGCTCGGTCACCGGCAGGGCGTCCATGTCGGCCCGCAGCGCCACCACCGGCCCTGGCTTGCCGCCGCGCAGGACGCCGACGACGCCGGTGTGGGCGACACCGGTTCGCACTTCCAAGCCCAATCGCCGCAGGTGATCGGCCACCAGCTGCGCCGTGCGGACTTCGCGATTGCCCAGCTCGGGATGTTGATGGATGTCGCGCCGCCAGAGCACGACGAGGCTCTCGACCGCGACCGCCCGGCGATCGATGTCGGCCGATAGGCGATCCGGAAGAGGCCCCTGACCCGACAACGGGGCGGCGACTGCGCACGACAGCGCGCACAGAATGCGACGAATCATGCCCGCTCCTTTCGTCCGGCTTTGAGCCGGCTTTCTTCCCATGGCCAGTGACCGTTGATCTCCACCTCCAATGAGAAGGAGAGCAAGGTCCGGATGACGACGATCAACCCCAGGGCGACCACGCCCGCCACGGTGGGGTCCATGGCGACCGTTCCGATGATAGCCGCCGCCACGAGAATCTCGAGACCGAGGAGGATCGCCCGCCCCAACTGGATCCGGTAGGTGCTGTAGGCGCCGGCGAACGCCGACCCCCGGCTGAGCGCCCGGGCAAACAGCGCGGACGCCACGAGGCCGCCGCCCACGATTGCCGCGATGCCGGCGAGCTCGATGGCCCGCACGATTCCGCGCACCAGATCGCCGAACCAACCCGCTGCGATTTCGTTCATGGTCACTCCTTTGCGTCAAACAGCCGTTCCAACCACCGGACGACCGTCGGCTTGCCACAGATGATACCGTATGTTTTCGGCTCCGGACCGCGCGAGCGGTAGGCGCTGACATAGCGCCCTCCCGCCTCCTCGATCAGAAGCTGCGTGGCCGCTAGGTCCCATAGTTTCAAACCGTAGTCCACGACCGCGCCGATCAGCCCCTCGGCGGCGAAGGCGTGCGCGATGCAGTCGATGTAGCCTCGCACGTTCGCGTGCTCGCGCAGCAGCCGGTCAAACGCCGCGCCCGCACGGCATTGCACGAAACGCGGGCGATCGCCCGCGGAAACAACTTCCCGCGCCCGGTCGCGGCGCGACACGTCACGCAGACGCAACCGATGCCCATCGCGCCATGCGCCGAGGCCGAGCCCGGCACTGTAGCACCGATCCAGGCCTGGGAGATCGATCACGCCGACCAGCGGGCGGCCGCGATAGTGCAACGCGATAATGGTCCCGTAGAATGGGATCCCGTTCTTGAGGCTCGTCGTGCCGTCGATCGGGTCGAGAATCCACTGGAAATCGGCGTCCGGCGAGGTCGCCGGCAGCTCTTCACCCACGATTCCGTGTCCGGGAAAGGTGCGCCCGATGGCTGTGCGTAGCGACCGCTCCACGGCGACATCGACGTCGGTGACGAAGCTCGCGTCCGCCTTGAGCCGCGTGCGAAACCCGCGGGTGATCCGGCGCCGGCTCACCCGACGCGCCAGCTGGGCGAGTCTCAACGCGGCCCGATACAGACGCCGACGCTCTGGGAGCGAAGGAAGGCGCACGCCCCCGTGAGCGCTCACGGCCGCCGCACGGCGAGCGTACCGACTTCCGGTTCCTCCCCGCTGCACTCGCCGGACACGCGGAAGCCGCCCACCAGGAGACGACCTTCGTTGGCAAGCTCGGCAGTCCCCTCGATCGTCCCCGAGCACGACTCCGCGGGGTTGGTAAACGCGATGGTATAGGTCAGGGTGCCGCCTGCGCGGGCCCCGGTGAGCTTGCCGGTGAGCGCCGGATCGCGCGTGGTCACCGCGCCGGTCACGATCCCCGCGGAGTCCTCGTGGAGCGTGAGTGACGCCGCAATCCGGCGCCGTTCAGGGATGATCTCGCCGGCATAGGTACCGGTAAACGATGCGGGCGACGGCGGGGCGGGCGACACGCCAGGGCGCGGCAGCGCAAAGGCGATCAGGTAGTCGCCGAGCGTGGTACCGAGCTGGGCGTACCCGCCGGCGGAGATCACCACGTACTGGCGGCCGGTGTTGCTCAACTGGTAGGTCATCGGCAGCGCGTGGCCGCCCGCCGGTAGCGCGGCCGTCCACAGCTCGGCTCCGGTCTCGATGTCGAAGGCGCGCAGCCGCTGGTCCAGCGTCGCCGCGATGAACACGAGTCCACCCGCGGTCACGATCGCCCCGCCCAGGTTGATCGATCCCCACCCAGCCGATCCCGGCACCTGCGCCAGCGGCGGGATGGCGCCGAGCGGAACCCGCCAGCGCTCTGCCCCGGTGGCGAGGTTCACGGCAACGAGTTGGCCCCACGGCGGTGGCGTGCACGGCGCGCCGTCCGAGCCGCGCGGCCACTGGCGCATCATCCCGTACGCCGTGCCGCGCTGGTCGGAGATCTCAGCGCCGGGGTGCGCGCGGCGGGCAGCCGAGAGACTGTCGCGCGGGACGAGGGTCACGAGGGTCGCGAAGCGGTTGATCGGCGTGACGAGAAGCCCGCGCACGGGGTCAACGGCAACGCCGCTCCAATTCCCCCCTCCGATGTTGCCGGGATAGATGATCGTGCCGCGCACGCTTGGTGGGGTGAAGACCCCTTCGGCGCGTGCGCCGACGAGCTGTGCCCGACACACCTCACGGCCGTCCGGCGTAACGCCCCACGCACTGTCCGGGGTAAAGGTCGACGACTCGAGCGGGAGCGGCGCCGTCGGGAACGGCTGGGTCGGCCAGGCCTGCTCGCCGGGCACGTCACTCTTCGGGACGGCGCGCTCCACGACGGGAAACAGCGGCGCCCCTGTCCGTCGGTCGAGCACGTAGACAAATCCCATTTTCGTCTGCTGCACCACCGCGGGGATGTTCTTGCCCCCACGACGCAGCGTCACCAGCGTCGGCTGGGCGGGGACATCATAATCCCACAGGTCGTGATGTACGGCTTGGAAGTGCCACACGACGTGTCCGTCGGAAGCGCGCAATGCGACGAGCGAGTTCGCGAACAGGTTCTGGCCGAGCCGCTCTCCGCCGTAGAAGTCCGGGCTCGCGCTGCCGATCGGCACGAACACCAGCCCGAGCGCCGTGTCCACTGACATCACCGACCACGCGTTCGCGGCGCCGGTGCGTTCCGCGGCAGGAAACTTCCACGTGTCGTACCCCGGGAGTCCGGCGGCGCGCGGAATCGGATCCCAGCTCCACAGCAGCGTGCCGCTCCTCGCATCGAAGGCCCGCACTTTGCCGCTCGGCGCGTTGACCCGTTGGTTGTCGGCGATCGCCGAGCCGATGATCACGACATCGCCCGCGACCGCCGGGGGCGATGTGATTTCGTACTCGCCCTGGTATGCCGGCGCGTGCAGGAGGTCGCGGTTGAGATCCACTTGGCCGGCGGTACCGAATCCGCCGCACGGTTTCCCCGTCGCGGCGTCGAGCGCGATCAGCCGCGCATCGATCGGAGCAACGAAAATGCGCCGGCGACACGTGGCGCCCGTCGGGGCGCGGCGGTCGAGCCACGCGGCCACGCCACGATTGGCGAAATCGCCGTAGTCGCCGTTCAAGGCGATGCGAGGATCGTAACTCCAGCGCTCGACGCCCGTTTCAGGGGCGAGCGCGATCACACGACCGAACGGCGTGCTCACGTACAGCGTTCCGTCCGCCAGGATCGGCGTCGACTCGGACTTGATGAGGCGGTCGCCGAAGAGGTAGTCACCGGTGCGATAGATCCAGGCGACCGAGAGTCCGGCCACGTTGTCGCGCGTGATCTGGCGCGCCGGGGAGTAGCGGGATCCGCCCGCGTCTCCACCGTAGGCTGGCCAATCGGCCGCTGGCGCTTGTGTCGCGGCCAACCGCGGCGCGAACAGGAGTGCCAAAGCCGCCGTCGCCACACCACTGCGCCACCAAATGGATGCCACCAGACTCCTCCGATCTCGCGAGTCCGAACGGCGATACGGACCCTCCCGGTCCGTGGCAGGAGGGGTCGCTCAATCATAACGCCACACAGCCCAATGGTGATCTAGAGCACAAGGCGTGAGGCGACGGGGCAGGCATCGGAACCTCATGAAACGGTTCGGGGTCAATGGTGTCGGATGCCCCGCGGTTTCGCGGCAGGCTGCTGCCGTGGGCGTCCGAGAGTATTCCAAAACTCTTACTTGGAGGACTCGATGAAACCGTGGCTCGCTGCTCCCCTCCTGGTCGGCATGTTGCTCGGGAGTGCTGCCGTGCCAGCGCAGGCGCAACAACGTTCTCACATTGGATTTCACGGTGGCTACAATTTTGACCTGGAGGACGGGCTCGTTGGCGCCCAGTTCCACCTGCCCATCGGGCGGCAGGTCGAGTTCTATCCTTCGTTCGACTACTACTTCTCCGATCCCGGATCGCTGGTCGGCTTCAACATCGACCTGAAGCTCCGCTACCCCAGTCGCGACCTCGAGCTGTACCTGGGGGGCGGTCTGAACATCCTGCGGGCCAGTGCTGGGGGGGCGAGTAACACAGACACCGGCGGCAACGTGTTCGCCGGGCTCGAGACTCGCGTCGGCGTGGCGCATCCCTACTTCGAGGTGCGCGGCCTACTTCACGGCGGGTCCTCAGTCCAGTTGAACGCGGGTATCAATTTCACGCTCTACTAAGGCTGTGGGCGTGGGGCATGCGGGGGTCGGCGAACGGGTTCATGCTCATCGCCACCCCCGCAGGCTCCGCACGTAGTCGTGCAGCACCAGGAATTTCTCGAACACGCGAACGCCCTTGCGCTTGCGCCCGAACTCTCCGAACAGCTCGCGCAGCCGCCCCCGTCGCGTCACATAGAACCGGAACGTTTCGGCGAAGTCCTCCTGTGGGTGTGTTCTCGCGTAGCGGCTCACGTAGTCCACCAGCGTCGTCGCCACGCGGTGCCGCTCGAAATCCACCCAGTGCTCGTCCGCCACGCGGTACGCCTTGCGCACCTCCCCGAAGGCCCGGCGAAAGCGGCCGGTGCGGGTCCAGGTCCAGTTGTGGTACAGAAACGAATGCCCCAGCTCGTGCAGGATCAGTCCGGTCAGCATGTTCCAGGAGATCTCGTCGCGGTGGCGCTTTCCGGTCACGAAACGGCGATCGATCTCGATCACCTTGGGCGCCGCCGGCGAGACGCCGGAAACGCCGGGCCGCAGGAGAATCCGGTAATCCCAATCCTTGATGCGTGACACGATCAGCAGACGACGCACCCGCCGCAGCGCCTGGCGCACGAGATCCCGTCCCGTCGCGTCCTTCCCGCACCAGGGGCACGTCTCCATCCAATCGTCCACTCCGCGGTCGCAGTGCGGGCAGTCGTTTTGGAACCGCTCGTACTTCCACGGCTGCGTCTTGCCGCACCACGGACACCACTGCATCGGATACTGCACTCCGCCGTGGCAGCGCCGGCAGCGGCGCTCGTACTTGAAGCCCTTGGGTCTTTTCAGAGGCTCGGGGCTCGAGTCCCGATCGGCGATGTCGCGCCCGCACCAAGGGCAGACCGAGAAGGCGTCCGAGACCACCCAGCGGCAGTAGCGGCACTCGGCGCCGGTCTCTCGCTGGACGTCCCCCCACACCAGCTGTTTGCTGCAATTCGGGCAGTGGTACCAGAACCGCTCCAACTCGGCGCGACAGCGTGGGCAGCGCAGCTCGGGTCGCGGCACCTCGCGCCGGGCCATCAACGTCCGCACCACCGACCAGGCACGACCCATCGACGGTCCTTTCATCGGCGCATCGCCTCATCGACGATTCGCTGGACGAACGAGCGATAGCTCATCCCGGCCTTGTCGGCCGCGTTGGCGAGCTCGTGCCCCTGCGCGATGAACGGATTCGGGTTCGCTTCCAGCACGTACACCTCATGGTCGTGGGTCAGCCGTAGATCAAGACGACCGTAGTCCTGCAACCACAGGGCGTGAAACGCGGTCTCGCACACTTCGCGAATGTTCGCGCGGACTGCCTCGGAAAGTCGGGCGAAACCGGAACGGATGTTGTGGCGCTCGCGGTATTCCTCGTCCCACTTCGCCTTGTACGTGACGATGCGCTGCTCCGCCGTGGGGAGCGTGCCGAAGTGCAGCTCCACGACGGGCAGCATCTCGAGCTCGTTGTTGCCGATCAGGCCCACGTACAGCTCTCGCCCCTCGATCAGCTCTTCCGCGATAGCCGCCTGCTTGAACTTGTCGTGGATGAATCCCACGCGCTCCTCCAAGCTCCCGTCGTCGCTCACCACCGAGGCCTGCGCGATGCCGACCGACGCATCCTCGAACAACGGCTTCACGATCAACGGAAACCGCAGGGTGGACGGCCGCAGGAACGCATCGCCGGGGTGAAACGTCGCGAACTCCGGCACGCGGATCCCGTGGTGCGTGAGGATCTTCTTGCTCATCGACTTGTTGCGCGCCACGAGCAGCGCGGTCGGCGTGGACCCCGTGTGCCGCCAGCCGTGCATCTCGAGTACCGCGGCCACCGCGTATTCGTATTGCGCGCTGCCACGAAATCCTTCGCAGCAGTTGAATACCAGCAGCGGGTCGAAGGCCGCCAGATGATCGACGAGCTGTCGGACGTCGTCCACGATCCCCACCAGTCGCACGTCGTGATCGTTCTGCATCAACGCCCGCGCGACGTCGTACTCCGCCTCCTGTACCTTCCCGTCCGCGATCTCGCGCTTGTAGTCGGCGTCCTCCCAATCGGGATGCGGCGTATCGAACACCACCGCGACCTTCACACCCGCACCCGATCCATGTCGTGCTCCACCGTCCGCAACGCCACGAGCAGGACCAGCCCCCCGACCAGCCCGGCCGCCGGCAGCAGGAGCATCGCCAATCGCAGTCCGAATCGATCGGACAGGTACCCGATGAGCGGCGGCGCGATCGCGTCGCCCGCGAGATGGGAGAAGAGCAGGAACGCTCCCATCACCGAGGACCGGACCGCCGGTGGCACCACGTCGAAGATGACCGCTGCCAGCGGCCCATTGTAGAACGTGTAGAAGAAATACGTGCCGAAGACCAAGGGGACGAAGAAGCGCACGTCGTTGGCGAGGATCAGCGCGACGCACACTGGGGCGCCGAGGATGAACCCGGCGCCGGAGACAGCCACGCGCGCGCCGCGCCAACGCTCGAACCCGCGGTCGGCCAGCCGTCCGCCGACCAGGGCTCCCAGCACACCCCCCAGCAGCCCCCAAATCCCGAATGACCGGCCCACCTCGCTGACCGTGAAGCCGTGCACGCGGTGCATGAAGCTCGCGGCCCAGGCAATCAGCCCGTTCACGGCGAAGGTCACGAGGGCACCGCCCAGGAAGACCCAGATCAGAGTCGGCACGCGCAGTACGGTCGTCGCGGCCTCGCCGAACTCCTCGATGGCGGTCGCCGCGACCTGCCCCGCCTTGGCGGTCCGCTGCACAGCGAGCGGAACGAGACGCTTGACGGTCCAGATCACGCCCGCGGCGACGAAGACTGCGAACACCCCCGTGGTCGCCTCGGACGGGATGGCCTTGATCAGCGCGAGCAGCCCGCTCAGCGCCGCGCCAAGCGCGGCCAACCCGAGCAGTGGCAGGGTGAGCCAGGTGATGCGGCGCAGACCGGTGGTGGTGAGACGGCGCAGCGCGGTGCCGATCGACGTCGGCGGCCGGCGCCGCGGCTCCCGCAATTGGGAGGCGAGCAGCGCGAGCATGAAGCCCGGTACGCCGAACCACAGGAACGCGAGCCGCCACCCGTAGGTCTCGGCGAGCAAGCCCCCGAGCCAGATACCCAGCACCCCACCGAACGCCATCCCCACTGAGTAGATGCCAAAGGCCAGCGCGCGGCGCTTCCCCTCGAAGTACTCGGCGATCAGGGCCTGCGATACCGGGCCATAGCCCGCCTCCCCCACTCCCACCATGGCGCGACACAGGAACAACTGCCAGAAGCTGCGCACCGCGCCGCCCAGCGATGTGAACAGACTCCACAGACCGACGCCGAATGCGATCACCGCGCGGCGTGAGCGCAGGTCGCCCAGCACCCCCAGCGGCAACGCGAGCAGGGAGAGGACCACGAT
>Ga0326597_10011416_pt1 | contig 11777 bp, 14 predicted proteins | sample RVTome_12_FD_203789 | JGI IMG/M metagenome (GOLD analysis project Ga0326597, IMG submission 203789) | Soil microbial communities from uranium-contaminated site in the Upper Colorado River Basin, Wyoming, United States - RVT100D185 | ecosystem: Environmental > Terrestrial > Soil > Contaminated >...
CTCGCGCCGGGCGAGCGTCGCGATAAGTCGCGCATAGAGGACCGTGTTGTCCCGGGTCCACTCGACGTCGTCCTCGAAATCGGCGGCCACCTTGAACAGCTCGAGGAACTCGTGGTCGTACGCGCAGAGCAGGTAGTACAGCCGGCGGTCGCCGACGAGGGCCACCCTGACGTCCAGCGGGATGGGCTCCGGTTCGAGGGTCGCGGTCGTGAGCAGGCCGAGCGACTGACCGAGCGGCTCGACCCGGACCTCCCGAGTCCGCAACGCCCGCTTCAGCTGCTCCCAGGCATACGGCTCGAGCAGGACCTTGTCGGCCTCGAGGACGAGGTAGCCGCCATTGGCCCGATGGAGCGCTCCCGCGCGGATGAGGGTGAAGTCGGTCACCAGCGTCCCGAGCTGGGCGACGTATTCGGTCCGTCCGACGAGATTGGCGTAGGTCGGGTGGTCCTCGATGACGATCGGGGCGCCCTCGCCAGCGTCGTGCCCCACGAGCACGTTCACGCTGTAGCGCCGGAAGGGCCCGCCGTCGGGGAGCGGCGGGTTCGCCGGCTCCGACGGCCCGTCGGCCTGCGTCGCGAGCGTGAAGAACTCCGGCGCGCGGCGGACGACATCGCGCTCGACGTCGTCGAGGTAGCTAACGACGGCGGGGAGCTGGCCGAACCGGTCGCGCAATTCGTCGATGAGATGACCCACCGCGGCCTTGATCGCGTCGCGGTTGAGATCGCGCAGGCGGCCGCGCGTCTCGCGCTGCCAGTGCGGCACCTGGTGCAGCACATCGCCCAGGTCACCCTCGAGCTTCTCGATCTCCTCGCGGATGCGCGCCTGATCCGCTTCGGGCAGGCGGCGGAACTCGTCGGGGGCGACGACCTCGCCGTCTCGCGTCGGCGCAAGGCCGATCCCGAGCGGCGTGCGCACGAGGGCGACCCCCGCCGCCTTGGCGCGCCGCTCGACCTCCGCGAGTCCCGCTTCACGGCGCGCCTCGAACTCGGCCTCGATGGCCTCCTTGCGACGGCGGTAGTCATCGCTCTCGAAGGCTGCGGGGATCGCGCCGCCGAGTTCCAGGCACAGCTGCGCCATCTCCTCCCGGAGCACGACACCGATCCCTGCCGGCAGTCGCAGGGCGCGCGGCCGCTGCGGGTCCGCGAAGTCGTGGACGTAGCACCAGTCGTCAGGACTGGGGTCGTGTGCGGCCCTGGCCGCGAGGTACTGCCGCAGGGCGGTCGCCTTGCCGATACCGGGTGGCCCGAGGGCGAAGACGTTGAACCCCAGGCCGGATGACGTGATCGCCAGCTCGATCGCCTCGACTGCCCGCTGCTGGCCGATGATCGCGCTGACCTCGGGGCTCGTGGCGGTCGTCGCGAACGGCACATCCGCGACCCGGCAGCGCCGGTACAGCTGGCCCACCGGGAGCGGTCGCAGCATCCGGAGCGGGTGGCCGGCCGCGGTCCGCCGCTTCGTGCGGTCCTGCCCATCCGCCCGGTTCGTCGTGGCCATCGGAGGGCTCCTCGTGCGTGTCTCAGCAGACGAAGGCGACGGCCGCGTAGCTCGCGGCGCCGTGTCGCCCGACGTCATCCCGGTCGGCCGAGGCGGCCTCGGCGAGGAGTCGGCCGTGGGACGCGCCCATCTCATCGACCGCCACGAGGGCGCACGAGACGGCAGCGAGCCCGCACACGGCGCACCCGATCCCGGTCCCGGTCCCGCCAGACGCCCCGAGTTCGATCCCGATGCCGTCGAGCTCTTCGGCGTCGAGTGCGAGGATCGGGCGCAGGATATGCCGGTCCGCCTCGCGGGCGACCCTGGGATGCCCGTCGAGCGTCAGGTCGGAACTCACCACGAGGACGACGCGCTCGCCGCCTCCTCGAAGGCTCGCGAGGAGGCGGCCGAGCCATGCCCCCGCCATCTGGGCGACAGAGGGTCCGGTGTTGCCGACCAGGAGCGGCACGATGCGAGCCTCCGGACAGGCACGGCTGAGGAACGGCATCTGGACCTCGAGGGAGTGCTCGCCTCGATGCGCCACGTCATCGACCCTGAACGGGGGACCGAGCGCCGCGATCCGGTCCGCGAGACCGTGGTCGATCGCGACGTCGCCCAGGGGCCCGGACCAGGGGCCGTCGGTCCAGACGGCAACACCCGGCACAAGGTCCGCATGGTCGGTGCCGAGCAGCACGAGCGTCGCCGGCTGGATCGTCCCGACCATCGCCCAGCCGGCAGCGGCGACGGACCCGGAGGACGCGAGGCTGGCATGGGGAACGAGCACGCCCCGGACGACGGACGAGGCGACCCGCGGCAGCCGTGCGGCTGCACCCTCGAGGAGCCCGTCGACCAGCTCGGCGAGCTCGTCGCGGTCGGCCGGGTAGAACGTGCCAGCGTGGGCCGGCAGTCTGCCTGTCAGGAGCGTCGTGCTCATGTCGGCTCCGTGGCGGCCCTCACTCGATGACGTGGATGTCCCTGGCAGCGCACATGTCCTTGAGGATCTTCGGCCAGACCGTGACGCTCACCTCGCCGAGATGCGCTTTCTTGAGCAGGAGCATCTGGGTGCGCGATTGACCGATCCCGCCGCCGATGCTCAGCGGAAGCTCGCCGCTGGCGATCCCGCGGTGGTACGGCAGCGACAGCCAGTCGAGCTGGCCGGTGATCTCGAGCTGGCGACGGAGCGTCTCGGCGTCGACCCGGATGCCCATCGAGCTGAGTTCGTGTCGCCGCCGCGTGACTGGGTTCCAGACGAGGATGTCCCCGTTCAGTCCGTGCATCGGCCGTCCGTCCTCGGCGGTCGTCTCGGTGACCCAGTCGTCGTAGTCGGCGGCGCGCATCTCGTGCGGGTAGCCGTCCTCGAGCGTCCACCCGATGCCGATGATGAAGACTGCCGGGTACTCCTGCACGATGAGCGTCTCGCGCTGCTTGCGTGGGAGGGTCGGGTAGCGCTCGAGGATCTCCTCGGCGTGGAGGAATGTGATCTCCTCGGGTAGGTCCGGGTAGCGGTCGTCATGGAGTTGCGGGAGCCGCTCCTGGACGCGCGCCTCGGCGCTGCGGAGGACCCGCCAGATCGCCCGCACGGTGTGCTTCAAGTAGGCGAGGCTGCGCTCGTCGGCCGTGATGACCTTCTCCCAATCCCACTGGTCGACATAGACGCTGTGGTCGTGGTCGAGGAAGTAGTCCTTGCGGACGGCCCGCATGTCCGTGACGAGGCCCTCGCCCGGTCGCATCTGGAACTGCTTGAGGGCGACCCGCTTCCACTTCGTGGCCGCCTGGACGACCTCGGCGTCGATCGGGTGCATCCCGCGGTCGTTCGAGATGTGGAACCCGATGGGCGTCCGCGACCCGTCGCGGTCGAGCATGTCGTTGATGCCCGACTCGGCGTCGACGATGAGCGGCACCTGGACTCGGATGAGCCCCAGTTCGCGGCAGAGCCCCGCCTCGATCTCGTCCTTGACGATGTAGATCGCCTCCTGCGTCTCGCGCGGGCTCAGGACCGAGTGGTATCCCTGCGGCAGGACCTTCTCCAGCTCGGCATAGTCGCCGATGCCTGGACCGGCAAGGTCCGCCTCCTTGCTTCCGGGCCTCGTGGTCGACGTCATCGGATCTCTCCTTGTGAGTTCCGGATCCGGCCGCCGGGGTCCGACGGCCGGGTCCCAGCGTGACTGGTCTCGGGGCGGGCGGCCAAGAGCCGATCAGCCGTCTGCGACCGGGCTCTTGCGACCGACCTGCGGCGCCACGAACTCCGTGGCTCCCGATGCGTCGGCGGGGGTCGTCAGCGGGGGCGCATCAGAAGACAAGCAGCCGGTCGGACTCCAGGCACCACGCCGCGAGCGTGGCGGTGGTCGCCGACTCTGCTCCGATCACGAGATCGCCAGCGGTGATGTCTCGGTCGCGCATGCCGGTGTCGGACACCGCCACCACGCAGCCCGAATTGATAAGGGCGGACACCGGGCTGACCGGGTGCGGTGTGGCGGTGTCGCGGCGCGCCGCAACGGCCCACGAGACCGCGTCCCGCAGGAGGAAGACCCGAACGCACGCATCCTCCGCGCGAAGGAGGGCGGCGGCGAGCCGCAGACCATCGTCCGACCGACCCGACGATGCAGGAGGATCGTTGAGGATGACAAGGACATTCATCACGATCGCGGCCTCGCACGACGCAGTCTGGTCGGTCAGATCAGGGCTGCCGTCCGGTCGATCCGGAAGGTGAGCCAGCCGGCGACGAGGGCCAGGCCGGCCCCGAACATCACGAATGGACCGCCGGCGACCGCCGACCCGACGCCGGCGACCGCGATAACGAGTCCGAGCGGGCGCGGATCCCGAACGAACATGATCGCCACGGAGCAGAAGAGCGTCGCGACGGCGAGCGACATCGCCATCCCGACGCCGATCGTCAGAGGCAGGACTCCACCGCCGCCGAAGACGAAACCGACGCCTGCAACACCCAGGCCGATGATCGCCCCGGTGAGTTCGAGCACCGCTGCCGCGACGCCCAGTCCGAATGCCGTGTAGCGCATGACTCGACCTCCAGTGAGATGGGACGCCGTCGACCTATTCCGTCGGCGCGAAGAGCAGGAAGACCGGTGGGAAGGTGAGGATGAACCCGGCCGCGACGAGGATCAGCGCGATGCTGAAGATCCGGCCGAAGTTGACCTCCTTGCCTCGCCACAGGAAGTGGAGCACGACCCAGGAGATCAGGTATACGAAGACGGTGATGACGACCTTGCCGGAGAGGGCCCCGACGCCACTGCCGAGACCGAAGTTCTTGTCGAATTGGAGGAACTTGCTGATGTCACCGCCGAGCTCGTTCAGAACGACCGTGACGCCGAGGGCGAGGGAACCGATCCCGGCCGCGAGGAAGGCCGCGGCGACCGACCCGTTGGGCTTCGTCTCTGTGGATTGCATTCGAGGGCTCCTTAGATGATCGGTGCGGCTTTGGTGATCAGCGCGCCGAACAGGCCGGCGATCCCTGCCGCGGCGAAGGCGAGCGTGAAGAACACGAGCATCGCCCGACGGATCTCACCTTGGCGCACGAGTTGAGCGCCGTAGTAGATCGTCGCGAACGCGACCGCGGTGGCGAGCAGCGGAGCCAGAAACGCGACGTGCTCCTTCCACTCCATCCCGAATTCGTGCCAACCCGCGGTATCTGGGTTGGAGATGAGGAGCGACTTGGGGAACTTCGCGAGGTCGGTCGTCCCCTCCGGGGGCACTGCCCGATACCACGGGTAGACGATCCACGTGCCGACGATCACGGTCAGCCAGGCGACGACCGCCATGACCGCGGTGCCCGCCAACAGGCGAGGCGTCCGTTCGGTCACGCCATCGGCGGTCAGGTATTTCTCGCGGAAGCTCCAGAGTCCCGCCACCCCGCCGCCGAATGCCAGCAGGAAGAGGGTTCCCAGGACCATCCCGTGGACCAGGGTCCAGAACTCCCTTTCGGTCAACGTCATCGCTTACTCCTTGTCGTCGTCGGGCCGGCTCGAGGCTCGACGCCGTGGCCGCCCTGGGTATCGACACGCACGCGCGGTCGTTGGCGAGATCGTCCCCCAGACTGGGTGGGTCGACACCCGTCGAACCCGCAGGCGCGGATTCGGCTTCCCGCAATGACCCAGCGGGTTCCTCGGGCTGGTACCGGGTCGGGGGCTGGTAGACTCGCCCACGTGGTGCCCAAGCCGTGACACCCCTGCGCGTCCTGCTCGGCGAAGATCACGCCGTCGTTCGCGAGGGGACCCGCCAGATCCTGGAGGCGGTCCCCGATCTCGACGTCGTCGGTGAGGCGGCCGACGGCCAGCAGGTCGTCGATCTCGCGGCCCGGCTCAAGCCCGACATCGTCCTTCTCGATCTCGGCCTGCCCGTGTTCAATGGGATCGAGGCCACCCGTCGGATCGTCGCGGTCGCGAACCCGCCGAGGGTCCTGATCCTCAGCGCCTTCGACGATGCGGATTACGTCGTGGCGGCGATCGAGGCCGGAGCGAGTGGCTATCTCCTGAAATCGGCGCACGGGACCGAGGTCATCGCCGCGATCCGGGCGGTCGCGACCGGTCAGGTGGTGCTTCACCCGAGCATCGCGCGTCACATCGTCGGCGGCCGTGCCCGCGCGGGCGGCGCGCGCGAGGATCTCTCGCCTCGCGAACTCGAGGTGCTCCGCCTCGCCGCCCGCGGGGGCCGCACCAGGGACATCGCGGCGTCGCTCGCCGTGAGCGCGCGGACGATCGAGTCGACCTTCACGAACATCTTCAACAAACTCGGGGTGTCCTCGCGAACGGAGGCCATCGTGTACGCCGCAGCTCGTGGGTGGATCACCCTGCAGGCGGAGCCGGGGCTCGATGAGCGCTAGCCCGCGCACGACCTTCGCCGAGCGACCGGCTCGGGCGCTTGGTCCCGTCCGGGTGGCTCCACCGCCGATCCGGCGACGCGCCTTCTGGGCGGTCCAGGCCCTGGTGCTGCTGATCGCCGCGACCCACACGCTGCTCGAGACCGCCGGCGAGATGGCGCTCCCACCGGAGCTCTACCTCGTTCCGACGTCGTTGTTCTTCATCCCGGTGGTGTATGCGGCGCTCCGCTTCGGCGTTCGTGGTTCAGTCCCCACCGCGCTGTGGAGCATCGTCGTGACAATGCCGAACATCCTCCTGCTGCATGACGGGTCGGCCCGTCTCGGAATCCTCTGGCAGGAGGCCGTCCTGCTGGCCATCGCCGTCTTCGTCGGCCTGCAGGTCGATCGCGAGCGGGCTGCCCGGACCGAGGCGGAGGACCGGGAACGCGCCCGACGTGTGCTCGATGAGCGGTACCAGAGCCTGTTCGACCATGCCGCAGAGGCTGTCCTCGTGGTCGGGCCTGACAGGCGAGTCGAGGAGGCCAATGCCGCGGCCGCTCTGCTGCTGGACCGCTCGCACCAGGAGCTCATCGGCCACGATGTCGCACAGGTCGTGGGTCCGGAGATCGCCCGGGAGATCGAGCGCGTCGATCGAGCGGTTCGACCTTTGATGATCCAGACCGCTTCCTCGGGGCCCCAAGTGTGGGTGGAGGTGCTCGCCTCCCAGCCTCTGCTCGACGACGAGGGTCGGGACCACGTCCAGGTCTTCCTGCACGACGTGACCCTCCAGACGGAGCGGCAACAGGGCCTCGAGAACTACGCTCGTCGTACGGTCAGGACGCGCGAGGAGGAGCGTCGGCGGATCGGTCGCGAACTGCACGACGGCCCGCTCCAGTCGCTCATGCTGCTGCTCCGAGAACTCGACCCGGACCACGTCGCCGGATTGCCGTCGATGGCGACCGCGGGTTCGGTCGCGGACGCTCGGGATCTCGCCGAGAAGACGGCTGACGAATTGCGACGGATCAGTCGGGCGCTTCGCCCATCGATCCTCGATGACCTGGGGCTGGTGGCGGCGATCCGGTCGGAAGCATCGGCGCTCGCACGCCGCTCGGATCTCGCGGTGCGCTTCGCGGCGTCGGGGTCCCCGACCGATCTCGCGTCAGACACTGAGCTCGTCCTGCTCAGGGTGAGCCAGGAGGCGCTCCACAATGTCGAGCGTCATGCCGGCGCGACGTCGGTCGTCGTTCGTCTCCGCTTCGGCCAGACCCGGACCTGTCTCGTCGTGAGCGATGACGGTCGAGGCCTCGGTGAGCTCGGATCCGCTTCCACTCTCGTTTCGACCGGGAAGCTGGGCATCGTCGGCATGGAGGAGCGGACCCGGCTCATCGGAGGAACATTCGCCGCTCGAGTGACGCGTCGCGGAGGCACCGCGATCGTCGCCAGCGTCCCGGGCCCCGGGCCCGCCTGACTAACCCTTCGCCACGATCCGTGCGCGTGAGGTGGCGACCCGGCTCGGGACGCCGAGTCTGAGCACGGCGATGACCGCCGCTAGCCAGGCGAGTGCGAAGAGGAACAGGGCCACCAGGGTCTCGACCGAGAGAGGCACGAGCTCGAAGGGGTCGCGACCCGCCGGCTGCGCGAAGCGACGGCGCCTGGCGCGTGCCGTTCGTCCCTGTCGACGGCGGTCGCGGGCCTCAGATGTGCCCGACCATGCCTTCGTACCCGGACCACCCGGGCCTTCGGGTCCATCGGCACTTGTCCCGGCCGGTCGCGCGCGCGAGGATGCTTGGTTGGGGAAGACTGAACCCGAGAAGGAGGAATGTCATGACACTCATGCATCGTCCATCACCGATCGCCGACCTCGTGTCCGTGCGGGACGCGATGGACCGGCTGTTCGATGATCGATTCTTCCGGCCGTTCTGGGTCGGCGAGGGCGTGCGCGAGACGAGGCCCGCGCTCGATCTCTATGCGACGCCGGAAGCCGTCATCGCCAAGGTGGCGCTCCCCGGCGTGAAGCCGGAAGCCGTCGATATCACGATCACGGACGAGATCGTCACGATCACCGGCACATTCGAGGAGGAGACCGAGACGGTCGAGGCCGGCTATGTCCACAAGGAGCTGAGCCGCGGCTCGTTCAGCCGCAGCTTCACGATCCCGACCGCCGTGGACACCGAGGCGGCCAAGGCGACCTTCAAGGACGGGCTGCTGATGCTCATCCTGCCGAAGACCGAGGAGGTCAAGCCGAAGCACATCGTGGTCGAAGTGACCTGAGCCCGGCGACCGGCCCGACCTTGTAGGCTCGGGCCGGTGCATGCCCTTCAGCTCTCGACCCCCGCCCCGGCGGCGACCGGTCCGCTGCGACTCGTCGAGGTCGCGGAACCGGAACCGGCATCGGACGAGCTGGTCCTGTCGGTCGCCGCGTGCGCGGTGTGCCGGACGGACCTGCAGCTCGCCGAGGGCGACCTGCCGGCTCACCGGCTGCCGGTCGTGCCCGGCCACCAGGCGGTGGGCCGCGTGGCGAAGGTCGGCCGAGACGTCGCCGGCTGGCGGGTCGGCGATCGCGCCGGCGTCGCCTGGCTGGCGGGGGCGTGCGGCACCTGCGCGCGCTGCCTGACCGGTCGCGAGAACCTCTGTGCGGACGCCCGGTTCACCGGCTGGGACCGGGACGGCGGGTTTGCGACCAGACTCGCCGTCCGCGCCGATTTCGCCCTGCGCCTGCCCGACGGCTTCGATGACCTGGCGGTCGCGCCGCTCCTGTGCGGCGGGGTCATCGGCTACCGCTCGCTCAGGGTGTCGGGGATCGGGCCGGGCGGCCGGCTCGGCCTGTTCGGGTTCGGCGCATCCGCGCTCCTCGCGCTCCAGGTGGCGCGCCACTGGGGTTGCGAGGTCCACGTCAGGACGCGCTCGGCGCGGGAGCGGGATCGCGCGCTGGCGTACGGGGCGGCGAGCGCCGCCGCGTACGACGAGGCGACGCCGCCGCTCGATGCGGCCGTCACGTTCGCTCCCTCGGGCGACGTGGTCGTGGCCGCCCTGCGAAGCCTCGATCGGGGCGGCACGGTCGCGATCAACGCCATCCACCTCGACCGGGTGCCGGAGTTCTCCTACGAGCACCTGTGGTGGGAGCGCGGCATCCGGAGCGTCGCGAACTTCACGCGCGCCGATGCCCGGGAGTTCCTCGATCTCGCGGCCGTCATCCCGATCCGGACCGAGACGCAGTCGTTCCCGCTGGCCGATGGCAACGAGGCGCTGCGCCGACTGGCGGCCGGCGGACTCGACGCGACCGCTGTCCTCGTGACCGGCGAGCCGTAGCCTCAGCCGCCCGTCTGGAAGAGGCGCAGGACGAGGATGCACAGGACGATCCCGGCGATCGCCCAGACCACCGTCCGGCGCGGATCTGCCCGGCCGCCCGCGACGAGCGCGGCGCCTGGCACGACGCCGACCGCCAGCGCGCCGTAGACGATGTGGAGCGGATCACGAGGGACATGGTCGGTGATCGCCACGCCGACGCCGAGCACCGCCGCCGCTCCGACCACGAGCCCGGCCCACAGCGCCCCGGCGAGGAAGAACGAGCCCGGGGCGCGTCGCGTCAGGGCGAGGGCCGTCGCCGACCCGGCGGTGACCAGGGCGAGGACGAGGGCGACCTGTGCAGCGAGGCCGTGTACGTCGCTCAGCGGACGACCCGACTACGGATGAGGCCGGCGATCGGACGGGCCGTCGGCCTCATCGGATCGGTCCCCGACGCCCGCTCCGAGGACGGCGAGCCCGGCGAGCGGGATCAGGTCGTTTCGCTCGGGCAGGTCGCACTGCCTGATGCAGTCGAGGATGTGCGACACCTTCGGTTCGATGATCCGGTAATAGACTCGCGGACCGTCCCGGCGCGACGCCACGACATCCTCCGCGCGCAGGATCGCCAGCTGCTGGCTGATGACGGCCTGGTTCGCCTCGAGCTCGTCCTGCAGATCGGCGACGTTCCGCTCCCCGACCTCCAGCGATTCAAGGATCCGCAGGCGGAACGGGTGACCGAGGACGCGGATCACACGGGCTGCGCGCTCGAAGACCCACGGGTCGATGCGGGTCGAAAGCGAAGGTTGTTCCATATCGGTCTGTCCTGGTCTCCGTCGTGCGCCGATCGTCCGGATACACCGGGGGCCCGATGCAGGTTGACACCCGGCTTGCTCGCGGAGTATATACACCTATCGCAATACCTCGATACCTCTCCGGATACGCGTCCGCGCACGACGTTCGGTTTTTTCGCGCAGGCGCCCCCCTGGGCGCACAGGAGGCTCGCAAGTGGGTGACACGCCGACCCCCGACCGGACGCTCGACGCGAAGGGCCTGCTCTGCCCGATGCCGATCGTCAAGCTTGCCAAGGCGATGAAGGAACTCGAGGCCAGCCAGGTGATCCTGCTCGAGGCGACCGATCCAGGATCCGTCCCGGACGTCACCGCCTGGTCCAAGAACACCGGCAACCCGCTCCTCGCGCACGAGACGGACGGCAAGGTCATGCGCTTCTGGATCCAGAAGTCGTGACCGGGCGCGCGTCGGGCTGAGCGACACCCGCGTGTCTCGACTCCTCTACGTCCATACCGGTGGTGTCGGCACGCCCGAGCGCAGCGCCACGCCGATCTATCTCGCCACGACGGCCGCTGCCATGGACGTCGAGGTCGGCATCTACTTCACCGTCAACGGTCCGACCCTGCTCAAGAAGGGCGTGGCGGAGTCACTCATCGTGCCGAAGTACGACGGACATGGCGCGCCGCTCCGGCGGTTCATCGACCAGGCGCTCGACATGGGCGTGAAGTTCTATGTCTGCCAGCCCAGCCTCGACCTCCACGGTCTGACCCAGGAGGACCTCATCGACGGCGTGCAGATGATCGGTGGAGCGGCGTTCAACGATATGGCCCTCGAGGCCGACCAGGTCATCTGTTTCTAGGGGCCGGCGGTGACCCTTCAGGCACGCTACGAAGAGGTCCCGCTCGACACGAAGGAGCGGCTGTTCGACGAGGTTCGCGCCGACATCCGCTTCAAGGACTACCTCTTCGGCTGCTATGAGTGCGGGATCTGCGTGGCAGCCTGCCCATCGGCGCGCTTCTACGACTTCTCGCCCCGGAAGATCGCCCAGGCCGCCGCCCGCCAGGACCTGCCGATGTTCTACGAGCAGCTCAACGACGACATCTGGAATTGCTCGCAGTGCTTCAGCTGCCTGCGCTGCCCGCGTGGCAACAACCCGGGCGGTCTGATCACGATCATGCGCGAGGTCGCCATCAACAACGGCCTCGCGTCGGCCCGTCAGGCCCTCGAGGGGTACGGGCGGGTCGTCTACAAGATCATGTCCACCGGGACGCAGGTCTCGCCGGACATGCTCCAGCCGAACGCCTTCCCGGACTGGGGCCCGCACGTCCAGGAGATCTCCGAGAACCTCGAGCTGTGGCGGCGGGCCCTTCCGCCGGACACGATGCACACCACCTCGACCGCCTGGTACGTGACCGAC
>Ga0326597_10011417_pt1 | contig 11777 bp, 10 predicted proteins | sample RVTome_12_FD_203789 | JGI IMG/M metagenome (GOLD analysis project Ga0326597, IMG submission 203789) | Soil microbial communities from uranium-contaminated site in the Upper Colorado River Basin, Wyoming, United States - RVT100D185 | ecosystem: Environmental > Terrestrial > Soil > Contaminated >...
CCGGGTACTCTCCAGTCAATCTTTTCCCGCGGATATCAAAAATGTTTTTTATGGATGAATCCTTGCGCACGAGAAGAGCGACCATCAATAGCGACCCGCGCATCACCAGGCGCACATTGGGCGTGTGGCCCGCTGACGTGGAAGAAAGCCGAAGCTCACTCCCGCCCCGTCTCCGCCGCCGCGTTTTTGCCGGCGATGTAGCCCTGGGTGGTGCAGCGGCCGAGACCATGCTGATTGAATCCGCCCGCCGACTCGCCGGCGCAGTAGAGGCCGGGAATCAGTTGGCCGTTCATATCTTCGACCTGGCACTTCGCGTTGATCCGCAGCCCCGAGCGCGTATCGTGCACGTTGGGCGTCGCCCAGGCCGCATAGAACGGCGGCTTTTGGATTTTGTATTTCGGCGCGGGCTTGCCGAAGTCGGCATCTTTGCCCGCTTCGACGAAAGAGTTGTAGCGTTCCACCGTCGCTTGCAACGTCGCGCCCTTCATCGGCTTTGCCTGGTACTCGTTCTTGATCAATGGAGCGAGATCCGCGAGCGTACCGGCGCTGAAGAAATATCCGTCTGGATCGACATATGGGGGCGCAACATTCCACTTGTTTCTTTTGACCGCTTCCGAATCGAAGATCGCCCATATCGGCCCGGCCGAATAATCGGGCGGCTCCGAGTATTCGTTCATCGCCACCGCAGCGTTGAAGAAATTATATTTGCTCGGGTGGTAATCGATCCTTTCGTTATTGCGGTAATCGTTGGGCGTGTAGGGATTGAAGTCGTTGTAAACGTTGCCGTGCGGGTAATCGCCTTTGGTCTCGTCGTAAAATCGCTTGCCAACCTGGTTGACCAGGATGAGATCGTGCCAATCCTTCACCGCCAGCCCGGTGGCGCGCACCAGCGGGAAGAGCGGGAACTCAAGCTCCCAGGTCATATAGTTCCATTTCGTCGCCAGCACCCGCTGGGTGCGTATGTTGTCGCCGTTTTCCAAAGTCTGGTTCGCAAAGCCCCAAAGCGATGCGCCGATCGCCATCGCCGCCAGTTCGCCGCTGGCGTCCTGGTAGGTGTAGGGCTCGCCGGCGACCGTCAGCACCTCTGTCAACCTGGGATCGAACATGCGACGGAAGTTCAAATTGCTGGTCATGCCACCGGTGGCGAGAATGACGGCTTTCTTGGCGCGGATATTCATCGCCGGCTTGGTGCTGTCGATGTTGCCGTCGGAGCGGAAGCTCTTTAACGGCGTTGTCTGGCCCGGCATGATTCTCGGCGTGTGCTCGGCCGTGATGCCGAGGACCCTTCCCGGTTTTTGAGCCGACGACGGCTCGCGCGCGAGGCTTGCCATTTTATAGTTCAGCAAGAATTTAACGCCCTTGGCGCGCGCGCTGTTCTCCAGCGGCCGTATGACGGCGGTTCCGCCACGGTTATTTGGGCTCTCGAAACCCGGGCCTTTGGTCCAGAAAGCATGATTTTCCCGCGGCGCAGAGTTTCCGACATTGTGCCCGCCCTGGTTGTCCGGCGGCATATCCTTGAATTGTACCCCGTTCTCCAGGAGAAACTCGAAGGTCGGCGCGCAATGATCCGCGAAGGCGCGCATCACCGCCCGGTCGTTGTAGCGGTAGTCCGGCCAGCCGTTGTTCTGGACGATGGTCCAGTCGGTGAGATCCGAAAAGACGGTATCCGGCGAATCTTTGATGCCGTATTTTTTCTGCGCGCTGGTGCCGCCGCCGAGAGGCACGTTGCCGCCGCTTATGATCCCGTGCCCACCGATATCGTAATTCGTTTCCACGACGATGACGGACGCGCCGCCGTCGGCCGCCTTGATTGCGGCGGGAAGACCCGCGGCGCCCGAACCGATAATGACCACGTCGGCTTCCAAGTCCCAACTCGCCGGAATCTTTCCAATGCCCGTTCCGTAGGGTGCCGGGCCGGTTCCACCGCCGGCGCCTTCGGCCGTCGCCGTCGTCGTAATCAAGTTTCTCTGTGAAAAGTCATGTCTCTTCTCGTTCAGCTCCACGTTGTGTTGCTCCTTTCGCTTCGTGCCGGGTGATTCAGGCGTTCAATTTTGAAGCTCATCCCCGACCTCAAGCCTCCTCGGGCTTCAAAGACGAACGCATTCGATCTTCTACCTTGCGCCCCCGATAGACGTCAAGACGCGAGACCAAAATTGCGGACAATGACGGATTGCCGCGGCCTTCGGCGCCAAACTCCGAGGCGAAAAGCGCTCGTACCGTATGAACGGATTATACTTTCCAGCCTTGGGAAAGATCGACGCGGGTGCCCACCGGGTCGAGCACGAAGGTCTCGGCGAAGCGCCCGTCCCTGGGCAGCTCGGCCTTGCCGCCGGTGGCGCCGGCTGCCAGCGCCGTCGCCGCCGCCCCCTCGACATCATCGACCTGGATGCCGAAGTGGAAAATTCCTTCGCGGCGGTTGCGCGCCGGCAGCAGGGCTAGATTGGTATGGCCATCCGAGACGTAGATGGCTTCGCCGTTTTCGCCGCTGCGGGCGACTTCTTTAAAGCCGAAAGCGGTCTGGTAAAATTCTGCAAGCTTCGCCGGCTCCGCGGCGAGAATGGCGATATGTGCGATCCTTGGCATGTTTCTATCCTCCTTAATTCTTACCTTTCAAATGTTCAACAGAACAACTTCAACAACATTTATCGCGCCAAGACACCAGTGAGACAAAATCCGAAATCCGAATATCGAAAGAAGCCCCGCGGACCGAAACAAATCCAAAGACGTAAAACCCAATTACGAAATCTGAAACGACCTGGTTTAGAATTTTGTGCTTTTTGATCATTTGGATTTGTTTCGAATTTCGGATTTCGAGTTTGTAATTTTATTTGTCCTTTGCGGCCTTTGCGCGAGTCACAGTTTTTCCGATCCCGTTTTCATCGCACCAAAATTTCAAATATATTTGGCTAGTCTTTACCGGTCTTTCTCCGAGTTCATTTGTACGCAGACGCATAGCCTACAACTCAGGCCGATCGCCGAGCCTGCTATGGAGCCAGAGAATATGCTGGCGCATTTCGTCGCGCGCTTTTTCCGCATCTCTGTTTTTGAAGGCTTCAATGATCCGCCTATGGTGTTCTTGCACCTCCATCTGAGCCTTTTTACTTTCCGTGCGAGCATTCATGAGTTCCAGGAGGAGATCGCGCAAGGAACCTGCAAGCATGACAGCCAGGTGGTTTCCTGAGGCCAGCGCCAATCTGCCGTGAAAGTCGATGTTGGTCCCGCTGACGGGCGATCCAATGGCAATAAGATGCTCGGCCTCCTCGTGCATTTTTTCCAGAGCCCGCACGTCGTCCGCATTTCCTCTGAGGGCGGCTAGCCTCGTGAGCTCGGGTTCCACCATGAGCCGGATCTCTGTCAAGTCGTTTAACCTGACCTTACCTTGGACCATCGCCAAGCTAAAAAAGCTTGTGAGCGCGCCGTTATTGACTTCAGAAATAAAGCACCCTCCTCCGCTTCCTTTGCGGACCCGGATCAGTCCCTGCTGCTCCAGTGTCCGCATGGCTTCCCGAACCGCCATGTTGCTTACCCCGAAGACTTTCATCATCTCTTTTTCCGAGGGGAGTCGATCCCCAGGCTCCAGCTCTTTTCTGGACACGGCTTCCTTAATCTGACTGACAATCGCCTCGTAAATTCGCCGACGTGGCAATATCTCGAACGATGGCTTATTCCTTTTCATTCGATAATCTAGTTTCAATACGCTCCTCCCAATCGCAGTCATTCCTTCAACTCCGCAGACCTGAACAAGTGCAAGCAGGAAGGATCCAAAACCACAAATACCGCGCCGCTAGACAAATCCGTCGATGCCGATCGGAGAGCTGCCCTTGCAGAAATCTTTATTCCGCTGCTATTGAGCTCGACCATGGTCGCATTGCCCAGAAATTGTCTGTGAACGATCGAAGCCGCCACTGCATTGTTCGCTTGAGGCTTCTCTCCGCAGAGATGGATATCTTCGGGGCGGATTCCGAGCACGACGGCTTCTCCCACAGGGACCTCCCGCGCCGAATCGCTGATAAAATTCCCGAGGCGAGTTTCCACCAGATGCCGGCCCCGCAACTCACCACCCACCTTGCGTCCCTGAATGAAGTTCATCTCGCCCAGGAATTCAGCCACCTCCAGACTCTCTGGACGATTGTAGAGATCTTGCGGAGAGCCTCGCTGAAGTATCACTCCTCCTTGCATCACTGCAACGACGTCGCCTACAACCAGCGCTTCCGACTGATCGTGGGTCACGTAGAGGACTGTGCTCCCCAAAGCTGAGGTCATCTGCTTGATTTCAGACCTCATCTCTTCCCGAAGCTTGGCGTCAAGGTTACTCAATGGCTCGTCCATGAGGAGCACTTTGGGCTTGCAGGCAAAAGCCCGGGCCAGCGCGACGCGTTGCTGCTGCCCGCCGCTCAGATCCGTAGCCCGGCGTCCCTCTAATCCTTTGAGGCGCACCAAGTCCAAAGCCTCTCCTACCCGATCTCTAATTTGTAACCGAGATAGTTTTTCCTTCCTATATTCCAAAGGAAGAGCGACGTTCTGGAAAACGTCCAGGTGAGGCCAGATGGCATAGGACTGGAAGATCATGCCGATGCCGCGCTCCTCGGGAGAAACATAAATTTTGCGCTGGGGAGAGTTCACTTCTGTGCCTTCGATGACTATTTCCCCCGCGTCAGGTTGCTCCAGGCCGGCTACACACCGTAAAGTCGTGGTCTTTCCGCATCCGCTCGGACCCAAAAGCACGCAAAATTCGCCCTCCTTGATATCTAGAGATATTCCCCGCAAGGCCTGAATCTCGCCTTGGCCCGTCTGGTACTCCTTGACTAATCCAGTGATGCGAATCATCTCGCGTTATTCCTCGATGCTACGGAAGTTCCTGGCGGCGCCCGAACAAATCAGGATGAATACACAAAATGTCTCTCCAAAAATTTCCGCGCTGAGAACCAGACTACTGCAATAACAATTACCAGCACGACCCCTAGTGCGGCGGCCTGAGCTGTGTCAGCCCGCCATAGACTCCAGATCTGAGTCGCAATGACCACGTTACGAGTCGAGTAGAGCATGAGCGCCATGGTCACTTCTCGCAGGGCCAGCAGGGCGATCCACATCCAGCCGTTGACTACGGACGGGCCGATGAGGGGAAGAATGATTTTGCGCAGAACCTGAAGTCGCGTCATCCCATGGACCCGGCCCGCCTCTTCCAGCTCTTTGTGAATTTGAATTATGACGCTGTTTACACTTCGAGTTCCCCAGCCGAGGTACTTGATCGTATTCCCGAAGATCAGGATGAAGATCGTCCCGTAGATCGGGAGCTTGAAGGTTAGGGCAAAGATAGCGAGAGCCAGCGCAAACACGACCGAGGGGACCGCATGAGGCAAGAACGCCGCTGCGTCCAGCGCCTTTTTCCATCTGAAGCCCGTGCGGATGACAACCCATGAGATGAGGACACTCAAAGACATTACGAGTGTGGCTGTGATGACCATCAGGAGCGCTGTATTCTTCAACACATCCGGACCGGCTGCATCCCATATTTTCGTATAGGCATCCAGAGATGCCATCGACAAAGCCTTGAGAGACGGCGCCTGCAAGTACCGGAACAGCGAAGCCCAAACCAGCGTGAGGAAAGGCAGAACCAGCGCAGGCAGAAGATAAAAAAGAACGAACGCCATCCCGGCCCATTTCCATTTTCCCAGCGCGATCTCTCTAGTTCGGTAGCCCTTGCCTGTGATCACCGCATACTGGTTCGCCCGGCGCAAGGTACGAAAATAAAAGTACAGACCCAAGGTGGAAAACGCGCTCAGCAGGATTCCAACGCTGCTCGCGCTACCGTAGTTCGGGAGACCCACGTCGGGCTGCGTGCTTTCAAAGATCAGAGTCGTCACGACGAAAATCCGCGACGGCAGACCGAGGATCGCCGGGATCTCGAACGTCTCGATCGCAGTGACAAAATAATAGAGGAGCGCAGCCACCAAAGCCGGCATCATCAGCGGAAGAGTGATCCTGCGCGCGATAGCGCCGTAACGCATGCCATGAACCCGAGCAGACTCTTCAAGGGAGATGTCCATGGCCCGGAAGGCTGAAATAATCATGAACACAGCAGGTGGCGTAAGGCTCAGGCCCTGAATAAAAGAAATGCCCGTAAGTGTGTAGATATTGATCGGCGCCCGCTCCAGCCCCAGCAGCGTCATCAGCGCGACGTTAATCATCCCGGTACGTGGATTGAGGAGGAGAATCCAAGCGAACGCCTTGAGGAAACCGGGAATGAGGATCTCCACGCTGAGAATAGTGAGCCAGAAATTTTTGGCTGGAAAATCGGTGCGAGCGAGCAGCCAGGAAAGAGGAACGGCGAAGAGCAGGACGGTGATTATCGTCCCAATCCCCAGTCCGAGGGTGTTGAGGAACACCCCATAGAACTTCCAGGAACCCAGCGCATCGATATAGTTCTTCAATGTGTAAGGAGAGGGAAAGCCGGGAAGACCCGTGCGAAAGCTAAACCAGAGCGCTGTCAGAATGGGTCCCAGCACCAAGGCAAGTGTTACCAAGAGAACGAATAGGGGCGTTCTCCCATCGCGACGCAAATCCACGCCGGTCCTCATAACTTCAGATCTTCCCTGGCGTTGACAAACTGTGCGAACGCTCTTACCGTCATGCCGGTGAAAACCGTTATCCAGAAGTCTTTGAAATGCCTGGATTCCGGGTCGCGCCTCCTCGCGAAAGCGGGGATCACGCCAACTTGCCCGGAATGACGGTTGAATTTTGTTGCGAATTTCTGAAACACCACACTAGCAACAAGTCGTCCGGCGCAACCCCTGTGGTTGCCCCTACTGACGTCTGACTTCTGACCTCTGATTTCTCCGGTAAATTGCCCCTACACGCCTAACCCCTCACGCCTTACGGCTCTCTGCTCCTTGCTCCTTGCTATTCCCCCGCCTCAATCCCCAAAGCGTTGGCCCACTGCTTCACCAGTTCCTCGCCCTTGAGCGCCCATTCCGGGCTCATAGCCGCCACCTTCTTGCCCGTGAGCACTTTAGACAGCGAACTCGTCTCCACGAACGCTGAACTCAACCCCGACACCTCCTCATAAACCGCGTGCCCGGAAGGAGACATGATAAACGCAAGAAACAGTAAACCCCCATTGGGATGAGTCGAGTTTTTGGGCAAAGTCAGATAGGTCGCCGACATGGGAACCGGCTCCACAAACGCCATCTCGATCGGAGCTCCCTTACCCTGGATTCTCTTCATCGTCCCGTAAATCTGTGTCGCCGCCAGGGGGAACTCGCCCGCCGCCAATCGCTGGAGAACTGCGGTAGCTCCTCTCTGAATCGCCACGTTCTGGCCCTTGAGCTTGCGCAGAAAATCTTGCACCCGATCCGTTCCCCAGGTCTCCGCCAGGGCCGTATACTGATCAAGCCCCGTGGACATGATCATCTTGTCCTTCCAGGCCGGGGTGAGTAGATCCTCCCACTTCTTGGGAACTTTATCCTTCGAGACTAGATTTGTGTTGTAGACGGGACCGTAGATCCCGTGCCAGAAAACTACAGCCCGGTTCTGGTTGATAAGCCAGTTTGCCTTGATATCCGGAAAGATCTTCGGCAGCGATGATAAGTCCTGCAGGAATCCTTGACGCACCAGAAGGTCCATCCCCGAGCTGTTCATGTTAACCGCGTCGTTGGGGGACGGCAGGCCCGCCTTGGCCTCGGTCACGAGAGTGGCCGCCTTCGTGCCGAAATGTCGGGAGGGCTCGTGTTCCAAAACGAGGCTTGTCCCAAACATCTTATTGAGAGCCTGTTCGAGCTTCTTCACGTCCTGCGGAGACAGGTTCACGCCATAGAAATTGACCCTACCTTCTTTTTTGGCGCCCTCAATGATCTTCATCACCTCCGGCGACCATTTTCCTTGGGCCTTTACTTGAGTTATTGTGCCGCCCCACAAGCAAACCAAGGCGACGAGCAATCGTATTGCGCAGCGATTCATACTTTTTCCTCCCGTCGATGTGATGTTTGTCTCGATTCTGGCGCTGGCTCTACCTGCTCCCAGCGCGACCCCCGATCCACACCGAGAGCATGGATCAGGTTTGGCTCGCAAGCGAGCAGCGAAGCTGGTTCCTCGGCGCTGTCATTGATGTGTTGGAAAACCACGCCCTCGGGACGGAGCGGCAACATCAGAAGATCCTCCGCTTTCCAGACGATCTCTTCACCATCCAAGATGGTGCGCCCGTGTCCCTGTAGAAAATAGATCAGCATTCCCCCCGGATGGCGCTGAATGCCGCTACGACCTCCCGGTGCGATCTCCTGCATGTAAATGACATGACTCTGAAGGACGTTTTCTTCCATCGCCGGGTGCATGTACCACTTGAGCCTGCCATGAGGTGTGCCTTCCCACCCGAGTTCCTTCGCTCGAGCAACCACGACTCCCGTCTCTGTCCTGCGGCGCTGCTCGTCTCTCAGAGTCACGAGTTTTTCGAAAAGTGTATCCTCTCGCTTCATAAGTCCTCGCTTGTCGATCAATCTTTAAAATCCGGGGAGTTCTCCTTCTGAGTAATCGTGCTGGCCAGATAATCTTTAAAAGGCCGATAACTGAACGCGATCCATTTCGCTTCCTGGTTCGGATCCAAGTTAAAGTGCTGGTGTTCCACTCCTCCGGGCTTGATAGGTAACATGATGAGATCACCGGCTTCCCAGTCCACGCGTTTGCCGTCCACGACGCTGTAGCCCTTTCCTTCCAGGACGAAAATCACGGTTCCGCCTTGGTGAACATGCTTGCCCCCTTGGCGCCGTATCCGATGAACGAAAACGTTCCAACCCTGCAGCGCTGTGTCCTCTTCGACTCCCTCCTGGAAATACCACTTGAGCAACCCTTGACGGTTCTGCTCCCAGGCGCGCTCTTCGGACCGAATCAACAATTTTCCCGAACGCTGCCGGCGCAAAAACTCCTGATGACGTTCTAAAGCGCGATCATATACGGTTTGCTTATCTGCCATTTTTCATCCCCATTTACTGTCGCATTGCCACAAGCATTTCGTGTCAGGGACCGTGGTCAGGAAACCTGCTCTTTGCTCTTTGCTCTTTGCTCTTTGCTCTTTGCTCTTTGCTCTTTGCTCTTTGCTCTTTGCTCTTTGCTCTTTGCTCTTTGCTCTTTGCTCTTTGCTCCTTGCTCCTTGCTCCTTGCTCCTTGCTCCTTGCTCTTTGCTCTTTGCTCCTTGCTCTTTGCTCCGTTACAGCCCTTTCAGCACCAAACCATTCCAAGCCTTCCCCACCGCGCTGCCGCCGGGTTTGGTGGCTTCATACTCATGCTCCAATGTGCGAATCGCTTTTCGCTTTCCCGCCATCCGCTTCGACCAATCCTTGAAATTGGGCGTAAGATCACCGAGCCTAGGGTGCACCGGAAAAGTGTTGGTAGGTTGGGAATAAGCTCGTTGTCCTTCTTCGCTGAGCAGCCAGTTCACATAAACCCGCAAGGCGTTAGGGTGAGGCGCATCCTTCAACGCGCCCATAAGACCCCCGGACGTCGTAGGCACCGGATCAAGGGCCACCCACTCCACCGGAGCTCCCTTACCCTGATCCGTGTAGACCTGGTATTCGCCCGCCGTCGTGAGTATCGAGTACTCGCCCGCTTCCAAAAGCCGGAGCGAGGCCTCGTGCCCCTCTTTCCTGACTTCAAAACCATTAGCAACGAGTGCTTCAAGAAATCTTGTTGCTCTCTCGGCTCCCCACGCATACCAGAGAGGAGTGAAACTAACCGAGCGCGTGATGCTGTTCGCAGCAATCTTTCCCTTCCACTTCGGCTGCAACAAATCCTCCCATGAAGCCGGCGCCTGACCCTTGGGAACCAAGTTCGTGTTGTAAGCCATACTCCAGTAGCGCACAAAAGGACCTGCCAGATACTTTCCGTGAAGCTTTTGTTCCTTGGAATACGAATTCCACACAGGCAAGCTACTCAGATCCATCAGTACGCCCGCGTCTACATAGGCTGCGGTGCTGCCTCCAATGGCCGTTACGAGATCCGCAGTCGGTTTTCCCTGCTTTGCTGCAAATAGCACCTTCTCAAACCGGACGACGGTTGCTGCTTTGTTATACTCCACCGTGATAAAAGGATACCTCCGGCTAAAGCCCCGGTGGATAGCATTCGCTTCTTGAGGGGTTTCTGATCCATAAATTATGACTTTCCCTTCCCGCTTGGCTCCCTCAATCCACTCCTGCGGAACCTGAAGCTCACGTGGAATCTCGGCAGCACTCGCGTATACTCCCGCGCCGACAAGCGCATAGAGCACCACTAAGAATCTCCCCATTTCAATTCGTAAACCTGAACAGCTCATCATTCTCCTCCTGAAAAAAATCTTCCGAACCGGCGTCCCCGATCACGTCACCTTTGGTTTCCAAGCTGGTTCGAGCTCGTCTGCCCACTTGTCCAAAATTCGCTTCATCAATTCGCGGTTGACTCCGTTCGCAAGGGGGAATCGGTCGCGCCAAGTATACGGACGGCAGGCGTTGATCAACACCTTGCTGGCGGTGAGATCGCCTTGGGCCTTTCGGTCCGGATGAACAATGGGATCAATCTCCGTCGTCCACGTGTCTCGCAGTATATCGATATCGGTGTTCGGATCGACTCGCGTAGTCAGAGCCCACATGACTTCATTCATGTCGCAGACGTTGATGTCATCGTCGACCGTTACAAAATATCTTAAAACAGAGCCTTGACCGCGGGCTCCAGCGGCAGCGACTAACGCCTGGCGCGCATGCGCCGCGTACTGCTGCCGCAGGGAGATAACGACGAAAAGTGTGTTGCAATATGCCCACACCCCTCGCACATCTGGGATGCCACAGACCTCGAGATGATCCCAGATGATTGCAGCGGCAAATGGAAATCCTTTCCCTTCCAAATATGGCCGCACGTTGCGCCAACCGGTGAGAATCGGATCTGTGCGATGATAGACGGCCGCTACCTCTATGACCGGCTCAGGATGTGGCGAGGAGGCCAGGTAACCCGGCCATTCCGGAAAGGGTCCTTCGATCCGAGATTTCTCCGCCGGAGGCGGCATGAACCCCTCCACGGCGATCTCTGCGGTAGCCGGCACGGGAAGACCCGTCCGCGGCAAGGTGACAACCTCAACCGGCTCTTCCCGGATCCATCCGGCCAGGTCAAACTCGCTCCTGCCAACGGCCGCTCCCATCGAGGCTGCGATCCAGGTCGCAGGCTCCTGTCCGAAAGTCAGCGCTATGGGGCATGGCTTACCTGCGCTCCAGTACCGCTGTGCAAGCACCCGGCCGTGCTTCCCGGGCGTAATGAAGATGCCAAGTGTATTGCGGTCATGAATCATCGACCGGTACACGCCGGCGTTGATCCATTCGCTCTCGGGATCCTTGATCACGACCATGGTCGCCGTGCCTATATAGCGCCCCCCATCCAATTCTCCCCACTGCGGTACCGGAAACTTGAACAGATCAACTTTCGCGTCCTCGTCGGCATGCTCGAATACGGGTCCGTTGTTCACGTAACGCGCGGGAAGCGAGGCTGATGTGCGAACCCGGCGGCGCCAGCGATCCACATAATTAACCGGATGTTCGTTAAGCGGCATCCCTAGTGCCAGAGCGGTCCGATTAGGAGAGGCCAGAAAGAGAGTGCACACTTTGTATTTCTCGGGGTAACCCGGGATACAATCGAAGAGGAGACAGGGCCTTTCCTGCAATCCCGCATACCATTCGGTCAGCGCGCCGATCTCGAGGTTCCAATCAGCTTTGTGAATGGTCTTGACTTCGCCGATACGTTCCGCCGCCGCGAGAAATTCGCGCAGGCTT
>Ga0326597_10011418_pt1 | contig 11776 bp, 10 predicted proteins | sample RVTome_12_FD_203789 | JGI IMG/M metagenome (GOLD analysis project Ga0326597, IMG submission 203789) | Soil microbial communities from uranium-contaminated site in the Upper Colorado River Basin, Wyoming, United States - RVT100D185 | ecosystem: Environmental > Terrestrial > Soil > Contaminated >...
CGTCTGCTCGACGACGTCAGGAAGGAATCTCAAGGCTTCATCGATCTTCACACGGAGGCGGGCCGTGATACCTACCTCGTTACCGCCTCGCCGATCGAGATTGTAAAAAACCTGTCGACGGAGCTCGGCATGACGGGAGCGATTGCCACCGTTGCCGAGACGGTTGACGGCCGCTACACGGGTGGGCTCGCTGAGCCGTTCTGTTATGGCGCGGCCAAAGCGGATGCGATCCGCCGGGTCGCCCACAAACACGGCTACGACCCAGCGCTCTGCTATGCCTACAGCGACTCTGTGAGTGACCTGCCCATGCTCGAAGTCGTTGGTCACCCGGTCGCGGTCAACCCCGACAAGGGGCTCGAGTCGGTAGCAAGGGCAAGGGGGTGGCCGATCGTCGAGTTCAGCAGAACGACCCGAAGGGTGGTGCGGACCACAACCGCCACAGTCGGTGCCGCCGGTCTGGCTGCCGCCACCTACGCGCTCGGGCGCCGACACGGGCGTATTCGTAACCAGGGCTTGATCGCCCGCGTCATCTGAATTCGCGGCGATGACCGAACGAGACGTCGGTGTAGGCCCCCACCCGAGGCCGTGGCCGGACGACCCCCGTCTCGACCCGGAGCTGTTGGCACGAGGCGACCGCCGCAACGTGGTCGACCGTTACCGCTACTGGACGAGGGCGGCGATCGTCGCCGATCTCGATTCGCGGCGTCACTCGTTCCATGTCGCCATCGAGAACTGGCAACACGACTTCAACATAGGAACCGTTGTGCGCAACGCCAACGCGTTTCTTGCCGCCGAGGTGCACATCGTCGGCAAGCGGCGCTGGAACCGGCGGGGTGCGATGGTCACCGACCGGTACCAGCACATCCGTCACCATCCCACAGTTGCGGACTTTGCGGTATGGGCGCAAGCCGAAGACCTACCGATCATCGGCATCGACATCCTGACGGGTTCATTGCCGATCGAGCACGCCGTGTTGCCACAACGCTGTGTCCTCGTCTTTGGCCAGGAGGGCCCGGGCTTGTCCGCCGAGATGCAGCGGCACTGCACGGCCATGTTCTCGATCACCCAGTTCGGCTCGACACGGTCGATCAACGCCGGCGTCGCCTCAGGGATCACGATGCACACCTGGGTTTGCCAACACGCCGTCGACTGATCGGTGTCGACAACCGGCTTCGAGTGCCCTCTTTGGTGCTTGCCTCTGAAACAATCCTGCCGACAGTTGACACCTGACCGCAATGACTCATGGAGGAGTCGTGGCTATTCGTACCAGTGATATCAGGGATGACACAACGCAGCTGCACCTGCGCAAGCTACCTCCGATCGCGCTCGGGGCTACATGGTGGCCAGCCATCGGTGCTTTCCTCACGACTCTGGTGTTGCTATGGCATGAACTGGCAGACGGTGTTGTTGTTCTTGCAATGGTGCTTGCCGGTGGCACAGCGTGGATGTCGGCACACCGGCTGGCACACGCTCGGGCGATCAGCGACGCTGCCGATCGGTCGGTTCGTATCGAGAAGGCCACGGCCGTCGCCTCCCGTGCACTGCTCAAATGTGACGTCGCCGACCCCATCGGAACGGCTCTGCAAGCGATCATCGAAGGTGCGGATGCCGATGCAGTATTCCTGGAGACGAACTCCCAGCACGCACCTGACGAACACGGCAATCTGGCGTCCGTACGGGATATTCTGTACGGGGACCGGCCCGGCCGGCCGGGGATGTGGCAGCTGACGGGATGGCGGGTCGGTCAGGACGCACGACAGGTGCTGGGGGCGGGTCTCGGTCACACCACCGCGATCTCCCGCCTCGATGCGACGACCGTTTCTTACTACCGGTCGATGGAGATTCGCAGTGAGGTTCTGCTGCCTATCGCCATGGAGGGGCGCTGGATCGGCAGCATCGGCTTCATCTGTCGTGACCGTGACCGGGTTTGGACGGCACCGGAACAGCAGTTGCTGGAAGTCACTGCCGATATGATCGGCGCTTACTGGGAGCGGCGGGATGCCCAGGCAAGGCTCGAAGAATCGCTGGCCGCAAAGGATGAGTTCATCGCTTCAGTCGGCCATGCAATCCGCACCCCGCTGACTGCGGTGGTCGGTTTCGCATCGGAACTCGACGAGCACATCGAGAGGTTCCCACAAAAGGAACGCTCCAACCTCCTCGCGCTCTTGGCGGCGCAGAGCAACGAGGTAGCCGAAATCGTCGACGATCTGCTGACTACCGCGGGAGCGGGGGCAGGTTCCGTCGTGATCGCCCCCGAGGTTGTTTCCGTCCGAGCCTTGGTGGGTGAGGTGCTCGTCTCCCATTCGGGGCGGGTCGATCTCATCATGCACGACGACCTGGACATCTGGGCCGACGCGACAAGAGTCCGTCAGATCCTTCGCCACCTGCTCGCTAATTCCGAGCGCCGTGGTGGGGCTGTCGTCACCATCCACGCCCGACGTACCGGGTCGGACGCGTTCAAGCGAGACGCAGTCAAGCTAGAGGTGAGAGACAATGGCGAGGGCATCCCCCGTCACCTGTGGGACCAGGTGTTCGAGCCGTACGGGAGAGCTCACAGCGGCAGCAGCCGGCTCGCGTCGATAGGGCTCGGCCTCCCGGTCGCTCGCCGGCTCGCCGAATTGATGGGCGGGGAGCTGACGCTGGCGGAGGAGAACGGCGGGACGGTGGTTGTCCTGTGCCTTCCCACCGGGCCGGTGCTGCAGTCGGTCGCCAGCTGACCTTGCAGGGTCTCATACGCTAGGTTCCAGAGATGGAAGTAATGAGCACTAAGGAAGCCAAGCGGTTCATGATGACAGGGACCAGAACCGGGAAACTAGCCGTGGTACGGAAGGACGGACGGCCGCTGGCTACTCCGATCTGGTTCGTGATCGACGGCGACGACGTCGTGTTCACCACCCACAGCACCTCCGGGAAGGGCCGCGCCATCAAACGTGACCCCCGAGTTGCCATGGTGGTGGATGATGACACCCCGCCGTACTCATTCGTGCTGGTGGAGGGCACGGTCACGATCTCAGAGGATCCGGACGAGCTACTCCATTGGGCAACCAAGATCGGTGGCCGATACATGGGAGCCGGCCGGGCCGAGGAGTTCGGCAGACGCAACGGTGTCGCCGGTGAGTATCTCGTCCGTATCCATCCCACCAGCATCATCGGCCGGGCGGCTGTGTCCGACTGATTCTGTTGAGGCTCCCTGGTGTGCAACGGCGATCTTCAGCGGGCGTTGCGAGCCTTCACGGCTGCTTTCACACCAACCTTCTGGAAGGCTGGTGTGAATCGCCTGTTCTGGCTCGCTCGCGCCGTCGCACGCGCCGGACTCATTGGTGGGGCGAGCCGCCACGGCTGCTTTCACACCAACCTTCTACTCAATCCGGCGAGGCCGGCGTACTTGTCGAGCTTCTCCAGCACAACGTCCGGCTCGACGGATGGCAGCGGGAACACCGCACGGGTTACCCCTGCCGTCACCAGAGCCTCCAACTCCGCAGGGTCACGGGGTGCGCTGAAGACACCGAACTCGATCGTCGACGGGTCGCGGCCGGTCGCCGCCGCCGCTCGCTTGATGTCCGCTATCGTGCCGGCGATGTCGTGCCGTCCATAGATCGGCATCCACCCGTTGCAGAACTCGACGATGTGGGCGATGGTCTTCGGTCCGGCGGCGCCCCCGAGGATTATCGGTGGGTGGGGCTTCTGTATCGGTTTCGGCCATGCCCAGCTCGGTTCCAGCGTGACGAGCTCCCCATCGAACGACGCCTCGTCCTCGGTCCACAGCCGCTTCATCATCAGGACCTTCTCCCGCAGCAGCGCACGACGCTGTGTGTATCGGACTCCGTGATGGGCCATCTCCTCCTTGTTCCAGCCGTAGCCGACGCCAAAGATGAGCCGTCCCCCGGAAAGCACGTCGACGCTCGCCACCTGTTTGGAGAGCCAGATCGGGTCGCGCTGAGCGACGAGTGTGATACCGCTGGCGATTCTGAGGGTCGTTGTTGCCGCAGCGGCAGCCGTCAACGCCACGAACTGGTCGTGGGTGCGCCAATACATCTCGGGAAGCGGGGGAGCGCCGGGCCTCCCGCCCCATGGGGTTTCACGGCTGGTGGGGATGTGGCTGTGCTCGGGGAACCACAACGACTCGAACCCGCGAGCCTCCACGGCACGAGCTACGGCGGCAGGGTCGATTGTCCGGTCGGTTGGGAAGATGCTTACGCCGAATTTCAAGTGCCCTCCTGGGTCTCTACGTGGTCTTCCGGGCTAGCCGCTTCAGACGATGGTCGGGGGTGAACAGACGTCTCAGAGAGCCAATTCCGATCACGACGGATGTCGTTGCCACCGTACCGAGAATCAGATACATGATGGCCGCCTGTACCAATACGGCATCGATCGGGTCGACACCCGCCAGGATGAGACCGGTCATCGCTCCCGGCAGGAAGACCAGCCCCACCGCCTTTGTCGATTCGATCTGTGGGGTCAAAGCGGTCCGGATCGCGTTCCGGACGTACGGCCTGCCCGCGTCACGTGACGAGTGGCCTAGCGCCAGCCGCGCCTCCACCTCAGCCCGCTTGTCCGATAGCTCATCGGCGACCCGGCGTGCCGCCACCACGGTGGAGCCAAGCGAGTTTCCTATCATCATCCCACCAAGGGGCACGATCGCCCGTGCCTCCATCGGGAAGACACCCAGCCCGAAGATGACACCCATTGTCACACCGGTGGCCGCGGTAAGGGCCAGGATCGCGATCGAGAACAAACCCGTGATCTCGGGGGCACGACTGCGCACGGTCCAGGCCGCAAAGACCACCATGCCTGCCACCCATAGCCAAGAGAAGCCGATGCCACGGCCCGGTTCCAGCAGCCAAGCCAGCACGAATCCCATCACGATCAACTGCCCAAACGCACGCACAACCGACCAAACGAGGGTCTTCTCCAGCCGGAGATGCTGGCCCAAGGACACGGTCAGCGCCACGGCGACAAGGATCAGCGAGGTAGCGAGCCCAAGAGCGTCGACGTCTCCGCTACCCACTAGCTCTCCTCCTCGACGGTGAGGGTCTCCAGGGCGAGTTTTGCTTCGTTTGTATCAGGGTCGCCGCTGTAGACGGCCCGGCCGCGGCTGAGGACGAGCAGATGCTCGGCCAAGCGGTCGATCTGCGTCACATCGTGTGTAACCCAGACGATGTCGACCGACTGTTCTGTATGCAACCTGCGCACGGTCGTCTCGAGCGCAAGGCTGGCGGCAGGGTGAAGCGATGACGTCGGCTCGTCCATCAGCAACACCTCCGGCCGGCAGATGAGAGTGCGGGCGAGACAGACCCGCTGGGCCTCACCGCCGGACAGGTCATCACCGGCCCTGTCCAGGAACGTACCGTCGAGCTCTGCATGGGTCAGCGTCTCCGCGAGTGTCGCCTTGGAGGCCGCAGGCTCGGCGACGAGCAGATTCTCCCGCACCGTGCCCGGAAAGAGCGCCGGTCGTTGAAAGACCATTCCGACCTTGCGGCGTAACGAGAGCGGATCGAGCGTGGAGAGCTCGGTGCCGTGAAACATCACACGTCCCGAGGTCGGGATCTCGAGCCGGTTGCACAGTCGAAGCAAGGTTGACTTGCCCGACCCCGAGCTGCCGGCGACGACACACAACTTTCCCACGGGGATACCCGCCGATACCCGGTCTAGAGCCGTGACGCCGTTGAAAGACACGGTCGTCCCGTCGAAGGTGAATACGTCGGTCACCATGTCAGCCAGTATGTGGGGTCAACGGTAGAAGGGGTTTCCTACCTCGGGATCGATATCGTACCGCTCGATCGCCTCCTTGACGATTCCCGGTTCGATGGCCCCGTCCGCGGCGAGCCCGGAGAGCACCCCGACGACGACATGGCCGGTGTCAACCTCGAAGAACCGTCGCAGAGCTTCGCGGGTATCTGAGCGCCCGTAGCCGTCGGTGCCGAGCGTGATATAGCGTCTTGGGATCCACCGTCCTACCTGGTCGGCGACCATTTTCATATAGTCGCTGACGGCGAGAATCGGACCGTCGCCGTCGGAAAGGGCATCCGTCACGAATGGCACCCGTGGGGTATCGCCGGGGTGGAGCCGGTTCCAGCGCTCCACATCGATCGCCTCCTCACGCAACAGCTTGTAGTTGGTTGCGCTCCACAGATCTGCGGCGACGCCGTATTGCTCGATCAGGTCGGTCTGTGCGTGGCGGGCCGCGGCCTGGGCGGGACCGGAGAAGAGGATGGTGGCCTGGTGATTGCCACCTTCGGGTCGGGCGGCAAACCGATACAGACCGTTGACGATCCCATCATCGATCCCCTCCGGCTTGGGCGGCTGCACATAGTTCTCGTTGTAGGCAGTCATGTAGTAGAAGATGTCCTCGTTGTCGACGAACATCCGCCGCAACCCGTCCTTGATGATCGCCGACACCTCGTAGGCGAATGCCGGGTCGTATGCATGGCACACCGGCACGGTCGAGGCGAGCAGCAGGCTGTGACCGTCCTGGTGCTGCAAACCCTCCCCGAGCAAGGTGGTCCGCCCGGCAGTGCCGCCGACGAGAAAGCCACGCGCTCGTTGGTCGGAGGCAGCCCATATCAGGTCGCCTACTCGCTGGAACCCGAACATCGAGTAGAAGGTGAAGAACGGCGCCATCGGCACCCCACGGGTGGCATGGGCGGTTGCCGCCGCGATCCAGCTCGCCATGGAGCCCGCCTCGGTGATGCCTTCCTCGAGGATCTGGCCGTCCTGACTCTCTACGTACGAGAGCAGCATGTTGTGATCCACCGGCTCGTACATCTGGCCTTGCGCCGCATATATCTTCAGTTCCTTGAAGAGGGCGTCCATACCAAACGTTCGACCCTCATCCGGGATGATCGGAACCACCCGCTTGCCGAACTTTGCGTCACGGGCCAAGGAGCGCAGCAGCCGCACGTACGCACCAGTCGTCGACACCTCATTGGTGCCCGAACCGGCGTCAAACTCCTCGTAGACCTTCTCGTCGGGAAGTTCGATCGGCTTGCGCAGTTCCATCGGGCGTTTTGGGAGCAGCCCGTTGAGTGCCGCACGCCGCTTCATCAGGTACTGGTACTCCGGTGAGTCCTCATCGGGACGGAAGTATGGAGGCTCGGCTTCGCCGGTGAGGGTCTCCTCGGGGATGTCGTCCTGTAGATGGAGCCGGTCGCGAAGGTTCAGCAGCTGCTGGTTGGTGAGCTTCTTGATCGAATGTGTGGCGTTGCGACCCTCGACGTCCGGGCCCAGCGTCCAGCCTTTGATCGTCTTGGCGATGACGACGGTTGGGGCCCCCTTGAACTCGGTAGCGGCCTTGTACGCGGCATACACCTTGTGATAGTCGAGCCCACCCCGCCGTAGTTTCCAGACCTCGTCGTCTGTCATACCCTCAACCAGCTTGCGTAGCCGGGGATCGGGTCCAAAGAAATGCTCCCGGACGTATGCACCGTTCTCTGCTTTGTAGCGTTGGTACTCACCGTCAACCGTGCTGTTCATCTTGTCGACGAGAACACGGTCCGTGTCCTTTGCCAGCAGCGGGTCCCAGCTGCACCCCCAGATGACCTTGATGACGTTCCACCCCGCACCGCGGAACATCGCCTCGAGCTCCTGGATCACCTTTCCATTGCCACGTACGGGCCCGTCGAGCCGCTGCAGGTTTGCGTTGACGACCCAGATGAGATTGTCGAGTCTCTCCCGTCCGGCCAGTGAGATCGACCCGAGTGTCTCAGGCTCGTCGGTCTCGCCGTCTCCGAGGAAGCACCAGATCTTTGACTCGTCGGTCTTGTCGATCTGGCGATGAGCCAGATACTTGTTGAATCGCGCCTGATAGATCGAATTGATCGGGCCGAGCCCCATCGAGACGGTCGGGTACTCCCAGAAGTCCGGCATGAGGCGCGGGTGGGGGTATGAGGACAGGCCCCCGTCGATCTCACGGCGGAAGTTGTCTAGATCATCCTCGTCGAATCGCCGCTCGAGGAAGGCACGTGCGTAGATCCCGGGTGCGGCGTGACCCTGGAAGTAGACATGGTCACCCGGGGTACCGTCGCTCTTGCCGTGGAAGAAATGATTGAAGCCGACCTCGTACAACACCGCGGATGAGGCAAACGTCGACAGGTGGCCGCCAATTCCCTCAGCCTCGTGGTTGGCCTTTACGACCATCACCGCAGCGTTCCACCTGACAAAACGCCGGATCCGCTGTTCGACTTCCTCGTCACCGGGGAACCAGGCTTCCTGTTCCTTGGGAATCGTGTTGATGTATGGGGTGCTCACCGATGCAGGCACCCCGACGTTCTGGGCGCGTGCCCGCTCGATCAGCTTGGCCATCAGGAAGCGGGCTCGAGCAGGGCCTTCGGCGCTTATGACGCTGTCCAGGGAATCCAGCCATTCTGTGGTTTCCCCCGGGTCTGAGTCGGGTAGCTGATGGGTGAATCCGTCGATGATCATGCTTCGGCTCCAAAACGCTGTTTCCGGATCGAGGTTACCGATTGGCTGGAGGACTTGGCGACGTTCGGCCCTGCCACAAGTTACCTTCGGCACGGGTGGGTTGCGGTACATTGATCACGATGCGACTCGATTTGCAAAAGAGAACCGATCTGGCACTGCGGGCGATGCAGGAGATCTGGGCGCGAGCGGACCGGGTATCCGGCCCCGATCTCGCCGATGCTCTCGGCACTACCCGCCAGTACCTGCCACAGGTCCTGAATCCCCTGGTCAAGATCCGGTGGGTCGGCTCGTTTCCGGGCCCAGGCGGTGGCTACGAGCTTCTGGTCGGGCTCGATGACGTCTCAGTGCTCGAGCTGATCGAGGTGATGGAGGGGCCGACACGTGACAACCGGTGCGTCCTCGACGGTGAGACGTGCCCGCACGAGGAGCCGTGTGCGCTTCACTGTGCCTGGCAGCACGCCAGTGGGGCGCTGATGAGAGAGCTGGGCGACCTGGCGTTGGCCGATGCCGGCAATCTCGATTGTGCACCTTCCGAATAGAGGATTAGCCGGTATTGTTGAGCAGATGATCGACCATTTGGTGTATGCCACCCCGGATGTTGACCGCACCGTCGAGGAGCTGGCGCGCCGGCTCGGGGTCACAGCCGCAGCCGGGGGTCATCATCTGGGCTATGGGACGCGAAATGCGTTGCTGTCGATGGGCTCGAGCTACCTCGAGGTCATCGGCCCCGATGCGGGGCAGCACCGTCCGTCGACGGGATACTGGTACGGCGTCGAGAGCATCGTCGAGCCCCGTCTGGTTACCTGGTCGGCCCGGGTAGAGCGTATAGAGCGTGTTGCCGCCTTTGCGCACGGCCGAGGGTACAGCACAGGTGACGTGCACAAGGTCTATCGGGAGACGCCCGAAGGTGGTCGGCTGTCGTTCCGGCTCACCTTGCCGACGGGGGACGGGGGAGGTTTGGTTCCCAACCTGATCGAGTGGGACGAGCAATCGCCGCATCCATCGGCAACCTCACCGGGTGGCATCGAGCTGGTCCAGCTCCGTGGCTATCACCCTGCTCCCGAGTCGGTTCGTCCCATGCTCGAGGCGTTGCGTGTCGATCTCGAGATTCGTGTCGCGGACCGCCCCAAGCTCGTTGCAATCCTCAATGCGCCCTTGGGCCCGGTCGAGCTGAGTTGATCCCGAGAGGGATTAGAAAACGGGCAGAGGATGATGACCCTCTGCCCGTCCCACCTCCAGCCACTACGTTGCGTTCCCACCAACGCCCCTCAGGGCAGCCGCGATAGGAGGGGTAGAGACGATCAGACGACCGTCGTCGCGGCGTGCTTCGCTGTCGTACAAGATCCTCGTAGACGGCTCGTGATACAACCGTCCTCTCGCCGATCCGAACGTCGTCGTCGGTCGGTGTCACGCGGCTCCGACACAGATAAACGAGCGGCCCGTAAAGCGGACGCGAAGGTCGTCGCTATCGGCTGCAGCCAGCAATGCGGTCGCCGGGTCGTCGCCCGCTGCGAGCGACTTGTGAAGACCCAGCATCACCTGATTGGTTACCTCGTCTGAGACGCTGAACAGTGGCGCCACAACGGTCCGGGCTCCCATCGACAGGAAAGACCCGGCCAGGCTGAGCACCTCCGAGCCCGTGGCGAGTACCGAGCCGGCTCCCGAGCATGCCGCCAGGACAATTGTGGCCGGGACGGCAGGCAGATGTTCGATGTCGTACAAGGTCAACTCTCCGTCCTCGAGAATGAGGCTGCTGAACAGAGGGCTGTCGGCTCGGGGACGGGCATGGCAGGCGAAATGGACAAGCGACGATCGGGCAAGCCTGTCGATGGTTTCAGCGACCGATGAGGTTATGGTGGCACCTGTCAAGCTGGCTATCGCCGCGGCCTCGGCGGCGGCGTGTGCGAGGTCGGGCCCGTATACGACCAGCCTGTCCGTCTCGACTGCGGATCGCTGCATTGCTCTGAACCAGGCGGTGGCAGACGGCGCAGTAACTACCGGTCCGGGTGCGAGCATCCCCCAAGGGACACCGTGAAGTGCGCCCGACGGAACCACCACCAACCGCCCCGCGGTGATGGGGAGCGAATCCAGCAGCCGATGTCTGAGCGATTGGCACGACGCCTCAGCCGAAGCAAGCGCCGCCCTACCGGATTCGGCACTCGTCGATGGCCGGGCGATCCTCTCCGCGGAGAACCGGAGATGGTCTACCAAATCGATGATGTCGGTCGAGTCGCCCAGGTCGACGAGACGTGATCGGTCGCTGGTGATGACAATCGCGTAGTGGTTGGGGCCGTCTTCGACATACTCGATGAGTGCCCGGTCACCCACTGTCTCCTGCAACCGGTCGAGGGGTGTGCTTGAGCCGCCGGCGGTGTCTCCGGCTCTCTCCCTGCTGATCTGGCGTACCCGCGACTCGAGGCTCGCGACCTTCCGTCGCGCTGAGCGAACGCTGTCTTTGTCGGCCCGGCGCACCTCGGTGGCAGCTCGTCGCAGATCGGCCAAGGCCGTGTCCAGGGTGGAATCACCCTCGCGTCTCGTGGGGCGTCTGTGGGTTCGAAGCCTTTCGGACCATCGGTAAAGCCGTTCGGCCGATCCGGATTCGATGGCGAGCCCGATTCCGATCCCGGCCAGCTTGTCTCCGTACCCGGCCGCGTGCATACGCAGATCTGTTGCGCCGATACCGCTGCGATAGGCGTCGAGCCGATCCATTCCCGCGCGTACTGCTGCAGCAGCACCGCGACGGTTACCTTCGGAGAGCCTCATTTGCGCAATGGCCGTCCACGCCTGGATCTGAAGCCAGAGGGGCCCAGACCTGGCGTACCGCTGGGTGGCTGCCATCAAAGTCGCGGCCGTGTCGTGCTTGTCGAGTTGCAGGGCAAGCTCGACGGCGCGAAAGCGCGCGACCGCGGCAGAGTGTTGCTCGCCGTTGGCGGCCATGTCGTCTGCGGTGCGAATCATCGATCGCAGCAGCCCGCCGGACGCTTCACCGCCGCGTAGTCGCACTCGATGTCTTGCTGCAGCGATGTCGAATCGCCACCGACCATCCGCCGGTGTGTCGGAAGCTGCAAGCTCGACCTGCTCGAGAGCCCGACTGTGCTCATCTCGTGACAGCAACACGTCCGCCAGGAGCAGTCGGCTGTTTACCAGCACTGCCTCGTTGTCCCCGGCTTCGGCGAGTCGCGGTATCGCCCTCTCGAGGATCGACTCGGCCTCTTGCATGAGCCGCGCTTGAACCAGCACGTATGCATGCTCGGCGTCCGCCAGGGGATTTGAGGCCCCGGCGGCGCTGCGTAGCTCGGCGGATCGGGTGTGCCACCGCATCGCTCCGGGGACATCGTCCCGCCACCCGAGAACC
>Ga0326597_10011419_pt1 | contig 11776 bp, 5 predicted proteins | sample RVTome_12_FD_203789 | JGI IMG/M metagenome (GOLD analysis project Ga0326597, IMG submission 203789) | Soil microbial communities from uranium-contaminated site in the Upper Colorado River Basin, Wyoming, United States - RVT100D185 | ecosystem: Environmental > Terrestrial > Soil > Contaminated >...
GGCCGTCTCATTAGCGGCCAAGATGTTGCCCTTCGTGTCAACGAGGAGAGCGGCGTCGGTGGGGGCGTTGAGCAGAGCGCGGATGGTTTCCTGGCTCTGGGCGATCGCGTGCTCGGCCTGCTTGCGTTCGGTGATCTCGCGGCTGAAGATGGCGAGTCCGACGATCTTGCTGCCGGGGCCGCGGACCGGGTAAATCGAGTTGTCGTACCAGCGTCCGTTGCGCTCGTCTTCGAAGCGCGCCGGGCGTCCGGACTTGATGACCGCCTGGTTCCGCGCCTTCCGGTGGTCGGTCAGTTCCTTCGGGAAGAGACTGTACACGCTGACGCCGACAACGTCGGTCCGCTTGCCGTGGCCCGCATAGCGCCGCAGGCGCTTGACCGCGGTCGTATTGGCCGCGAGGACCTTGCCGTCTGGATCGATCAGAAGCGCGGAGTCGGGCGGCGCGTTGAGGAGGGCGGTGACGGTATCCTGGCTCTGTCGCAGGGCTTCCTCGGCTGACTTGCGGTCCGCGATCTCAGCCAGGAGCTGATCGCTAAGCTCGCGCAGTTCAGCCACGACGGTGGTTACGCGGCGTTCGATGTCGCCGCCCGGCGCGGGGCGCTTCCGGGCGCGTGTGGTCCTAACAGTCGCCATGCTGATACTGACGGGTCAAGGGCGGCCGCGTTACCGCAAGTTGACAGAAGGCCGGTTACATAGAGGAATCAGCGTGGTCCGCGGCGGATTCAGGAGCGTTCAGGTCTCACCGCGAGCACTGCCGCACGAGCCGTGCCGCGCAAGTCACGGATGGCGTAGAGGGTGACGACAGCAGGGGCGCCACGGCGACGGAGGGACTTCACGTACTCGGTGACGCGCTCGGGTGCGCCACGCAGGCTGTCCTTGAGCGCCCAGCCGACTCCTTTTCTGACGAGGTCCTCTGAATCCCAGGCGAGGCGCTCGCTGAAGTCGAGGACGGTGTCGGTGAATGTGCCCGATTCGCCGACCTTGCGCACGAAGGTTACGACGCTGGCGCGGCGCTTCCAGCGATTGGGCGAGTGGGACCAGCGATCGAGGAGTTCGAGGGTTGCGGCGGGGTGGGTGGCGAGCAATGGCTGGGCGACGTCGATGCAGAAGTCGTCGACGTGCGACCAGCCGCGGAAGTCGTCGAGCATGCGGTCGATGGCGGGGAAGTGATCCGGTGCAAGGTCACCGCTGAGCTTGAGAACATAGATGCCGGCGTGGCCAACTTCGCCGATGTGGGTTGCCAGGAGGAGGGTAGCGACTGCCAGGCGGTCGTCGAGGGGGAGCTTGCGGATGCGCCCGCGAAAGGGCTTCAGGATCGAGTAAAGCTGTGGCGCGCGGAGCCCGTAGGCGAGCCACTCGTCGCCGGGCTTGTTGAAGGTGGTGTCTAACGCAGGCTCTCGGCCGGCGGCTGCGGCGATGGTTGTGCGGATGTCGTCGGCGAGGGCCGTCGCTATAGGTCCTTCATCCCGGTGGCCTGCGCGCTCACGAGGGCAGCCATAACGCCAAGGGGCTGCTTACCGTCGTGCATTAGCTGGTGGCACTTGCCGATGTCTTCGAAGGAGTAGGTCTCGCCGAGGCATGGGTCGATCTTGCCGTCGAGGACCAACTGGTTGAAGGCAGAGGCTTGCTCGTCGTTGGCGAAGTGGGAGCCCTGGAAACGCTTCTGGCGCATCCAGAGGTAGCGGAGGTCCAGGGTGGCGTTGAAGCCGCTGGTTCCGGCGCAGATGACGACCATGCCACCGGTGTCGGCGACGAAGATCGACGTCGGAACAGTGTCTTCGCCGGGGTGATCGAAGACGATCTTCGGGGCGACTCGCTCGCCGAGGATATCCCAGATCCTGGCGCCGAAGTTGCGGGCGCCCGCGGCCCACTTGCCGTAGGCTTCGGCGTCCGTCCAGTGGGGGAGCATGCCCCAGTGGTCGAAGTCCTTGCGGTTGATGCAGCCTTTGGCGCCGAGCTTCATGCAGAAGTCGAACTTGTCCTGGCTGGAGACGACGGCGATGGGGATGCCGCCGAGCTGCTTGACGATCTGGATGGCCATCGAGCCGAGACCACCTGAGCCTCCCCACACGAGGACAGGATCGCCGGGCTTGACGGTGTTCGGCGGCCAGCCCATGAGCATGCGGTAGGCGGTGGCGCCGACGAGCGTCGGCGCAGCGGCTTCCTCCCATGTGAGATGGCCGGCCTTGGGCAGGCACTGATGGGCCTGCACTTTGGTGAACTGCGCGAAGCTGCCCCAGTTGGACTCGTAGCCCCAGATCTTGAACGAGGGGTCGAACATCGGGTCGTTGCCCGCCTTCACGTACACGGTGTCTTCGTCCCACATGCCGCAGTGGACGACAACGCGGTCGCCAACTTTGATGTTGGTTACTGCCGAACCCACCTTGTACACGATGCCCGAGGCGTCGCTGCCGCCGATGTGGAAGCCGGTGGTGTCGCCTTCCTTCTCGCGGGCCTTGATCACGTTGACCGGCACGCCGAGTGCGGCCCAGACGTTGTTGTAGTTGATGCCGGCGGCCATGACGAGGACGAGCGCCTCACGTGGCTTGAGGTCGGCAGGTGTGTCGACCCGTTCTATCTGGAAAGCGCTCTGGGGGTCGCCGAAACGCTCGGGCCGGATGACCTGAGCGTACATCTGCGGCGGCACCTCGCCGAGGGGTGGGATCTCGCCGATTTCATATACGTCTTTGGCCGTGACCATTGGGGCTCCTCCTGCTGTTCACCCGGCCTGCCGGGCGCAGGCTAACGTATCACGGCAGGGAAATCGTGGGCAACGGAGGCCGGTGTCTAAGGGGTGCAGCTGGCGTTCAGCACCGGCACGTAGGTAAGGACATCGAGGAGGTTGACGCGGGTGTCGGCATTAAGGTCATAGCGCGCTATGTAGAGTGGATCGGGCGCGATCGTGTTCAGTTTCCCTACGAACGAGAGGACGTCGGTTAGGCTGGCGCGCTGGTCGTCGTTGAAGTCGAATGGCCAGGCGTCTGGCGACGGCTCGTCGTTCGCACCTCCGCTCGCGGCGCAGGATGCGCTGATCGATGTGCCGATGAACGCCTCAATCCAGTCCGCGAAGCCATCTGAGTCAGTGTCGGGCGCTGGCGTGGGCGTTGGTGTCGGTATCGGCGTGGGGCTCGCGGTAGGCGTCGGAGTTGGTGTTGGCGTGGGGGTAGGCGTGGGCGTTGGTGTTGGTGTCGGAGTGGGCGTGGGCGGGTCGGTTGGGATCGGCGTGTCGGTGGGCGGGGGCGTCGGGCTCGGGGTCGGGGTTGGCGATGGCGTGTCTGTGGGCACCGGAGTAGGAGTGGGCGGACCGGTCACGGCGAAGCAGGCAGAGAATTCGCTCGTACTACCATTCGCATCGGTTGCGGTAGCCGTGATCCTGTCCATGAGGTAGCTGCCGAGAGGAAGCTCCACACCGAAAGCGGCGACACCCGATCCATCCGTCGTCACGTTGGTCGTCCCGAGGTACGTTTTCCCTTCGCCGTATCCGGTCGGATCGCAAGGCGGTGTGTCGCCGGCGTCGTTCCGGTAAAAGTCGATGGCGTACGTCTGATCTGGCTGGCTACTCAACGAGCCGCTGATCGCCGTGATGTTCGCGTCGGCCGAAGCGCCGCTGATCACGGGGTAGTTCTGGATGCCGTTTGGTCCGACATCGCCGTCTCCAGGTTCGTTCTGGCTCACTCCGGCGATCGGATAGAGGTCGATGCCGATGCCCCATCCGTAGGGTCCTCCCGGATAAGCGACGCTCTGGTTGCGGATTGAGTTGCCACGGATTGAGACACCGGTGCTGGTACCAACGACGATGACACCATCGGTGTTGTTGGCGATGACGTTGCCCTCGCCGGGGTTGATGCCGCCGATCATGACGTTTGTGCCATTCTCAACGTAGATGCCCGGGATGCTACCGTCAGAGTTCGACCCGATGCCGGCACCAGTCCGAGTCGTGCCGATGAAGTTTCCCTGGATGATCAGATCCGACACGCCGGGTGTGCTCCCGGTGTAGTCCCTACCGAGGTGGATTCCCGAGATGGCGTGGGAGCCGATGACGTTGCCAGCTCCCGGGGCGGGGCCACCGATCCGGTTGCCAGAGCCACCGGCGATGAGGACTCCGTAGACTCCGCCGTTGCAGCAGACGTATTGCTCAAGGATGTTGACGCCAAAGTTGTTGCCCTCGATCACGTTGTCCGAAGAGTTGAGCAGACGGAGCTCGATCGTATCGCCTGTGCCCATAATCACATTGCCGGAGCCGGGGGCGGTCCCCCCGATCTGATTGGCGTTGGAGCCGCTCACGACGATAGCCTGGGAATGGAGTCCACCCGTCACTGTCAGGCCGTCGGTAGTCGTGTTGAGCCAATTGCCCTGGATCACGTTGCCGTTGGCGCCGGAGGTGCTGCTGCTGACGAGAATCGCAAAGTCGTCGTAGTTGCCAATGAGGTTGCGCTGGTTGGCGTCTGGTCCGCCGATCTGGTTCGAGGGGCTTGAGACGAAGATGGCCGTCTGATTCGGCGCCGGCGGGAGGTTGGCTGAGCGGTCGTAGCCCAGGTAGTTGCTTTGAACGGTGTTGGCGCCGCCGGAATTCAGGAAGACCGCCGAACCCCACCCGGTGATCGCCAAACCGCGAATCACGTTACCCGAGGTCGTTGTGCGCAACGCGTTCGCACCACTCAGTCCGCTGCCAGCCTTGATCTCGACTCCTGGTGAAGGTGGCCCATTTTGTCGCGTTCTGCCATCGATCGTCACCGCGTTGGTGATCGTCGGCAGGGCAGGTGTTTCAACGGTGATCGTTGTTGTCTCAGTGTTGGAGATGCTGAAGACGATGCTCTCGCGTTCCGGCGTTGTGTTAGAGGCGGTGACTGCCTCGCGCAGCGTGCACTCGCTGGCGTCACAACCGTTAGTTCCAGGATCGGAGTTCGAATTGACCACGAGCAGCAGTTCACTGGTGGGAACGATCAGGGTGTCGGCAAGCGTTACGTTGTCCTCCAGCTTGGTCTCGCCAGCGACGGCCGCGACCGTCGCTTCGAAAACCTGGAGCGAGCCCGCCGGGCCCGGTACCGACCATGAGAATGCAACCGGTACTGTTTCATCCTGCTGGGCCACCAAGAACTGAGGCGAGCCATTGAGGTGCGTGCCGTTGGCCTTTACAGAGAGCGTTATAGCCTCTCCGTAGGTTCCGATGTTAGCTACGGTTGCGTAGACCTGCTGGCTCCCGCCGGACCGGCTGAGTGCTTGAACGCGGAGGTCCGTGACAGCAACGTTGTGTTCGAGTGGCCGAACGGTCGCGGTTACAGTGCGTGCGTTGTTGGTCGCGTTCTTGTCGCCAGGCAGCGGCGTCATCGTCGCCGTCAACTGGTAGTCGCCCGGCGCCACCCCTGCGGTGCTCCACGTGAAGTTCTGGGTGTTGGTGGAGTCCGGGGTAAGCACATACGGCAGAGACGCAGGGCCAAGGACGCTGCCCGCACTCGGGCTGAACGAGACCGACACTGTGCCGCCAGTGGACTGGCTGTCCATGAAGACGGAAACCGGTATGGACGCGGAGGAACCTTCGACTATTGATATTGGCGGACTGACCGCGGTCACGGCAGCGTCGAATGTGTTTGGCGACCGGACGGACAGTAATGGCTCAGGGAAGGCATCCGGATCACCGGTGAAGCCGTGAGGCCCAGTCTGGCTTGCACCCGCACTGGTCAAGCGGCTGCGGAGGGCTGCTACTCCCGCCGCGTTGGTGGGTTTGCCGTTGGCCAGGATGTCGAGCGCGGCGGCGCCCGCGACGTGCGGTGCGGCCATGCTTGTGCCGCTGTTGTAGCCGTAGTTCCCGCCCTGGGTCGTGGAATATACCTGCACGCCGGGCGCGGCGATATCGACGAGCGGCCCGTGGTTGCTGAAGCAGGCAAAAACGTCGTCGCCGGTGAAAGAGCAGGACCCCGCATACGACTGGGGGTCGAGTGCGCCTGGCAGGCCGTCGAAGTCAGCGATTGCCGACGTCGCAAGTACGTCAGGGCAGTCGGCTGGACTCTGGGTGGCGGCATCGAGGCCGTTGTTGCCGGCAGAGACGGCGAATACGACCCCGGCCGCCGCCGCGCCGGCGATAGCCTGGCACAAGGCGGCGCTGGGATTTTGGCGGATGCTCATGTTGGCGACATCGATGGTGGCGGCATTGGCGGTGACCCAGTCGATGGCGGCGATCATGCAGGATAGAGATCCGCTCCCGCTGCTGTCGAGGATGCGCACTGACCAGAGCCTCGCGCCGGGGGCGACGCCGACGACGCCGATGCCGTTGTCCCGTGCGGCTGCAGTGCCGGCGACGTGGGTCCCGTGACCGAGGGCGTCCTCGTAGGAAGGATCGCTGCAACCCACGCCGGAGAATCCCACTCCGCCGGCGACGCGGAGGTCGGGGTGATCGGTATCGATGCCACTGTCGAGGATCGCGATGTCCACGTTGGGCACGGGGAACTCCACCCCATCCACAGCAGCTACTGTGCTGAGGTCGGTTGCGATACGGTCGATGCCCTCAGGCATGGTCTGGACGTCGGCAAACCCCAGTGCATCGGGCTCAAGGAATGCCACGTGAGGGTCGCTTGCAAGCGCAGGGAGCCAGGTGTCCTTGATGGTGGCGGTAAACCCGTCCATGGCCGAGCCGTATTCGACGGCAGGGTCCAGCCCGAATTGCTCGGCTGTCACGGAGGCAGATGCGCCCTCGTTCAGGACGACGATGTAGTCGCTGATCCCGGGAGGCAACTCACGTGCGCCGGAGTCCACCAGGCTGGTAACCGAAGGCTCAGCGTTGGCCGGGGCGAGCACCACCAACAGGGCGCCAACGCCCATCAGGAGCGACAGGGCGGTGGCTGCACCAGGCAGTCGCGTGCTCCGCGTCATTGCGGTTGCCTCCCCGGTAGTCGGTTGCCATCAGTATAGATTCACGACGTAACGTGTCAATTGAGCGGGAGACCGGTGTCGCACTGCTAGCTCGTGGGCATATCGCCGACGGGAGTGCATGCGTCCTCAATCGGGACGTCGCCGAGGAAGAGGACGACGCGGAGGGGGTCAGCCGCCGTGACGGTGCCATTGCAGTTGGGGTCGCTCCACCACGGGTAGCAGTGGCTTTCGAAGTCGAAGCACGGAAGCGTGTCGCGGCCGCAATCGCTCGGCTCATCAAGGTGGATGGCCAGCCGCAGGCCGGAGGTGACGTCGCCAGTGTCGATGCGGTCGTTGCAGTTGAAATCGCCCATTGGGTAGGCGGCAGGCTCAGGCGTGGCTGCTGGTACCGGGGTTGGCGTGGGTGGATCCGCGCCGAGTTCGAAGGAGCCGGAGTCGCACTCGACTGGATTGCGAGGCGCGTCGCGCTGGTCTGTGGCGCACGCGGTTGAGCCACCGCCGCTATCGATGGCGGGGCTGTCCGACTCGAGTTCGTGCGTCTCGGTGGGGCCGCCGTTGTCGGCGAGGGCCTTGAGTCCGGCGTCGGCGACGACCTGGTCCGTTCCTCCGTTGAGGCGACAGGTGTCGTCATCGACGACGTTGTTGCCGTTGGAGACGATCGTGCCGCCCTGCCAGCAGTTTTCCTGGCCGTTGTTGGCGATGATGCTGCTGCGGATGGACATCTGGTTGGACTGGCTGGAGTTGTAAAGGCCGCCGTACTGGAACTGCGTCGAAGTGTTGTTGGCGATCGTGGAGGAGGTGATCGATACGGTGCCGTGGTTGGAGATGCCGCCAAGGCCGGACTTTGGGTAAGGCCCAGCGACGTTGCCGCTGATCGTGCTGTTGATGATCGTGATCGTGCCCCCGCTGCTGTTCAGGATGCTGCCGTAAGTGTTGCGGCTGACGGTGCTCTTTTCGATGGTGACGACGCCCTTGTTCTGGAGGGCCGCCGAATTGTCCGCCTGGTTGCTATCGAGGGTGGAGCGGCGGATCGTGAGCGTGCCGTCGTTGGAGATCGCGCCGCTGGAGCAGTCGTCGCAGGTCGTCGAGGTGCCGGTGTTACCGGAGACGGCACTCCCTTCGATTGTGAGGGTCGCGCCGGTGACGTTAACGATCGCGGCCCCGTCGCCGCCGCCGTTCACGCCACGGGCGGTGTTGTCGTCGACATTACTGGCCGTGATCGTCATCGTGCCGGTGTTATGGATTCCCGCGCCCGCGCTGTTGTTGGAAGCGGCGTTGCCCGAGATGTCGCTGTCCGTGACCGCGGCTGTGCCGGTGTTGCAGAGGCCGGCTCCCTGCCCCGTGATGTCGTTGCCGGTGAGTTCGACATGGCTGAGGGTGATGTCGCCCGAGTTCTGGATCGCGCCGCCGCAGCCGGGACTGCCCGCCGCGCCACGCACGGTGAGGTGATCGAACGATGCGGCGCCGGTGACACTGAAGGAGCGCGTGCCGTTGCCGTTGATGACCGTTGCCCCAGCGCCTTCGCCCGAGATGGCGACGTTGCCGCTGATCGTGATGGAGCCGGACTGCAGCGTGATGGTGCCGGCCGGGAGATCGACCGCTTGCTGGCCGGAACCGGCGTTGGCTTGAGCCACTGCTTCGCGCAGGGAGCAACCGTTGGTCGCACAGCCGTCCGGCGCCGGGTCGTCGAGGCGGTCGACGAAGATTGAGTCCTGAGAGGCGAGGGAGCTTGATATAGCGAGTGCGCCAGCCACCGTGGTCGCGGCGAGGATGGCGAGAAGGGATGTAAGCTTCAACATGGGCGGCCTCCGGGGGTATGCGCTGTTATTACAGACGCGAGAGGGTGCGGTATGTTTCGGGGAGGAGAGCGACGGGCCGTACGGCCCTCTGTCTTCGGGACGGTTGACACTGATGGACGTCCGACGCGCACACGTAAGTTCCGACTGGAGGGATTGCGATGCCAGCTTTAGTGAATGTCCCGCCTGACACACGCCGCGAAAGTGCCGATCCACGTGAGGAGATGGTGCGCGCGTCCGGTCTGGTGAAGCGCTACGACACTGGAACCGTGCGTGTGGAGGCGCTGCGCGGTGTCAGTCTCATCATCCGAAAAGGCGAGATGGTCTCGATAATGGGCCCATCCGGATGCGGAAAGACGACTCTACTCAACTGCTTATCTGGCCTCGATGAGATCGACGAGGGTGACGTGCAGATAGAGGGAGTGTCGCTGAAGTCGATGTCCGACCGCGACAGGACTCGTTATCGGGCCCGGCGCATGGGGTTTGTCTTTCAGTTCTACAACCTGCTGGGGATACTGAGCGCGGTCGAGAACGTGGAGATGCCGCTACTTCTCTCCGGCGTACCCGTGACGGAGGCGCGCCGACGAGCCGTCGATGCGCTGGCGATGGTGGGACTGGCCGGGCGGGAGAGCCAGTTGCCAGCGTCGCTTTCCGGTGGCGAGCGCCAGCGTGTGACGATCGCTCGCGCGCTCGTGAACAACCCAGCGATCGTGTGGGCAGATGAGCCAACCGGTGACCTTGATAGCAGGAACGCCGGGGAGATCATGGATCTCATGCGGCGCCTGAACGTGGAGCGCCAGGTGACGTTTGCGTTGGTGACGCACGACATCGGGATCGGGCGCCGCGCCGACCGGATTATCAAGATGAGTGATGGCCAGATCGTGGGCGAGGAGACCCTGGCCGGTACGAAATGAACACACTCTTCGGCGCACCGGTCGAGGTGCTGATGTGGGTGTTCGTCGCGTTGACCGTGCTCATTGTTGCGTTTTCAGTCTCCAGCGCTGTTCGCCAACCTGTGCTCTTTCGGATGAGCGTGCGGAACATACCGCGCCGTTTGGGCAGGAGCGCCCTGATCGTCACGGGACTGATGCTAGCGACGACGATCATCTCGGCCGCGTTCGGCACGGGTGACACGATCCGGGCGACGATCCGGACGGAGGTCATTACGGCTCTGGGAATGGCGGATGAGGTTATTTCGTCGCAGGAGGAACCAGATATCGAGGTTACGGGGGAGAGCGCGGACCTCGCCTATTTCGACGAAAGCTACTTCGAGGAGGTGCGCGCGGCGGTCGCGGAGAACCCGGACGTCGATGGCGTGATGCCGGTCATCTGGGAGGGCGCTGGGGTTCAGAACCTCCTATCGGGAAAGACCGAGCCCCGCGTGACGGTGCTGGGAGTGGATCCGGCGTACATGGAGGGGTTTGGGACGATCCGGACGACAGAAGGTGACGTCGTCACGATGGCCGACCTGGAGGGCGGGGAGATCTACATCAACCCGCAATCGTCAGAGGACCTCGATGCCAGGGCCGGTGATGAGCTAACGGTGTACGGGCCCGGAGGCGCTGAGTCCATGACCGTTCGTGCGGTAATCGACTACGAAGGGACCGGCGCGATCTCGACCGAACCGGCGTTGATGATTCCGCTCGCGGAGGCACAGACGCTATTCCAGGCGGAAGGTCTAATCCGCCACATCGTGATCTCGAACCGCGGCGACGCGGTGAGTGGAGCGGTGTTGACGGACGATGTGATCGCCGCGGTGCAGCCCATGCTAGACAGGCTGGAGATCTCGATCGAGCCGACAAAGAGAGACGACCTCGAGGAGGCTGACGAAGCGGGCGACGCGTTCAGCAGTTTCTTCGTGACGTTTGGTAGCTTCTCGATTGCGGCTGGGATCATGTTGATCTTCCTGATCTTTGTGATGCTGGCGGCTGAGCGGAAACCAGAGATGGGCATATCTCGCGCTATTGGCATCGAGCGCCGTCACCTGATCGAGCTGTTCGCGTTTGAGGGGCTCGTGTACGACGTGTTCGCTGCTGCTATCGGAGCGTTGCTGGGCGTGGGTGTGGCGTGGGCTATGGTGGCGATTCTGTCGAGCGTCATCGCGGACTTCGGAGTCGAACTACGGCGGTCGATGACGATGCGCAGTCTAATTACCGCCTACGTGATGGGCGTCGTGCTGACGTTTGTTGTCGTCACGATATCCGCATGGCGGGTGAGCGTTCTGAACATCGTAACGGCGATCCGCAACCTGCCGGACCCTCAGAAGAAGACAGGTCGCGCTTCGCTGGTTTGGGCGATGATCTTCCTGGCGCTCGGTGTCCTGCTGGCGTACGTCGGGCTGACAGGCAAGCAGGCGACGCCGCTGTACCTTGGGGTCTCGCTGGTCGTGCTGTCTGCGATACCCGTGCTGCGGTGGCTGGGGGTCCCAGACCGAGTGGCGTTCAGCGTTCCAGGCGCCCTCGTAGTGGTGTTCTGGGCGCTGCCGTGGAGCACCTTCGATGCATTCTTGCCGGAGCTGAGTGCAGACTTCAACTTCTGGATCACCGGCGGCCTCATCATCGTTACGGGAACGACATGGGTCGTGATGTACAACTCGGATGTCGTCCTCAACCTGGCCCTGCGCCTCCTGGGGAGATTTCGCGGCGCGGCGCCCATCCTGCGGATGGCGATTGCTTATCCATTGACGAGCCGCTTCAGGACCGGGATGACGCTGGCGATGTTCACGCTTGTGGTGTTCACGCTCGTCGTGGGGGCAACAACCACAGCGGCATTCACGAACGCCTACAACGATGTGGACCTGTACAGCGGTGGCTTCGATATACGCGCGGAGACCGTACGGGTTAACCCGATTCCCGAGCTTGACGGCGCGATTGCTGAGGCGCCGGGACTAGATCCGACGGACTTCGAGGTGGTTTCAGAACAGTCCTTGGTCGCGGTTGAGGCGCGCCAGGTAGACACCGACAACGAATTCGGTGCTTATCCGCTGCGCGGCGTGGGAGACCGGTTCCTGGAGACGACGAGCTACAACCTGGGCGCGATCGGCGTGGGGTACGACTCGCCGCGTGCTGTCTGGGATGCCGTTCGGGATACAGCCGGGCTCGCTGTTCTCGATG
>Ga0326597_10011420_pt1 | contig 11776 bp, 6 predicted proteins | sample RVTome_12_FD_203789 | JGI IMG/M metagenome (GOLD analysis project Ga0326597, IMG submission 203789) | Soil microbial communities from uranium-contaminated site in the Upper Colorado River Basin, Wyoming, United States - RVT100D185 | ecosystem: Environmental > Terrestrial > Soil > Contaminated >...
CGCATTCGTGGGACCGTCCCGTTCGAGCAGGGACATCGCGTTTCGGGCGTGCCCCTTCGCGGTCGAGGCCCTGTTGCCGATCTTCGACTTGAGCTTCGCGTCCTCGGCGCTCGACGACGGGAGGTTTCCGAAGTCGAGATCGATCTCGATCCGGTCGAACGGCGCGCCGCCGGCGATCGCCTGCGCCCAAGCCGCGCACAGACCCGCGCGCCGGCGGAGTTCCGCGATCTTCGGCGGATGAGCCCCGGGGTAGGCTGCCGCGAAGTCGGCGACACGCTCGAACCCGAACGCGGCGCTCCGCATCTCCTGCGCCGCGACTCGCCGCAAGACCCTCTCCAGCGACGGTCCGATCCGCCCGGACGCGGCCTCTCGGTACGGCGCCGCCGCCGCGGCGAGCCACTCGTCCGGATCTGCCAGGCTCGCGAGGAAGTCGTGCGTTTCCACGATGAATCCGGCGAGCGCCGCATCGAGGTTGGTGTCGGAGTAGCGCTCGACCAGGTCGCGAAACACCGCGCCACGTGCGCCGGCGAGCGCGTAGCTCTCCTCGAGGACGCGCTCCACCGCGTCGGCGCGAAGGACCTTCGACTCCTCCTCGCCGAGGACGCCGAAGGATGGGTCCAGGCCGAGCACGTGGTAGTCCGTCCGAAGAATCGAGCGGCAATACGAATGGATCGTCGAGATCGGCGCCCCATCGAGGAGCGCGAGGTCGTGGCGCCGCCGCGCGTCGCCGGGATTGTCGCGGACACGCTGGTCGAGCGCCTCCCGGATGCGCGAGCGCATCTCGGAAGCCGCGGCCTCGGTAAACGTGACGGCGAGGATCTCGGCCGGAGAGACGGGCCGCTCTGGATGATCGATGAGCCAGAGATATCGTCCGACGAGCACGCCCGTCTTCCCGGAACCCGCCGACGCGGAGACGAGTGTCCGCGCGGCGGAGCTACGGATCGCGTCGCGCTGGTTCGTGGTCCACTCGACGGTCTTCATGCCGGCGCGCCCTCCGCATCCTCGGGCCCGAGCAGGTGCGCCCACGCCTTTTCCGGATCGGAGAACCGCGGACGGCGCGACGGGTGCCGCGCCCGCTCGAACCGGCACACGGCCTTGAAGGCGCACCACGTGCAGGCGCGCCTCCCGGGACCCGCATCGTACGGATGAACGCGGCAGTCGCCAGCGAGGATCGATTCGCACGTCCCGGCGAGGGACCGCTCGACCGCATCGAGCACGCCCGGGAGCGCGTCTTCGCGAAGGAGGTTCACGCCGCGCGCGAAGTCGAGGTACTCGTTCTCCCCGAGCCATCGTCGGTCTCCGATGCCGCGCGCGTACAGCTTGGCCGCGACCGCCTTCGCGAACTCGTCCGTTCCGCCGGCCGGCGCCTTCTCGCCGTTCCTCCCGTCGAGGAGCCCGCAGCGAAGCGGCTGATAGAACGCCCCGGCGGGCTTCACGGCGCCTCCGAACCTGGCGGACCCGATGCGGCGCAATGCGAGAAGATAGACGAGGAGTTGGAGCTCGCAGCCTTCCGCCGCATCCACCGCGTCGAGATCCCTCGCCGTGCTCTTGTAGTCGAGCGCGAGCGCGACCGGCTCGCCGTCCTGAGTCGCCACGTCCACGCGATCGATCGTCCCGCACAGGCGCACGGTCCGTCCGTCCGACAGCGTCAGCTCGACAGCGGGCAGGGGCGATCCCTCGTACCCGAATCCGATCTCGAACGCCTCTGGGCGAAATGGACCGCTCGCGGCCGCCCGCGTCAGGTGCTCGACGAGGAGGCCGAGGTCGCGTGCGAGAAGACGGCGGCGCTCGGCGTTCCGCGCGTTCCGCCAGAACTCCGGCCCGCGGGCCCGGTCCGCCGCACGCTCGAGCGCCTCGGCGGCCATGCGAGCTCGATCGGCGGCCGGCGCGTCGTGCCACGCGAGGCCGCGCGCGCGCATCGTCTCCGAGAAGTCGCGGAGCGCATCGTGCAGGATCGTCCCGAGCTCGCGCGGGTCCATCTCGTAGTCGCCAGGATCCTCGAGCCGGAGTCCATACCGCAGGAAGTGCTGGAACGGGCAGTTCCCATACGAGGTGAGCTGCGACGCGCTCACCACGAGCGACTCGCCGTAGATCGCGCGCACCCCACGCGCGGAGATCCTCTCGGGGGCGGGAGGCGAAACCGACGGCAACACGCGCGCGAGAGGTTCGCGGAGATCCGGTCGCGCGAGCGCCGCCTGGTACACCTCGAGCGCCGTCTTCCGCCGATCCTCATCCGCCGACCGGCACTCGGATGCGATGGCGCCCGCGAGGCGGAGCGGCGTGAGGACGGCCTCCCACGCGTCGCACTCGCCCGAAGGCCCCGCGCCGGAGGCGGCCCGCGCCATGGTCCAGAACGGCGATGGGGCGAGCGGCCGCCCCTTCTCGTCCGTCGCGGACTGCGACAGCACGAGCCGTTCGCGCGCGCGCGTCGCCGCGATGTAGAAGTAGTAGCGCTCGTTGAGGAGATCGTCCGCCGGGGTCGGCGCCGTCTCGATGTGGGCCTTCTGGAGGAATTCCCGGTCCTCGTCGCGTAGCACGGAGTCTCCGCCCCGCACGAACGGAAAGACACCGTCGTTCAGCCCGAGCACGATGGCCGCGCGCACCTCCGGGTGCCTCGATCGCTCCACCGATCCCACGAGCACGCACTCGAGCGCCGGAGGCGGAAGCGCCTCGCTCAAGGCGTCGAGCCCGGCGCCGAACGACTCCGCGAAGGCGCCGAGATCGATCGCGTCATCGGGCACCGCGGCGACGAGCTGCTCCATGAGGTCGATGACACCCGTCCACACCTGGCGGTGCCCTTCGGCGCGACGCTCCTGCTCGATGTCCGAAGGCGCGCCCTCCGTCTCTTCACTCCATTGCTCGAGCGTCTTCGGCGCGTCGAGTTCGACGAGGTGTTGATAGATGAACCGCGCGTAGTCACGTGCTGCGCGAGGCGCGCCGTCGCGTAGCGCGTCGAGCAGCCGGCGCAGCGGGAGGAGCCGGCTCCCGGCGTCGTGCAGAAGCGCTTCCCCCCGGAGGCCGCGCTCGCGGACGCGACGCTCGAAGTGGTCCGCCTCGCGCCGCTCTTCCTTCGGAACGACGAGATCGGTCTTGAGATATCGAAGGAGCGGATCGGGCGATCCGTCGCCCTGCGCGATGTCGAGCGCCGACTTGAGGAGCACCGCGAGCGGATGGTACGCCAGGGAATGCCGCCGGTCGATGAACACGGGGATATCGAACTCGCGGAAGATGAGCGAGACGAGATCCGCATACAGGTCGAGGTCACGCACGAGAACGGCGATCTCGCGAAAGCGGTATCGCTCGTCCCGGCAGAGGCGAAGGCACTCGACCGCTGCCGCCTCGACTTCGCCGCGGCGCGAGGGCGCCTCGATGAAGCGGATGGCCTCCGCGGCGCCGACTGGTGCCACACCGCCGGCGACCCACACCTCGACGGCCGCGAGCGGCGAGCCGGCGGGGAAGCGGTGCACGGTTCGCAATGGAACGATCTTCACGGCGCGCCCCGCGCGTTCCGCGGCGTCGCGGAGGCGTTCGAAGGTGCGAAGCGTCGGCGCGAACACCGACTCGAGGCCAGCAGCGCGTTCAGCGGCGCTGCCCTCCACGAGATCGGGGTCGAGGCAGAGCATGACTTCGACCGGGCCGGCCGCACCGAGGAGAACATCGAACAGGGCGTACTCCTGCGGCGTGAACCCCACGAAACCGTCGAGCCACACCGAAGCGCCGCGGACCAAGGACGACTCCTCGATCCGGAGCGCGGCGAGCGAGATGAGATCCTCGGGATCGGTGAACTGGCGCGCGAGCCTGTCGTGGTAGGCGCCGGCGATCCGCGCGATCTCCTCGAGACGGTCGGCCAGCGTCGCCCGGCCCTGGCCGCGGGCCCCGGCCGCCGCTTCGCGAAGCATGCCGGGTTCGACGCGGTAGCGGCGCATCTCGTCCAAGGTGCGCTGAATCACGTCCACGAATCCGCGGCGGCCGGCTGACTCCTGGAAATGTCCGCGGCGCGCGTCGATCTCCTCGAGCACGCGCCGCAGGATCATCCGCTTCCCGAGAACGTTGACGGCCGGCCGCGGGGCGCCGCCGGCTTCTTCGAGGATGCGGTGCGCGAGGCGGCGGAAGGAGAGCACGTGCGCGCGCGCGTACGCGGCACCGGCGCCTCCGAGATGATCGAGGAGCGCGCGCTCGGTCTGCGCGGTCGCTTGTTCGGGGACGATGAAGAGGAGCTGCGCGCCTGCGACGGCTCCGTTCCGGCGGAGATCGCCGGCGAGCGAGTCGTGGCAGTGATGCGTCTTCCCGGTGCCGGCCCGTCCGATCAGAAGCGTGAGATCGTGCTTCCGCGCCGCGCCTCCCACCCCCCCCGTCGTCCCCACGCTAGACTCCGAACCGCTCCGGTTCCCACTCGAGCCCGAGCGCGTCGGGTGGGGCCATGTATCCGAGAAGCGCCGAGGCCGCGACGACGGCGGGGCTCGCGAGGTACCCCTCGCCGCCCACGCCCATGCGGTTCTGCCAGTTCCGGTTGAACGTCGTGATCGCGCGCTGCCCCGGCGCGAGCGCGTCGGGGCCCTGGCCGAAGCACGGCCCGCACCAGGACGGTCTGATCTCGCCTCCGACCGAACGGAACACGGCCGCGATCGACTCGCCGCCGAGCCTGGGCTCGGGGCGCTCGATCCGCTCCGCGACGCCCCCCGATCCCGGGAACACGGTGAACTCCGTCGCGGCGCGATCGCGCCCCGCCTCGCGCGCCGCGCGGATGACGAGCGCGGCCGAGAGGAGATCCTCGTAGCTTCCGTTCGTGCAGGAACCGATCAAGGCCTTGTCGAAGGTGAGCCGCTCGGCCGCGACCTCCTCGGCCGGGTACGCATTCCCGGGGCTGAACGGCTTCGCGATCATCGGCGCGACCGAGCCGAGATCGAACGTCTCGTCGATCGCGTAGCGCGCCTCCGCACCCGGTGCGACGGGCGGGTACGGGAACTCCGCGATCCCCTTCGCGCCATACCAGTCGAAGGTGCGCTCGTCGGGGGCGAAGATGCCGTTCTGCGCTTCGGCCTCGGCCATCATGTTCGCGATCGTGTTGCGGTAGACGATCGGAAGCTGCCGCTCGGCATCCACGAACTCGACCGACATTCCCTGCGACTGCTTCGCACCCCAGCGGCGCAGAAGCTCGAGCACGATGTCCTTCCCCGTCACCCACGGCTTCAGGCGCCCCGTGAAGACGACGCGCCGCGCGGCGGCGAGCGTCGCGTAGATGTAGCCGGTGGCCCATCCGAAGCCGAGCGTCGTGGAGCCCACGCCGATGCCGACCGCGCCGTACGCGCCGTACGCGCGGCTGTGCGAGTCGGCGCCCGGAATGAACTGGCCCGGGAAGACGAGCCCCTGTTCGGGGAAGTAGAAGTGGAAGATGCCGTCGCCGGGTGTGGCGTAGTACGGCCTCTCGATGCCATGGAGGCGCGCGAACTCGCGTCCGATCGCCGTCTGCCGGTCATCCGCCTCCTGGCGCGTGAAGACGAAGTGGTCGTTCGCGACCGCGGCCTGCCGCGGAAAGATCGTCTCGCCGCCGGTGATCTGATTGAAGGTGTGGATCGAAAAAGGCGCCGTGCCGTCGGAAGCCGGAAGGAGATCGGCGTAGAGACGCAGCGTCGCGCCGGGCGCGACCTCGGCGTCCTTGTCCACGCGGTGCGCCCAGAAGATCTGCTCGGTCGTCGTGAGCTTCCGCGCGGCCGCCGCATCCGGCCACACGATCGCGGGCTTCGTCTCGACGGAGCGCCGGAACTCCCGCCGGCCGACGGCGATGATCCCGCCCGAGCGGCGGATCTCGTCCTCCTTCGGCGTCAAGGGAATCGGCTCGTACGTCTTCCCCTGCGTCTCGTTGGCGAGCCGGCGCGTTGCCGGGTCGAACGCGAACGCGTCGCCGTCACTCGCGTCGGCGACCGCCTCGGGGCTCTGCACGACGTGGAGCCCCAAGTTGAACGCGTTCCGCCGGAAGATGTCCCCCATGTTCCGCCCGCAGACGACGACCATCTCGAGTCCGGCCTCCTCGGCCACCGCCTTCAAGCCCGCCGGGCTCATCTCGCGCGAGGAGCCGATCGCGAAACGGTCGCCGGCGACGAGGAACGTCTCGCCGGCGTGGACGCGCGCGCGGAAGTCGGGCATGAGGTGGCGGAAGGCGCCCGCCTTCCACTTCTCGTCGAGGCGCTTGAGGCTCTCGGAGACGCAGTCGGCGGCCGGGGTGATCTGGTCGGTGTCGATCGCGTCGCGCTTCTTCCCGGGCGTCTTCGCGTCCCAGAAGATGAGCGCGCGTCCGCGGATCGTCGCGGCGCCCGGGCGGGCCGGGCCGCCAGTGTCGCGTGGCGCCGGGCCTGAGGGCGCGGGGAGCGAGGCTCCCGGCTTCAGGCGGGCGGGCTGGATCGTGTGCATGAGTCGGGTTCCTCCGAGACTGTCGCGGATCCGGGATCGATCGTTCCTGATTGTAACTCGATGCGGAGGCAGCCCGCCCGTCTCGGATGATCTGTGGCACGCGATCAGCGCGCGAGCACGATCCAGCGCGACGCCACCTGCCCCGATGACTCCACCCGCGCCCGGCCGTCAGAACGGCCGTCAAGGTCGCGTTCGTCCAGCCGGCACGCGTGAGCCGCTACGCCCCCCGCAACGAGTTCACGATGTTCGCGCGCGAGGCGCGAACGGCCGGGAGGAATCCGCCGATCACGCCCATGGCGAGAGCGAACACGAGCGAGCCGATCGCGATCGACGGCGAGACGGAGAAGCTGAACGCCAGCTCGGAGAAGGTGTCGAAGTTCGTCGTCGAGACGGTCACGAACGAAAGGAACGACGCCGCGAGGAGCCCGAGCACGCCGCCCAAGATCCCGAGGACGACCGCCTCGGCGAGGAAGACGCGGAGCACCGTGAACCGCGGGAACCCGAGCGCACGGAGCGTCGCGATCTCGGTCGTCCGGCTCGCGACGGCCGCGTACATCGTGATCATCGCGCCGATCATCGCGCCGAGCGAGAAGAGGATCGTCACCGTGATGCCGATCACGCGGATGAACCCCGCCGTCGCCTGCGACTGCTTCGCGTAGTACTCGCGCTCCCGCTGCACCTCGACCGTCATCCGCGGGTCGGTCTCGAGCCGCTTCTTGAGCGCATCGAAGCTCGAGGGATCCCGCAGGCGCGCCGTGATCGAGGAGTAGATCGGCCGCCGGAACGCCTGCTGCACCTGATCGGCGTCACCCCACAGCTCGGAGTCGAATCCGCTTCCGCCCGCGTCGAAGACCCCGACGACGTCCCAGTCGCGCCCGGCGAAGCTCACGTGCTCGCCGAGGCCGCACCCCTCGAAGTTCTTCGCGACCGACTTTCCCGCGATGACCTCGGAGGTGCCCCGCGTGAACATCCTCCCGGCGGTGAGCTTCACGTTCGGCCGGAGCGTGAACGCCTCGGGCGCGCTCCCCCGGATGACGACGTTCGCCGCCTCGCCGTTCTTCCGCTTGTCGGCGCTGATGAGAACGACGATCTCCTTCGCCGCGACCGGCTTTCCTTCCCCACCGGCCGCGATCTCCGACTGCGTCTCGACGATGTCCGCCTGGTCGCGCGAGAGGATCGACACCGTCTCCGACGTGGCCGCATCGCGGACCACGATGATGTTGTCGCTCGATCCGGTGGAGACGAGCGTCTTCTCGAGCCCGTAGGCGAGCATGAGCACGGCCGCGAAGACGAAGACGACGAGCGCCATGCCGAGCACGGTGAAGGCGGTCGTCATGCGCCGCGTGGCGAGGTTTCGAACGCTGTAGCTCAGGAGAAGTCCCATGCGCCGCCTCCTAATCGACCCGCCGCAAGCCGTCCACGATCGAGACGCGCACGGCGCGCCAGGACGGGAAGAGCGCCGCCAGCACCCCGACGAGAACCGCGGCCGCCGCGGCCGTGATGAGAGTCGCCGGCGCCACCGGGAACGCCGGGAACCATGCGCGGAGCGCCGTTCCCACGCCGCGGATCACCGGCACGAGCAGCAGGAGCCCGAGCGCGCCTCCCAAGGCGGCGATCGCGAGCGACTCCCCCGCGATCAAGCCGAGGATGTGCCTGGGACCGAACCCGAGCGTCTTCAATACGGCGTACTCCGAGATCCGCTCGCGCGCCGTCATCGCCATCGTGTTCGCCGCGACGAGGAGGATCACGCCGACGATGAGGAGCGAGATGATCTGCAGCGAGGTGATGATCGTCCCCGACATCGCGACGAAGCTCTGCGCGAACGCGGCCTCCGTCTCCGTCAGCGTCTCGTCGCTCGAGTTGTCGAACTCGGAGTCAACCGCCTTCGAGATCGTCGCGGCGCGCGCCGGATCGTCGATCTTGATGATCCACCAGCCGATCTGTCCCGTGCGTCCCGGCGACTCCTGTTCCATCCGCTGCTCGATGGTGTTCCAGTTGAAGTAGAAGGTGCCGACGTCGGTCCCCTCGTCCCGGCCGCGGTAGATGCCGCGGATCACGAAGTCCCAGTCGCCCGGGTAGATCGTTCCGTTCAACCGGATGACGTCGCCGATCTTCCACTTGAACCGGTCCACGAGCGCCGAGCCGACAATCGCCGCGTTCCGCTCGGCGGCGAACGCCTTCAGTGCTTCCGGCTCGACGAGGAGTTCCGGGAAGAACGCGAAGCTCTCCGCGCTTTCGAGCGCGATGTTCGCGAAGAAGTTCTTCGGATCCTTGTAGATCCCGCCGAACCACGTGCCGTGCGTCACACCCACGACCCGGGGAACGCGCGCGATCTTCTCCTTCTGCGCGACGGGAAGCGTGAACGTGATCGAGATCTTGCTCCGCGAGACGAGCCGGTCGGGTGCGGCGTTCTCGACGCCGGCATACCAGGCCGCGATCACGGTGCGGAGCAGGCCGAACGCGAGGATCGCCACCGCGATGCCGCCGATCGTCAGCATCGTGCGCAGGCGGTGGCGGAGCGCGTTCTTCAAGATGAGGCCGAAGATGTTCATGGCGCTAGTCCAGCTCGCCCTTGTCGAGATGATGCACGACGCGAGCCTTCTCCGCGGCGCGCGGATCGTGCGTGACCATGATGATCGTCTTCTGGAACTCGCTGTTGAGCCGGCCGAGGAGATCGAGGATCTCGGTGGCCGACTGCTTGTCGAGGTCTCCGGTCGGCTCGTCGGCGACGATCACGGTGGGATCCGTGACGATCGCGCGCGCGATGGCGACGCGCTGTTCCTGCCCTCCGGAGAGTTGGCGCGGCGAGTGGTTCATCCGGTCGCCCAGGCCGACCAGCTCGAGCGCCGAGCGCACGTGGTCGCGCCGCTCTCTCTTCGAGAGCTTCGTCAAGAGCAGCGGCAGCTCGACGTTTCCCGCCGCCGTCAAGACCGGGAGCAGGTTGTAGAACTGGAACACGAAGCCGATGTGGTGCGAGCGCCACTTCGAGAGCTGCGAGTCCGGGAGCTGCGCGAGATCCGTCCCGGCGACGATGACCTGCCCCTTGTCGGGACGGTCGATTCCCGCGATGAGATTGAGGAGCGTCGTCTTCCCGGAGCCTGACGGCCCCATGAGGGCGACGAAGTCGCCGGTGGGCACGCTCAGCGACAAGCCGCGAAGGACGGGGATCGGGATGCGCTCGCGGTAATACGTCTTCTCCACACCTCTCACCTCGACGACGTTCTCGGCCATTCCTCTTCCCTCACGATTTCGGCTGGACGCGGCTTCCCTCGCGGAGCCGCGGCGGTGGATCGAGGATCACGATCTGTCCTTCATCGAGGCCGCTCACGACCTCCAAGACACCTCCCAAGCGCCGCCCCGTCTCGATCGTCTTCTCGGACGCACGCCCCTGCCTCGCGACGTAGACGACCGAGCGGCCATCGCGCTCGATCACGGCCGAGGCCGGGACCGCCAGCACGGTGCGCGTGTCGATCGCGACGGAGTCCGAGCCGGACGGCAGGAAGGTCACGCGCGCGCTCATCTCGGGAAGCACGCGCTCGTCGAGCCGGTCGAACGCGATCTTCGTCAGGACCGTCGCCTTCGACCGGTCCGCCGTGGGCACGATCTTCTTCACGTGCGCCCGGTACGGCTCGGCCGGGAGCGCATCGAGCGTCACCAGGCACGGCTGGCCCGGCTCGATCTGCCGGATGTTCGACTCGGAGACGTCCGCTTCCACCTCGAGCGACGACATGTCGGCGAGGGTGACGACGGCACCCCGCGAGGACGCCGAGGACGCGAAGGGTGCGACGACCTCGCCCACGTCGGCGTTCTTCGTGAGCACGGTCCCGTCGAACGGCGCACGGATGAACGTGTTTTCCACCTGCACTTCCGCGTACGCCACGTTCGCGCGTGCCGAGGAGACCGCGGCCTCCGCCGCGTCCACGCCCGCCTGCGCGGAGTGGTGGCGCGCTTCCGCCTCATCGAACGCCGACTGCGCAACGAGCGTGTCGGCGAGGAGGTCCCGCGCGCGACCGTACGCGAGCTGCGCCTCCTTCGCGGCTGCGCGGGCGCGCTCCAACTCCGCTTGGGCCTGGACGACCGCGGCGCGCGCTGCCTGAAGCGAGGCGCCGACGTCTTCGGCCTCGAGCCGCCCGATCACCTCGCCCGCTTCGACGTGGTCCCCTTCCTCGACGTTCAGCACCTCGAGGCGGCCGGTCCCCTTCGAGGCGACGTCGGCCTTCCGCTGCGCGACGACGTAGCCGGTCGCGGTGAGAACGGAGGCCGCGCTTCCGGGCGTGACGCGCGAGACGGTGGCCGTCTCGACCGCGAACGAGGCGTTCCTGCGGGTGAAGAGGAACGCACCGGCGGCGGCGGCGACGAGGACGACGGCGACCCAGATCCAGGACGGGAAGCGGCGCCGCTTTGCCGGCCCGCTCTCTGCCGGCGCGTCACGCCGGATACGAAGTGCCGATAGATCGGGGGAGGTTTTCTCGCTCATCGGGGCGCATAGTAGCACACGGCAAACTGGCGGTGGCCGCACGGCCACGATCGAAGGGCACCTCGGCGTGCCAGCCGCTCTCGATGATGCCCGAGCGCGGATCTCCCGACAGTGAGCTCCAGTGAACCGGTGTTCACACCATCCAGGTCGCTTCGAGGATCTCGGCGGGATGGAGCGCGCGCGCCGGAATGCCCGCCAGGCGCATGCCGGCGCCGATCTGCATGAGGCAGCCGGGATTCCCGGTCGCGACGACCTCGACGCCCGACTCGCGGATGGCGGCGAGCTTCTCGCGGAGGATCGACCACGACAGCGCGCGCTCGCGAAGGTTGTACACGCCCGCCCCGCCGCAGCAGCGGTCCGAGCCCGCGAGCGGCACGAGCGTGATCCCCGGCACCGCCTCGAGCAGATCGATCGGCGCCCGCGTGACGCGCTGCGCGTGGTGCAGGTGGCAGGGCGCATCGTACGCGACGCGCGCGCGGAAGGCGGACGGGCCAGGATGGAACGCCGCTTCCGCGAGCATCTCCGAGAGATCGCGCACGCGCTCCGAGAAAGCGCGCGCCTTCTCCGCGTAGCGCGGATCGCCGGCGAGGAGGTCGCCGTATCCGCGCATCATCGCGCCGCAGCCCGCCGACTCCGTCACGATGAACCGCGCGCCTTCCATCGCATCGGTGTTCCGCCGTGCCATCGCGCGCGCGCCCTCCAGGAATCCCGCGTGCGCGTGGAGCGCGCCGCAGCAGCCGGACGCGGGCGCGGCGACGAGCCGGAGCCCCGCGCGCCGGAGGAGGTTCGCCGAGGCCCGGTGCACGGGTGAGAAGAGCCGCGGCATGACGCATCCATCGAGGAGGACGGCCGGCGGGCCGTGGGGGTCTTCGGCGATCCGCACGCGCGAAG
>Ga0326597_10011421_pt1 | contig 11773 bp, 9 predicted proteins | sample RVTome_12_FD_203789 | JGI IMG/M metagenome (GOLD analysis project Ga0326597, IMG submission 203789) | Soil microbial communities from uranium-contaminated site in the Upper Colorado River Basin, Wyoming, United States - RVT100D185 | ecosystem: Environmental > Terrestrial > Soil > Contaminated >...
GGCGCGTCCTGGCCGAGTTCACCTGGGAGGCCATGGCCCGGCGCACCCACGAGCTCTACGGGCGGGCGCTCGCGGCCCGGGAGGAGAGGGCAGGGTGAGCCGCCTCGCCGCCGCCGCGCGCACCTCGGCCTGGGTGCTCTTCGGGAAGGGCGCCGAGCGCGTCCTGCGGGTCGCGGTGATCGCCGTCCTCGCGCGCCTGCTCGATCCCGGGGGCTTCGGCGTCTACTCGGTCGCCTTCGCCTTCGCGGAGGTCTTCTCGGCCTTCACCGACCTCGGGCTGAACTCCATCCTCGTCAGGGAGATGGCGAAGGACCGGGCCAGTGCCCCCCGCCTCATGGGCGCCGGGATCGCCCTCAAGCTCCTCCTCTCGGCCCTGAGCCTCGCCGCCGCCTGGGCCCTGGCGTTCCTGACGATGGGGCCGGGCGAGCTCCGCGCCTCGGCCCTCGCCGCCACCTTCGTGCTCTTCGTCTCCTTCCGGGTGGCGTCGCTGCGGTGGGTGTTCGAGGCCCCCTTCGAGGCGGGGCTCAAGATGGGGGAGCCCGCCCTCATCGGGCTGGCGAGCGAGCTGCTCTCGGCGGCCTGCCTCATCGCGGCGGCCCTGGCCGGCTGGCCCCTGCCCGCGATCATCGCGGCGCAGCTCGCGGCCCTCGCGCCGGGAGGGGTCCTCCTGGCCCGGCGGGCGGCGCGGGAGGCGCCCCCCCGGCTGGCGATGGAGCCCGCCCTGTGGGGGAGGCTCCTGCGGATGGCCCTCCCGGTCGGGATCGCGGGGCTCTTCCTCATCGCCTACTCGCGCGCCGCCATCCTGATGCTCCAGTGGCTGGCGGACGCCTCCGCCGTGGGCATGTTCGCCGCCGCCTTCAAGCTCACCGGCTCGCTCGACATCATCCCCCTCGCCTGCACCACGCCCCTCCTGCCCCTTCTCGCCGCCGCGCGCGCCGGGGGGAGGAGGGAAGAGGCGGCCCGCCTCTACCAGGGGGCGCTGGCGCTGGCCCTTGCGCTGTCGCTTCCAGTGGCCCTGGCCGGGACGCTCCTCGCCGGGGAGATCGCCGGGACGATCTACGGCGCGGCCTATCTCCCCGCGGCGGGGGCGCTGCGGGTGCTCGCCTGGGCCTCGGTCTTCCATTTCGCGCTCTACGTGATGACCACCGCCGCCGTGGCCGTGGGGCGGGAAGGGCTCTTCACCCTCTACGCCGGGCTCCTCGCCCTCCTGAACGTCCTGCTGAACGCCTTGCTCATCCCGCCCTTCGGCTTCCTGGGGGCGGCCTGGGCCACCCTCCTCGCCGAGGGGCTCCTGGCGGGGGCGGGGGCGTGGGTCCTGCGGGGGGAGCTGGGGCTGCCGGGGGGCCGGGCGCTCGGGGCCATCCTGGCCGCCGGGGCGGCCTCGGCCGGGCTCCTCGCCTGGCTCCCGGCGCCGCTCGGGGCCCGGCTGGCCCTGGCCGCGCTCCTCTACGGGGGATGGCTCTACGCGTCGGGGGCCCTCCCGCCCGAGATCGCGCGGGCGGCGCGCGCCGCGCTGCGGCGGGCGTTCCCCGGCTCCGGAGGACCGGGGGCGCCCGGCCCGGTATAATGGGGCGCCCATACACCGCCCGGGCCCGCCGGCCCGCCGCGCCAGGAGGGGAAGCGTCATCCTGCCGTCCCGAACCTCGCCCTTCGAGGGCTTGCTGAGCCTGCCCGAGCGCCTGCCTCCGCCGGGGCCCCCGGCGCCCCCGGCCCCGGAGGGGAAGCCCCCGAGGCCCTATGCCTACCGCAAGCCCTGGATGCGCAGCCTCGCGCGCTGGGTGGACGCGGCCGGGGAGCGCCTCCTCTCGCGCAAGCGCGAGCGGCCCGTGGACATCCGCCGGGTGCTCCTCCTGCGCCCCGACCACCTGGGGGACGTGATCTTCGCCCTCCCGGCGGTCGAGGCGGTGCGGCGGGCGCTCCCCGAGGCGCGGGTCGATCTCCTCATCGGGCCCTGGGCGCGGGCCCTCTTTCCCGAGGCCGGGCTGGAGAGGCTGGAGCTTCTTCCCTTCGACGCGCCCTGGCTCGCCCGCCCCGCGCGCGGGAAGTTCGGCCTCGGGGGCGTCCTCGCCCTGGCGCGCCTGCTGCGCCGCCGCGCCCGCAAGGAGGGCCCCTACGACCTGGCGATCGATCTGCGGGGGGACCTCCGCCTCGTCCTGGCCGCCCGCCTCGCGGGAGTCCGCTACTTGGCCGGCCGTGGCATCACCGGGCTGGGCTTCCTCCTGGACGCCGAGGGGCGCGAGGCGCCCGGCCGCCATCAGGTGGAGGGGAATCTCGCCCTGCTGGAGGCGGCGGGCCTGGGACCCCAGGAGACGGTGAACCCCGCCCTCGCCCTCTCCCCGGAGGAGATCGAGGCGGGCCGCGAGGTGCTCCGCGCCCACGGGGCGGCGAACGCCAAGCTGGTGGTCGGGGTGCACCCGGGGGCGGGGACGGCGACCAAGCGCTGGGCGCCCGGGAAGTTCGCCGCCCTGATCGCGCGCATCGTCTCGGAGCTTCCGGCCCGGGTGATCCTCCTGGGGGGGCCGGACGACCGCTCCGCCGCCGACGCCGTGCTGGAGGCCCTGGGGGAGGCGCGCTCCTCCCGGCGGCTGGCGGACCTGTGCGGGAAGCTCCCGGGGCTCCGCGCCTTCATGGGGGTGGCGCGGGGCTGCCACCTCTTCGTCGGGAACGACTCGGGCCCCGCCCACATCGCCGCGGCGCTGGGGGTGCCCGTCCTCTGCCTTTTCAGCGGGACGAACGAGCCCTCCGAGTGGGGCCCGCGCGGGGCGGCGGCCGTGGTGCTGCGCCGGCGCGTCGAGTGCGAGGGCTGCGGCCTGGCCGAGTGTGATCACCACTCCTGCATGGCCCAGCTCGACGTCGAGGCGGTCTTCCAGGCGGTGCGGCGGTGCGTATAGGCGTCGACGCCCGGATGCTGTTCATGAGCGGGATCGGCACCTACCTCCGGAACCTCCTGGGCGGGCTGGCCCGGCTGGACGGCGAGACGGAGTACGTCCTCTTCCTCCGCCCCGCCGACCGGGAGCGCTACATCCTCCCCGGGCCGAACTTCCGGGCCGTGGGCCAGGACGCCGCTCCCTACTCGCTCGCCGAGCAGGCCGCGCTCCCCGCCGCCGTCGCCAGGGAGCGCCTGGACCTCGTTCATCATCCGCACTACTTCGCCCCCTGGCTCGGGCGCACCCCCATGGTGGCCACCATCCACGACCTCATCCACCAGCTCTTCCCCGGGATGCTCCGCTTCCGGGCGATGTCCTGGCTCGCCTGGGCGGCCGCCCGGCGCACGGCGCGGCGGGCGAGGCTCGTGCTCACCGTCTCCGAGCACACCCGCCGCGACCTGATCGCCTATCTGGACCTCCCCCCGGAGAAGGTGCGGGTGACGCCCAACGCGCTGCCGCCCGGATGGGGGGAGGGGGCGCCCCCTCCGCCGCCCCCTTCCGCCGCCGTGCTGGCGGGCGCGCCGTTTTTCCTCCACGTGGGGAACCACAAGGCCCACAAGAACCTCCCCCTCCTCCTCGAGGCCTTCGCGTGGGTCCGCCGCCAGGACGGGGGCAAGGGCGCCCGCCTGGCCTTGACCGGAGACAGGGGCGGCCTCGAGGCCCACCTGCGCCTCCACGGGCTGGGGGAAGAGGTGGTGTTCCTGGGCGAGGTGCCGAACCCGGCGCTGGAGGGGGTGTACGCCGCGGCGCGGGCGCTCGTCTTCCCGTCGCGCTACGAGGGCTTCGGCTATCCGCCCCTCGAGGCCATGGGCTGCGGGACGCCCGCCGTCGTCTCGGACGCGGCCTCGCTCCCCGAGGTGGTGGGGGAGGGAGGGATCATCGTCCCCGTGAACCAGGCCCGGCCCCTCGGAGAGGCGATGCTCCGGCTCCTCGCGGACGATGCGTTGCGCCAGGAGCTTTCCCGGAAGGCGCGGGAGCGCGCGCGGGCGTTCTCGTGGGAGGCACTGGCCGGGGGGACGCTGGCGGCCTACCGGGAGGCCCTCGCGGTGGCGGAGAGAAGGGCGTGAGGGGGGAGGAGCGGCTGCGCCGCGAGCGCGAGTTCCACGAGGAGCGGAGCGGGGCGCGCGCCGGGAGTCTCTCCGGGGCCGACCTGCGCTTCGCCGATTCCGTCTACCTCGACCACGAATCGTGGGTGCGGGACACCTTCGCCCTCCTGGGGGACTTGCGGGGCAAGCGCGTCCTCGACTACGGCGCCGGGGAGGGGCTGAGCAGCGTGGTGCTCGCGCGCGCGGGGGCGCGGGTCGTCTCCTTCGACATCGCGGCGGGGAACGTGAGGCTCACCGCCCGGCGGGCCGCCGCGAACGGGGTGAAGGACCGCCTCCACCTCGCCCAGATGGCCGGGGAGGCACTCGCCCTCAAGGACGCCTCCTTCGACGCCGTGTACGGGAACGCCATCCTCCACCACGTGAACCTCGAGCGGGCCGGGGCGGAGCTCAGGCGGGTGCTGCGCCCGGGCGGGGTGGCCGTCTTCAGCGAGCCCTGGGGGGAGAACCCGCTGCTCGAATTCGTGCGGAAGCGCGTGCCCTACCGTGGGAAGGACCGCACCCCGGACGAGCGCCCCCTGCGCCTGGCGGACGTGGCGCGCCTCAGGGCCCAGATGCCCTCGGCCGAGGTGCGGGGCTACCAGCTCCTCTCCATGGTCCGGCGGCAGGTGCGCTGGCGCCCCCTCATCGCGCTCCTGGAGCGGATCGACGCGGCCCTCCTGCGCCTCGTCCCCGGCCTCTGGCGGTGGTGCCGCTACGCCGTCATCATCCTGCGCAAGGAGGCCCCCTGATGCGGGTGGCCATCGTGCACGACTGGCTCACCGGGATGCGGGGCGGGGAGAAGTGCCTGGAAGTCTTCTGCGAGATATTCCCCGCGGCGGACCTCTTCACCCTGGTCCACGTGCCGGGCTCGGTTTCCCCGGCCATCGAGGGCCACCGGGTGACGGCGAGCTTCCTCCAGCGCGTCCCCGGGATCGAGCGGCGCTACCGCCACCTCCTCCCCTTGATGCCCGCCGCGGTGCGCGCGCTCCCGCTCGACGGCTACGACTTCATCCTCTCGAGCAGCCACTGCGTGGCCAAGGCCGCCCGGGGAGGGCCCGAGGCCTACCACCTCTGCTACTGCTACACCCCCATGCGCTACGCCTGGAGCGCCTACGAGGAGTACTTCGGCGGGGGCCGCTTGAAGGGCCTCTCTCGCTGGATCGTCCCCCCGGTCATGAAAGCCCTGCGCCGCTGGGACGCCGAGACGAGCGCCGGAGTGGACGAGTTCATCGCCATCAGCCGCACCGTGGCGGAGCGCATCCGCCGCTGCTACGGCCGGGAGGCCGAGGTGATCTACCCGCCGGTGGACACCGGCCTCTACCGGCCCTCCGCGGAGCGGGGGGACTACTATCTCCTCGTCTCGGCCTTCGCCCCCTACAAGCGGGTGGACCTGGCGGTCGAGGCCTTCAGCCGCCTGGGGCGGCCCCTGAAGGTGGTCGGGACGGGCCAGGACTTCGAGCGGGTGCGGGCCCTGGGCGGGCCCAACGTGGAGTTCCTGGGCTGGCGGGACGACCGGGAGCTCGCCCGCCTCTACGCCGGGTGCCGGGCCTTCATCTTCCCCGGGGAGGAGGACTTCGGCATCACCCCCCTCGAGGCCCAGGCCTCGGGGCGGCCCGTCATCGCCTACGGGGCGGGAGGGGCGCTCGAAACCGTCGTGGGGCTGAACCCGGAGGAGGTGGCCTTCCCCCCCGGCTTCCGGCCCCCGGAGGGCGCGGCGCCGACCGGGCTCTTCTTCGCCCGCCAGGACCCGGAGGCCCTGGCCCAGGCGGTCTTGCGTTTCGAGGCCGAGGAGGCCAAATTCCGCCCCGAGGCCGCCCGGCGGCAGGCGCTGCGCTTCGGGCGGGAGCGGTTCCGGGAGGAGGCCCGCGCGCGCTTCCTCAACGGCTACGCCCGCCACCGGGAGCGGGCGGCGGCCCGCACGGGAGATCGATAGCCCATGCTCCGGCGCTACGGCCAGCTCAACGTGGTGCTCCTCGCCGCGGGGGACGCCCTCGCGCTGCTCGCGGCCTGGATGCTCGCCTACTGGGCCCGCTTCGGACTGGAGTTCATCCCGGTGGCGCGCGGCTACCCGCCGATCGGGACCTACCTGATCGTCCTGCCCTTCGTGCTCGCGGCCTGGCTCCTCGCGGCCAGGCTCACCCACCTCTATAACCACCGGGCGGGGCTCAAGAGCGCCGAGGAGATCATGCGCCTCACCTACGCCATGGCGTGGACGGTGCTCTTCCTCATCGCCCTGACCTTCTTCTACCGGGGGGTGAGCTACAGCCGGCTCGCGGTCGTCTACTTCATGATCCTGGGGCCGGTGCTGCTCTTCCTGGCCCGGCGGGTGGCCTGGTCCGCCATCCGGCGTCTCAGGCGGCGGGGGGTGGACATGCGGCGCATCCTCGTGGCCGGGGTCTCCCCCCTGGCCCAGCGGACGGCCGAGCGCCTGGAGGCCTACCGCTACCTGGGCTTCCAGGTGATCGGCCACCTCTCGGAAGAAGACCCCCCTCCCCCCCAGGCGGGGGGGAGGCCCGTGCTGGGCGGGATCGGGGAGGCCAAGGCGGTGGCCGAGCGGGAGGGGGCGGTCGAGGTGTACGTGGCCCTCCCGGCCGAGCGGCGCGAGGCGCAGAAGCGCCTGCTGGACGATCTGGCCGACTCCAGCGTGGACCTCCGGGTTGTGCCCGACCTGCTCGATCACATGCGGCTGAACGCGGGCATCGAGGAGCTCGAGGGCCTCCCGGTCATCCTCCTCTCCCAGACGCCGCTCCTGGGCTGGAGCCGGGTGGGGAAGCGGGCCATGGACGCCGCCCTGGCGGGCCTGGCCGTCCTCGTCCTGAGCCCGGTGCTCCTGCTCGTCGCGGCGCTCGTCAAGCTGTCGAGCCCGGGGCCCGTCTTCTACAAGCAGGAGCGTATGGGCCTGGACGGGGTGCGCTTCACGATGTACAAGTTCCGCTCGATGCGGCAGGACGCCGAGCGGGAGACGGGCGCGGTGTGGGCCCGCCCGGACGACGACCGCCGCACCTGGCTGGGCGCCTTCCTGCGCCGCACGAGCCTGGACGAGCTGCCCCAGCTCTTCAACGTCATCCGGGGGGAGATGAGCCTCGTCGGGCCCCGGCCCGAGCGGCCGGTCTTCGTCGATCAATTCCGGCGGAAAGTGCCGGGCTACATGCTCCGCCACAAGATGAAGAGCGGCATGACGGGCTGGGCCCAGGTGAACGGCTGGCGCGGGGACACCTCGATCGAGAAGCGCATCGAGTGCGATCTCTACTACATCGAGCACTGGTCGCTGGGCCTGGACCTCAAGATCCTCTGGCTCACGATCTGGAAGGGCTTCGTGGGCAGGAACGCGTATTGAGGAGCGGGGAGGCTCTTCGGGCGCAGGCGGTCAAAGGGTAAGGGGCGGACCTTCGCCTGCCCGTTGAACCGATGAAGGAGCCGCTTCCCCCTCCCTCCGGGAGGGGGTTGGGGGGAGGGAGAACGGCAGGCGAATTTCCCCCACCCCCGTCCCTCCCCCGGAGGGGGAGGGGAGCCGCAGGGAGAGGGCTTCGACCCCCGCCCGCCCGGGAGAGGAGAAAGGTTGGACGCCCTTGCCGTCATCCCGGCCCGGTGGGCCTCGACGCGCTTCCCGGGCAAGGCCCTGGCCGAGATCGCGGGCCGGCCCATGATCGAGCACGTCTACCGCCGGGCGCTCCGGGCCAAGACGGTGGGCCGGGTGCTGGTGGCCACGGACGACGAGCGCATCGCCCGCGCCGTGCGGGGCTTTGGCGGCGAGGTGCGGATGACCCGCCCCGATCACCCGAGCGGCACCGACCGGGTGGCCGAGGCGGCGCGCGGGGAGAGCGCCCCGGTGGTGGTCAACGTCCAGGGGGACGAGCCGCTGCTCCACCCCGATGACATCGACATGGCCGTCCGCCCCCTTTTCGGGGAGGACCCGCCCGAGATGGCCACCCTCGCGGTCCCGCTGGCCGGGCCGGAGGATTTTTTGGACCCAAACGTGGTAAAGGTGGTGGTGGGCGGGGGCGGGGAGGCGCTCTATTTCTCCCGGGCGCCCATCCCTCATCCCCGGGACGCCCTGGGGGCCGCGCCGGCCGGCGCGGCCGGCCTCAGGGGGGCGTGGGCGGGCCTCAACCCCCGCCCCCTCAAGCACTTGGGGCTCTACGCCTACCGCCGGGAGTACCTCCTGCGGTTCGCGTCCCTGCCGCCCACTCCCCTGGAGGCGGCCGAGCGCCTGGAGCAGCTTAGGGCGCTCGAGGACGGCGCCCGTATCCGCGTGGCCGTCACGGGCCGCGACTCGATCGGGGTGGACGTCCCGGAGGACCTCGAGCGCCTGCTGAACGACCCCGCCGCCCGCCGGATGCTGGAGGAGGAGGTACGCGCTTGGCCAAGTACATCTTCGTGACGGGAGGTGTGCTGAGTTCCCTGGGGAAGGGTCTCTCCTCGGCCTCCATCGGCGCCCTCCTCGAGGCGCGCGGGGTGCGCGTCACCCTCCAGAAGTTCGACCCCTACCTGAACGTGGACCCCGGCACCATGAGCCCCTTCCAGCACGGGGAGGTCTTCGTCACCGACGACGGGGCCGAGACCGACCTGGACCTGGGCCACTACGAGCGCTTCACCCGCGCCCGCATGCGCAAGGAAAACAACTTCACCGCCGGGCGCATCTACTACTCCGTCATCACCAAGGAGCGGGTGGGGGACTACCTCGGGGGCACGGTGCAGGTCATCCCGCACGTGACGGACGAGATCAAGAGCTGCTTCCGGGAGGTGGACCACGGGGAGGACGTCGTCCTCTGCGAGATCGGGGGCACGGTCGGCGACATCGAGAGCCTGCCCTTCCTCGAGGCCATCCGGCAGTTCCGCTTCGACATGGGGGCGGAGAACGTCCTCCACATCCACGTCACCCTCATCCCCTTCATCAAGACCTCCGAGGAGCTCAAGACCAAGCCCACCCAGCACTCGGTGATGAAGCTCCGCGAGATCGGCATCCAGCCGGACATCCTCCTCTGCCGCACCGAGAGGCCCCTCTCGGACGACGCCAAGCGCAAGATATCTCTCTTCTGCAACGTGCCGCCGAGCGCCGTCATCGAGGCCATCGACGTCGACACCATCTACGACGTGCCCCTCAAGTTCCACGACGAGGGGCTGGACGCGATCATCGCCCAGCGCCTCAAGATGGGCGAGGGGCGCGAGCCCGACCTCGGCGTCTGGCGCGAGATCGTGCGCAAGGTGCGCGAGAGCACCATCGCCACGGACATCGCCATCGTGGGCAAGTACGTCAACCTGAAGGAGTCCTACAAGAGCCTCTCCGAGGCCCTCGTCCACGGCGGGGTGGCCAACGACGTGAAGGTGAACCTGCTCTACGTGGACAGCGAGGAGATCGAGCGGCGTGGGGCCTCCACCCTCCTGTCCCAGGCCCACGGCATCCTCATCCCCGGGGGGTTCGGGGGCCGGGGGATCGAGGGCAAGATCCAGGCGGTCCGCTACGCCAGGGAGCGCCTCGTGCCCTTCTTCGGCATCTGCCTGGGGATGCAGTGCGCCATCATCGAGTACGCCCGCAACGTCTGCGGGCTGGCCGAGGCCAACAGCTCCGAGTTCCGGGAGGACGCCCCCTATCCCGTGGTGGCCCTCATGCCCGGCCAGGAGAACGTGAACAAGGGCGGCACCATGCGCCTGGGCTCCTATCCCGGCATCCTGCGCCCGGGCTCGCTCGCCTCGAAGGTGTACGGCGGGGCGGCCCGCTTCGAGGAGCGCCACCGCCACCGCTACGAGGTGAACAACAGCTTCCGCGAAACCCTCGAGGAGAACGGCCTGCGCTTCAGCGGCCTCTCCCCGGACGAGCACCTGGTCGAGATGGTCGAGCTCTCGGAGCACCCCTTCTTCCTGGGCTGCCAGTTCCACCCCGAGTTCAAGAGCGCCCCCTACGCCCCGCACCCCATCTTCCGCGCCTTCATCGCCGCCGCCAAGAAAGCCAGCGGCGAGCTGTTCAACTAGGGATGAGGGCGCGGTGAGCCTGCGCCGGGTCGAGATCGGCGGCGTCCCCCTCGGGGGCGGCGCCCCCCCCGCCGTCATCGCGGGGCCTTGCGTCCTGGAGAGCGAGGCCATCGCCCTCGAGTGCGCCCGCGCGGTGAAGGAGGCGGCCCGCGCCGCGGGCATGGGCGCCGTCTTCAAGGGCTCCTACGACAAGGCCAACCGCAGCTCGGGCGCCTCCTACCGGGGCCCCGGGATGGAGGAGGGCCTCCGCATCCTGGCCGCCGTGCGGGAGGAAACGGGCCTCCCCGTCCTCTCCGACGTCCACACGGCCGCCGAGGCCGCCGGGGCCGCCCGGGTGCTCGACGCCCTCCAGATTCCCGCCTTCCTCTGCCGGCAGACCGACCTCCTCCACGCGGCCGGGCGCACGGGCAGGCCCGTCAACGTCAAGAAGGGCCAGTTCCTCGCCCCCCAGGACATGCGCCACGCCGCCGCCAAACTGGAGGAGGCGGGATGTTCGCAGATCCTCTTCACCGAGCGCGGCGCCTCCTTCGGCTACCACAACTTGGTGGCCGACATGCGCTCGCTGGTGCTGATGCGCGGGCCGGGCTGGCCCGTCGTCTTCGACGCCACCCACAGCGTTCAGTCCCCGGGCGGCCTGGGCGACCGCAGCGGCGGGGACCGCCGCATGGTGGCCCCGCTCGCCCGGGCGGCGGCGGCGGTTGGGGTGGACGCCTTTTTCCTCGAGTGCCACCCCCGGCCGGACGAGGCGCTCTCCGACGGCCCGAACATGATCCCCCTGGGGGATCTCCAGCCCCTGCTGGCCGTCCTCGCCGAGCTGGACGGGGTTCGCCGCCGCGCGGAGGCGGGGCGCTGAGGCGGCGTCTCATTCCGGTCCGCCGGGGATTCGCGCGGGTCCGCTGAAAGGTCGTGGACCAAAAGCATCTAAATTCCGGCCCTCCGTCTTCCCTCCGTTTTTGGTAAAATACCTTCCTCTGCCGCGGCGCGCGGTCCTCATCCTCCAGCGTGGGGACATCCGACACCCGAACAAGAGGGTGAGCCACATGTCCTCTGCCTCTTCCTATCATCGTGCCGTGCCCGAGGACGGCTTCTCCTTCCTCGGCCCCGGGACCCGCCTCGAAGGCACCCTCCGCTTCGCGGGGCGGATGCTCCTGAACGGCCGCTTCGCGGGCGAGGTCGAGGGCGGCCGGCTCGAGATCGGCGCCGAGGGCGACGCGGAGGGCACCTTCCGGACCGACGAGCTCATCCTCCGGGGAAGATGCCGGGGGGAGCTGAAGGTGGCGCGGCGGCTGGAGCTGGGGGCGGGGTGCCAGCACCAGGGCGGGGTCGAGGCCCCCCGGGTGCAGATCCATCCCACCGCGCGGCTGGAGGGCACCCTCCGGATGCCGGACGTCCGGCCCGTGCCCCCGCCCCGTCTCGTCCCGGCGGCGCGGCGCCGCCTGGCCCTGGCCGCGGCCGTCCTCCTCCTGGCCGCCGGCGCGGCCTCCGCCTCCTGGTTCACCTCCTCCGGCAACCCTGCCCCTCGCCTCCAGGAACAGATGGCCCGCAGGCTCGAGCGTTTCTGGGAGAGGCGGCTGGCCCCGTGGCTTTTCGTCGCGTGGGCCCGGCCGGTCCCGGACGGGAACGAGCTCCAGGACGAGCTGCTGGAGGAAGCCCTCCGCCTCGAGAGCCGGGGCGCCCTCGCCGAGGCGGGCGAGCGGCTCAGGCGCGCGGCGGCGCTCGAAGGCCCCCGGCGCCAGACGGCGCGCTTCCGCCTGGCTAAGACCCTGGCCAGCCTCGAGCGCGGCCCGGACG
>Ga0326597_10011422_pt1 | contig 11773 bp, 15 predicted proteins | sample RVTome_12_FD_203789 | JGI IMG/M metagenome (GOLD analysis project Ga0326597, IMG submission 203789) | Soil microbial communities from uranium-contaminated site in the Upper Colorado River Basin, Wyoming, United States - RVT100D185 | ecosystem: Environmental > Terrestrial > Soil > Contaminated >...
TGAGGATGTCCCGGTCGTCGTGGAACTTCGGTGAGCGACCTCCGGGTGTTTCGGCATGGTAGGTCAGCCTGCGACGCGGTGGTCGAGGCTGGTTTCGCCGGGCTGATCGGCGGTTGCTTTGGCGAGGGCGGTGAGCAGCGCGGGGAGCTGCTGGTAGCCCTTGACGCGGCGGAACTGGTCCTGGGCGGCGAGCATCCCCGCGGCGGTCCAGCGCAGCGCCATCTCGCCGTGCTGCCAGCGCTTGACCCGGCGGGCGTGGTGGCGAACGATCTCGATCATCGACTCGATCGGGTTGGTCGACTCGACGGTCTTGAGCAGGCTGCCGGTCACGCCGAGCCGGTTGACCGTCAGCGTGTACTCGAGGCCCTCGCGTAGCGAGCCGGCGGCACCGGGCCGCTGCCTCTCGAGCGCACGTGCCAGGGCGTGCAGTTCACGCAGGGCAGCGTCGGCATCGTTGTTGGCCCACGCGGCCCGCAGCTTGCGTTGGATCAGCGGCCGCTCTGCCTCGGGCAGGTGGCCCAGAACGTTGCGTTCCTTGTGGCGTCGGCAACGTTGGATCAGCGCCTTGGGACCGAAGGTCGCCCGGATGGCCTTGGCCAGCGCCTTGCCGCCATCGATGACGAACAGGATCCCGTGTGAGACGTCAAGGCCACGATCGGCGAGGTCGGCGACCAGACGGGTGCACACCTCGGCGTTCTCGGTCGAGCCCTCGACCACCCCGAGCGGGACCTTGGTGCCGTCGTCGGTCACACCCAGGGCGACCACCAGCAGGTGCTCGCCCAGATGCACGCCGTCGAGCATCACGATCGGCCACCGGGCCTGATCCAACGGACGGGCGCACAGTTCGGCCAGGTGCTCGGCGGTCGCGGCCACGAACCGGCGTGAGATCGCCGACTTCGATGTCGAGGTGGCCGACCGTTCGACGGCCTCGCCGACCGGTTCGAGCGCGACCGGGTACTTGCGCGTCGAGATCCCTGCCAGCATCCGGGCCGTGACTTGCTCGGTGAGCAGGTCGGTGTCCGCGAACCTCTGGTAGGTGGCCAGCGCCACCTCGGTGGCGTCGTCACCGACGGTGCGTACCCGCGGGCGGGTGACCGGCACCCGCCGCCCACCGAGTGTGACCGAGCCGTGCTCGGTGCCATGACGGGTGTGGCTGCGGTCGGCGTCGTGGCGGCCCTTGACGCCGGCGATGGCGGTGACCTCGGCCTGCATCATCTCGGTCATCACCTCCAGACCGACCGCGGTCGACGCGGCGAGCAGCCCCTCGCGCACGTGCTCAGCGAACGTGGCCAGATGCCCGTCGACCGCCGCGGCGAGCCCGGGCGGCAGCCCTCGATCGGCCGTGGAGACCAGCTGCAGCCGCCGGTCGTCGCCATCGTTGTGGCGAGCGGATGTGGACGTGTGCGAACCTTGCATGTGGGGGTCCTCCCTTGAGACTTGGTCGTCTCCGGGAGCCTGTCATCTGACCGGTTCCCGGTGGAGGACCCCCACCTCAAGTTCCACGGACCCCGGGACAACCTCGCTGTCCTCATCGATGGCGGTATTGTGGGTATGGGCGGGCACCCGACCGCCCGCTGGATAAGCGGGCTGACGTTGCGACGCCTTCGGTCGGGGCGTCAGCGAGTTCATCCGGGCCCATTCCGATCTCTTTCACGGCTGGTGCGTGGCTGGCTGTGAGTCACACCTGGGGACCGTCGTGCCGGTAGAGTTCGATCGCGAGGGAGCCCGGCGCTTCCTGTTGCTGGCGGGGTTGGCTCAAATGGGTGTGCTAGCTTTCCTAGTCGGCTATTGGCTGCCGGCGAGGATCGATCTGGGCGGTTACCTCGCACTGTTCGGTGTGATTGCGACACCGGTTGCGATCATGGCTATCACACGAGTTGCCAACCGCATGGGCGTACCTGAGGGTGCCCTGTTGTGGATGAGGGCACCATCGCCTGACGCAGTCGGCATTGCCGTTGAGTCGATCTGGCGTAGAACCAATGGCCGCGTCGTGGCGGCCGCATTTCGGGCATGGCTTATGGTCGCGATCTCCTTGGTTGTCTTGAGAATGGCGATCCTCGGCGCCAGCTGGTTGCTCCGGTGATAAAGGGGGTCTTCCCCACGGTAGTGGGTGACCCGGTCGCGGATGCTTGGTGAAGACACGTACGACCTCGATGCTCGAGGTGTCTACCCATCCGAGCTGCCGAGGTCGTACGCGTGTCCCAACCTACCCCTGTCCAGGGGTGGAGCGAGCTGTTGCTCGCTCTGCCCGAGTTCATCCTGACCGGCGCCCACGTCGACGTCCACGACGAGTTGGTCGCCGAGATCGAGCTGCCCCGCGGGCTGCAGGCGTGCCCGCGCTGCGGGACGATCGAACGGCATCGGGTCCATGACCGGCGCCGCCACACGGTGCGGCATGTGCCGGTCGCGGGCCGCGCCTGCCGGCTGGTGTGGTGCAAGCGGCTGCTGTCTTGCGTGGAGGGCTGTGGCAGCTTCGCCGAGCGCACCCCGTCGATCGCGCCGGGGGCGGTGTGGTCGCGGGCCGCGGCCCGGGCAGCGGTGGCGATGTCGGCGGAGAACGTCCCGATCGACACGATCCGCAAGATGTTCGGGGTTGCCTGGAACACCGTGATGCGTGCCGTGGTCGTGGCGGCCGAGCTGGTCGCGCCGGTCCGGCCGACCCGGGTCGGGATCGACGAGACCGTGATGGTCACCGGCCGGCTCACGACCCGGCGACGGCAGTTCCTCACGTCGCTGGTGTGTCTGGACACCTCGCTGGTCGTGGCGGTCACACAAGGGCGTGATCGGGCCTCTGCGACCCGTCTGCTGGCCGAACACGCCCCCGACGCGCAGGTCGTGACGCTGGACCTGTTCTCGGGGTTCAAGTCCGCCGCTGACACCATCGAGGGGGTCACGATCGTCGCGGACGTGTTCCACCTGGTCCGCCTCGCGTTGCAGGCACTCGACGAGGTCCGTCGCCGCCGGCAACAGCAGACCTGCGCCCGTCGTGGCCACAAACACGATCCGCTGTTCCGGCTGCGCGGCGGCGAGTTGCGGGTCCTGGTGGCGTGCCGTTTCTGCGGAACGGATCAGCTGGCTTCGGAGCCGCTGGTTGCCGGCCTTGGACATCGGTTGGCCTTTGCGGTCGGTGTTCCCGGTCTCGGTCGACATCGAGGTCGTCGACGGACCGTCGTGAGGCCTCGCCGCACCAACCGCGAAGAAGTACTCGGAACCAGCGCGCCTCGATACGAGCGAACACAGTGCGAGTGGCCACAGTCATCGGCTCGTCGTTTGACGAGCCGGACACCTCGGTCGCGGCACTCGCCCGATCAGCGGCTCGGTCCGAGGAGGACGGCGAGGAGTAACACGCCGACGGACGACGGAACGGCCCAACCTGTGGCGACAGCTACCCAGTCCCGGACACCAAGGCTCCTCATGGCCGCCTCGATCGCCGCAGGGCGAGGCACGCGGTTCACCCAGAGCCAATGGCGCTCCCGACGCTCAGACGTAACACGCCATGCCAAGGCGTAGCCGCCCACCTGACCGATAACTGGTAGCAGCACCAATACGATCGTCGGCACGCCTAGCGGGACCAGAAAAGCTCCCAAGGCGAGTACCCAAGCGAGGGCCCAGAACGCCGCGCCGCTCAGGTACGCCTTGGCCGCGGAAGGCGTCCATGAGGTGTACATGCTCGGGCGAGCACTGGCATCGCGGCTCAGCATGGTGGTGCCCACGTATACGAGATGCCCACAAACCAGCCAGCACCTAGTCCGCCGCCGCCGCCCGAGGCGACTGTCCCCTGCCTCGCGCAGCCATCGCTCACGCTGGCCGACCCTCCGAGGCCCACAGGGAGGTCCGCTCTGCCGACCAGCCCGAGACCGTTCGCCTGTCGCAGCGACTGATTCGATGCCCTGACCTCGCCTCCCGCTACGGCCCCCAGTCCAAAGCCCAGTGACAGAGAGAACGAGCGCTCGCCGGCCAAGTTGCGACAGGTCTCTATCCCGCCACCGACAATGAAGGCCGCATACCCACCGCCGCAGGCGAAGGCGTAGATCGTGGGGCGATCAATCAGGCCGTTTGTGTAATTCACAAGTGCCTGCATGTTGTCCGCGTTGCGCTCCGCAAGCGGGGACACGGTCGCTGTCCCGCCATCACACAGGAATTTACACAAAGTGCGGGCACTTGCTGCCGCGTATTGCCGCAACGATCCGTAGCCTGCCGAATGGCAACGACGAGGGAAGCGGCGTGAACGTACGAATTCGGCCGGATTCCTACAATTGGCGGCGATGGCGGGATCCGGACCGGCTGACGACCGGGTTGTTGCCAAGGTGGAGGTCGCGAGTTCGAATCTCATCTACCGCTCCACGCAGAACCGGTCCTACGGGCCGGTTTTCTGCGTTTCGGGGGGTCCAGGAAGCGAGGCGGCCAGAGAGTGAACACGACGCGACCGGGTTGCCGGCACCCACACCTTCTCCAGTTGACAGGCTGAAGGCTTTTCCATACGGTTTTTCTTACGGAAATCCGGTGGAGGTTGACATGTCGGTGGAACCAGTGCGCGGCATGGAAGACGTGCGTGCCAAGTTGCCTGGGATCGTCAAGAGCCTTGCGGCCACGCCGGGACAGGTGGTCCGGTTCGGGCCACACCGTCGCGCCGAGGCCGTGATCACGTCGGCTTCCGAGTACGACCGGCTCACCGCGGCCGCCGCCCACCTCGAGGAACTCGAACGCCTCGGCGCGGTGGCCCTGGTCTCGGAGCGGATCGCCGGCGGGCAGTTCACCGAAGGCACGGTCGATGATCTCTTCGCCGCGGCTGACATCCCCGCGTGACCGACGGCAACAACCCGCAGCTGCGCTGGCACGTCGACGTCGTCGAGGATCTCAAGGCCATCAAGGAGCAGTACGGGCTGCCCGTTGCGCAGCAGGCTCGCCAGATCGTCATCGCACTGCCCGGATACCCGCTGCTCGGCGAATGGCTCGAGCACCACGCAGGCTCCGGTGATCTCTCCGCCTGCCGCAAGGTCAAGTTCGGCCCCGACGAGACCAACGACGACGGCGTCAACCTCGGTCCCGCCCTCCGGCTCGTCTACCGGCTGCTGCCATCCAACACCGACGTCCAACAGGTCGAGATCCTCGCAATCGCCCGGCGACGGGACCTGGAGGCCTACGGGATCGCCGCTGCACGCTTACTTGACGATGACCAGACCTGACGTGTCGGGGGAGCGTCGTAGCGGGTCCCGCCCACGTTGATCGGAGCGGCCCTCGACGTACACAGGATTTGCACAACTCCAGGGCATCTGGATGCCGCTCGCGGGTTGGTCACGAACGGCGAACAACATGGCCATGCCGGGCGACACGAGCCGGAACAGGTACTCGGGTTGCGCCTCGGGCGTCATGCTTGCATACTGTAAGCATGCCAAACGTACTCGTCCGTGACCTGCCCGAAGAGGTCCATGCTGAGCTGCAGCGCCGGGCCGAGGCTCGGGGCCAGTCCCTGCAGCAGTACCTCGCCGGCGAGCTCACCCGCTTGACAGGCCAGCCGCCGATCGACGAGGTGCTCGACCGGATCGGTCGGCGCAAGGGGGGTCGTGTAGGGCTGGCGCAGGCAGTCGATGACTTGGACTCGGAGCGAGGTGGCCGTTGATCGTCATCGACGCGTCCGTGCTGGCGAACGCGATCGCTGACGACGGTGCCGACGGCGACGTTGCCCGAGACCGGATGCGCCAGGCCGAGGGCATTAGTGCTCCGGACCTGGTGGATGTCGAGACGGTCGCTGTGCTCCGCAAGCGTTGGATGGCTGGCACGCTGCCGGCGCGACGGTTCTCCGCGGCGGTCAGTGACCTCGAGGCTCTCGCCATCGATCGCTATCCGACGGGCCGGCTCATGCGACGTGCCTACGAACTTCGTGACAACGTCACGCCGTACCACGCGGCCTATGTGGCACTGGCGGAGGTTCTCGCGTGCCGCCTGGTGACGGCCGATGCTCGTCTCGCCCGAGCGCCGGGCATCCGGTGCGACGTGGAGCTGATGGCCCCCGGATGAGCGCCGACTCGCTCACGGTTCGCTCGCGAACGGCAGACAACAGGGCCGTACAGGTAACCCGGAGGTCGTAGGTTCAAACCCTGCCCCCGCTACCACCAGGAACCCCCGAGAACCGCGTGTTCTCGGGGGTTTCGCCGTGTTCGGGGGTCCTCCGCTCCGAGGTGCGCGGCAGTCGACCCGACGGACCACAGCCTGCCGCGCAATGAAGCCCCGCGCCCGGGAGTCAGCTGGGCACGGGGGCGTCGAGCACGACGCACGTGAGTTCGTGCTTGTTCTGGGCGAGGTGGAACAGCTGGGCGCCGGGGAGGGCCGCGAACCGGGCGGCGGCCTCGTGGTTGGTGGCGCCCTGCAGCTTGACCGTGCACACGACGTTGCGCACTGCCCCGGCCGCGAGCCAGCGCTCCACCAGAGAACACAGCCGGTCCGGGTAGGCGATGATGTCGCTGCACAGCCAGTCGACCGGGCCGTGCTCGATCGGGTCCATCGCGAACGCCGACCCGGCCAGGAACGTCACGTTGGCCTGCGCCGCCACCTCGGGGGCCAACGGGGCCTTGTCCACGGCGAGCACCTCGGCTCCGGTGCGTGCGAGCAGCCAGGTCCAGCCGCCCGGCGAGGCCCCGAGGTCGAGGCACCGGTCCCCGGCACCGGGCTGGCGGCGCAGCCGGGCGAAGGTCTCCCACAGCTTCAGGTACGCCCGGCTCGGCGGGCCGAGCCGGTCCTCAACGAACTTCGGCTCGCCGTTGGCGAACGGGCTCGAGCAGCGGGTCGCCGCCAGCACCAGCCCGGGCTCGAGCAGAGTCCACGAGCCGAGCGGCGCATCCGGTGCCACCTCGCCGAGCTGCAGGGGCCGGGCTGCCACATGCGGGAGCTTGGCGGCGATCAGCTCGGCGCGGCCGCGATGCTCGGGCGCGTACAGGGCCCAGTTGCGCTGCCGGGCGCGAAGCTCCCGGGCGGCGTGCTCGATCGAGGTCACCTCGATGTGCTCGGTGTCGAACCAGGTGTTGGCCGCCCACGCCGTCTGCAGCGCCGGGCCCTCGACGATCCGCAGCCGGCCGTGAAGCCGGGCGACGGCCGCGCCGGCCCGGGCGAGCTCCTCGTCGAGCTCGTCGGCGTACCCCTGCGCGACGAGGTGTGCGCTCGTCATGGCTCGCGGCCACGTCGTGGCCCCCGGGCGAGCCGCAGCAGCCGATCGATCCGTTCGTCGTCGGGGCCGAGGTGGGTGGCCAGCACGCCGGCCACATCGGCCACCTCGAACGACCCTTCGTCGAGCATGTTGCCGAGGTCGACCCAGTCCTTGCCTCGACTGAAGAACGCCTTGAAGACGGCGAGGTCGGCGCAGGCCAGGAACGGCAGTTCGTCGTCCAGCAGCGGCTCGAACCGGACACGCCGCGCCGCCTGCTCGTGGAAGGCGGTGGTGTTCAGGAACACGTCCACGGGATGCCGACCCCAGAACAGCCGCGCCTGACCATCCCGGTCGAGCGCGGCCACGGCCACGTCGTCCCACCTCACCCCGTCGGGCATGGCGGCCAGCACGTCGTCCCGACGAGCCACGGCCACGAAGACGTTGACGTCGATGTCCATCGTCGCCCGGACCTCGCGGATGCACCATGCCAGCGCGAGGGCGCCGCCGAACGCGTGGGCGATCCCGGCGGCTCGCAGCGCACGGTGCAGGAGCTGCATCTTCTCGGGGATCCCGAGCTCGCCCGCCCGGTCGGTCGCCATCACGAGGCCGCCACCGGGAACGCCGCCGCCGGGAAGACGGGCGCCTCCAGCGTGCCTTGGCGGGCGAACGGGAAGGTGTCGGCCAGTGCGAGCACGTCCAGCAGGTCCCGGCGCCGTGCGTCGCGCTCGCCGTCGGCCGGTCGCGGGTCGAGGTCCCAGTCGACCGCCTGCCCGGCCGCACGGCAGATCCGTTCCAACGTGTCCACCCGTGGGACCTTGCGACCCTGCTCGTAGGCGGCGATGGTGGCGTGCGAGGTCCCGGCCCGCGCGGCCAGCTCGCGCAAGCTCAGGCCCGAACGTCGTCGGGCCAGCGCGACGATCTCACCAGCGGTCATGAGGAGATGGTATCCAATCAGATACCGGCATGCGACCGTCGGATCATCCGGTGGGCGCGCCCTCGTCGTGGGCGCGGGCGGCGTCGGACGGCCGGGAGGGATGGCCGACCTCCTGGAGCACCCACGTGTTGCCGTCGGGATCGGCGAAGTCGGCGAACGAGGCGTAGGTGCGGTGCAGCGGATCGACACCGGGCTGCCAGCCCTGCTCGCCCATGTGCCGCACGTCGGACACCTCGATGCCGCGCTCGACCAGCTGCGCCCGGGCGTCCCGCGCCTGATTCATGCCCGTTCCTCCATGAGCGCCCGGCGACGCAACTTGCCCGCTTCGTCGCGGGGCAGCGCGTCGACGAACTCGTAGGTCCCGGGCAGCTTGTACTTCACGAGTTGCTGCGCGGCGTGGGTCCGCAGGACGTCCTCGGTGACCGTCGCGCCGTCGGACGCGACCACGATCGCATGCACTCGTTGCCCGAGGTCGGCGTCGGGCAGGCCGACAACGGTGACGTCGGCGACCGCTTCGTGCGAGCTGAGCGCCGCCTCGACCTCTGCCGGATACACATTCGCGCCGCCGGCGAGTATCAGGTCGACACGCCGATCGGCGAGGAAGAGGTAGCCGTCGTCGTCGAGGTAGCCCATGTCGCCGACACTGATGAGGCCACCGTCGACCGTCCTGTTGGCTTCGGCTCCCAGGTAGGCGTAGGGCGTCCCATCGCCAACGAGGACGACACCGAAGATCTCGCCCACCTCACCAGGTGGCAGCTCCTCGCCGTCGTCGCCGATGATCTTGAGTGCGCTTGCAACCGGCTTGCCGACGCTGCCGGGTTTCTCCAGCCACTCGCTGCCGTTGATCATCGTCAGGCCAGCCAGTTCGGTGGCCGCCCACAACTCCCACACCTTGTCCGGCCCGATCCGCTCGATCCAACCCTGCTTCACCCAGGCCGGGCAGGGGGCGGCCATGTGCATCACGGTCTGCAGGCTCGAAAGATCCACCCCCTCCCACCCCGGAGACCGCAACATCCGGCCCATCATGGTCGGGACGACGTTGAGGTAGGTGACCCCGCGGCGGTCGATGAGGTCGAGGGTGAGCTCGGGCCGGAACCGCTCTGTGATGACAACCGTGTGACCCTGGTACAGCCCGATGGCCGAGATCAGGAACGCCTGGTTGTGGTAGAGCGGGCCGGGGCTGAGGAGGACGCCGTCGCCGGCGAGGTGCGCCAGCATCCCGAGCGGGTGTACGCCACCTTCGAACGCGAGCGGCGACGGGGTGACGATCAGTTTCTTCTTGCCGGTGGAGCCGCCCGACCCGATGGCCTTGAACGGGTTGGCGACCGGGTCGATGTCGAGGGCCGAGTCGTCACCGTCGAGGGCCCAGATGTCGTTGCTCGAGATGACGTCGGCGCCGCCCCAGTCGGCGATGACCGCAGCCGGGTTGGCGAGCGCCAACATCTCGTTGCGTTCCACCTCGGGGAGGCTGGAACCGATCGGGGTCGCGCAGGCGCCGAGCTTCCAGGCGGCCTGAGCGGCCACGAGGTGCTCAAGGCTGTTGGGGACGCCGATCGCGACGAAGCTGTCCTCGTCAACCCCGTGCCCCTGCAGGTGACGTGCGAGCCGGTTGGCTGCCGATTCGAGCTGCGCCCACGTCAGCTCCTGGACGGCGCCGTCGAGAGCGGCGAAGACCGCTGCCACCGCTTCGCCGCGCTGCTCGGCGTGTTGCGTGAGCTTGCGTCCCGCCGTGACCAACTCAGCCATCGGACCTCCCGACTCGATCAGCAACCTACTCGGAGTCGACCCGCCGCCCTCTTGGACGATAGTCCCAAGCAGCAGGAGAAAGAACCGGAGACATCAGACAGATGAAGCGTCCCGGGTTTGATGCCGCATCCTTGTGAGTCGAAAGGATGTACGTCATGCCAAAGAAGATCGATCCGCAGGTCAAGGCCGCCCGCTGCGTGCGTCAGGTCTTTGACCATCTGTCCGACGGCTCGAGGAAGACAACGAGATCCTGCGCATCCGGGCAGCCGCTGCGTGCGGTGCTGCCTTGGCGCGCCAAGAGATCTTCCCGCTGCCCGCATGAAGCTCAAGCTCGGCGAGAACCTCCCGCGCGACCTCGCCGACGAAGTCACCCGGCGCGGTCACGACGTGGAAGCGTGAGCTCGCGGAACGGAATCTGGTTGGTGGGGGCGGGAACCGTGGCCGCTGTGGTGGCTGCTGTGGTCATCCGGTCTGCTGCGCTCCAGGACGCATGGCTGCTGCCAGGAGTGCTGATGGTCCATGCCGGTCTCATCATGGGGTGGTACCTCGCCGTGGCCCGGACCGGTGGCCCACCGGTGGCCTGGTTCACCGTGGCCGTGCCGACCGTCGCAGCGGTACAGGCCGTCGCGACCGAGGTGGTCAACGCGGCCGGGACCCCCCTCGACGCTGGTGCGCTGGTGCTCGCACTGTTCCCGGTCGCGGTCCTCGTGACGCTGGTCGGCGCGTTTCGAGCCAGGCGCCGATGGAAGTCGGGACTGGTGGCCTGGTCGCTCGTCCTGGTCCACCTCGGGGTGTCGGTGGGTGCCCTCCTCGGCATCCCGCTGGGAACCTTCGGGACCGTCACGCGAACGGATGAGCTGCTGTTCCTGGGCGCCGTCCCCGCGCTGCTCGCCATTCTCGTCGCCATGCTGCTCGTCCCCGTCGGCACAGTCGCGGGACGCCTGGGCGTGTTGGCCTCGCTCGGGCTTGGCATCCCGGTCTACCTGTTGACCGAGGCGGTGCTGGTTCCCGTCCTCATGCTCGCCGGCCTCGGGCTACTCGTCGGCACCCTTGGCGCTGCCCCGGCAGCTCGCCCGGGGTAACGCTTCGATCAGCGCGTGGCGCCCGGGCGGCGGCGGAGTACGGCCGCCAGCGCCACCGCAGCCAGCGAGGCGGCGCCGAGTCCGCCACCGGTCGCGGGCAGCGTGGCTGCCGTGTCGGCCGGGGCGCCCTCGGCGGGCGAGTCGGGCGCGCCGGCACTCGGCGGCGCGGGGAGCGGTTCGGGGGCGCCGTTGCTTCCCAGTGCCGCCACTCCGACGCGTTGGGTCCGGAACGGACCGGTGATCTCGAAGGTCACGCCCTGGCCGAGGCCGCGACCGTCCAGGGTGGTGCCGCGCTGGGACGAGAAGTACAGGCGGGTTCCGTCGGGGCTGAAGCACGGCCCCGTGAGTTCGCTGGCCTGGTGCTCCAGTCCGGGCAGACGCAGGAACGGTGAGACCGTCCGCTCGTCGGCGGAGATGATCACGATCTCGAGGTTGCCACCGTCCTCGGCGACGTACAGGTCGCCCGATGGAGCGACCATCAGGTTGTCGACGCCGGTCAGTTGCCCGTCGCCCGCGTACAGCGCGAAGATCTGATCACGGCCCAGGTCGTGCGCCCAGACGAAGTTGTCACCCTTGGATGTGAAGTAGATCCATCCCTCGCCGGCCGGGTCATGCCAGATCCCCTCACCGCCGCTGAAGGTCGTGCCGTCGAGGCCCTGCTCCTGGGACGCGATCGAGGGATCCGGCACCTTGACCCATTCGATCGCCTCGGGCGTGCCGTCGGCGCCCGGACGCTGCGACATCCGCGCCACCTCGAGCACCCCGGCCGACAGGTCCGGGTAGCTGGTCGGCGTGTACCGGTAGTAGAACCCGCTGCCGGCGTCCTCGGTCAGGTAGGCCACCCCTCGGACCGGGTCGATTGCGACGGCT
>Ga0326597_10011423_pt1 | contig 11773 bp, 14 predicted proteins | sample RVTome_12_FD_203789 | JGI IMG/M metagenome (GOLD analysis project Ga0326597, IMG submission 203789) | Soil microbial communities from uranium-contaminated site in the Upper Colorado River Basin, Wyoming, United States - RVT100D185 | ecosystem: Environmental > Terrestrial > Soil > Contaminated >...
AGCGCGTCAAGCTTCTCCGGCGCGACGTGGCGCTCGAGCGCCGCTGCGGCGTTCGAGTCGACGCAGAACCCGCACCAGTTGATCTGCGAGATGCGCACCTGCACCAGCGCCCGCAGTCCCGGCTCGATCGGCGAGCGCGCGCGGTCGATCGAGCGGTAGAGCAGCGTGAGCCAGAGAAAGCTGCGCGGCATCGCGCCCCAAAGCCGCGCCGGCTCGAGCTCGACGCCGTACTTCCGGCGCTGCAGCGCGAAAATCAGCCGCACGTACCACGGATAGCGGTAGCCGGCCGGCGTGCTGACGCGGGCCATCGTTGCGCGCGCCCGCGCCCCCGAGCGAGGTTAGCGGCGCAGCTCCTTGCGCTGCTCGGGGGTCAGCACCGACTCGATGCGCTTGCGCGCGTCGAGCATGGTCTCGAACATCTCCTTCTGGGCGGCGGCCATCTCCTGATAGGCCTTGCGCGCCGCGGCGTCGTCCGAGTCTCCGAAGCGGTAGGACTGCGAGTGCATCCGGCCCATGAGCTCCCACTGCTTGCGCGAGAGGTCTTCCTGGATGCTGTCGATCTTGTCTCGCTGCTCCTCGGTAAGGTTGAGGGCGCCGTAGCCTCGCCAATAACCGCCCATCATTCCCGGTCCCATGCCGTAGCCGGGACCATAGCCACCCATCATTCCAGGCCCCATGCCGTAACCCGGCCCATAGCCGCCCATCATTCCTTGGGCTCCCGCCGTCGCGGCAACTATTACCGCAGCCGCGACCGCGGCGCCAATCAGTGTGCGTTTCATCTGTGAGCTCCTTCCGTATTAGCCGGCAGCTTGGCACCGCTTCGCCGTGGTCGCTTGACCTAAATCAAATGTTCGGCGCCGCTCGAGGCTCTAATTGCCCCATGAATACCGAGGTCATGACGTCTACTTCCGTAACGCTCGAGCGAGCCACCCCGGCACTGCTCGGCGCCTTGTCTTTCGCCGGCCTGCTGGGCCTGTATTTCGCCGCTCTCACTGCGGTTTCCGGCTGGGAATTCACCCTGGCGCAATTCAGGGATTACTGGGGCTATGTCGTTGCGCTGGGCGCCGGCTTCGGTGTCCAGGTCGCGCTGTTTGCGCGATTGCGGCAGGTCGTGCGCAGCACCGGCCCGCGCGCCCTGATGGCGACCACGGGGACGACCTCCACCGCGGCGATGGTGTCGTGCTGCGCGCACTACCTCGCCAACGTCGCGCCGGTGCTCGGCGCGACCGGGCTGGTGACCTTCGCCGCCCACTACCAGGTGGAGCTCTTCTGGGTCGGTCTCGCGTTCAACGCGGCCGGCATCGCCTATATCGGCAGGAACCTCTTCAATGCGATCCAGGACCACGCCAAATGCGTCGCGGCCTGATTAGCTTCTTGACGTGCCTGGTGGCCACGCTGCCCCTCGCACCCGCCGCGGCCGATGCCCTCCCGGCGCAGTCCAGCTCGGCCGCCGGCGTCACGGTGAAAGCGACGCCGCGAACGCTCGCCGGGGCGGTCTGGGAGTTCGAGCTCGTGTTCGACACTCACACGCAGGATCTCAAAGACGATCCGGCGAAGTCCGCCAGCCTGCACGCAGCCGGCGCGAGCGCAGCGCCGCTCGCCTGGCAGGGCGACCCGCCCGGAGGCCATCACCGCAAGGGCGTGCTGCGCTTCAAGGCCATAACACCGGCGCCCGCGGCGCTCGAGCTGCGGCTGCAGCGCGCCGGCGAGCCCTCCCCGCGCGTGTTCCGGTGGAAGACGAAGTGACGAGCATCAGAAGAACCATTGCAGCTGCGCGTAGTACGCGTCCTGCAGGCGGGAATACTCGCTGCCGGCCGATCCGCCGAAGAGCTGGGCGGCGAGCGTAAGGTCCAGGTTCGTCTGCAGCGAAAAGGTCAATCCCGGAGAGAAGAGGCGGCTCCGGTCCTCGAGGTTCACGACGAGATAGTTGGTCCACTTCACCAGCGGCGTGAGCTCGTAGCCGAGATAGCCGCCGAAGTAGCGCCGCCCGACGTTCTGGATCCGGCCGGCGAAGAGCGACGCGAAGTCGTACGCCGAGCGGTCGGCGGCGCCGGCGCCGTCGTAGTAGAGCTCCCCGCTCACCGTCAGCGTGCCGGGGAAGGCGTAGTCCATCGCAAGCAGCGCGCGCCGGTACGTCGCTCCGGTGTCGCGCCGGCTGTGAGTGAGCTCCGCACGCACGCCGGCGGCGCCCAGCTGGGTGGCGACGTCCGCGCCGACGACGCGCTCGCTGGCGAAGCGCCCGCCGATCAACGAGTAGTCGATCCCGGCCGCATTGGCATGCCAGTTGAGCGCTGCGCTCGACCGCGCGTCCTCATGCCGGGGCGCATACACCGCCGAAATTCTCGCCAGCGGGCCGAGCTTGTGTTCCGCCAGGACGGCATCGACGCCGAGGCGTTCCTCGCGCTCGAGCGCAAGGGGATTGAGGGGGTTGAACAGGTCGAGGGGGCTCCAGAATCGGCCCGTTCCCCAGGCGATGCGCTGCCTGCCAAGGCGCAGATCGGTGTCGCCCGACGAGACTGTCACGTTTCCGCGGTACAGGCGGTGACGGCCGTACCAGGATCCCGCTTCGGCGTAGTTGCCGTCGAGGTTCCAATATTGTTCCGGCCTCCGGTCCTTCTGCATCGCGAATTGTCCGGTATGAAGGTAGCTGCCGAGCAGCACCTCGTTGTCGTATTGCAGATCGAGCGCGACTCTCTCCGCGAGCCCGCCCTTGAGCTCGAGCCGCAGCCGGTTGATATCGAGCGTGTAGCGCTCGCTTCCCGCCACGACCGTTGTCGAGTCGATGAGAAGATTCTTGTAGTAGCCGGAGACCTTCAGATCCTCAGCGTGCGCCGCCGCGAAGGCGAGCAGGCAGATCCCCGCAAGCCATCTAGACATGCCGTATGGCGCGCGACGGATCGAGCTGTGCCGCCTTCGCCGCCGGATAGAGCGATACGAGCACGCCTGCAATCAGAAGCGCGATACCCGGCGGGACGATGGTCGCGCTCATGAGCTGCGGGTAGACGATGCCCGTGAGGCCCGGGATCGCGGAATAGTCCTGGAAAAACCCCGAGAGGTCGATGCCCGCGCTGCCGAAGTAAAGGACCAGAGCAACGCCGGCGCCGTAGCCGCAGAGCGACGCGAGCAGCATGAGAACGATGGTCTCGTAGACGACCATGCGCTGAACGGCTCGAGGCGCAGTGCCCAGCGCCATCATCACCCCGAACTCGCGCGTGCGCTCGGTCACCGCCATGAAAACGGTGTTCATGATCGCGGTCGCAACAACGAGCAGCAGCACGGCGAGCAGGATGTTGCTGACGACACGGTTGAACCTCACCATCTCTTCGAGCTGGGGCAGAAGCTCCTGCCATGGCGCGAATGCAAGCCCGGGCGCTTTCAGGCGCAGGCCCAGGTCTTTGATCGCCGAAGCGACGCGCGCCCGGTCGTCGAGCCGGATGTTGATCGTGGAGACGCGCGGACCGAGAGCGAGCAGCGACTGCGCCGCGGGAAGCGTCACGAACGCGAAGGCGCCGTCGAAGCTTGAGCTCTCGGTCGCGAAGATTCCGCCCACCCTGTAGGCCGCGGTCCCCAGCTCGCCGTTCGCCGCCTGGGCCATGACCACCATCTTTTCGCCCAGCCTGAGCCCGAGCTTCTCCGCGAGCTTGCGTCCGATCATCGCTTCGCGGTCGGCGCCCGGCGCGAGCGCGCTGCCCTGCACGATGGTGCGGTCGATGAAGGTCACCGCGCGCTCGGCGAGAGGCTCGATGCCGATCAGCACGATGCCTTCGGATTTCGCCGCGGTGCTGGCGAGCGCCTGTGCCTGCACGCGCGGCGCGGCAGCGGCAACGCCGGGCAGGCGGCGCAGCTCGCCGAGCAAGGCCTCAGGCTCGTCGAGCGCGAGCTCCGGCGCATAGTCGCGGCGAAAGCCCGGCCGCTCGATCTGCACATGGCCAGTCAGGTAACGCGTCGAGTTCTCGATCGTCTGCTCGAAGAAGCCGTCGAAGAAGCCGAGCACGAAGACGTAGCCGAGGATGCCGAGGGCCGCGCCGACGACCATGATTGCGGTGCGTCTAGGATTACGCAGTAGGTTGCGTGCCGCGATCATCAGGAATACCGGCAGGCGTATGAGAGCGGCGGCGCTGCGCAGCGGGGCTTTCTCCGAGCCGAGCAACCCCCGGATCGCGTCGACCGGCTCGAGGAGTGCGGCTTTCGCGGCGGGATAGACCGCCATCAGGCAGGCGACGCCGAATACGACCGCCGACAGCATGAGGCTGCGCTCGGCGCGCAGCACAGGATAGATGACGTCGGAGAGCCCGGGCATCGTGCGCAGTCCCGCTTCGAAGGCGCCGAGGTCGATGCCGGCGCGGCCGAGGTAGCCGGTAATCGCCAGCCCGACGACGTTGCCGAGGGCGAGGCCGGCGATGCCGAGCAGTATCGATTCGGCGAGAACGAGTCCAAGCAGCCTCGCCCGGCTCATGCCCACAGCGAGCATGATGCCGAATTCGCGCGTGCGCTCGAGCACCGCCATCAGGACCGGATTGACGACCGCCGCGGCCACCACGACGAAAAACACGAGCAGCACCACGTAGGTCACCACTTCGTGGAATCGCAGGCTCACCGCAACCATCGGCAGCAAGCGTGGCCAGCCAAGCACCTCGTAGCGCTCGCCCAGGCGCGCATCGAGGTCGGCGCGCACCCTGTCCAGCTTCTCGGGATCGCGAAGGCGCACGGCGATTGCCGTCGCGGCGCCGGGGGCGGAGTAGAACTCGCGCGCCGCATCCAGCGGCATCACCACCACGAACCCGTCCAGCTCGTCGATCTTGCTCCGATAGATGCCGCGCACCGGGAACCGGCCGCTCGCTACGGATCCGTCGTAGGCCTGGCCGACCAGCACGAGCTCTTCGCCGGGCCGCACCCGCATCGCCTCGGCGAGCTTCTCGCCGATCAGAACCGCGGCTGCGCCGCCTTCGAGCGGCCGGCCCTCGACGACGGCGTCGAAGAGCACCGTAACGCTCGCCTCTTCACGCGGCGCCACGCCTGCAATCGTCACGCCGCGCGATTTGTCGGCGCGGCTTGCCAGCGCCTTGCCTTCCAGCCGTACGCTCGCCGCCGCGACTTGCGGATGAGCGCGCGCGGCGCGCAAAGCCGGCGTCTCATCCTGAATCGACAGATCCGGCGTGGGGTCGTCGTGATGGCCCTTCAGATGGATCTGCGCGTCGCCGGCAAAGTAGCGGGTGGTGTTGTCTACCATCTGGCGATTCATGCCGTCGATGAAGCCCCACATGAAGGTCATCGCGGCGACGCCGATGGCGATCGAGATCACGGTGATCGCCGAGCGCCGGCGGTTTCGCAGCACGTTCCGCCAGGCGAGCCCGGGCAGCATCACGCCGCCTTGCGCTCGTCGGCCTCGATGCGACCGTCGCGCAAGCGGATCACCCGCCGTGCGCGCTCGACCACCATCGGGTCGTGGGTCGAGAAGACGAAGGTAACGCCCCGCTCCGCGTTCAAACGGCGCATCATGTCCATGAGGGCTCCGCCCGCCTTCGAATCGAGGTTGGCGGTCGGCTCGTCCGGCAGCACGATGATCGGCTCGGCGGCGATCGCACGCGCCACCGCCACGCGCTGCTGCTGTCCGCCGGAGAGCTGCTGCGGCCGGCGCTGCTCGAGGCCCTCCAGGCCCAGATCCTTCAGTAGCGCGTAGGCGCGCGCGCGGCGCTGCGCCTCGGGCATCCCTTGCAGCAGCATCACGAATTCGACGTTCTCGAGCGCCGAGAGCACCGGGATCAGGTTGAATTCCTGGAAGACGAAGCCGATCTTGCGCAATCGGACCTCGGAAAGCTCGGCCTTGCTCAGGCGGCCGATCTCGACTCCGGCGACCCAGATGCGGCCCTCGGTCGGCGAATCGAGGCCGCCGATCATGTTGAGCAGCGTCGTCTTCCCCGACCCGGACGGCCCGACCAGCACCGCGAAATCGCCTTCGCGGATCTCGAGGTCGATTGCCTGCAGGGCGCGCACGACGATGCTGTCCTGCCGATAGAGCCGGCTGACGCCCTCGAGCCTGACGACGGCGCCGGCGCTCACGGCTTCTGCAGGTTTCGCTGCGTGAAAATCTCCGGATCGATCGGCCGGTCGTAGAGCGCCGACTTGACGACGATCGTGGTCACGTTGCCTGGCTTGTCGCTTGGGCGCATCTCCCACTTCGTCGGGATGGTGCGGCCTCCCATGAGGCGCAGCCGCGAGAAGGTCATGACCCGGACCAGCTCGCCCCGCTCGCTGTAGTACTCCTGCTTGAGCGGAATGAAGTCCGTTTTGCGCACCCAGTAGAGGATTTTTCCCCAGACCACCGCGGCATCCTGCCCGGGCAGCGCCTCCACCACGTACGCCGCGCCGCCCTCGGTGGTCTCGGTCCTCAGGATGCGTTGCGTGTAATCGTCGACCGCGCTGCTTTGCTTCACCAGGTCGTCGTTCGTGAAATCCGAGCCCATCCACGGCTGCAGCATCATGGACGGCGGGATCTTGACCGTGCGCTCGACGTTCGGCAGGTAGTTCCACATCTCCGCGCCGATGCGCAGCGAGCCGATGCCCTTCTCCTTCGCCGGCGCGAGGATGCGGATGAAAGACCGCTTGGGACGCTCCATCCAGGCACGCAGCGCAAGTGTCCGCTGCCAGCGCGGAGTCGCGATCGTCATCTCGAACTCGCCCTGGAGAGTCCTGCCCCACAAGAGCGTGTCGACGCGGTCGACCAGCTCGCGCGCGCTCGGCTCCTGCGCTGCGGCAGATCCGGCAATGGCGAGAGCGAAAGCGATGAGGACCGCTGCCGCCCTCATCGCTCTAGTGGTCGATGCGCAAATCCTGCTTTCTGCGGCTCACCTATGTAGTTTTCAGGATTGCTTGCTTGGTCCGCCCTGCTCTCAACTACTTCCATCCCGCCGACCGGCCCTGCGTCTCTCCTGGCCTGAGGCCCCGTATCGTGCTGCTGGTGACCCCTGTTATGAAATCCTTTCATGAATCTCATATCTCCTGCCAAGCCAATCGCGAAACCCGCAGCTGGAGCAATTACTGTCCAAGGTCCACCTAGATACTGGCCTACGGCCATGCCTCCGATCAGACCTACGCAACAAAGCATCTTTCATTGCCTCCTTTCACTGCTGTGATCGCAGGCGCCCTCATCGCTCTAGTGGCCGATGCGTCTGTTTTCGTTCTGCGCATCGTTGCGCGCCCTCATCTGGTTTTGCCAGGCGGCACGATCGCCCTTGTTCCACCCGGCCTCACCGCTTTCCCAGGGCCTGGCGTCGGGCTTGCCGCGGTACTTGCCGTCCTTGTAGAGCGCCGTCTGCTCGCGCTCGCCGCAACCGGCAGCAATCGCGCCGAGAACTGCGACAACCATGAGAATCAGGATTCGTTTCATTTGAGCTCCTATCGTAAAAAGGCTAGGCTCAGCTCAATCCGGGCGCGGCATCAGCAAGACGAAGTTCTCTCGTACGACTTCCTTGCCGGCAATCAGCTCCTCGGCTTCGCGGCGCTCCTCGTCGAACACCACGGCTGCGAGCCTCTGCAGCGTCTCGCGTGCTTCCGCGAGCGTCCGGCCGCTCGAATTCACTCCAGGCAGCTCCTCGAGAAAGCCGACATAGCCCTGGTTCGACTTCAGGTACACCGCCGTGAATGCAAGCCTTCCCTGTTCCATTGCCTCTCCTCTGCTCAGCGGCTCAGCGGTAGCGAAGCGCGTCCATCAGCTCTTCGACGATGGTTTCCGTATCGCCGCGCTCGGCGGCAGTCGCCACATGGGCGCGCAAATGGCTCTCGAGGGTGATCTGGCCGGCTTTTTGCAGCGCGCCCTCGACGGCCCTGATCTGGCGCAGCACGTCCACGCAGTAGACGTCATGCTTCTGCAGCGCCTGGAGGATGCTTTCCAGGTGCCCCTTGGCGATGGCGAGCCTGCGCGTGATGACATTGCGCGCCGCCTCCGGCATGCACAGCCGGCCGGCGGCGTGATGGGCGTGCTCGTGCTTCTCCACGTCGTTCATTGCGACTCCACCAGGTTCGCCTCGTATCCCTCCTTCTTGATCGCGCGGACCAGTGCCTGCGGGTCGGCCGCGCCCTCGACCTGCGCCCGCCCGCCGGCGAGGCTCACCGAAACGTTGTCGACGCCGGGCACGGCCTGAAGCGTCTTGGTCACCGCGCGCACGCAGTGCTCGCAGGTCATTCCACCCACTTGCAAGGTAACCGCCATAAGAACCTCCTTATATCCACCCCACAGGGGGTGGGTGATTAAGATACGTTGTATTATTCCCTATAAACCAGGTTTTGACAATATCCCCCCCGGTAGGGTAGGATGCAGACGATGCAAACCCTGGAGATCGGTATTGGCGGCATGACCTGCGCGTCCTGCGCACTGCGCGTCGAGCGGGCCCTGAAAACGCTGCAAGGCGTGGCCACGGCGCGCGTTAACCTGGCCGCCGAAAGCGCGCACGTCGAATACGACGCCGAGATCGTGCGAGCCCCTGCGATCGCAAAGTCCATTGCCGAGGCCGGATACACCCCCGGCGTGGAAGAAACCGAGTTCCCGGTGCGTGGCATGACCTGCGCGAGCTGCGTCGGCCGCGTGGAGCGCGCTCTGGGCAAGCTGCCCGGGGTGCTCGAAGCGCGCGTAAACCTCGCCTCCGAAAGCGCTCACGTGCGCTACCTGCCGGCGAGCACCGGCCTCGCCGAGTTTCGCCGCCAGGTCGCCGATGCGGGATACGAGGTGCCCGCGCAAGCGCCAACGGACACGGACGCCGGCGAGGCGCAAAGAGCGCGCGAGCTCGGCCTGATGCGCCGCGAGCTCTTAGCCGGCATTGCGCTCAGCATTCCGCTCGCCGTGCTGGCAATGGGCATGTACTACGCGCCGTTTCACGCTTGGCTCGGGTCTGTCGGCCTGACCGAGCCGCTCATCAATCTCCTCCTGTTCGCGCTCGCGACGCCGGTGATGATCTGGCCCGGAAGGCGCTTCTTCGTCGCCGGCTGGAAGGCCTACCGGCACTGGAGCCCGGACATGAACAGCCTGGTGATGACCGGAACCGGCGCCGCCTACCTCTACAGCCTGGTGGTGACCTTCGCCCCGCAGCTGCTTCCCGAAAACGCCCGCCATACGTATTACGAAGCCGCGGCCGTGGTGATCACGCTGGTATTCCTGGGCAAGTTCCTCGAAGCCGTCGCCAAGGGGCGCGCAAGCGATGCGATCCGCAGGCTGCTCGGCCTCAAGGCGCGCACCGCGCGCGTGCTGCGCGATGACAAGGAAGTGGAAGTGCCCATCGAGGAGGTGCAGGCCGGCGACGTGGTGCTGGTCAGGCCCGGGGAGAAGATTCCCGTGGACGGCACGATCGCCAGCGGCTCGAGCTACGTGGACGAGTCCATGATCACCGGCGAGCCGGTTCCGGTGGCCAAGCAGGCCGGAGACAAGGTGATCGGCGCGACGATCAACCAGAACGGCGCCTTCCGGTTCCGCGCTGAAGCGGTGGGCGCCGATACCGTGCTCGCTCAGATCATCCGTCTCGTGCAGGGAGCACAAAGCGCCAAGCTTCCCATCCAGTCGCTCGCCGACCGGGTGGTCGCGGTGTTCACGCCTATCGTGCTCCTCATCGCCGCGCTTACCGCGGCGCTGTGGCTCGTCTTCGGTCCGGCGCCCGCGCTGACCTTCGCGCTGGTCAACGCGGTCGCGGTGCTGGTGATCGCCTGCCCGTGCGCCATGGGGCTCGCCACGCCGGCTGCGGTGATGGTGGGCACGGGTCGCGCGGCGGAGCTCGGCGTGCTCTTCCGCCGCGGCGAGGCGCTCGAGAGCCTGAGCCACGTGAAAGCGGTCGCGCTCGACAAGACCGGCACGCTCACGCGCGGCCGGCCGGAGCTCACCGATCTCGTCGTCGCCGGGAGCTTCGATGAAGACGAGGTGCGCGCCCTGGTCGCCGCCGCGGAGGCTCAAAGCGAGCACCCCGTTGCGCAAGCCATCGTGAAGGCGGCGCGCGAACGCGGCCTTGATATCGCCCAAGCCGAGCGCTTCGAGGCGGTGCCGGGCTTCGGTGTCGAGGCAACGGTAAAGGGCCGCCGCGTGCACGTGGGCGCGGATCGCTACATGGCCAAGCTCGGCTTGGACGTGCATCCCTTTGCCGAGGCGGCAAGACGCCTCGCGGATGAAGCCAAGACTCCGCTTTACGCCGCGATCGACGGCCGGCTGGCGGCGGCGCTCGCGGTATCCGACCCGATCAAGCCCGGCGCCCGGGAAGCGATCGCGCAGCTCCACGCGATGGGAATACAGGTCGCCATGATCACCGGCGACAACCGCCACACCGCGCAGGCGATCGCGCGCCAGCTCGGCATCGACCATGTGCTCGCCGAAGTGCTGCCCGAGGGCAAGGCGCAGGCGGTGGTGCAAATCCAGCAGCAGGTGGGCAGGACCGCGTTCGTCGGCGACGGCATCAACGACGCGCCGGCGCTCGCGCAGGCCGACGTGGGACTGGCGATGGGCAGCGGCACCGACGTCGCGATCGAGACCGCCGATGTCACCATCATGAACAGCGAGGCGCAAAGCATTCCCGCAGCGCTCGCCGTGGCGCGCCAGACCTTGCGCACCATCCGCGTCAACCTGTTCTGGGCGTTCTTCTACAACGTGGTCCTGATTCCGGTGGCCGCCGGCGCGCTGTACCCGTTCGGGGGCTGGCTCCTCGACCCGGTGCTCGCCGGCGCGGCGATGGGACTCTCCAGCGTCTTCGTGCTCACCAACAGCCTGCGCCTGAAGCGCGTCGCGCTGGGCACGCTGTCGCGCACCGCCGAGCGCCCGCAGGGCGCAACGGATGGCGCGCAAATGGGGCTCGCTTTGCAGCCCGCCTTCGTCCGTCGCGACGAACCTTAATCGACAGGAGACACGTTATGGCTTGGCTCTCGCAAAACTGGATCTGGATCGTGCTGGCGATCGGCGCGGTGTGGCTGTTCTCGCGCATGCGCCATGGGAGCGCCATGGGCGGATGCTGTGGCGGCATGGCGCACGAGGGACCCCACGAGGCGCCCAAGGCACAGGGCGTAGACACCCCGCCTTCACCGGCAAAGAAAGCCGGCGACCAGGAAGCACCAGCCGCCGCGTCCTCCCATCGCCACCGTGGTGGCTGCTGAGGTTCGCGCTCCCAACGAGGCCATCCGGATCGCGGGCGCGGGGCCGGCCGGCCTCGCCGCCGCGATCACGCTTGCGCGCGCCGGCCGGGAGGTAATCGTTCACGCCCTGGCTGCGCACCTCGATCGTGAACCGCGCGATCTACAGCATGCTCGGCAATCGCGGCTACGCCTGGTTCGTGCGCCGCGCAGCGGCGATGGACGCGCGAGAGTTCCTCCGGCGCGTCTACAGCCCGAGCTGGCTCAAGCGCGCGCTCGAACCCTGGGCGCGGATCCGCTATCGCAGCCGGCGCACGGATGCGAGCTGCGACCACGTGTCGTGCAGCTGCATCTGGTGCCGCTGCGCGGGCGTCTTGGTCGCGGAGTGATGTGCAACCGGGGAGGCCGCAGATGATTGCTCGCAGAGCATTTCTGGGCGGCACCGCGGCTCTCGCCGCCGCCTCCGCCGCGCGCTTCGTCTTCGCGCAGGCGGGGCGTTCCCACCTCGGAGCGCCGGCGGGAGAGGCCGCCGCGATCGAGCGCGAAGCGGCTGCGTTTGCCAATCCGCTGCGGCTGCCGGGCGCGAGCGGCCTATATGGCGTGATGAAGGCCTCGGATTTTCGCGAAGTGCACGTGATACGCACCGAGATCGAGCTGCTGCCGGGTAAGCGCACGCCGT
>Ga0326597_10011425_pt1 | contig 11772 bp, 9 predicted proteins | sample RVTome_12_FD_203789 | JGI IMG/M metagenome (GOLD analysis project Ga0326597, IMG submission 203789) | Soil microbial communities from uranium-contaminated site in the Upper Colorado River Basin, Wyoming, United States - RVT100D185 | ecosystem: Environmental > Terrestrial > Soil > Contaminated >...
TCAGTCTGCCAAAGGGTGTATCGCGCGTTCAGGAAGATCAGAACATAGCAGCTCCTGATCTTTCTCTTTCACAATGGTTGGAGACACAGGAAAAGCAATATCTCATCCAGCAGCTAAAAGCATTTGGCGGGAGGGTAGGTCTTACGGCAAAGGCCTGCAAGATAGGCGAGAGAACTCTTTCCCGTAAGATACGTTTCTACGGTCTTGATAAGAAGACTCTCCGCCGGAAAGCGCCGGACCGCGGAGACCTCCCTGTTTGCGTATCCCCTTCAAATCAGCCGGTCATTCCGGAGAAAAGCGACCTTGGTGATTAGCTTCCTACTATATTCGCGAACGGCATTGACCGGCATAGACCGCCTCTTCAGCATATCCAACCGAATCACTTTCCAGTGAATGCTTTTGGCCAGCGCTTTTCGCTCGCCTTCATCTTCGACATGCTTGAGCAAGTCTTCGAGAATGTGAATATCTTTCAAGAGCTCGGCTTCGGGTGGTAGGACATGGGCGTTCTTCAGAACCATATAGCCGATGCGCAACTCATCTGGCACCCAGCTCAGGTCTTCGAGTTCGAGCGGTTTGCCCTTGCCGGGCAGGTCGTCGAATTCGCCTTTACGCTGGGCTTCGAGGATGCGCTGCTCGGCCAGTCTTTGAAACAAGGGGACCGCGCCGGTGGGTTGTGTTGGCTGTTTCATCTCAAAATCCTCGGCCCGTTCAAGCCGTTCCAAAAGTTCAAATCGTTCAAGCCCCCTCCTTCATCCTCCCCCGCGTCGCGGGGGAGGAAAGAGGTGGGGATTTGAACGGAGCGCCTGTCCTGAGCGAGCGAAGCGAGTCGAAGGAAAGCGATTGAACGGCTTGACCGTTTTGAACTTGGATATTCAAGCTATCCTTTACCTTTCAGCTCCTCCGGCGGCCGCACATCCCGGAACATCAAGAAGAAGGCGAGGTCGTTGATCAATTGTAGCCCACCACCGATGAAAATGGGAAGGGTCAGCGATACGCTCTGCATAAGATAGGTGGAAATCGTCGGACTGATACCGAAAGGGACCACGCGCGCGAGATTGGTCACTCCGGCTGCGGAACCGCGCTCGCTGGATTTGACCATGGCCATCGTAAAAGAAGCCCTGAGAGGATTGTCCATGTAGGCAAAGAAAGAACGAATCATCAGTAACGCCGCTGCCGGCGCGAGGGTCGGGGCCAGGGGCAAGATCAGATAGATGAGCGACGCGAGTCCGTGGGAAAAGGCCATGGTGCGCACGACTCCGAGGCGCCGCGCGATCAACGGCGCGCTGAGAAATGACAGTGCGGCGAGAATATAGGAAGCGAAAAAGATCACGCCGAGGGATTTTAGTTCGACGCCGAAGCGCAGAAAAAACCAGTACGACACCAAAGAACCCGCCATGCCGGCGCCGAAGTTGTCGACCACCGCCAAGAGCGACATTTTGGTGACGAAGGTGCCGGTGCTGCGGGAGATTCTCCTTTCGGTGTTGCGCGGCTGGTTTTGTTCGGTGATCGACTTGTAGACGAACCACAGGACCACACTGAAGAATATCGTTAGAATGAAGAGCGGCTTGTAGGATTCCACCCCGCTCCAACCCCGCTCCTCTTGAAGAAACTGCGGCAGGCCGCTGGCCAGAGCGCCCAAGGCGCCCATGATCGAGCCGACGCAGGAGTTTATGGCGAAGATCTGATTTCTGTTCTCCGGCTGGCATTTCTCTGCCAGCAGAGCTTCTTCCACCGGGTTGAACGGGCCTCCGCCCGAGCCGCCGCCCCCCGAGCCGCCGGCGCCGACATTAGCGATAATGACCGCCGCCAAGATGAAAACGAGACTGGTGAAGTAAATGAGGATCACGTTCGAGACGATCGTCAGCAAGGCAAGGAGCATTAAGATCTTCCTGCGACCGATGCGGTCCGACAGATAACCCCAGACCGCCGTCACGAACGCGCTGCTGATATAAGCGACCGAAAAGATTACGCCGACGGTGACGGTGGAGTAGCCGAGCCGGTCCAGGTAGATCGCGAAAACGATGTTTAGATAGGAAAAGGCGAAGGCGCGTATGCCGCGCGACGCCATCAGCAGCTTCGCATCGTAGTGTAGGTCGCGAAGGAAAGTCATGCCGACGCCGTTCAAGTCCTTAAACTCTGCTCTTCCGGCGGCTTCACATTTCGGAACATGAAGTAAAAAATGCAGTCGTGAAACAACTGGAGAAAGCCGCCGAGGAAAATCGGCACGTTGAGAGAGAACGATTGCATCATGTAAGCAGAGAGGGAGGGGCTGACCGCAACCGGGACATGGCGCGATAGGCTGGTAATTCCCGCCGCCGAGCCGCGGTCCTCCGGCCTTACCACTCCCATGATAAATGAGTTGCGCAGCGGGTTGTCCATATACGCCAAAAAGGAGCGCAGGATTGTCATCGCCGCGGCCATGGTGAAGGTCGGCGCCAGAGGTAAAAACAAATAGATCAGTGACGCCGCGCCGTGAGAAAACGCCATGGTCCGGACTACCCCCAGGCGCTGGGCGAGCAGCGGCGCCACGAGAAAAGAAAGGGCGGCGAGCAAATAGGACAGAAAAAACATGAAGCCCAAGGATTTCAACTCCACGCCGTATCGAAGAAAAAACCAATAAGAAACCAACGGGCTGATCAACCCGCCGCCGAGATTATCGACCATGCCGAGTAGCGACATCTTGACGACGAACCCGCTCAGCGGTGCGGCGGAGGTTTTTTGCGCTCGGTGTCGCCGGGGCACATGGTGCTCCTCAATTGCGGCGTAGGCGAAGATTAGAACCACGGCGAACAGAATCGTCAACAAGAAAAGCGGTTTGTAGGAAGCGATGGGCTGCCAGCTCCAAGTTTCTTGCAAATACTGAGGTAAGCCGCTCAGCAGCGCGCCCAGCGCTCCCATCGATGAGCCGACGAAGGAGTTTGTAGCAAAGACATGATTCCTACTCTGGGGCGTGCATTTCTCTGCGAGCAAAGCCTGTTCGACGGGACTCATAGGGCCGCCGCCCTGACCGCCGGCGCCGGCGCCGCCGGCACCGACGTTGGCGATAATGACCGCGGACAGGATGAAAAAGAGATGGCTGAAGAAAACATAAATCGTATTGGAGACGATGGTTAGCGCCGCCAGGAGCATGAGAATGTTCTTGCGGCCGTAACGATCCGAGAGAAATCCCCAGAGAGCGGTTAGCACTGCGCCGCTGGCATAGGCCGTCGAAACCACCAAGCCGATGGTGACGGTGGAGTAACCGAGTTGGGCAAGATAAATCGTAAAGACCACGCTCAAGTAGGAGAACGCAAAGGCGCGGACTCCGCGCGAAGCCATCAGGATGATAACATCGCGATGTAGGCCGGCGAACATGATTAGCTGTGTGATTCCTTTGATGCCCGGTACTTGCTTCGCTCGAAATCCAGCTCGGTGCTAACGCCGATGGTGCGCAACGCGTCGTTGGCGTCTTCCAGCGATGCGCTCGCGCGGACGGCTCGGGCGGGGCGTGACAAAGTCTCGTATAGTTTCGTCGCCGACATGAAGAAGGTGAGGGCGGTAAGCGGCGTCAGCTTGACACTTCTCTGGCCGCTGCGGATTCTACTCTCGCCCCAGGCGCCGCGAAAGCATCGCGCGGGAATGGCGCTGGCTTCCGTGGGAACGGTCTTGATAGCTTCTTCGATCTCCGCGGCGATCTTCGGTGTCAGCGACCAGGCGCCCAGCAGACCGCCAGCTCCGGTGATTTTGCTCAATGCGGATTCAATTTCATCGACGGTCAGTTCGCCGTCGCTGCCGTAGCCGAAGACGCCCCAGAGCGTGCGATGTCCAAGTTTTTCCAACTCCGCGTAAGCCGCCAGCATGATCGAGTCCGCCAGCGGACTGCGCAGTCCCGGCTCGTTGCCTTGCGCGAGAGAATCGCCGCCCACGTCGAGACCGACGAGCAGGTCGGTGTTCAATTCTTTCATGGCAACTTCGAGTCCGTCCACGGCGCCTTTTACTCCTCCGTTGATGTCGATGAGCAAAACCTCTTGGCCTTGAACTGCCGCCATTTTCGACTCGGCGAAAAAGACTCCAGTGGTGGTTTGGCTGTCGCCATTCGCCATCCACGCATAGTCGTGCAGGACACGGACGTTTCTGACTTCGCTCAGCTTGCGCGGCCCGGGGATGGGATCATAGATGGAGCGTTCCCACGAGAGTCCGCCGAGGACGAATTCTAGACCGCAGAAATCGAGAAACCTGGCCGTAGCCAACGCGCCTACAACGTCGCCGCCGCCGCCCACGCCGACCACCAGGGCGCGCTTCGACGATCGTATGAGATCCTCCAACGATAGGGGCGAGGGATTCATCTAGGAGGGGATATGCGTGTCCTGGCCCGGAACGGGGTTGGCTATCGCTTCTTCCAACGATCCGACGCCGTGCCACTCATTGGATGGACGCACCCGGCCGTCGCTGCCGACCTGATCGACACCCCAATAGATTTCCAGGGAGTGATTGTCGGGATCGCGAAACTCCACGGCGATCTGGCAGCCGGCGCGGCGGCGCCCTTCGAAATCGATTCTCGCGCCGTGGGCCCGCAGACGGTCGCGCGCCCGGATGACCTCGGCGAGAGTGGGAACCTCGAACGCCAGATGGTGCAGCTCCCGATTGGCATTTCTCCCGTCGCCCGCGCCGACTAAAGCGAGGCAATGATGATCGGTGTTACAACGCAAGAAAACCATGCCGCCGGGCATCATCTCTTCCGGATACACGTCGGACACTTTGAAACCGAGCACCTGCGTGTAGAAGGCGGTGGATACTTCCAGGTCGTTTACCTGGAGAACCACATGGCCTACCTTGCTGATGTGAAAATCCATTCCATTGGGAGGAGACATACTCTTGAGCTTAGCGATGTTTACGGCCATGGTGGTTCCTCACTTTGTCGCTCTGAATGTCTGTTCCTATAACATGTCTATGTTTGTTCTGCACATCGAGAAAGCGAGCGTTCGGCGAGAGAAAGATTTCTCCCTTCGCCCGAAATGACAGAACGCGCTACCGTTGTCATTTCGAGTTCGCAAAGCGGACGAGAAATCTAGCTCGCGTCTGCGAGTGAAACATCAGCGGACAATCTGAACGCTGTGCTAGGAAATGATCTACTTGAATCACTCCGGGTTCATTCCCAGCAGTTTGCTGCGGGGTAGTTCATCTTGACGGCATCAATCGGTTGGCGCATAAGAATTCGATGACGAACTCGTCGAAGGTCGCGGGATCTTCGATGTTGCAGGCGTGGCCGGTCCCGGGCAGCACTTTGTGGACGGCGCCGGGGATCAACGACGCCGTGCGGCGCCCGGCCTTTAAGGAGTTGTCGTATTCGCCGTTGATAACCAGCGTCGGAACTTTCATCGTGCCCAGCCGCGGCGTCATGTCCGTGCCGCCGCGGGCGCGAAAGATTTGCGCGATCGACTCGCCGGAGAGCCGCGGGTCACGTTCGACGAAGGTGTTGAGCAAATATCTACCGAGCTTGGTTTGGGGAAAGTCCGGCGCGACCAACTCTTTCAAGTGTTGGATATGGTACTTTTCAATGCCGATTTTGGTGTAGCCGTAAATGCGGTCCTCGATGCTGCCGGCACCGCCGCTGTTGCCGCCGACGAGAATCAGAGATTTGAACATCTCCGGGTGATCTAATCCGAGCAGCAGCCCGATGCCCGACCCGACGCTCACGCCGCCGAGAATCGCTTGCGCAACTCGTTCATCGCGACAGACTCCGAGAATATCACCGGCCATGTCATTCAGGCTGAAAGGTGTCGTCGGCTTATCCGAGCGACCGTAGCCACGGATGTCGACGGCGATCACTCTGAAGTAAGTCGAAAAATGCGCAATTTGGTACATCCACAAGTTATGGTCGAAGGGATTGGCGTGAACCATGACGAAAGGAAATCCTTCGCCGGAAACTTCGTAATAAATCTTGATGCCGTTGGCGGTGCTGTACATAAAAACTATTCGCTCCCGTTCAAAATGTTCAAGCCGTTCAATACGTTCAATTCGTCTAACTCCGGTCTCTTGCGCTCTTCCGACGGCTTGAACGACTTGAACTATTTGAACGTTTTGAACCTTTTTAGTTGGGCTTTCTCGGCCGCTCCTGATTTGCTTGCTCTCTTACTTCGTGCAGTGACATTATGTCCGGATACTTGCAGTTAATCGAACCACGTAGGCGAATCAAGTTGTTTCACGACCCTGCGCCGCGGTAGTCCTTCGAAATCAAGACGATCTCGGTGCAGATCTCTTTACATCTTATTGTCATCGTGTAGATTACGGACTTGCAAGATAAACTTCTAACCCCGGCCTTTGGGAGTTGTCAAGATTGACCGCTAAAAACTTCCGTTGCCGAATAAAAATCAACACTCCTTAATCGTTAGCCCCGCGCAACAACCAATGCTGGCAAATATAATCTCATGAACCGGGTCAATCTTTTGTCTAAGCGATTGGGTCATCTGGTGCTGCTCTACGGCATTTCCCGAGCGCTGTTTCTTGCCTTCAACTTTCAGTCCTTTTCTCAGGTGCCCGCGCAGGAGATTCTCAGAGCCTTTCTTGTCGGCGTCCGGTTTGACGTCGCCGCGATCTGCCGCATCAATGGGGTTTTTATTGTCCTGTCGCTTCTGCCGATCCCATTTGCGCAATCGATTTGGTATCAAAAATGTCTCAGGGTTGTATTTCTCGTTTCCAACATTCCGTTCCTGATCATCAATGTCGTTGACTATGAGTATTTCAAGTTCATCGACCAGCGTTCGTCGCTCAGTTTGCTCGATCTGGGGGCTGATATTTCGGCCCAACTAGGACAGTTGTCGATTCACTACTGGTATCTCGTGGCCACGGGCGGACTCCTTGTTTTTGCTTTTTGCTACTTTCTCCCGGGCCGTGCGCCGCTACCACCGGCGACGCACGGGGCGCATAAGTCCTGGGGCCTGGCTCGGGATTTGTTGGTTTTGATGGTCGTTATCGGACTCGGGGTTCTAGGGGGCAGGGGAGGCTGGCAAAGTGTGCGACTGTCGGTGGCGCAAGCCGACGTGTTCGATAAGCCCGTCCTGGCGCAATTGGCGCTAAATTCCAGCTTTACGCTGCTGGTCAGCGAACGCAAATGCGATGCGAGAACTTTTCCCAGTCTTCATTTTTACGCTTCTGATGAGGAGCTCAGGAAGGAATTTCCTACGAGGAATCCAGCGAGCCGTTCAAAACAGCAGCGCCGCGACAACATCGTCATTATTATCGTCGAAAGCCTTTCCGCTGAATATACGGGCGTGGGACGCCCCGGCCAGGGCTATACGCCGTTCCTGGACGGACTGGCGAAAAAAGGCATTTCTTTCCATAACAGCTTTGCCAACGGCCGAAGGTCCATCGATGCGCCTCCGGCCATCCTGGCGGGCCTGCCGCATCTTCGGGACGAAACTTTTTTTTGCACGCGAATGAAGCAACTTCACGGAATTGGCTCGGTGCTCAAGGAACGAGGTTATGACACGAGCTTCTTTCACGGCGGGTTCAACGGTACGATGCAGTTCGACGTTTTCTCCCGCCGCATGGGCTTCGATCGTTATTACGGCCTGAACGAGTACCCAAAGCCGGAAGACTCAGATGGCATTTGGGGAATTTACGACGAGCCCATGCTCCAGTTTATGGCGCAAGAAATGAGCCGGCGCAAAGAGCCGTTCGCCACGGTGCTCTTCACGTTGAGCACGCACAACCCCTATAAGATTCCGCCGCAATATGAGGGGCTTTTCTCGAAAGGGGAACTGCCGATTTACCAGACTGTCGGCTATTTCGACCACGCCTTGAAAAAATTTTTTGAGACTGCCGAACAAATGCCGTGGTACAAGAACACGCTTTTCGTCATAACCGGAGATCACATCGGCCCGGCGAAAGCGATCTCTCCGAGATTAATCGACAATTACCGTATTCCGCTGGTGTTTTTTCATCCCGGCCATCCATTGCCCAAAGTTGATCTAGATCGGATCACGCAACACGTCGACATCGGGCCAAGCCTGCTGGATTTTTTGGGAATCGAAACGGACAAGACGCTACCCTTCGGACACTCGATTTTCGATGCTTCCTACGGCGGATTAGCCTACGGCGAGCTGAGCGGAAACTACTGGATCGCGAATAAAGACTATTATATGGAGTATCGTTTCAAGGGGCCGAGTAAGTTGTTTTTCCTGGAGCAGATGGGCTCACCGGTCACGGACAAACCTGAAATCAAAGAAAAATTTGAAAAAAAACTTAGAGCCTACGTTCAGTGGTTTAACAACGGTCTTCGGGAGAACAAACTTTATCGAGAAAGAGAATAGGCGTGGTCAGGGGAACCATGCTGGCTGTTGGATGACGAATGGTTATCGGCGCGCTACAGGCCGAATAGCGAGAGGAAAAATCTGATCCGATCGGCGATCGACGCAGTCGATCTGATATTCCAATAGTTGAGTAAGCCGAAAAAAGTCCAGACACCCGCGATGCGCCTCAGCTTGGTAAATTTCCACGTCGCGGAGCGGGTCTCCGCGACGTTGCCCCGCCTTTGCTGTTGCCGGAGCATGGAAATATAGATGCCGAGTGCCAGGGCAAAACAGTAGATCAGTCGCGGGCTCAGCCGCTTCCATACCAACACGAGATCGCCCTCGGCGAGGGATTCGTTGGACTGCAGAAAGTGGTAGTACATATTGCCGGCGAAGGCAGCAGCGAAGACCGCCGTTAACATGCGCAGCTTCGGACGGGTGACGAAGCAGCGCACATAGGTCGGAAAAAAGAAAAACTCCACCAGCAGCTCTTTGAAATAGTAATAATATCTATTCCAGAAATCGACGATCGATTCCGCCCACAAGGGTTTGTAGGTATTGCGGAACACGTTGAAGCCGCACAGCCGCAAGAGCGACACCCACTTGTGACCGTGGATGGCGTGCGTCAGGGTGGCCCAGATGAGGTCAAGGTAGATGGCGATCCAGCTCGTCACGAGCGAACCGGCCTCTCGGCCGGTGACGAGTTCGTTGACGCGGGGCAGCGCAAGGCTAGTGCCGCCAAGCATGCGCGTCACGGGGCTATTGGAATCACCGTAGAGTATCGCGCCCAAGACCAGCCTGACCAACTCGAGCACAAGCGCCAGGAGAATCAATTTGAGCGCCCCGAGCACCGACCGAGCGTAGCGCTCCGGGGTTTGCGCTTCGCACTGTGACAGGTAGTCGGCGCCTTTACCGATCGGTGTGTGGGTTCCTCCCCACACGGGCCAGAGGTAAAACAGATGGTCTCGGAAGGTCGTGCCCCGGGCCTTGCCGCGTTGTCCCGACAGCAACATGTAGCCGGAGCGCCATAGCAGAAACGGCAGCGAGATGGCGACGAGAACCAGAGCGTTGCGCAAGACTCCGCCGTTGTCCGGTGTCAGCCAGAGAAACGCGAGCATGGCCCAAAACAACAGGTGAAGTGAGATCTGAGGGCGGCGCCGGATCGCGCCTGGCAATTTCTGGAAATGCGCCGCAGCCAGGTAGAGTAAATAAACCAGCGCTAAAAGGACGGGAAAAGCGAGTGGAGGAACCATCCACGGTTGAGCCGCGGTGTCGTCCCACTTCATGTAGCGTTGCATCGTCGCGCGGAAACCGACGATCAGCGCGCCGAATAGCAAGATAAATTTGCGGCGCTTCGGTGTCAGCCAGACGATGATCCGCTGGCGCTGCACCCAGGCGATAAGCCGTTCGTTCTCGTGAAACTGGGAGAAAGCCCGAAAAACGTTTCCCAGCTTTTCCGTCCTGGTCATGTCTAACGAATTCAGTTCCAATCGTTCCAAAAGTTCCAGGCGTTAGGAGTCGCTCCTGAATCTCTGTCCGACGACTGGAACTACTGAAACGATTGGAACGGCTGGAACTTGCTTAGCTGGGTTTTTGTGGCCGCTCTTGCCGGAGACTTTCCTTAACTTCTTCCAGCGTCATGACATCGCAGTACTTATGATGCAGGTCGAAAAGGTTCACCTTGTGCGAAAGCGGGCTGCGGTCGAAGACACATTCCTCTACGATGGACACGTGATAGCCTAACGAGTAAGCATCCACGCAGCTTGCCCGCACGCAGCCGCTGGTGCTCTCGCCGCAGACGATCAGGCTGTCGATTCCCAATTGAGTCAGATGGGCCACCAGCGGCGTGCCGAAAAATCCGCTGGCCCGCTCCTTGAAGATAACCACGTCCCCCGCTTCGGGCTTGAATTCCTCCTTGATCTCGAATGTTCTTGGATCGATTTTCACCCGCTGGCGGTTGGTGGCATGAACCGCATCAGGTTTTGCTTCTTTGCGGGTTTCGGTGGTCGTATAGAAGATCGGGATTTTGAGCGCCCGCGCCAACGCGAACAGCTCTTGCGTCGGTTTGATCGCGTTGTGCGCGTAGACGCCGCAGGAGCTTTTGTAGGTATCGACGAGCTCATGGGGCTGCTTGGCGCCGCCCTCGTAAGCGAGGTTGTAAAGATCGATGGCCAACAACGCCGGTCTTTGACCGATATAGGTTTCGCGGTGATAAGGCGTATAGGTTTTAAGAATTTCCGGGGTGACGATATCTTTCCAACAGTGGTCTTCGAAGCCGATTGCCATGACGGTTCTCCTTTAATTGGAATATAGAATTAGATCGCTGACAGGGTGAATATACCTCATCTACCTATAGCCTTGTCGGGTTGTCAAGGAATGGCGGCGGTGGGCAACCCATTCTGATTGACAGTGCGGATACTCCCTAGTTATATGGCGAGCGCCAGGTTACCAGCCTCGGCTATCACAACCGGCGCGAGACCGAGCATGTGTCGATGGTCGACGCCGGCCTCGTCGGACAGAATCCGGTGACCCTTGACCGCGTGCCCGTACTCGCCGAAGAGCTGCCGTCGGTCAAGAAGGGGACATGGAAGATCGACATGCAGAAGAAGACGATGATCACGGTCTATAAGCTTCGCCCCGGACTCAAATGGCACGACGGTAAGCCTTACACGTCCAAGGACTTCGAGTTCGGCTGGCAGATCGCCAAACATCCCCAGTTTCCCATGCCGGACCGGCTCGTACCGGAGATGATCTCGAAGATTGAAACTCCCGACGACCGCACCATCGTGATTCACTGGAACGACCTCTACAACGAAGCCTACGCGATCCAGTACACGCATGTGCGCGCGTTCCCGCGTCACTTGTTACTCGACGCATTCAGCGCCGGCGACATGAAAGCCTTCGCCAATCTGCCGTTCTGGAACAAAAATTTCATCGGCGCGGGCGCATTTCGCGTGGCCGAATGGGACGGCGGCAGGCGCATGGAGCTCGAGGCGTTCAACGACTTTGCCCTCGGCAGGCCGAAGATCGACCGGATGACTTACAAAACCGTCGAAGACACCAACACCAACCTGGCCGCGGTCATGGCCGGCGAAGTGGATTTCTGCATGCGCAGCACGATCTCCTTCGACGGCGCGACGATCCTCCGCGAGCAATGGGAAAAGCAAGGCAAGGGCAAAGTGCTCACCAGTCCAGCGTCCTGGACCTGGCTCAACCTCAGCCGCGACAATCCATGGTTCAGCGACGTTAAAGTGCGCCGCGCTCTGCTTCACGCCATCGATCGCGACGCCATGACGCAAAACATATTCAAGGGAGAAAGGATTGTGTCGCACATGCCGCTCTCGCGGGTGCGCAAGAGCTCTAAAAAGGCCTTGGCGACAGCGACCCTCTATAAGCACGACCCGGAAAGAGCCAAAAAACTGCTTGCCGAGGCGGGCTGGAAGCCCGGCCCGGACGGCGTGCTCGTCAACGGCAAGGGCGAGCGCATGGAGTTCGAATTCCG
>Ga0326597_10011427_pt1 | contig 11771 bp, 8 predicted proteins | sample RVTome_12_FD_203789 | JGI IMG/M metagenome (GOLD analysis project Ga0326597, IMG submission 203789) | Soil microbial communities from uranium-contaminated site in the Upper Colorado River Basin, Wyoming, United States - RVT100D185 | ecosystem: Environmental > Terrestrial > Soil > Contaminated >...
GTGGAATAATGCCATGCCGCCCTTTCAGGGCTCGCGATGAGTCGGGCCATCGATCCCCAGGGCGTTGCCCTGGGCTGTTGTAGTGTGCCCTTTCAGGGCAGAGAGAACACGCAGCGCATCGGGCTCAGCGAAGTGCCCGCGCGTGGGGATCGTCAATCGACACTACGTACGGCTCGCCGGGAGGCTCGCACTCCCGAAGACCCCGCCGAAAGTGTGACGCACCCCTTTCTCTTTCGCTGCGGTTTGCGTTCCGGGCTCAGCAAGGCTAAGCTGTCGCGAGCGAGATGGGTGAATCACAGGCCTGATCCGTTGGGCTGACCGATCGCCCGGATCATCTCGCGAGCATGTGAAACGGGGCGTAGCTCAGCCTGGTTAGAGCGCAGCGTTCGGGACGCTGAGGCCGGAGGTTCGAATCCTCTCGCCCCGATTTTTTCCGCCTTTGGCGGAAAAAATAGAGCAGTAGAAAGAGAAAGACCTCCAAGCTGAGGGCCAACATTACAGAACGAAGGACCGCCTGTTCCACTGCGGTCTCCTGGCCCTGAGCGAGCGTGGCGAGTCGAAGGGCTGTTCCCCTGTTCACCTGCTCGAATTCGCCCTGGAAACGACTCATGGCCCTCATGTTCGAGAAGCTCGAAGTTTACCAAAAGGCGGTGGATTTCGCCGACCAAGTCGCCGCCCTGACCGAGGCGTTCCCGCGTGGTTCGGCTTCCTCGTCGATCAGTTGAACCGAGCCGCTCTTTCGATCGCAAAGAACCTGGCCGAGGGCAACGGCCGCTTCACCAAGCCCGACCGCAAGAACTTCTTCACCATTGCCCGCGGTTGCGGTACGAACGTCATGACGATTGCTACCGCGGTCTCGAAGTCCGGTTCAAAGTTCCGGCAGCCGCCCCGACTTTTCTTCAAAAACGCCCGTTCGGCGAGCCAGTCGAACGGCTGGTCTTTCTGTGACAAGAGGTTACGGTGATAGGCGTGAAGCGGCGCGGTTCAATGTTTCGGGGAAGGTGACTGGACAGGTTGAACCGTTCAAACTGATTTCAAGAAACACCAAATATCATGGCTGATTCAATACTCGATCGCTGGGACATTACTCCAGAAGAATTAACCGAATTAGTAGATAAGAATCCCAGCCTTCGAGGAATGATCCTTGGATACTTGGCAGAGCTTAAACTGGAAAAACTGTGGTTGTCTGGAGGTGAAATATCCGACATTTCCAAGCACGACGACCACGACAGGAAAAAGAAGGGGGATCGCGTCATCAAATATAAAGGCGTAGGCGTAGGGTGCATCTCGATGCACCCACCATGTGTTATCAGTTGTCAGTCATCAGCCCCACATGGTCCGCACGGCGGACCCTATGCATGGGTGCCGGAATCGCGTCCCCCACGGCTAAAGCCCTTGTCGTTACCCACCAATCGATGGGCCACGCACTGACAACTGACAACTACTCCTCGTCCTCGGCACGGAGACCGGAGTTACTGCGTGACCTGCGTGAGTGGAATGCGGCGCTGTCTCTTGCCCATGAGACACACAGCTTTTCGGTTCACCAGTGCAAACAACGCGCTGAGGAATTCATTCGTGCAAGCGACGCGAATCGACTCGTGGCATTCGATCTGCGCCATCATGCAATCGCCGGTCTCGACGTTGAGGTAAACGCGGCACGCGCCGGGATGAGCACGAAACAATTCAACCATGCGCTCGATCGGCACGTTGCCGTCAACATCCACAATCAGGGTTTTCCCCAGATCGCGCGGGGCGTCAAGGGCCGTAACCACGCGCTCGACACGCAGCGACGGTTCCTCCCGCTTGCGATCAACCTTTCCCTCCAGAAACACCAGGGCGTCGGGAACCAGCGCGGAGCGATACGTAGTTAGCGCCTCGGAAAACACGACCGCCTCGACCCGCCCCTTGAGATCTTCCAGCGTAATGATGCCCAGCTTTCGACCCGCGTGACGCCCGTTTCGGGTGGTGACCGTCCGCAAGCTCGACACCATCCCCCCCAAGATCACAGTGTCGCCTTCCTTGCAGCGTGCCAAGTCTATTGTCGCTGCTGTGGCACAAGCCTCCAGCAACTCTTCGCAGCTCGCCAGTGGATGCTTGGTGATGTAGAAGCCAAGGACCGCCTTTTCCCGAGCGAGCATCTCGGCCTCGCTCCATTCGGCGCCGGTAAGCTGCGGCTCGGGCAGAGATTCTGCGGGTCCGCTCCCGCCGAACAAGCTCATTTGTCCACTGCGGCGGTCGTCTTGGACGTTTTGGCCATAGCGGATCGCATCATCCAGCGCATCCAATAGAGCCTTTCGCATGGCACCCGTCTTATCGAACACACCCGCGCAAATCATCGCCTCGATGCACCCCCGGTTCACCGCCGAGAGATCCACCCGGCTGCAAAACTCGAATAGGTTTTTGTACGGGCCATCCTGGCGCCGCTCGACCAAAGCACTAACCGCTTTCGATCCCACTCCTTTGATGGCCCCAAGCCCAAATCGAATGGATCCGACCTCAGTGACCTGCTTTTTTTTCTCGACGGCAAAGTCAAATTCGGAGGAGTTGATGTCCGGCGGCTCCAGCTTGATGCCCATCGCTTTGCAGTCCTCTCCGTATTCCGAAATTTTTTCCGTGTTGCCCATTTCCAATGACATGACGGCGGCCATGAACTCGACCGGGTAGTAGGTCTTCATCCAGGCGGTTTGGAAGGCCACCAGTGAATAACCGGTCGAATGGGCTTTGTTGAAGGCGTAGCCACCGAACTTGAGAATATCTTCGAATACCTCGGTGGCGACTTTGCGCAGCACCCCGTTCGCCGCGCAACCTTCGAGGAACGGCTCGCGCATGGCTTCGATCATTCCCGTGTTCTTTTTGCTGATCGCTTTGGCCAGCCGGAACGCGGTCTTTAACTCGATCCCGCCGAGCCGATTGACGATTCTCGACACCTGCTCCTGATAGACCATGATGCCGTAGGTTTCACTTAACACGTCGGACATGATCTCATGGGGTGTCGTCCATGAAGCACCATGCTTGCGCGAAATATAATCCGGAATGTATTCCATCGGACCGGGCCGGAACAACGCGTTGCCGGCGATGAGGTCTTCAATGCGGTTGGGTTTCATGCGCATCATCACATCACGCATGCCGCCCGACTCAAACTGGAAGATGCCCTGCGTATCGCCGCGGGCGAACAAATCGTAGACCTTGGCATCGGTCAGGTCGATCTGCTCCAGGTTGATCGCTTCCCCCGAGCTGCGCTCGGCCAATTGCCGGGCACGTTCCAGCCCCGTCAGCGTTCGCAATCCCAAGAAGTCCATCTTGAGCAGTCCGACACGCTCCACCGTCGGTCCGTCATACTGCGTCACCAAGGCGTTGGTCCCGGGAGCCTTATAGAGCGGAAGAAAATTGACCAGCGGCTGATCCGCGACGACCACCCCCGCCGCATGAATCCCGGCATTACGCGCCACGCCCTCCAGCCGCCGACCGATATCGACGATTCGCTTGACCTGTTCGTCTTGGGTGTAGAGTTTTTTGAGCTCCGGTTCTTGTTTCAGCGCCTTATCCAGCGTCATCTTTAATTCGCTGGGGATCAATTTCGTCAGGTTGTTCGCCTCTTCAAAACCCAGACCCAGCACCCGCGACACATCCTTGATCACCGCTTTCGCTTTGAGCGTACCGAACGTAATGATCTGCGCGACGTGCCCATACTTGTCGCGGACGTAATCCAGCACTTGAGCGCGTCCCACTTGGCAGATATCCAGGTCGATATCCGGCATTTCGTCGCGATCGGGATCCATAAAACGTTCGAAGTAAAGTTCATAGCGAATGGGATCGGGACTGGAAATGTAGAGGCAATAGGAAACCACCGAGCTGCAACCGCTGCCCCGCGCACCGACCGGTATGCCTTCGCGGCGGGCGTAGTTCACGCAATCCCAAACGATCAGAAAGTAACTCGCGAATCCCTTGCTGATGATGACTTCCAACTCATAGTCGATACGCTCGCGCAGCTCGTCGGTCAGCTCCTGGTAACGATCCCCTGCCCCCTCATAGACAAGTTGCCGAAGGTAGGCGGCGTCGGTTAACGTCGCACCGCTGTCATCGGAGATGTCAGCCGGGACGCGATAGACCGGAGCATGCCGCTTGGTGAGATCAAGCTCCAGATTGCACATGTCGGCCACCAGCAGCGTATTCGAGATCGCCTCGGGTTGGTCCGGAAACAGCGCCGACATCTCCTCGGCGTTCTTAAAATAGAACTGGTCCGTGGGAAACTTGAAGCGATCCTCCTCCGAAAGGAGCTTGCCGGTGTTGATGCAACAGAGCACGTCATGGGCTTCGACGTCGAGGTGTTCGAGGTAATGCACATCGTTCGTGGCGATGGTGGCGACGCCCAAACGCTTGGCCAGGTCCACCAGTTCCGGATTGAGCATCCGCTGCTCGTCCATCTGGTGGTCCTGCAATTCCATGAAGAATCGATCGGGACCGAAGATCGAGAGATAGGTCTTGGCCAGTTCTTCGGCAGCGGCCCGGTCTTTGTTCAAAAGTGCCTGAGGAATCTCGCCGCCGATGCAGGTGCTGGTGCAGATCAATCCCGCGGAATGCTCGCGAAGAACTTCCTTATCGATGCGCGGTTTGCGATAGAACCCTTCGGTGTAGCCGATGCTCGATAGGCGCATCAGATTCTGATAGCCCTCCAGGTTCATGGCCAGCAGCAGCAGGTGGTGGGCCTCCTTGCGTTCGGTCCGTTCCCGCCCACGGCGATCCCCAATCGCCAGATACGTTTCGCAGCCGATGATGGGCTTGATCCCCGCGTCGCGTGCGGCCGTGTAGAACTCGACGGCGCCGAACAGATTCCCATGATCGGAAATGGCAACGGCGGGCATGCCGTATTTCTTGGCACGGTTGATCAGCGCTTTAATGCGCGTGGCCCCGTCGAGCAGGCTGTAGTGCGTATGCACGTGAAGATGTACGAACGATTTCGCGGCCATGTCAAACGCTTTGCTTTACTGACTAGCGCTTCGGCAACGCTAAACTTGCGGGTCTCATTCGCTCTTTCCGAGCCGCGCCTGTAAGGGAGCGGACAGCGCCAACCCGCACAATCAAAAGTGCGCATGGACTAGTGCACCGTTAATCCTTAATCTAAGGATTGGTGTGCCACTATTCTGTCAGAAAACGCCATCATTGTAGCAGCCTTCCCCCGTGGGAGCCGTTGGTTGGTGGAAACGTCAGCGAACACCATCGTATTCCGACCGAGCAAAACGCCGGCCACCAGCCGACGCACCCAAACGAGCATGCTATCGACCCACCCACTGGCGTCCACCCGACTTTCTCCTGCGAGGCGAGAACAGGATTCATAGCCGTGCGGTAGGCTGTGCAGTATTCTGTGAATTACGTTGTGAAACGCGCTGCCGGTGCGGACCTAGCCCGCATATTTCACGAGTCTATGTTATTTGCGCTTAGAGACGGCCGCTTGGACCTTGTATGATAGGGTTTGCTAAAGACTCCATAACCCAAGGCAGAGAGGCCATTTCGTGACGGAGTGTAACCGCAAATCGCTATCGTTTTCCGGGCTTGGTCGGCAGAATATCATCGGAGGTTTTGACGGCGGGCGTCTGACTTCCGACACTGGCGGATTGCTTCTGCGGGAGGTGGATCGCTAGTTGGGCGTGACGGCTAGCCTGGCGGAATACATCGCCGGCCAACGCCTGAACCGAACCTGGGAAATCTTCTGGACGACCCGCCCGATCCAAAGGGCTGCATCACCGCCCCCTTTTTTGGCGATGCACCCCCGAGCCGCATAAGAGCAGACGACCACTGGCCATGACGGCAGTGTCGTGGTAGAAGAGCGTGTGGACAGCCCAATATGTGTGGCACAGGCTTCCAGCTTGTGAATACACCGGCTAGATGCCGGTGGCACATCGCAACGTATAGAGGAGTAATGATGGTAGAACACGGTCAAAAAGTTGGTCGGGTCGCTTTCGTCGGGACGTACATTCCCCGACAGTGTGGAATAGCGACGTTCACATCCGACCTTTGCACGGCGGTGCAAAGCACATCAACAAAATGTCTTGTCGTACCTCTCAATGATCGTTCCGAAGGATACGACTACTCCGCACCGGTTCGGTTCGTGGTTTTCGAGCCGGATCTGGCCGGGTATCGGCGCGCCGCGGAGTTCTTAAACATCAATCATGTAGACACCGTAAGCCTGCAGCACGAGTATGGCATTTTCGGTGGGAAAGCGGGTAGCCACGTCCTGGCGCTGCTTCAGTCCCTGCGGACGCCCGTCGTCACTACGTTGCACACGGTGTTGAACGAGCCCGACGCCGAACATCTCCAGGTCATGCAGCAGATCGCGGTCCTGTCCGACCGCGTCGTAGTAATGAGCGCGAAGGGACAAGAGTTCTTGCGATCCGTTTACGGCGTCCCCGAGGACCACATTGATGTGATTCCGCACGGCATCCCGGACATCCCTTTCGTGGATCCGAACTTCTACAAGGATCAGTTCGACGTAGCGGAACGGCCGGTCATCATCACTTTCGGACTCCTTGCGCCCAGCAAAGGGTTGGAGTACGTCATTGAGGCGCTTCCCAAAATCAAACAGGCGTTTCCCAACGTCGTGTACCTCATCGTGGGTGCCACGCATCCGCATTGCATTCGCGCGGAAGGGGAAGCCTACCGTCTCCGCCTGCAACGTCTGGCCAGGGAACTCGATGTTGAAAAAAATGTGATGTTCCACAACCGTTTCGTGGCCGCCGAGGAACTCATAGAGTTTATCGGGGCTTCGGATATTTACGTCACTCCCTATCTGAGCCGAGACCAGATCACGTCCGGCACGTTGGCGTGGGCAGTCGGTGCGGGCAAGGCCGTGATATCGACACCCTATTGGTACGCCGAGGAATTACTCGGAGACGACCGAGGCCTGCTGGTTCCGTTTCGCGAGCACCAACCGATAGCGGACGCGGCCATCCGTCTACTCAGCGATGACGCGGCGCGTCATGCGATGCGAAAACGCGCCTATATGTATGGGAGAAGCATGACTTGGCCCAATGTGGCGCACCAGTACACCGACACGTTCAGGCGGGCGTGTGCGCAGCGTACCGCACGTCCGCGAATCAGCCTGCCTGCGACCGGTCAAGCACGTAAGCGTGGAGAGCTTCCATCCGTCCCGCTGGAGCATATTCGTCGGTTGACCGATGGAACCGGTCTGCTGCAACACGCCTGTTATACGGTACCGCGCTACAGCGACGGCTACTGTACTGATGACAACGGTCGGGCTTTGATCTTGATGATGCGTCTGGCCGAACTGGGGGAGCTGCCCGATAAGACGGTCGAAGACTTGGCCATTCGTTACCTGGCTTTCCTTACGTACGCGTTCAACGCGGATCAGGGTCGGTTTCGCAATTTTCTCTCCTATGACAACCGGCACTGGCTTGAGGAAATGGGCTCCGAGGACAGCCACGGGCGAGCACTGTGGGCGCTTGGCGCTACGGTCCAACAGTCCAGATCCGACGAGCTCAAGCCGATGGCCGGTGAGCTGTTCGAACGGGCGCTTAGAGCCGTCGATGATTTCCGCTCGCCGCGGGCCATGGCGTTCGCCCTGCTCGGGATTGACGAATACCTGAACTGGTTTTCCGGTCACGTCGAGGCCCGTACGCTGCGCCAACGAATCGTGCTGCGTCTGCTCCAACTGCACGCCGACGCACAAGCTCCCCAATGGCATTGGTTTGAGGATTGCCTGACCTATTCGAACGCCCGATTGCCGCAGGCATTGATCGTTACGGGTAAGGCGCTCGGGGAGGAGCGGACGGTGAATATAGGCCTGGACACCCTAAGTTGGCTATGCGAAGTGCAGCGTCCGGACGGAGGTTACTTTGTGCCTATCGGCTCGAACGGCTTCTTCGTCCGCGGCAAAGAGCGCGCCCGCTTCGACCAACAACCCGTGGAGGCGTGCGCAACCATTTCGGCTTGCCTGACTGCCTACGCAGCAACGGGCGACACCAACTGGTACGCCGAAGCGGAACGGACGTTCGAGTGGTTTATGGGACGCAACGACCTGGATGCGCCGTTATACGATCCCAGAACCGGAGGGTGTCATGATGCTCTACACGCGGAGCGCGTCAATGCGAACCAGGGTGCCGAATCCACCTTGTCCTATTTACTGTCTTTAGCCGATATGCGACTAGCCGATAAAGCCATCGTCTTGCGACAGAAAGATACTCTGAAGAATGAGGTCGAGAATGCCGTCGAACAACCTGCATGAGGAGCTGTTTCAGCGTCATCCCCAAAACCCGATCCTGACTGCGGCCGCCTGGCCGTACTCGTGCAATACGGTTTTTAACCCAGGTGCGATCTTGTTGCGTGACGGATCGACGCTTCTGCTGTGTCGGGTTGAGGACCGCCGAGGCATCTCACATTTGTGTGCCGCGCGATCAGACAACGGTGTCGATGGCTGGCGGATCGACCCAAAACCGACTTTGATGCCGGATCCGGAGAAGCATCCGGAAGAGGAGTGGGGGATTGAGGATCCGCGGATCACGTTCGTTCCCGAGTTGGAGAAGTTCGTCATCACGTACACCGCCTATTCTCGCGGTGGGCCCGGCATTTCCCTCGCCACAACGAAGGATTTCGCGCAATTCGAGCGCTACGGAGACATCCTAACCCCGGATGACAAGGACTCCGCTTTGTTCCCCAGGCGGATCAACGATCGTTGGGCGATGATACACAGGCCGGTGACGCCGCTCGGCACCCACATTTGGATATCGTATTCCCGAGACCTGCACTACTGGGGCGACCATCGGATGATTCTACCGGCCCGAGAGGGCGCATGGTGGGACGCCGCGAAAATCGGGCTGGGGCCGCCGCCCATCGAAACGGAAGAGGGCTGGCTGGTTATTTATCACGGCGTGCGCGTTACGCCGGCGGGTTGTATCTACCGTCTTGGGCTGGCACTTTTCGATCTGGAAAAACCGGATCAATGCGTGCGGAGAGGTGATCGGTGGGTTTTCGCCCCGGAAGCGGGTTACGAACGTGAGGGCGATGTCAACAACGTGGTCTTTCCGTGCGGTTTCACCGTCGCCGGAAACGCCGACACCCTCAACATGTATTACGGAGCCGCGGACACCTGCATCGCTCTGGCAACCGCCGGCATCCGGGGTATCCTGGACTGGCTGAAACGCGGAAAGTAACGGTCGCGCGCCCGTCCCTCGGCATGTACCACTCGACGCAGCAGCAGCATGGGCGACGTCCGAGTTGACCCTTGCGCCGCCCGCGGTCGGCCCGGTTACTTGAGTCGCTCAGCCTGCATTTCTATATTCGCAACGAAAAGCGTCTCCGCTCCTGGTGTGTTAGCCCAAGTTGAGCAGTTGCGCGGAATCTGAGTTTTTTCGCGATGTCGTTCGGCGGTGGCGGGCTCTTGAACGGGGTTGAGCTTGTCGAAGCAGTCCGAATCTCGATGTAGTCAAAACTCTTGACGAAAAACGCCTTGCACGCCACCCCCCAGGGGCGTTCAACCCTCTCAGTTGCGCAACTTGGGTTAGAAAGAATGAACGGTTCCCGTCATGGAGCCGAAAGAACATCACGTCTGCCGATCGTCTCCTCTTGTTTCTCGTAAAGCAAAAATTAAGCCGTGACGGTTGGCGCGTAGCTGCAGTCAAGGTCAGCATTGTGCGTGCGCTCGGACTTGACGTTGTTGCATCCCCAACGGAAGAAGATCCGGGGCACTGCCATATTATTTCCGCAAGCGAGCAACAGTCCAGCGGCAAGATTTGGAGTAGGCTCGCGAAGGATACGAGAATCGTCTATCCCGTTGTAGAAGACTAAGCCCGGATCGCCACTCCCTCAATCCAGCCACTGCTTCTTGTCTTTGAGTTTCATGGGGACGTACTGCTCGGTGAGGTAGCCGAAATCTTTGGAGATCATGGCCTCGACCTCCATCTTGAAGCCGTTGCTCAGCATCTTCTTGATTTCGTTCTGCCAGGGACGCTTGGCCTCAAACCAGGCGTAGTTGGCGATTTGCTTGGCACGCTTCACGTCATTGGCGTCGAGCTCGATCTTCACATCGTCGCTCAAATCGCAGCGCTCGTAGTCGAAGCTCGACACGCCGATGAACTTCGCATCGGGGATGGCCATGCGCCGCGACTCGTACGCCAGGTTGATCGAGCCGTGCTTGATCACCGAATAAATGTAGTACCCCCACGGATCGTTATCGAGCAACACGTAAACCGGCAGCTTCAATTCCTCATGCATGCGCCGCAGCAACCTGCGCATGCCGCGCGCCGGCTGACCACCGCCGTGCGAGATGATGCACCGGTGCTTCTCCCAAAAACGATCCTCGTGGAAACGCCGCCAGACGGTGTCTTTTTCGACGTGTAAGATGAACTTGGCCTGGCACTTCTTGAATTGGATCACGTCGGGTTCGCAAATGCTGGGTACGGCGTATCCGGCGCTGCCCATGGCCGTGCAGTCCAAAGTGCTCCCGGCGTCCACCAGCGTGAGGTGACCGGCGAGGTTGCCTTTGTTGCTGGCGAAGACGTGCAGCTCTTCGCGCAGTGAGTCAATGGCCACTTCGAGGTCTTCGATGATCGGATCGGATTCGGCCTGGTCGTCGAAGGTCTTTTCCTTGGTGCCTTTGATGGTGTGTTTGCTGAGGTAGTAAATCTGCCGGATGCTGGCCGTCTTGCCGATTTCAATGAGGTCTTTGCACTTGCTGGCCACCAGCATGGTTTGCATGAAGCGCTTCGCCTGACCGTAATTGAAGAAATTTCGTGACTGTTTGTTGTCACCCATCTCGACGTGGCGGGTCTTTTCGTTGTACGCCACGTTGGAGAGCGAGCGTGTGGGGATGACGATGGCCGGGTCCGTCTTGCGCTCAGCCATACTCACCACGCCGGTAGCGAGCTTCTCTAACTTCGGCGCGGCCTTCTCGTTCTTTCTCGAACGCACCGGCTTCGCAGTCGCGTTCTTCCTGGCCGTGCCCACGATACGTCCCTGCTTGGTCGCGCTCGCCTTGCGACCTTGGTGGGCCGTGCCCACCCTACTAGTTGTCGATTTCTTTTTCACAGTCCGTTTTGTTTTCTTAGCCATATTTCTTCCTTGATCAACAACGCTCGCCTTCCAAGAAGCTCATTCGCTGCACTTATAATTCACCTTTACCAGAGTTTGTTATTGTATAGCGTATGGCAGATCGAGAATCCCCGGTCGCCCTACGGTCGCTACACAATACCGAACTTTGCTCTAGCCCCAAAGGGGCGCAAGATCGTAGCCCACGGCGCAAGCCGTGGGTAGAGATGCTCGCCACGAACAAAGTCCCGTAGAGACGACACTCTTCTATGTTCCCGGCTATTTTCCTACTCGCTCGCCCCTGACCCGGTGTTCGTCGGATATTCCAAACCCTGCGTCTCAAACAACGAACTGGCAAGTTCATCAGGTATCGTACTGACTTGTGCATTTGCAAAGACAACAACCCTTTGTTGATCGCCTTCGAGACTCCTGATGTCATATCCAGCAATTGTTGTATTGTCCCCACTATCACCCAACGCAAATTGAATGCCATCGACAAATACATAGTCCTCAAGGTAGGCATAGCTACCGAGCGCGAGGTTTTTGGAAAGCACAACCAATTGGCCCGAAAATGCGGTCAGTGCTATGCCAAGCAACGACACACCTGCCGCAACCCATCGGCGACGCCTTCGCAGAAGAGGGATCAAGAGAAACGCATAGATAGCCGTGATTGCAGCGTAGCCTGGCATCGCGGTGATTCCTGGCCGCGCAGGTCATAGTTGCATTTCTTGCAG
>Ga0326597_10011429_pt1 | contig 11768 bp, 9 predicted proteins | sample RVTome_12_FD_203789 | JGI IMG/M metagenome (GOLD analysis project Ga0326597, IMG submission 203789) | Soil microbial communities from uranium-contaminated site in the Upper Colorado River Basin, Wyoming, United States - RVT100D185 | ecosystem: Environmental > Terrestrial > Soil > Contaminated >...
GTGGGCTCAGTGAAAGCGGCGACCGATGCCGGGGCCGCCGCCGCCCGACGCGTGGGCGAGCTCGTCGGTGTCCACGTGATTCCGCGTCCGGCTGACGACCTCGAGAAGATCTTTCCGATCGGCTAATCCCCACCCTACAATCCGAAACGATCCGGTCGAGTGAGTGCAAGCGCCTCGTGCTCGCGCCCCTCGAGGAGGAGGTCGGCGATCATGACCGACGTGAGCGGCGACAGCAGCACACCGTTTCGATAGTGGCCCGTGGCGTAGTACACGCCAGGCATGGCCGACGAGGCACCCACAATCGGCAGCTCGTCGGGCGTCTTCGGCCGAAGCCCTGCCCGCGCGCCGTCGCACTTCGCGGACCCGGCGTCTGGGAGCAGCGCTCGCGCGCAGTCAAGCAGTTGCTGAACCCCGTGGGTCGTCACGCCCTCGTCGAACCCGACATCCTCGACGGTCGCACCAACCAGGAGGCGGCCGTCCTCCCACGGCACGGCGTACCCGCCGCACCCCCACACCACGCGCGATAGCGGAGGGCGATCGAAGCGAAGTTGGAGGAGCTGACCGCGAACAGGACGCACAGGTGCCGGAGCTGCAGACCCCATCGGAATCCCGCCAGACCAACTGCCAGCCGCGAGCACCACGGCGTCTGACACGATCGTCTCGGCCGACGTCTTGGTCTCAACCGAGCCCGAAAGCGCGGCGACGCTCCGAACATCCGACGCCGTCAGCCTGGCCCCGACTCTGGCGGCCGCCTCGGTCAGCGCCGAGATCAACGTGGCCACACCCACATACCCATGTTGTGGAATCAGCAGTCCGGCGCACAGATCGGCCGCAAGCGAGGGCTCAAGACGCCGCACGGCGGCACCCTGAAGATACGAGCATTCCACACCGATCCCCGCCAGTACCCCACTATCGACTTCGAGCTCTCGTGCCTCGGTGTCGTTCCGGGCCACCTGCAGCGTACCCGTCCGCCGGTACTCAATGCGGCACTCGGCATCGGCCGCCACGCGTGCGATAAAGCTGTCGTAGAGCTCGAGGCTTGACAGCCCAAGCCGCCGCAAGGCTTCGGAATGCCCCTCGATCTGCGGCGCCAGCATGCCAGCGGAGGCACGTGTCGCGCCCTGGCCGCTCCCGCGCGGGTCGACCAACCGCACGTCGGCTCCACGCGCCGCGAGTTCGTAGGCGATCGAACAGCCGACGACTCCAGCGCCGACCACGGTGACCTTCACTGTTCGATTCTATCCCCGAGAGACCCACGGGTTTCGAGCTGAACGCTCCTCAATCCCCGGCGGTCAGTTGAGTTGAGGATGCGGAGCCGTGTGGGGGCGGATGATTCCTGACGCCTGACCGCGAAAGAAGGAGGCAGTGGGGACGAGCGACGACGAGCCCTCACGCCTCTGAGCCGACGAGGGCGACCAGCCGTGTGCAGCGCCGTCGCAGTGCGGTCCAGTCGTCGGAACCCGGGCGGCCGTGGTCAACTCAACCGAACGCCGGGAACGCCGGGTTCAGAAGCGGAGGCTCGTGCCAAGCTCGACCCGCCGTGCGGGTCCTGCCGACGTCGCACGCCCGAAGAAAGGCGACCTGAGGTTGCCGCTGAATCCTCCGTAGTTCACGCGATTGGCCACGTTGGACGCCTGCGCGTAGAACTCCATCGTGAACCGCTGGCCACCGGCGCCAGACCCGCCCCCTCGCCCGCCACCACCTCGATCGCCGCGACCTCCAAAGCCTCCACCACCGGGGCCGCCCCCCCCTTCAATCGTCCGTGACCCACCGAAACCGAAGTTGCGAGAGATCCGCAGGTTCGTGTCGAACCGAATGGCACCTCGCTCGGTGTTTCGCCCGACACCCTCAGGGCGATCGTTGCTCACACCGTCTCGGTTGTCGTCGCTGCCAGTGGTGATCGTGTACGGTGGCGCCGAGGAGAACTGGTTTCTCACGTTGAGACGAATCCCGAGCGGGAGCGTGTAGTTCGCCGTCGTGAACACGCGATGCCGGATATCCTGCGACGCCGGGCCCCACTCGGCGTCCGGATCGCGGCTGTTGGCAGGCAATGACGTCGCGTTGTTCGCATGGTCTCTGACACTGGAGAGCGTGTACCCCACGTTGAAGAACATGCCTCGTTCCGGGATCCGGTAGTTTGCACTAATCCTCAACCGATCGTCAGCCATTCGACCGGTCGACTCGATCTGGGTGATCGTGCCGATGTTCGGGTCTGGACGCACACCAAGCTCGTCAGGCGCGTTGATATTGCGCGCGCGCAGCTGGTTGCGTCCTCGCTGCCACTGATACGAGGTTTGAAGCGTCAGAAACTGGCCGATGGGACGATCCACGCCAATCGACGCCTGTTGAACGAACGGCATTTTCAGATTCGGATCGGCCTGGACCCGCCCTCCCGGCAGCACTTCCGCCAGGAGTCCGCCAGCCGGATCTGGATAGCCGGGATCGAGAACGAGCAGGTCGCGCTGGAGGTCGCCGTCAACCCGAATCGTCTGGTCGTGGAGACTCGCTTCGTACCAGTCGTGGAAGATTCCGTAGCCGCCGCGAATCGCTGTGCGCGACCCGCCCGGGTTCCAGGTAAACCCCAGGCGCGGCATCACGTTGACTCGATCGTCAAGGTACGACTGCATCTCCTGACGCGCCCCGAGGCTGATCGACAGCGTCCGATTGAGCCGGATGTCGTCTTGCGCGTAGATACCAAGCTGGTAGTAGGTAAAGGACGTTTCCACCTGTCCAAGTCGTTGGGTGAATGTGTCGGGCCGACCGGCGTTGAAGTTCGCCAGACTGCTGAAGGTAAAGGTGCCGGCGGCATTGCGGGCATCGAACTCTGTGAAGTTCGCGACATCCAGCAGGATGCCGGTGCGGATCACGTGGAGACCCCGCGTAAAATCCGTGTCGTTCGCGAACTGCACGGTCTTCGTGGTGTTCTGACTGGCCACTCCGGCGCCGCCCCTCGTGAACGCGTCGATCACCCGGATGGTGGGCGAATCGGACAGTGACCGCGATTCACTCTCGGACACGTCCACCTGCACGCGGGACTCGTTGAGGATCCTTCCGGCGATCAGTCCCTGCAGCGAGGTCCGCCACCGGTGCTCGGTACTCGTGCGGGTGAACGCGCGCTCGGCCAGGCTGAAATCGCCTACGCCCTGATTCTCCCGAGTGCCCTGCTCACGGCGGTACTCGAGTCGCAAAGTCTGATCGTCGGTCAACGCGTGGTCGATGCCCATCGTCACGTTCGTTGCCTCGATCGGACGCCGGATCACCCCAGAGAAAGAGGAGCCGTCCTCGAGCTGCGCGACGATGGTGCCGGAGTCGAACGACCGGTTGCCATCGACGTTCAGTCGAAACGATGTTTGCCCGCTCACGATCGGGCCACGCACACCCGCCCGGAACCGGCGGAACTGCTCCGGTGTCTGTTCCTGCGCGAACGCGTTGCGCGAGTTCAACGCGTCGGTTCGCAGGCCGATGTTCGCGTTGCCCGTCCAGCGCGTGACATTTGGCCTGGTGATGATCTGGATCTGCACACGGCCCGCATCGTGATTGTCAGCAGCGAACGAATTGATGCGAAACCGGATCTGCCGGATCTCATCCCGAGGGGGTAGCGTCCCGCCAGTAAAGCCATCGACCTGGAACACCGCGCCCGCCCCACCGGTCATCTGTTCGAGCACCTGTGCCAGCTCGTCCGGATCGTCGGGAAGTTCCGCGATCTCCGCCTCGTCGAGCGTCGTGGTCAGCGAGTTCCCCTCCCGGTCATCGGTGGCGGTGGTATCCGCCACGACGATTTCCTCCTGAAATCCGGCAATGACCAGCGTGATCGTGGCGTCGTTGGTGCCGCGTTGAAGCGTCAGCGATTCCTCGAACGGCTCAAACCCCGGTGACTCGACGCGCAGCACGGTCACCCCGGCCGTCAACGCGGGAATGGTGATCTGTCCGCGCTGGTTGGTGACGGCCGCAGCCTGCGGGGCATCGGGGGGCCCCACACGAACGGTGGCACCCGCGACACTCGCGTCCGTCTGATCGATAACGGTGAGTCGAAGCACCGCCGTCGCGGGCGGAGCCTGCGCCCACACGATTGGAGCGAGCAGGAGGATGACACCGATCGCCGTGACTGAAGTTCGTATGGGTGTCACCGTGAAAACGTTTCTGCGTCAAGAGACGGGTTGACGCGGTATCGACTGATGTTCCATCGCTCAGTCGTCTGGCCGTCAATGCCGCGGGTGATGACATAGGGCAGCCGGATTCCGCCCACCGCGCGGTGCTCTGAGAAGGTCATATTGAGCGTGGCGGGCTGCGGTGGTCCTCCCTGGGGCTCGGCGGCGCCTTCGGGCGCGGCCCCTCGCCGGCCACCGCGGCCACGGCGGCCAGCCGGTCCGGCGCCACCGGGTGCCGCGATCCACTGGAGCATCAACGGCATGTGCGTCTGGCTCTCGAGAAACAGACGCGTGGGCTGTCCGTCGGCATATCTCGCTTCGACCACATCGGCGGTGCCATCGGGCGATTGAGCAATCCCGACCCATGTGAGAGGCGTCTCGCTCCTCAGGAGCCACATCAGGAGCAGCCGGCTCACGTCGGCCTGGCGGGCGCGTCGCTGCACGTTCGGATCGACCGCGGCGCCGCCGGCGGGCGCTCGCGTCCCCCCTTGCATCGCTCCCGCGTTGAAGTCTCCTGGTGCGCCGCCGGTTCCAGAGTCACGCCCAGCCTCGGGCTCTCCGGCTTCCACGGGGCCGCCCTCCTCAAAGGGCAGGTCGCCGCCATCAGGAGCGCCCCGCCCCGACCCCGAACCGCCGCCGCCGCGTACCTCGTCGCGTACCTCGGCACCAACGAGTGCTTCGATCGTCTCGGTCGACGGTTGGCCTGGCGTGCCGGTCTTTTCGCTGCGAAGATACTTGTCGGGCAGCTCGAGGAAGACCTCGAAATCGCCATCGGTATCGCTATCGCCAATGACACGCCGGAATGTGCCAGTCACATGGAGAGTCTTGACGCTGGCCAGCCCCATTGCGCCGCCGATTGCCTCTTGCGCCAGGGCCATGAGCGCTGCGCCGCGCACTGCGTCCTGGGCGCGAACGGCCGCTGTCGATACGTGCAACAGGGCAACCGCCACCGCGGCGCCCACTGAGAGAGAAACAAGGAGCCGACGAGCGGCCTGCGTCATGGAAGGGCTTTCGGTCGACAAACAAGGGTCGGCTTCACGGCTCAGCTATCGGTAATTACGGCGCTGGTGCCCAAAGTATTACCGCCTGGCGGTGACCGAACGCCGAACCAAGAGGCACGACGACGAGATTGGTCCTGAAAAGTGAGCATGCCGAGGCTCCGCTCGATCGCCATTTTGGCTGAAAATAGGCTAATCGCAGCGGGCACAGCCCTTGCTGGGGCAGTGACCAAGGAGCAAGTGTCCCATGGAACTCAGTAAAGCGACGGTCGGAGCAGTGGCGGCGTTGTGCGTCGCGATGGGCGCCGGCGGGGCGTATCTGGTGACTGGAGGCTCCAGGGCGACAGCCGTCCCTGAGGCGGAAATCGTCACCAGCGACACAGCTCCAGCGGCGGAGGTTCCCCTGACGAGCGACCTTGCGCCGAGTGCGCCCGCAACCTCAGAGCCGCCAGCCAGGCCTGCGGCCCCGACCCCCCCGCCCAAGCCCGCGGCAACCAGAACGAGGGCGGCGGCCCAGCGGCCCGTGGCGCCTGCGACCATCGCTCCGGTCGAAGTCGTGGAGAAGACCGGGGGTGAGCAGGTCCCCCCCGCCACCACAGCTGACAACCAGGTGGCCGCAATGGTCCTGGAACCGGAGACGTGGAGCGCCCAGGAACCGGAACCATGGACCGAGGCGCCTGCAGAGCCGGAATTCGAGGACCTCGTGATCTCGGCTGACTCGGTTGTCGGTCTTGAGATCGAAACCTCGATCAGCAGCGATCAGGCCGAGATCGAAGACGAAGTGATCGCCCGTGTCACGCGCGACGTGCGGGTAGCCGGCCGGGTTGCGATTCCGGCCGGATCGAGAGCCCACGGTGAAGTCACCCTGGTCGAACGAGGGGGGCGTCTCAAAGAACGAGCGCGTCTTGGGGTGCGCTTCACGTCGGTCGTGCTCACCGACGGTAACCGTGTCCGCCTCGACACCGAAACAATCTACCGCGAGGGTGATCCACCGAGTCGAGAGGGCGCAGCCAAGATCGGCGGCGGCGCCATTGGCGGGGCGATCATCGGCAGTATCTTCGGAGGTGCGAAGGGCGCCGCCATCGGCGGATCCTTGGGCGCCGGCGCCGGCACGGCGGCTGTGCTCGCCGGGGGGCGAAACGCGGCGACGCTCCTCAGCGGAACGCCAGTCACGGTCCGGCTGATCGGACCGGCCACCGTCACTGTCGATCGGCGGTAAACGCAGGGCTGCGGGTGTAAGATTGGCACCGAGGAGCCCTTACACAATGTTCATCCGGTTCATCCGCGCTGCGCTCACGCTCTCGCTAGCGGCCACCTTGAGCATCCCCGTCATCGGCCAGGTGACGAAACAGGAGATGCCAGGCATTCGGAACTACTCCCGGGTCGACGCCACGGTCGGCTGCGGGGGTGCGACGGACCCGAGCGCGATGGCCGGGTTGAAGAAAGAAGGTTTCGCGTCGGTCATCAACCTCCGTTTGGCGACCGAGACGGGCGCCAACGTCGAAGCGGGACGAGCCGCCGCCCGGGCCGCAGGCTTGAAGTACATTCATCTACCCTTCGACGCGGCGATGCCCGATCCGAAGGCGGTCGACAGCTTCCTCGTGGCCGTTGCAGATCCGGCAAACCAGCCGGTGTACATCCACTGTGGGTCGGCCAATCGCGTGGGGGGCGTGTGGATGATCAAGCGAGTTCTTCGGGACGGCTGGCCGGCTGAGAAGGCGCTGGTTGAGGCTCGGGCGATCGGACTCACGAGCCCCGCCATCACGGCGTTCGCGACCGAATACATCAGCTCGCACCGATAGACGCTCTCCGGGATTCGGGATTCGCGAGAGTCCCGGGTCTCGTTTCAGGCACCAGGTCGCGAAACGGACCCTCCATGGATCCAGCCGACTTTCGCCACCACGGCCACGCGCTGGTGGAGTGGATCGCGGAGTATCTGACCGGATCCGAGCGATACCCCATCCTGCCCACGGTTCTGCCCGGCGACGTCCGACGATCGCTGCCGACCGAGGCACCTGAGCATGGCGAACCGTTCGACGCGATCGTTGCGGATTTCGAGCGCGTACTCGTCCCCGCGCTCATGCACTGGAATCATCCGGGGTTCTTCGGGTACTTCGCGATCACCGCCAGCGGGCCTGGTGTACTGGCGGAGTTTCTCGCCGCCGCGCTCAATCAACAGGCGATGCTGTGGCGCACCTCGCCAGCAGCCACCGAGCTCGAGGAGGTGTCGCTTGGGTGGCTCCGCAGTCTGATGGGACTGCCCGAAACCTTTGAGGGCGTCATCTACGACACCGCCTCGATCTCGAGCCTCCATGCCCTGGCCGCAGCCCGCGAAGCGGCGGTGCCTCAGGTGCGGGACCTCGGCTTGACGGGGCGCCACGACGTTGGCCGGCTTCGTGTCTACTGCTCCGAGCACGCGCATTCGTCGATCGACAAGGCGGTGATCCTGCTCGGCCTCGGCCATCGGGCCCTTCGCAAGATTCCAGCCGACGACCGGTTCAGTATGCAGGCTACGGCGCTGGAAGCCGCAATCGTGGAAGACCGCGGCGCAGGCATCTCGCCGCTCGCCGTGGTTGCCACGATCGGCACGACGTCGACCACGAGTGTCGATCCGGTCCGCAAGATCGCTGACATCTGCAGACGCGAGGGCCTGTGGCTTCATGTGGACGCCGCATACGCCGGAGTGACCGCGATGATTCCTGAGTATCGACGGCGGTTCGATGGATGGCAGGAAGCAGACTCTGTCGTCGTCAACCCACACAAGTGGCTCTTCACGCCGTTCGATTTGAGCGCATTCTACTGCCGCCGTATGGATGTGGTCCGCCGGGCGTTCTCGTTGGTACCCGACTACCTTGCGACGGCGGAAGGTTCGCGCGGCGTTCACAATCTGATGGATACCGGAGTCCAGCTTGGACGCCGCTTCAGGGCGCTCAAGCTCTGGATGGTCCTTCGGCACCTCGGCGCCGAAGGCATTCGCTCCGCCATTGTCTCGCACATCCAACTGGCACAGCTCTTCAGCCACTGGATCGACGGGGATCCCGACTTCGAACGGCTCGCGCCCGTTCCGTTCAGCGTCGTCTGCTTTCGGGCAAACCCACGACACCTGGCCCTGGCTGACGCCGAGCTCGACACGTTCAACGAACGCGTCCTCGAAGCGGTCAACCGAACCGGTGAAGTCTTCCTTTCACACACCCGACTCCACGACCGGTTTGTGATCCGACTTGCCGTCGGCCACCTGCGCACCTCGCAACAGCACGTCGAGCGCGCCTGGGCGCTACTGAGATTGCATGCGGCCCGCATCGCCCTCGACATGCCGCACTAGGGCTTCAACCTCCAGAGTTCCGTCCAGCGTTCCCCGGTGGCCTCGAGTGCCACGCAACCGTTCAACGGAAAGTCAGGCGCAAGAGTGCCGGACGGTTCGCCGCACAGCAGTGACAGCAGACCTGGCAGATGCGGCCTGTGGCCGACAATCAAGATGGATCGGGCATCGTGCAGAAGGGCGTCGCGTATCCACCGGGGCGGGTCTCCTGGCAGAAGGCCACGCGTCGCCCTGCACGTCGCTACAGGGTTGCATGCGGCCTGAAAGAGCCGCGCCGTCTGAAGCGCTCGGATCTTGCCGCTATGCCAGATCAGATCCGGCCTGACCCCACGCGAGGCGGCCTCGGCCGCCAGAGCCGTCGACGCGGTGATCCCCGCCGCAGAGAGCGGTCGCATGGGATCGACCTCTGGACCGACCGCGTCGCCGTGATGCACCAGAAGCAACATACGGTCTCGGCGTGAACAGTCGTCGGCGGCGCTGCCCGTCCTGACAAACCCGAGGACGAGCAGACTACAGGGCCCTCTTCAACGCTGCGACCTTATCGGTCGCTTCCCAGGTGAGAGCCTTGTCACTCTTGCCGAAGTGACCGTAGTTGGTGGTCTTGCCGTAAATGGGGCGGCGCAGATTGAGCTGGTCGAGGATGTCGGATGGCTGGAAACCGAACACTCTATTCACCGCGCGCACGATCCTGGAGGTGGCCACCGTGTTCGTGCCGAATGTCTCGACATGGACACTGACCGGGTTCGGATGACCGATCGCGTAGGCAAACTGCAGCTCGCAACGCGAGGCGAAACCCGCTGCAACGATGTTCTTCGCCACCCATCGGCCCATGTACGCCGCACTACGGTCGACCTTGGTGGGATCTTTGCCCGAGAACGCACCTCCGCCGTGGCGACCCATGCCACCGTAGGTATCCACGATGATCTTGCGACCGGTCAAACCGGTGTCGCCCTGTGGTCCGCCGACGACGAAGCGACCGGTCGGATTGACGAGGAACTCCGTCTTCCGCGTGAGCAACTTCGCGGGCAGAACTTTCCTGATGACATGCTCGATGCAGAACTTCTCTATTTCGGCGTGTCCCACACTATCCGCGTGTTGGGTGGAAATGACGACATTCGAGATTGAAACAGGCTTGTTGTTCTCGTACACGACGGATACCTGCGACTTCGCATCGGGGCGTAGCCACGCCGCGCCGCCCGCTTTGCGGATGCGCGTGAGCTCGCGCCCGAGGCGGTGCGCGAACATGATCGGCGCCGGCATCAGCTCCCGAGTTTCGTTGCACGCGTATCCGAACATTAGACCCTGGTCGCCCGCGCCCTGCTTCGCCGTCTTCTTGCCCTTGGCCTTGCGCGCGTCCACACCTTGCGCAATGTCTGGAGACTGCTGCGTCACCATGACGTTGACAAACACCCTATCCGCGTGAAACACGTCGTCGTCGTTCACGTAGCCAATTTCGCGGATCGTCTGGCGGGCGATGGCCGGAAAATCGAGCTTGGCCTTCGTCGTGATCTCGCCGCCGATGATGACGACGTTGGACTTCACGTAGGTCTCGCACGCCACACGGCTCATCTTGTCCTGCGCAAGGCAGGCGTCGAGGACGGCATCGGAAATCGTGTCGGCAACCTTGTCCGGGTGGCCTTCGCCCACGGACTCAGAAGAGAAGATGTAGCGGCTACTCATGTATGTATGCTCGTTTCGGTTCGAAATGCCGACGTCATGTTAGCGCATCAGACGTGATGACGGTCCGCGCTTCTGTGAAGGGTTCCTGAGAGTGCTTTCGCGGTGTCCCGCTAGAAGACCTCGTACCAGCGACGAGGACGCGCACTGACGGCCTGCTGTACTTCTCCAACCTGGGAGGCGACCTGCTCGGCGCTGGCTTCGGTGACGCCGACCGAGACGAGCAACAACCGCATGTCGGTCTGCAGGCTTTCGATCTGCCGCTCGCTGAGTTCCTGAGCCGCGATCGACGTCCACAAGCTGTGGGCCAGCCGCTCGGCGGACTGTTCAGGCAGCTCGAGCCCGGACACGGCGCTCGCGGTGCTCCGAGACAGCGCTTCAACCGCCGGTTCGGCCTCGACGCGATCGGCGTACTTCTTCAGATCGTCGACCAGATCCTGGGGCGCCTGTGGGTCGCTCGATGTCGCGATGTTCTGAAGATCGCGCACGATGTCGCCAAGCTCGGCCTGGGTGTCCGCGCTGGGTGTCGGCATCTGGCCGTCGGCCTGTCGGCAGGCACCGAGCGCCAAGGCCGCCGCAACGACGAGAACATACCGTACGGAAGAAGTCATCAACCTTCAGAGTTGCCCAGCGCCGCCGCCGCTGTCAAGACGAGCCCGGCGTCAATGACGCGACAGCGCGCGAATCGTCGTCGCTTTGACCATCGCCCACGCGGGGTCTCCTGGCTTCAACGCGAGACGCCTCCATGTGTCGCGGGTCACGAGCGCCGACAAGCGAAACCCGCAGTCGAGAACAACGCGCACGAACGGTCCTTCGACGGTCCCTGAACGAACGATCGCGGACCACCGATTACTGGCGCTGACATCAACCGCGTCGTGGAGAGCGATCGTCACGTCTTCGGCCCGGATGCACAGCACCGTCTCCTGGCCTTCAGGCGCCGATGAGCCGGCCGTGATCGTCCGACCGGAGACTACGACACGAGCCAGTCCGTTCTCGGCCGAGGCGACTCGGCCCACCAGAATCGTGTCCACGCCAACCAGTCGCGCCGCAGCAGCGGTCGTCGGCGCGTCGAACACCTCCTGGGTGGTGCCGCTTTGAATGAGTCGACCGTCCCCGACGAGCACCGTGACATCGGCCAGCGTGAGGGCATCGGCCCGGTCGTGGCTGACGATGTAAGCCGGTATGCCGAGGGCGTCGATCAAGATCCGTAGCTCGTCACGCACCTCGTCACCGGTGGCCCGATCGAGTGCCGAGAGTGGCTCGTCGAGAAGGAGAAGCCTGGGCTGCCGAAAGACCGCGCGCGCCAGCGCCACCCGCTGCTGCTGCCCTCCGGACAGCTCTCGGGGAAGACGATGTTCCAGGCCGTGCAGACGGAACACCTCGAGCAGGTCATTGACGCGGCGCGCCGAAACCGTGCGGTCGAGTCCGCGGGCCGCAAACGCCACGTTGCGCTCAACCGTCAAATGCGGGAAGAGCGCGTAGTCCTGAAACAGCACGCCAACGTCGCGACGGTCCGGCGCTAGACAGACGTCTGAGGCAGCGTCGAACCAGACGTGATCGCCGAAACGGATGTGGCCACGCTGGGGGCGCTCGAGCCCGGCCAGGCATCGCAGGATCGTCGTCTTG
>Ga0326597_10011430_pt1 | contig 11767 bp, 12 predicted proteins | sample RVTome_12_FD_203789 | JGI IMG/M metagenome (GOLD analysis project Ga0326597, IMG submission 203789) | Soil microbial communities from uranium-contaminated site in the Upper Colorado River Basin, Wyoming, United States - RVT100D185 | ecosystem: Environmental > Terrestrial > Soil > Contaminated >...
CCCCGATCACGCGGCCGCGGTCGCCCACGACCTCGACGGCCTCGCGCGCGACCAGTCCCGTGCCCACGGCCACGTCGAGCATGCGCATCCCCCGCGCGAGTCCGGCGCGCAGGAGCGCCCGGCGGCGGTACCACGACCCGGAGCCGAAGGCGAGCAGCCGATCCACGCGGTCGTAGTCGGGCGCGCTCGAATCGAACATGCGCCGCGTGAAGCGGCGCTTGCCCTCCGCATCGGCGTAGTACGCCGGCATCGCCGGCAGCGGCGCGCGCACCGGGCGCGCATCCCTCGGTTCGAACTTGGACACGGCGGCGATGGTACAGTCTCCGCGCCAATCCCGGAGGAGTCCGCCCATGTCCGCACCGAAATCCCCGCCCACCACCATCGCCGCCGTGAACGATGTGGTGCCCAAGCTCGCCGAGCTCACCGAGAAGGTGCTGTTCGGCGACGTCTGGGCACGACAGGACGCCGGCTCGGCGAACGGCATCAGCGCGGCGCTGGTAGCGAACCAGGTCTACGAGGAGCGGGGCGCATGAAAGTCGGCTTCATCGGCCTGGGCGTGATGGGCGCGCACATGGCGGCGAGCCTCGCGCGCGCCGGGCACGCGGTGAAGGGCTGCGACCTGCGCAAGGTCGGGGTCGCCGGCGTGGCGTGGGCTGCGTCGCCCGCGGAAGCGGCCGCGGACGCCGAGGTCCTGTTCACCTCGCTCCCGGGGCCCGCGGAGGTCGAGGCGCTCGCGCGCGGGCTGCGCGACGCCTTGCCGAAGGGCACGGTCTGGTTCGATCTCACCACCAATTCCCCAGCCAGCGTGCGCCGCGTGCACGCGGCGCTCGCCGAGCGGGGCGTGCACTTTCTCGACGCGCCGGTGAGCGGCGGCCCGACCGGCGCGAAGAGCGGCAGGCTTGCGATCTGGGTGGGCGGCGAGCGCGAGGCGTACGAGCGCCACGAGCCGCTGCTGCGCGCGATCGGCGACCAGCCCTGCTACGTCGGCCCGATCGGCGCGGGCTCGGTGGCGAAGCTCGCCCACAATTGCGCGAGCTTCACGGTGCAGACCGCGCTCGCCGAGATCTTCACGCTCGGCGTGAAAGCGGGCGTCGAGCCGCTCGCCCTCTTCCAGGCGCTGCGCCACGGCGCGACGGGGAGAAAGCGCACCTTCGACCGGCTCGCCGAGCAGTACCTGCCCGGGGCCTACGATCCGCCGGCCTTCGCGCTCAAGCTCGCGCACAAGGACCTGTCGCTCGCCATAGCGCTCGCGCGTGAGGTGGGCGTGCCGATGCAGCTCACGACCTGCGCCTTCGGCCAGTTCGAGGAGGCGATGCAGCGCGGCTGGGGCGAGCGCGACTCGCGTACGCCCATGCTGCTGCAGAACGAGCGCGCGGGAGTCGAGCCGCACGTGCCGGCGGAGAAGCTGCGGCAAGTGCTCGGCTAGGGCGCGGCCGCCTTCACATCTGCCGGAAGAGGTGCGCGAACGGCTGGCTGACGGCGAGCGTTTCCTTGCGGCCCTTGAGCTTCACGGTCAGGTGGCCGGCGAAGTCGCGTGCGACGCCGGCGATCGCGCCGACGTTGACGACGGTGGACCGATGGATCTGCCAGAACAGGGCCGGGTCGAGCTCGTCCAGCAGCTCTTTCAGCGACTTGCGGATCAGGGACTCGCCCTCCGCCGTGACTACCCGGGTGTACTTGGTATCCGCCTGGAAGTAGCGCACCTCGTCTACGGTAATCAGCTTCACGTCGGCCCCCATCGACGCGTTGATCCAGCGCAGGTAGGACTGCCTGGGCGCGGACATCCTGGCGAGGACGCGCAGCAGGTTTTCCAGATCGGCCGGCGCCGCGCTCAGGCGGCTCTTGACGCGTGCGCAGGCCGTCGCCAGCCGTTCGGCATTCAGCGGCTTCATGACGTAATCCACCGCGCCCTCCTCGAACGCGGCCACTGCATACTGGTCGTACGCGGTGACGAACACGACGTGATGCCGCCCGCTCGCCTGGCGCGCGACTTCGAGGCCGCTGAGCCCGGGCATCTGGATGTCGAGGAACAGCACGTCCGGCGCACGCTCCTGCAGCGCCCTGGCCGCCTGCAGGCCGTCCTCGGCCGTCGCGACGATCTGCAGCTCGGGCCACACGCCGCCCAGCAGGTCGCGTAGCTGCGCCCGCAGGACCGGCTCGTCTTCGGCGATGATGGCGGTCGGCGCTCGCACGGCGGCCGGCTAGGCCTTTCCCTTGTCCGGCGCCTTCAGCTCGACCATCAGCACGCGGGCGTTCGTCTTGCCGACGTTCTCGACCTTGTGCGTCTCGGCGTCGCGCCAGAACACCTCGCCGTCCTTGCGTTCGTTCGCCCGGCCCGGGGAGCCCGGCCTGCTCACGAGACTCTTCCAGCCGTTCATCACGACGTTCAGGCGCGCGGGGTGCGAGTGCATGCCTTCGCCGCAGATGCCCATGCCCGGCCGGCTGGTGAATTCGAGCACGCGGACTTTGTCGTTTTCGAGAACGACGCGAAACGACCGCGGCATCACCTTCGCCGGGTCCTGGGCGGCCACGCCGGAGGCGCCGAGTTGCGCCGCGAGCCCGCCCAGGCCGGCAAGCAGCAGCTGCCTGCGATTGAGCCTCGATTTCTTCATGTCGCCTCCCAAGCGGATCGTCGTGGCCGCAGAGCGGACGATACGCTACGTAGGCTGCGCAGGCACCGCCCCCGACGCCTGAATGTCGGCAAGCGCCCGCCGCAGGAAACTGACGAGCTCATCGAGCAGACGGTCGGCCCCCGAGGGGTCGTCCTCGTAGAGCCGCTCGAGCCTGGACAGCGTCCGGAACACGTACTCCGGGTCGACCCGTGCCTGCAGGGAGCCGAGGCTCAGCTCCGCCAGCCGCTGTTGCGCGCCCGCACGCCGGAGTTCGGCGGCGCGCAGCTCCGCCAGCATGCGCGCGTGCCCGCGCAGCGACGCTTGCACCGCGACCGCCAGCCCGCCGAAGAAGATCATCATCCAGGCGTGGTAGAAGATCCTGCCCGCCCACGTCACCGGCTGGCCCACGCGGTCGATGAACAGCCCCAGCCCGAGCAGATCGCGCAGCACAGCATCCAGCACCGCATACCAGACCAGGGCGCCCGCGAACGCTCCCAGGACGACGGCAAGCGCGAGTTTGAGTGCCGATGGCTCGCGCGGCAGCTCGCGGGCCTCGGCATATCCCACCACCAGCGACAGCAAGACGAACTCCCCGCACCAGTCCGGCAGCAATAGCGCCAGCTCGGGAAGGCCGATCCCGCCGCGCTCGCCCACGAGGGGGGCGTAATGGACGAACTCGAGCACCGCCACGATCACGCCCAGGCCGAGGCCGTAGGCGGCGCGTGCCACCCAGAAACGCCCGGCCTTCGCGGTCGCGACAGCTGTCATCTACGCCTGCCCGCTGCGTGCGGCGCGGATGGGCACCGTGATCGTCGCGCGGATGCCGCGCGGCGCGTTCGCCTCGAGGGTCAGGCTGGCTTCGCCGCCGTATAGGGCCGCCAGCCGCGCCCGCAGGTTGGCGATCCCGGCGCCCGGTCCACCGCTCGCTCTCAGCCCGGCACCCGTGTCGGTGACGCCAACCTTGAGCTGGCGGCCCTCGCGATGCGCCTGGATATCGATCTCTCCGCCTTCGGGCAGCGGGTTGAGGCCGTGCTTAATGGCGTTCTCGGTCAGCGTGGAGAGCGCGAGCGGCGGAAACGCCAGCCCAGCCAGCTCCCGCGGAATGTCGAAGCGGACCTTGAGCCGTTCACCCATGCGCACCTGCAGCACGTCGAGATAGGTTCTTGCCAGATCGACCTCGTGCGCGAGCGTGGTTTCATCGTGCCGCATCCGCGGCAGCGCGGTGCGCAGGTAAGCCACGAAGCTGGCGAGCATCCTGCGCCCGCGCCCCGGATCCGTGCGATAGAGCTGCTGCACGTTGGCCAGCGTGTTGAACAGGAAATGCGGCTCGATCTGCGAGCGCAGCGACTGCAGCCGCGCCTCGGTCATCTGCCGGTCGAGCTCGACGCGCTGCAGCTCGCTCTCGTGGACTTTCGCTACGGCCTCCGCCGCCTGGCGACGGAAAACGAAGTACAGGTAGGCGAGACCGGCCACCACCAACCAGCGCGCGATCCTGGAACCCAGGATCGCGACGGCAGACGCATCGAGCGAGGGCTGCAGCCGCAGCATCAGCAGGAGCTCGCCCGCCAGCGCGCCGAGCACGATCGCCAGCAGGAGCAGCGCATGCCTGCGCACGCGCGACCGCGTGGGCACAAAGCCCGTCCCGGCGATCAGAGCGAAGATGCAGCCGCCGACGAGCAGCTGCTCGACGAAGTACTCCAGCCATCCGGCCAGAATGTCCGCCAGGGGCCAGGACTCAAACAGGCTGAACTGGAACAGCAGCTGCGTGGACAGCACGAAGACGACGGCGAGTGCGAGCAGCCCGCCGCGCCACAGCGACGGCCACGAGATCCATTGCGGCGCCATCGCGGAGGCGCCGCGGCCGAGGGAGTCATCCATGCGCAACCGAGCTCGCTCGCAAGCGCCTCGCTCCGGGTAAGCGCGGAGCCCGCCGGCGGACCCGCCGGCGTGCTCGCGCGAGGCATCATGCCAGAGGCTACTTGCCGAGACTAGGCTCGAAGCCTTTCGCCTTGAACACGGCTACAGCTTCGGGCGACGTCAGATGCCTGATCAGCGATTTCGCGGCGTCCCGTTGCTCGGACGAGGCACCCACGCCCGCGGTGAGCTGGACGTAGCTCTGCAGCTCCGGCGGGAAGGGTCCGACGACCTCCACGCCGGAGGCGCCCGCGAACACCGTGCTGGGCGCGAAGCCGAGCTCGGCCTCGCCGGCGGCGAGGGTTGGCGCGACGGACTCCACGGTCTTCAGCGCACGCGTCTTGACCTTCATCTGTTCCGCGATGCCCAGCTGACTGAGGACCCTGGCGAGATGCACGCCGATGGCGCCTTCGGGGGGGTAGGCGATCTGAGAAGCGCTCAGCAGCGCGCGCTTGAACGCGTCCACCGACCCGATGTCGGGCTTGGGCGCGCCCGCGCGCACCGCCACCGCCATGCCGACGCGCACCAGCCCGGCGCGTGTGCCCTCGACGATCCGGCCCTGCTTCGCCGCGCCGTCGAGCAGCGCCGCGGGAACGATCGCCACATCGAACTTCTCGCCGCCTTCGATGCGCTTCTTCAGCGCGCCGAGGATCCCGTACTCGACCACCAGCGTGCAGCCCGTCGCGAGCTCGAACTGCGGGCCGAGCACCTGCAACGCCGGCGCGAAGGCGGCGCCGGCGATGACCTTGAGCTCGGCGGCCCGCACGCCGGGACCGGACAGCATCAGCAGCGTGGCGCCGAGCGTACAAAGGGATTTCATGAATGACGGTATCACGGTGTTCTCCTTTCGGTGGGTGAATGAGGCACGCTACGCGCACACGCGGCAACGCGCAGCGTCAGGCGACGAACGCCAGAAAACGGCGACGAACCGGGCTATGTCGGGACGGAGCGCGGCGGCAGGATCGCGCCGCCGGGGAAAGCTCTAGAACCGCCCTAGGTGGCGAGCGGATCGCGCTTTGCCGGCGCCTGCGCCAGGGCGGCGACGGCCGAGGCCGCCAGCGCCAGTCCGATGAGCGTCGCCCCCTTGCGCATGCCAGTAATATAGCAACAGGAGGAAGGGTCATGCGCCTGCATTCCCGGCTGCGCTTCGCGCCGGCCGAGGTCAACGTCGAGAAGCGCGCCGACGGCACGCAAGTCCTGCGCTCGCCGCAGCCGCTCGAGCCCTTCGGGCGCGCGGTGGGCGATTGGCTCCTGCATTGGTACGATCGTGCGCCCGACCGGACCTTTCTCGCCGAGCGCAGGGGCGAGGGTTGGCGGCGCGTGTCCTACCGCGATGCGTTGTCGGACGCGCGCCGCATCGGGCAGGCCCTGCTCAACCTCGGCCTGAACGCGGAAAAGCCGGTTGCGATCCTGTCCGACAACAGCATCGATCACGCCCTGCTCGCGCTCGGCGCGATGCACGTGGGCGTGCCGGTGGCGCCGATCTCGCCCGCGTATTCCCTGATGTCGAGAGACTTCGCCAAGCTCAAGCACATCTTCGATCTGCTTAAGCCGGGCCTGGTGTTCGCCGCCGACGCCGAGAAGTTCGCGCCGGCCCTCGCGGCCGTGGGCGCAACATCGACTCCGGTGTCCAGGCTGCTCGAGACCAACCCCGGCTCGTCCCTCGAGGTCGCGTTCTCCCGCCTCACTCCCGATACCGTGGCGAAGATCCTGTTCACTTCCGGCTCGACCGGGATGCCGAAGGGCGTGATCAACACGCACCGCATGCTGTGCGCCAACCAGCAGATGCTGGCGCAGGTGTGGCCGTTCCTCGAGGACCGGGTGCAGACCATCGTCGACTGGCTGCCGTGGAATCACACCTTCGGCGGCAATTTCTGCTTCAACCTGATGCTGCGCAACGGCGGCACGCTGTATATCGACGGCGGCAAGCCCGCGCCGGGGCTCGTCGAGATCACGGCGCGCAACTTGAAGGAAGTTTCGCCGACGCTCTACTTCAACGTGCCGCGCGGCTTCGACCTGCTCATGCCCTTCCTCGAGAAGGACGCCGGCCTGCGGCGCAATTTCTTCCGCGACCTCGACATGCTGTTCTACGCCGGGGCGGCGCTGCCGCAGAACCTGTGGGAGCGGCTGGAGAAGCTCGCCCTCGAGGAGAAGAACGGCGAGCTGGCGATGATCTCGTCCTGGGGAGCCACGGAAACCGCGCCGTCGGCGGCCGCGGTGCACTATCCCATCGAGCGCGCGGGCGTCATCGGCCTGCCCAATCCGGGCTGCGAGCTGAAGCTCGTGCCCGCCGCCGGCAAGCTCGAAGTGCGCGTGCGCGGGCCGCACGTCACGCCCGGCTACTTCCGGCGCGAGGACCTCACGCGCGCCGCCTTCGACGAGGAAGGCTACTACCGCATCGGCGACGCGATGAAGTTCGCCGACCCGGCGGCGCCGGCGAAGGGCCTCGTGTTCGACGGCCGCGTGGCCGAGGACTTCAAGCTCTCGAGCGGCACCTGGGTGCACACGGGCGCGGTGCGCGTGAAGCTGATCGCCGCCGGCAATCCCCTCATCCAGGATGCGGTGATCACCGGGCACGACCGCGACGAAGTGGGCGCCCTCGTCTTCCTCAGCGCTGCCGCGAAGGACCTCGCGCCGGAGGCGCTGCGCTCGAGGATCGCGGGCGCGCTGAAGGCGCTCGCCGCCGAGGGCGGGAGCTCGATGCATCCCGTGCGCGCGCTGGTCCTGGCCGAGCCGCCCTCGATCGACGCCAACGAGATCACCGACAAGGGCTACGTCAACCAGCGCGCGGTGCTCGAGCGGCGCGCCGAGCTGGTGGAGAAGCTGCACGCGAAGGGGCCGGATGCCGAAGTCATCACGGCAGGAAGCTGAAACGAGCTAAGGCGCCATCAGCCGCGGCAGCCAGAGCGTGAGCTGCGGATAGGCGATCAGCAGCCCCACGACGCCGAGCACGATGGCGACGAATGGCAGCACCGAGCGGATGATCTCGCTCATCGAGGTCTGCGGCGCCGCGCCCTTGGCGATGAAGAGCAGAAGGCCGAAGGGCGGCGTGGCGAGGCTCACCTCCAGGATCATGAGCATCAGCACGCCGAACCAGACGATGTCGAAGCCGAACGCTTCCGCCACCGGCATGAAAAGGGGCGCCGTGATCATCATCATGCTCACCTGGTCCATGAAGCAGCCGAGAAAAAGCAGGATGCCGAGCATGCCGAGGAGCACGAGGAGCGGCGAGAGGCCCGCGCCGGTGACGAGCTCCGACAGGCCGTTCGAGGCCTGCGTGAAAGCCATGATCTGCGAGAAGGTCACCGAGCCGCAGATGATGAACAGCGTCATCACCGTGAGCCGCAGCGTCTCCCTCACCGCGACGCGGAACGAGGCCCAGTCGAGCCGGCGGTAGGCGGCCGCGGCGGCGACCGAAGCGGCGGCGCCGAGCGCCGCGGACTCCGTGGGCGTGGCGATGCCGCCGATGATGCTGCCCACCACCACGAAGAAGATGCTCATCAGCGGCAGCACGTACTTCACGAACGGCAGCACCCGCTCGCGCAGCGACAGGCGCGCCACGTCGTAAGGCGGCGCGATGCGCGGGTCGAGGGCGCAGCGCACGATCACGTAGGCGAAGAAAAGCCCCGCCAGGATGAACGCTGGGATGATCGAGGCGATGAGCAGGTCGCCGATCGGGATGCGCGCCACCGACCCCAGCAGGACGGCGAGCGCCGAGGGCGGGATCAGCATGGCGAGCCCGCCCACCGCGACGATCGGCCCCACCGCGATGGAGGGGTGGTAGCCGCGCCGGTACATCTCCGGCAGCAGCGTCGAGGAGAGCATCGCGGTATTGGCGATGGTGGAGCCCGAAAGCGACGAGAACACGGTGCCGCCGACGATGGCAACCAGGGAAAGCCGGCCGGGCACCCGTGCGATCAGCTTGTCCACGGCGTCGATCGCGCGCCCGGCAACGCCGGTGTGGAACATCACCTCGCCCATGAGGATGAAGAGCGGGATCGGCAGCAGCGCGAAGCTCTGCACCGACTCGGCGGCGTTCCTCACCAGCTGCATGACGCCGATCTCGCCGCCCATGAAGATCCACGCCCCGACCAGGTTGGCCGCGAAGAAGGCGAACACGACCGGCATGCCGAGCGCCATGAAGGCGAGGAGCATGCCGAGCAGGAGCGCGAGGATCGCGTACCAGGTCATCTAGGGGGCGTCCGGCCGCAGCAGCTGGCGCGCGTACAGCACGAGCAGAAGCAGGAACACGGGCGGCATCCCCGCGTACACCAGCCACTCGGGGAAGACGAAGCTCTTGTGCACCATGGTGCCGGCCGCGTAGGAGCGCCACAGCACGCGGCAGGCGAAGTACAGCAGCAACGCGCAGACCGACGCGCCCATCACGTCCGCGGCGCGGCGTGCGAGCCAGCGCGCCCGCCGCGGCAGCCGCTCGACCACGAGCTCGATCGCGATGTGCCCCTGCTCGCGCAGCACCCAGGGCGCGCCGAGGAAGGTGATGGCGTAGAGCATGTACTCCGACGCCTCCAGCCCCCAGGCGAGCGAGAACCAGCGCAGGTAGCGCGCCGCGACGTCGACCAGGATCAGCGCCACGAGCACGCACAGCAACGCGCCGGCGACGAGCGCCAGCGCGTCGATCAGCAGGTCGAGCGCGGACCGCCTACTTGCCACTCAAGAGCGGCCGCACTTTCCTCACGAATTCCGGGTCGCCCTTGGTCAGCACTTCCCAGTAGAGCTCTTCGGCCTTCAGCGCGAAACCCGCGCCGAGGTCCACGTACCCGATGCCGGCCTCGTCCTGGACCTTCTGCTGCTTGCCGCTCTCGGCCTCGCGCCACTGCGGCCACTGGTTCTCGACCCACATCGCGACCTCGGACAGGCACTGGCGCTGGCCCGCCTCGAGCCCCTTCCACTTGTCGAGGTTGACCAGGATCGCCACTGCCGCGCTGATGAAGCCCGGGCCGTGGCGGTACTTGGTGTACTTGTGCCAGCCGAAGTCGGCGATGCCCCAGAGCGGCCAGCCGTAGCCGTCGACGGTGTTCCGTTCGAGCGCGGTGTGCACCTCGGGCGGCGCCATGCGCACCGGGATCGCGCCCAGGGACTTGAAGAACGCGTCGTAGATCGGCGTCGAGCGCAGGCGCAAGCCGTCGAAACGCCCGCCCGGCGCGGGCTTGGAGCTGTAGATGTGGAAGCGCACGCCGTTCATGAGGTGCGTGAGGTACCACGCGTTCATCTTCCTGTTGTGCTGCTCGTTGATCAGCTTCCAGGCGCCGTTCGCGCGCTGCTCGGCGGATTCGTTCCTCGCCACGCTGATCACGTCGCCCTCGGGCATCGTGCCGACGTAGTAGTTCGGCGGCCCGTAGTGCATGTCGACGACGCCGCTTTTCAGCGCGTTCCACTGCTCGAGCGACTTGATCGCCTCCGGCCCCACCACGCTGACATTCACCTTGCCGGCGCACTGGCTGTTCACCTGCTCGACGAAGCGGCCGAACTGCTGCACGTACACCGACTTCACCGGCAGGAACGCGGCGGCCTTGAGCTTCACCTCGGCCGCGCTCGCGCCCGCAGCGGCCAGCGCGCATGCGCACAAGGCGACTGCAGATCTTGTTCTCATGATCTCCTCCTCTCGGGATCCAGCGCGCCGAGTCTATCGGCTGCTCCGGGCGGCGGCAAGAGCCGCAGGTGCGCGAACAGCGCGACGAAGCGCCCGACGAGCTCGCGCTGGTAGCCGGCGAGGTCGCGCGCGCGCCAGTCGTACAGGCCCTCGCCTTCGCGCACGCCGCGTTTGCCCTCGCGCATCAGCCGCTCGACGATCGCCGGCGGCTCGTAGCGCGGCGCATCCAGCGCGCGCGCCATCGATTTCGCCGCGTAGTACAGAATGTCGAGCCCGCCGTAGTCGATGAACTCGCACATGCCCATCGCCGTGTAGCGCGGGCCGAAGCCCGCGCGCACCGCCTTGTCGATGTCCTCGGGCGTGGCGACGCCCTCCTCCACCAGGCGCGCCGCCTCGTTCATGGCCACGGCCTGCAGCCGCGGCACGATGAAGCCAGGCGAAGGCGCGCAGCGCACCACCACCTTCCCGGCCGACTCGAGCAGCGCTTGCATCGCGGCGAATGTCTTTTCCGCGGTCGCCTTCGCCGGGCTCACCTCGACGAGCGGAATGAGGTAGGCGGGATTGAGGAAATGCGTGTTGAGGAAGCGCTGCGGATGCGTGACCAGGCCGGCGAGCTCGTCGGCGAGCATCGAGGAGGTGGTCGAGGCGAGGATGGCCTCGGGCCGCGCGTGCGCGCAGGCGCGCGCGAACGCGTCGCGCTTGTCTTCGAGCGTCTCGGTCACGCCCTCGAAGACGACGTCGGCCGCGGCGAGCGCCGCCGGCGCTTCCTCCAGCGGCAACACGCGGATGCGCCCGAGAATCGACTGGCATTGCGCTTCAACCAGCACGCCGAGATCGCGCAGCAGGCCGAGGTTGGCGCCGATCTCGGCGAGCGCCGCATCGCGCAAGCGAACCCCCTCGTCCGGTGCGCGCGCCTTGAAGTCGAGAACGTCGACGCGGTAGCCCGCGTAGGCGAAGACATGGCCGATGCCGCGGCCCATGCGCCCGGCACCGAGCGCGACGATGCGCATCACACGCCCTCCTGCAGCAGGCGGCGCATTTCTTCGCGCGACAGGCCGGCGAGCCCGAGCGCTTCCAGCGTGCGCGCCCCGGCCCGCAGGTCGCGCTGCAGCACCGCCGAGCCGAGCGCGAGCAGCCCCCGCGCCACCGGGCAGGCGACGCCTGCCCAGTCGCACACCGACACGAGGAAGGCGAGCCCGAGCTCGACGTCCTCGCGCACATAGCGGTGCTCGGCGAGCACGATGCGCTCCTTCCAGTCCCCGGAGTCCGTGAGCTTCTGGTGCACGCGCCGCCCGTACATCCACTCCTCGCCGTCCGCCGCATAGTGGTCGGCGAGCGGGAAATGCGGCGCCGCATAGTCGAGCGCCTCGCGTGCGGCGATCCGTTCGGCGTCGAGCGCATCGGTCACGCGCCGGATCGCGGGCTGCGTGCCCTCCTTGTGGATGTCCCAGCGCTCGAAATGCTCGAGCGGCCCCGCGTTCATGAAAACGAGCGGCGGGTGGATCACGGGACCCGCGTTCATCAGCGCCGCGGAGAGCGCGTCCGCCACCGGTTCGACCGCCGGGAAGACGCGCTCCAGGATCGCGAAGGCATCGTCATGCACGCGCGCGGGGAATACCCCGGTGGGCAG
>Ga0326597_10011431_pt1 | contig 11766 bp, 10 predicted proteins | sample RVTome_12_FD_203789 | JGI IMG/M metagenome (GOLD analysis project Ga0326597, IMG submission 203789) | Soil microbial communities from uranium-contaminated site in the Upper Colorado River Basin, Wyoming, United States - RVT100D185 | ecosystem: Environmental > Terrestrial > Soil > Contaminated >...
GTTGGAGCAAGAAGCAATTCTGCTGTCAGCGAATGCCAAGGATTATGATCAGGTGCCCGGCTTGCGAGTCCAGGACTGGCTACATTGAAAAGAATGCGGGCTGACGTTTTTCACAAAGCTCGTTCCGGCCTACCGCTGTCGGTCCACAACTCATTCTCCCAACTCAATGTCCACTTTTCCGGTCGAATCAGCTGATGCTCGCGCCATCGCACCGGTGTTGAACTGCATCGTGATCTTGCCGTCGTGCGTCACGGCGATGATTCCGCCGAGTCCGTTTTTCGATGCGTCAAGCGTCTGCGTGAGAATCTCGTGAACGGCTTCTTCAACAGGCTGCTTCTTGTATGCCATCCGTGCCGACACGTCGTAGGCAATCGCGTTGCGAATGTAGTTCTCGCCGACGCCCGTACATGACACCGCGCATGTCCTGTTGTCAGCGAACGTGCCGGCTCCGACAATCGGTGAGTCGCCAACGCGCCCGTAGAGCTTGTTTGTCAGCCCGCCCGTTGACGTACCAGCGGCCAAATTTCCATGCATATCGAGCGCAACGCAACCGACGGTCCCTTTGTGTTCGTCCGCCTGTTGCTGCTTCACGCGTTGCCAGGCATCGTAGCGTCGCTGGGTCCAGAAGTACTCTTGATCGACGAGATCGACGGCCTTCTCTTTCGCAAACCGGTCGGCACCATCGCCGGACAACAGGACGTGACGAGTCTCTTGCATGACAAGCCGAGCGAGTGAGATGGGATTCTTGACCGTCTTCACGCCCGCAACCGCTCCACACGCACGGTCGCGACCATCCATGATCGACGCGTCGAGTTCGTGTCCGCCGACACTGTTGAAGACCGCCCCTTTGCCTGCGTTAAAGATTGGGTTATTTTCGAGGCAGCGAATCACTTGCTCAACGGCATCCAAACTCGTGCCGCCGTTAGCCAGGATCGTCTTTCCGATCGTGAGGGCTTGACGAAGAGACTCCTTGGTCGCGGCCTGCTCGTTCGCTTCGAGCTTCAGCCAGTCGCTTCCCGCTCCCCCATGCAACGCGATCGCGTATCGAGCAGGTTCATCATTCTCGGCGAGGATGGCGGAAGCATTCATGAGTACGATCGCCACACTTAGTAAGAAATCGGCCTTCATTATGCGACTCCAACGTTCTGCACGAATTCATATCATGCCAGCAGGACCAAGCTATCGTTACCTGCGGGCGACTCCTTGACAAGCGACAATTACTTCCTGGGCGGCTCCCCGGGTCCTAGATTACGTATTCTACCAATGATCGAGGCTCGAACAACGATTGATCTTGAATCGAAACGGGACTGCGGCTACTTTCCCCCCCGCTGCGGATTTCTGGCTGCGGCTGCAGGTTCCTGCGCTGATCGATTATTCGCCCGATGCCATCAACAAGGACTGGTTGCCGTGGCCGCAAACTGTTTCGCAAAGAAGTCTGCTTGGCTGATTATCGCCACCGTCGCCGTCACGAGCGTTTCGACCGGTTGCCGGATCGTCGCCGATGGACAGAACATTGAAGGTGTGCGACTCGAACGGCAAGGCCAGCACCACGCCGCATTACAACAGTTCCAGCAAGCGATTACGTCGAATCCGACGAATGCCGATGCCTATTACAATATGGCGGCGACCTATCATCGCATCGGTATCCAACAGAAGGACCAAAAGCAACTCGATCAGGCCGAAACGCTTTACAATCAGTGCCTCGACTTAAACGAGAACCATGTTGACTGTCGTCGTGGTCTGGCGGTTTTGCTGACGGAAACAGACCGATCAGATCGCGCGTTTAACCTGATGAAGAACTGGGCCAACTCGAGTCCTCAGGTAGCCGACGCTCGAGTTGAGTTGGCACGACTATACGAAGAGGCGGGCGATTACGAGACCGCGAAGCTGCATCTCAACAAAGCAATCTTGCTCGACCAGCATAATTCGCGAGCCTGGGCCGCACTCGGGAACATTCGAGAGCAGCTCGGCGACACTCAGCAGGCACTCGCGAACTACCAACGTTCATACAATCTGAACAGCTTCCAGCCTGGCGTCGCTCAGCGAATTGCTTCGCTATCGGGAATACCGATTGGCGGTGGAGTTTCTGGTGCGGGCGACACGCGAATCGTCACGCGCCCGATGCCGGGGCAGAACTACTGATCATTCCGCGTAATCAATCTTATGCGGCGGCTGGTCGATGCTGGCAAGATGTTCAGCGGCGAGTACAACTCGCTTGAAGTAATGGGTGGCAGAGCGCGTATCTGACCAGGGGCTCGTCACCGGCTTCCATCCGGATCAGCGCGGCGAATTGGCCGTCGCAGCTATCCCCGATCTTCTTGGCTCTGGTAATCGCGGCTTGAGCCCCCCGTCGTATCCTGCTGGTCGGCTCAAAAAAACCATGCTGACTAGAGGGATTGGACCCCTCAGGGGCTTTCTGTTTCACTATCAAGGCAGCTGAGGCCAGCAGCTCGTGACAACTGAGTGAATTCGGTCGACGAAGGAAGCCTGCTGCTGCCCTGCTGTCAAAGCCCTGCCGTTCGACTGGCATCCCGATCGAAAAATATGGATTACCCTAACCGCTACAAACGTAAAATTCTTCCTAGACTTCTTGAATTCTCACTTCTGAGTGGTATGTTAGTTAAGGTTGTCAGGCAAGATAAACCTGCGCGTTTGTTACAAATTACTAGTTATGTGAGGGGGAACAACTCAGATGAAGCGAACAAGATTAGGGATGGTTGCAGCTGGTGCGGTATGTGCGGCGGCATTGATGCTGGGTGTGTCCGAAGCGAATGCCGGCTGGGGTTCGCACGGATCGAGTGGTGGTTCTTACGGTTCGTATGGGCCATACGGTTCGAGCGGTGGCTCCAGCGGTGGTAGCTCCGGTGGTTACGTTAGCTACGGCAGCCACGGCAACTGGGGAAGCCACGGTAGTTCTGGCGGAAGCTCTGGAGGCTGGTTCTCGCGATGGCATTCGCGAGTTAATCATCACGGCGTTCAAGTCTACCACTCGAGTGGTGGTTCTTATGGCAGCCATGGTTCCAGCGGCGGATCATACGGATCCAGCGGTGGTTCGAGCGGCGGCAAGGTGATCTACTCGTCGCCAGTTCAAAACGGCAAGTCCTACTCGGCGCCGGTGGAGGGTGATAGTGTTCTTCCCCCAACTCCAGAGGCACCAGCCGCTACCGAGCAAACCAGCACGGCCAGCGAAGCCACATTGACCGTGAAAGTCCCGAGTGACGCTCGCGTTTATGTGAACGGCGTGAAGACCAAGAGTGCTGGTAGCGAGCGAAGCTATGTTTCGCGCGGCCTGCAAGCTGGCCTTAACTACACGTACGAAGTTCGTGCCGAAGTGGAGCGGGATGGTAAGACGGTTGAAGAGACCAAGATGGTCAGCCTGACGGCTGGTCGTACGGCTCGGGTCGCGTTTGCTCTCGAGGCGAGTGTCGTTGCACCTTCGACAACTCTCACTCTGAACGTTCCAGCCGACGCCAAGGTTTTCCTGGCTGGTAGTGAAACCACCAGTTCCGGTGAAGTTCGTGAGTTCACCACGTCGAGGTTGGCACTTGGTCAATCGTGGGACAATTACACGATCCGCGTGACCTTCGATCGCGATGGCCAAACCATCAGCCGTGAGAAGACAATCACACTGACCGCCGGCGAGAACCAAGTCGTCAGCTTCGACATCGAAGCACCGCTGGTCGCTTCCGTCAACTAACGGAATCGTTACCGCTGAATTGATACGAAAAACCCTCGCGTCGCCTACAAGCGTCGCGAGGGTTTTTGTTTGGCGAGCCGGTTGCTTAAAAGCGAGCGAAAGCTTCGCCGAAATAATCGGTGCGCGCCGATACTCTAAATCGTACCGCCAACCCCTCGCCCGCTGGCTATTTGATCGACGATGACCGACCGCGAAGCTAGTCACCCGGATGTTAAGTTGCCATCGAAGTGGCGAGTCATCATCAGCCTGCTTCTGATCGTGCATATCGTCGCGATCTTTATGCCGCCGTTCATGCTCCAGGCATCTGGCTCGGGTGGCACTTCCCCGATTGGCGAAATGGTGGTGGACGCGCTGCAACCGTACATCGACATCGCGTTCCTGAATCACGGGTATGCCTTCTTTGCCCCCAATCCTGGCCCCAGCCATTTGCTTCGGGCACGCATTGAATTCGACGACGGACGCGAACCGATTGAAGAGACGTTTCCCAACCTGGGCCAGCAGTGGCCTCGTTTGTTGTACCACCGGCATTTCATGCTCAGCGAGCAACTCAACGCTCAATATCAACCACCGCAACTACCACAAGAGATCAGTCAAGAGCTGGAACTCGCCGATCGCTGGCAAACCGCGCGTAGACTGTACGAGCTGAAGTGGCGATCGTTCAAAGAACGCCTTGAGGCCAAGCATGATGCGCCATATGTGACGCTCACGCGAGTGCGGCACCGAATGATCGACGTCTTCGAGGTGGAGGAACAGAACAAGAAGCTTGACGACAAAGACACGTTCATCCCTTTGCGTGAGGATGGATCCATCCCGACGCCAGAAGCACTCATGGGAGACACGCCATGAATTCGCTTCTTCAAGCTGGAAAGAGTTGGGCGTCGGAGATCGTCTCCGGATGGAACCGCTTTTGGTTCACCCCCAGCGATCCACACACGCTGGCACTGTTGCGGATGCTCGCCGGCGGGATGCTGTTCTATACGCATCTGGTTTGGGCCAAGGATCTAATCGCTTTCCTGGGACCAGACAGTTGGATTCCTCGCGAAGCCTCGATCGAATTACATCAAGGCACGTATGGCTGGAGCCACCTGTGGTACATCGATTCGCCAGGCATCCTCTGGGCGCAGCATGTCGCCGTGCTGATCGTCATGGCGATGCTTACGGTGGGGCTCTTCTCGCGAGTTACTTCGGTACTCGCATGTCTGCTCACGATTTCTTACTGCCATCGGCTCGAAGGAGCCTTGTTCGGGCTCGATCAGGTGAATGCCATGTTGGCGATGTATCTGATGATCGGCCCCTGCGGCGCGGTCTATTCAGTCGATCGGTGGATCGCCAGTCGAAAGGCCGGCGACCAACTATCGCGTCCAGCCGCGACGACAAGCGGCAACATCGCGATCCGTTTGATCCAGGTCCACATGTGCATCATCTATCTGTTCGGCGGCATCAGTAAGATGCGAGGCGAAATGTGGTGGGATGGTACGGCCGTCTGGTATGCGGTCTCCAATCTCGAATATCAATCGCTGGACATGACTTGGCTGGTTCACTATCCGTGGTTGATCGCTTTGCTGAGCCACGTCACGGTCTTTTGGGAGACTTTCTACTGTTTTCTCGTTTGGCCACGGGCCACACGCCCGATCGTACTCGGACTGGCGGTTTGCGTTCACGGTGGGATTGCGTTATTTCTGGGAATGATCACGTTCGGCACCGCGATGATCATCGGTAACATGGCTTTCCTCTCACCCAGTTTGGTCGAGAGTACCGTAAACTATTTCACCCGACGACCTACTGCCGCCCTCGCTCCAACTGCCTCTCTACCAACGATTCGCCGCCGTAAACGCCCGGCTTGAGCCGTCTGCCGCGGATCTTCTCTCGTGAATCCGCGACTCCATTTCGCGAGTATAATGGCGAGTTCTACAACTTCGCCTTACAAGAGCAACCATGAAGGCTCGCTATCAGATCATCGTCGGCTTACTTCTTGTCGGAGGAGCATGCGCGGCCGCTTACAAACCCGCTGCCGATTACTGGAAGAAACGCAACCAGCCGACCTGGAAGCAAATCGAAACCAAGAAGGGGACGATCATCGCCGTCGTCAACTCGACGGGGACCGTGAAGCCGGTACTCTCGGTGCAGATTGGATCATTTGTCTCGGGGCCGATCAAGGAATTGTTCGTCGACTTCAACCAGGAAGTCGAAGAAAACGAGCTGCTGGCCACGATCGACGATCGTATTTACCAAGCTTCCGTGGCGCGGGACCGAGCTTTCCTGGCCACGAGCAGAGCGGAAGTCGACCGCGCTGGGGCGCAACTCCAGCAAGCGATCAATAACGAAGCGCGAGCGCTCAGCCTTCAGGAAGAGAACGAAGACTTCATCTCCGATCAGGAACTCGATCAGTTGAAGTTCAATCGCGTGGCACTCGAAGCCGCATTGGAAGTGGCAAAAGCGTCGATTGACCAGGCACAAGCGAATCTCGATAACTCGCTTGCCAACCTGGGCTATACCGAAATCCGCTCGCCCGTGGGCGGCATGATCATCGATCGCAAAATCGATCCGGGGCAAACGCTGGCCGCACAGTTCCAAACGCCCGAACTGTTTGTCGTGGCGCCGAACATGCGCGAGAAAATGCACATTTACGCGTCGGTCGATGAAGCCGATATCGGCTTGATCCGCTCGGCTCAAGAGAAGGGACGGCCAGCCCGCTTTACCGTCGATGCCTATCGCGACGATTTATTCGAGGGCGAGATCGAGGAGATTCGCTTCAGTTCGACGGAACTCCAAAACGTCGTTACTTATCCGGTCATCGTGGCCGCTCCCAATCCGGACTTGAAGCTGCTGCCAGGGATGACCGCCAGCATTTCGTTTCACGTTGATGAAAGCGAAAATGTGATCCGCATTCCGAACGCGGCACTGCGGTTCTATCCTGATATCAAGTATGTTCGGAAGGAAGATCGAAAACTGCTCGAAGGCAAGGATTGGGAAAAGGAAGCCGACGCGGTCGACGACGCGGTGATGTCCGCCGACGAAAGGGCCGACGCGAGAAAGAAACGGAATACGCGACACGTCTGGGTCGTCGATGGCGAGTTTCTCGAAGCGATCGAAGTCCAGACTGGCTTGAGTGACAGCAAGTATACCGAACTCGTCTCTGGCGAATTGCAGGAAGGACAGAAGCTAGTGACCGGCATCGAGCCGAAAAAGGGATTCGGCTCATAACAATTCATGAACCTCTTACTTACATTCCGTGTCGCCGTGCGAGCGCTCGCCAAGAACAAGATGCGCGCCGGGCTAACTGTCTTGGGAGTCGTGATCGGCATTGCGGCTGTCACGACGATGGTTTCGATCGGTCAAAGCGCGAGCGGGCTGGTGCAGGGGCAGTTCGAGATGCTTGGCACAAATGTGATCCTCGTCTTTCCCGGCAGCCAGCAGCGTGACGGCGTGCGGCAAGGCTTGAGCATGACGCTGACCGCCGAGGACAGCGATGCGATCAACGCCGATTGCCCATCCGTTTTGGCCGCTTCGCCCCTGGTTGGCGCCGGCGGGCAGATCATTTATGGGAACTCCAACTGGAGTCCGAAGGAGATGCACGGAGTCGATCCAAATTATCTCACCGTTCGGAATTGGCAACTGAAGCACGGTGGTTTCTTCACGGACCGCGATGTGAACTCTGCTTCGAAAGTTTGCATTCTCGGCCACACGGTCGTGAAGCGATTGTTCCAGACGGCGAATCCGCTCGGCGAAACGATCCGCATCCGTAACATCCCCTTCGTCGTCATCGGAGTGCTGGGCGAAAAGGGAGCAAACATGGTCGGCGACGATCAAGATGACATCGTGCTGTTGCCTTACACAACCGTTCGGAAGCGGTTGTACGGATCGAACTTCCAAGACATCCACGCGATTTTCGTTTCGGCACGCTCCCTGAAGCTGATGTCGACCGCCGAAAGTGAAATCAGTCAATTGCTCTACGAACGACATCGCATTCCTCCGGGTGAGCCGCCGGATTTTAACGTCCAGAACACCACCGAGATCGCCAATGTCCTCGGTGTCATTACCGGCACGCTGACCATGATGTTGGCTTCGATCGCGGGCATTTCCCTGCTGGTCGGTGGAGTCGGCATCATGAATATCATGCTGGTATCGGTCACCGAGCGGACTCGCGAGATCGGCATCCGGATGGCGGTCGGAGCACGGGGACGCGATATAATGCGTCAGTTCTTGGTCGAAGCCGTCTTGCTCTCCTGCATCGGTGGTGTGTTCGGCTTTGCGCTCGGAGTCGCTGCCTCGACAGGCGTGACGATGCTTATTAACTCGTTTACGACGGGCACGAAATGGCCGATCATCGTCTCGTTCGAGGCCGCCGTCGTCGCCATTCTCTTCTCGGCAACGGTCGGCATCTTCTTCGGCTACTACCCGGCGCGCCGCGCCAGCCTCCTCGATCCAATCGAGGCACTGCGATACGAATAGCTCGCCGATTTCAGGCATCACACCCAGACAACGTCCATTTTCTACCGCGCCGCTCCGCCGTAGAATTGACCGCGTGACAAAGGGACGCAACCGTCACCGGCAATCTTCGGAGACAAATGATGCCCAGCAAGACAGCTCGCGAGTTTTCTGAAGCGGTCGAAATTCGCGGCCACATCATCGACAGCTTGATTCTTCCCAAGGTACTCGACGCGATCACGGTAGCGGGTGGTTCGTTCACGATCGAAAACTTCGTCGTTGGACAAACTCGCCACGATCCAAGCTTTGCCCGCGTCGTCGTCGCCGCTCCGACCGCCGATTTGTTAGCCGTGATTCTGGCAACAATATCGGACCACGGCGCGTCGCCAGTAACGAGCCAGGACTGTCAGCTTGTCAGTGCTGATTTATCGGGCACCTTTCCGGAAGGCTTTTACAGCACGACCAACCAGAGGACCGAAGTCCGTGTGGACGGGACGTGGCTCGAAGTTGGACGGCAGGAGATGGATTGCGGAATCGTCGTCGACGCGGCGCGGAACGAGGCTCACTGCGTTGCCATGACCGACGTCGACCTGGGACAGCAGCTTGTTGTCGGTCACGGCGGTGTACGCGTCCACCCCGAGGAACGCAGCCAAACTTCGCACGGCTTCGAGTTCATGAACAGTGCGGTATCGACCGAAAAGCCGAAGGGGGTTGCGACCGCCCAGGTCGCGAAGCAGTTGCACGATGCTCGAATCGCAGGCCAAAAGATTCTGATCGTGGGCGGGCCAGCGATCGTGCATACCGGCAGCGTTGATCACATGACGTGGCTCATTCGAAATGGTTACGTGCAAAGACTCTTTGCCGGCAACGCACTCGCCGCGCATGATATCGAACAGGCGATGTACGGCACGAGCCTTGGCGTCCACCTGAAAAGCGGAGACATCGTCGAAGCCGGCCATGAACACCATCTGCGGGCCATCAACCGCGTGCGACGCCTCGGGGGCATCCGAAGGGCCGTCGAAACCGGGCAGTTAAACTCGGGCATCATGTACGAGTGCGTCAAGAACGACGTCGACTTCCTGTTGGCCGGCAGCATTCGAGACGACGGGCCGTTGCCCGAGGTCATCGCCGACACACTGGAGGCGCAGCGCCGGATGCGGGAGCGGTTGCGCGATATTTCGTTCTGTCTGATGATTGCGACGACGCTGCACTCCATCGCCGTCGGTAATTTGCTGCCGGCCTGGGTGCGTGTGGTGTGCGTCGACATCAATCCTTCGACAGTCATCAAGCTGAGCGATCGCGGCTCGTTTCAGACGGTTGGTTTGGTAACGGATGTCGAACCGTTCTTGCGCGCCCTTGTCGCGGATCTCGCGAGGCAAACGCCATGAGCGAGCAGGCTCGCATCCTGATGTGTTCGCCGGACTTCTACGGAATCGAATACGAGATTAACCCGTGGATGAACACTCAGCGTCAGACTGAACACCCGGTGGCCGTGTCGCAGTGGAACGACTTGCGCCAGATTCTCGGCGACTTGGGAGCCGCGATCGAGTTACTGTCACCGGTTGCCGGCCTTCCCGATCTGGTCTTTACCGCCAATGCCGCACTCATCTACCGCGACCGAGCCATTTGTTCTCGCTTTCGGCACGCGCAGCGACAAGGCGAGGAACAACACGATGCAGCATGGCTCGCCGCACATGGTTTCACTGTCGAAACATTGCCCGACGATCACTTCTTCGAAGGTGCCGGCGACGCCTTGTTCTGCGGCGACACGCTGTTCGCGGGTTACCGCATGCGCAGCCAGGCGACCAGCCACCAACTGGTCGCGAAACGGATCGGACACCGCGTGATTCCGCTGGAGTTAGTCGATCCGTATTACTATCACCTCGACACTTGCTTCTGTCCGCTGAGAACCGGCATCGCTGCTTACTACCCAGGAGCGTTCGACGACTACGGGCGACAAGCCCTCGGCGAACACATTCCAACCTTGATCGAAGTCGACAAGGACGAAGCTCGCTCGTTTGCCTGCAATGCGGTTGTGCTCGGCGAGACCGTAACCACCAACACCGGCTGCCCCTTCTTTCACGAGCAACTCCGCGCGATAGGATTCGCGCCGATCGCGACGCCGCTTGGTGAGTTCGTCAAAGCGGGCGGAAGCGCCAAATGTCTGACGCTTCGGCTCGACGGTGAGGACGCAGCGTCATGGCGAGTACAGCATGTCGATGGTTTTTCTTACGAAGGCGCCACGGAATGAACGATCACCAGCGGCAGACCAAATCATGGCGGCAGTACGCTCCCTGTGGATGTTTGCTGTTGATGTTCGTGATGCTCATCGCGCTGCCTGCAATCGGATGGATTGTCTGGTCGGCGAACGCCTCGCGATTGGTGGAAAACGAAATCGCCAAGATCCGCGAGGCGAACGAACCGATTGAGCCGGCCGACTTGGATACGTTCTATGCAATTCCGGCGGGACGAGCCAATGCCACACAATTGTGGGTCGACGCAGCCCTGACTTTCGAGAGCGCCTCTTTCAACGAGGTTGCGGGCGATTTGCCCATCGTCGGTCAGGGACTGGAGATACCGCCCATCGGCGAAGAATGGGAGCAACTGGAGGCGGTCGAAGCGTTCTTGGAGAGATACAAGGACCAGATGGCCAAAGTCCACGAGGCTGCGGCAGTGGGCGGATACGCGCGATTCGACCGGGACTTCGAGGAAGGAATTGCGATGCTCTTACCTCAGGTGCAAGCGATTCGAAGTTCCGCGCGAATGCTGTCGCTCGAAGCTCGCGTCGCGGCTCACCGTGCCGACGCTGACGCCGTGGCCCGGTCGATTCATGCGATCTTTGCAACCTGCCACGCTGTCGAAGAAGATCCGATTCTGATCTCTCACTTGGTGCGAGTTGCCTTGGCGGGCATGGCGGTGAACGAATTGGAGTATGTCGTCGGATCCGTCGAATTCTCAGACAGCGATTTGGGGATGCTCCGAGACGATCTCCGATCAATTGATTTCCAGCACAGCCTGGAGCGATCTCTGATGGGTGAACGCGTGACTGGGATCCTCACGTTTCGCAACCCCGGCAAATTCGCCGTTGACGAAGAGATGCCTTTCCCTGTGCGGGCCAATAACGAAGATCTGGCATTGTACTTGTCAACGTTGGCCAAGTATCTGGCCGCGTCGCGTCAACCGTTTCCACAGGCGTTGGCGCTCTCCGAACAAGCAACGCTAGACGTCCAGGAAGTTGCTGGCGGTTCGCAGGTGAACAAGCTTCGATATGCCTTTACGCACTTGCTATTGCCTGCGGTCAACGCGGTGTTTGTGGCCAGCGCGCGAGGAACAGGCAACACCACCTGTGCCGACACCTCGCTCGCAATCGAGCAGTATCGCCGCCGGAATGGCAAGATTCCCAAAAAGCTGGCAGAGTTGGTTCCAGAGTTTCTGAACGCCGTTCCGATCGATCCAATGGATGGAAAGCCGCTGCGATACGCCATCAACGACGACGGCTATGTGTTATACAGCGTTGGGCGAAACCGCATCGATGACGGCGGTATAATGGGTGACGAACGTTTGGACGAAGTCTTCTCGGTTAAAATCAGAGCGACAAAGCCGCCTGCCGAAGCGAACAAGTAGCAGTCAACTTTGACACT
>Ga0326597_10011432_pt1 | contig 11765 bp, 10 predicted proteins | sample RVTome_12_FD_203789 | JGI IMG/M metagenome (GOLD analysis project Ga0326597, IMG submission 203789) | Soil microbial communities from uranium-contaminated site in the Upper Colorado River Basin, Wyoming, United States - RVT100D185 | ecosystem: Environmental > Terrestrial > Soil > Contaminated >...
GAACAGGTCCGGACCTGGGACGAATGGGATCCGGATCGCGAACGTTACGACTTCGACTGGGAGCAATACTGGTGAAGCTCGACAACTGGATCGGCGGCCGGGCCGTGCCCCCTGCGGCGGGCGAGTATCTCGACAACATCGATCCCAAGACCGGCCGGGCGGTGGGTCAGGTCGCGAGCAGCGGCGCGGACGACGTCGACCTTGCGGTGCGCGCGGCGCGCGGCGCGCCGGTCCTGCCGCTCGACGAACGCTGCGCGCTGCTGGAGGCGCTGGCGGACGCCGCCGAGAAGCGGCTGCCCGAACTGGCGGAGCTCGAGGCCCTGGATACGGGCAAGCTGCTTTCAGCGACCGAGAGCGGGGACGTGCCGCGGGCCATCGCCAACCTGCGCTTCTTCGCCCAACTGGCGCGCACGATCTCGTCCGACTGCCATCCCACCGAAGATGCGCTCAACTACACGCTGCGCCAGCCGCTGGGCGTGGTCGCGACGATCACTCCCTGGAACTTCCCGATCGTCCTGTTCACCTGGAAGGTCGCCCCGGCGATCGCCATGGGCAACGCCGTGATCGCCAAGCCGAGCGAGCTGACGCCCTCTTCGGCGAACCTGCTGGCCCGCCTGTTCAGCGAGGTCGGGGCGCCGGCCGGCCTTCTGAACGTGGTCAACGGGACCGGCCCGGAAGCCGGCGAACCGCTCGCGACGCATCCCTACGTCAAGGCCATCTCGTTCACCGGCGGCACGCAGACCGGCCGCCTGATCACCGGCCTCGCGAGCCCGCTGCTCAAGAAGGTCAGCCTGGAACTCGGCGGCAAGAACCCGAGCGTGGTCTTCGCCGATTGCGATTTCGAGCGGGCGGTGGAGGGCGTCGCCCGCGCGGCCTTCTTCAACACCGGCCAGGTCTGCCTGTGCGGTTCGCGGGTCCTCGTGGAGGCTTCGATTCACGACGCGTTCGTGGACGCGCTGGTCGCGCAGGCGGCCCGCTGGATTCCGGAGGAGAACCTGGGTTCCCTGATCTCCGCCGAGCATCGCCGCAAGGTCGAAGGGTACGTGAAACTCGCCCGCGAGGAGGGCGGCCGGGTGGCCTGCGGCGGGGAGCGGGCCGGACCCGAAGGCGGCGCGTTCTTTGCTCCCACGGTGATCACCGGCCTGCCGATCGAGAGCCGCGCGGCCCAGGAGGAGATCTTCGGCCCGGTGGTTTCGGTGCACCCCTTCGAGGATGAAGAGCAGGCGCTGGAATCGGCCAACGCGGTCGAGTACGGCCTGGCCTCCTCGATCTGGACCAACGACCTGACCCGCGCCCACCGCGTGGCGGCGCGGATCGAATCCGGAATGGTCTGGATCAACACCTGGAACAAGCGCGACCTGCGGGTTCCGTTCGGCGGCATGAAGCAGAGCGGCGTCGGGCGCGAGGGCGGCCGCTACTCGCTGGAGTTCTTCTCCCAGGACCGGAACATCTGCGTCCAGCTATGAGCACGAACGGCAAGATCGTCACCGGCTGCCTGGCTCCGCATCCGCCGCACCTGGTGTACGCGAGCAATCCGGACCGAAACGAGCCGCGCTCGCGGGACGCGGGCCCCTGGAAGGTCTTGCTCGACGGCTACGCGAACCTGCGCCGGCGGCTCGCGCAGCGCGACTTCGACGTGATCGTGGTCCACACGCCGCACTGGAAGACGGTCGTCGGCACCCACCTGCTGGGCGTCGAGCGCTTCTCGGGCTACTCGGTCGACCCGATCTTCCCGAACCTGTTCCGGTTCCGCTTCGACCTGAAGGTCGACGTCGAACTCTCGCGCGCGATCCACGACGAGGGGCAGGAGGCCGGCCTGGTGATGAAGATGATGGAGAACCCGGAGTTCCGGGTCGACTACGGAACGCTGACCGCCTTACACCTGACCCGGCCGGCGTTCGACCTGCCGATCGTCTGCATCTCCTCCAATCGGGCCTACTTCTATTACAGCAACGAGGTCGGCGACCGGGAGATGACGGCGCTGGGCCAAGCCACCCGCCGCGCCATCCGTCGCACCGGTCGCCGGGCGCTCTGCCTGGCCTCCTGTTCGCTCAGCCACCGCCACTTCACCGAGGAGCCGGCGATTCCGGAGGACCCGGCCTTCGAGGGGATCTACAACCAGAATCAGCGGCGCTGGGACGAGCACATCCTGGATCTGATCGCGCGCGGCGAGACCCGCAGGGTGATGGACGAGATGCCCGACTTCATCCAGCAGACGATGTCGGAAACCAGCGACGGATCGCTGAGCTGGCTCCTGGCCGCGATGGACTTCCCCGCGATCCCGGGCAAGGTGCATGCGTACGGCACCGTCATCGGCACCGGCAACGCGATCGTCGAGTGGAACCTGGAACCGGGCGGGGACGAGGACGGCCCATGACCAGGAGCGCCAAGCGCCGCGGAGAGCTGCTCGCCGGATACATCGTGCCGAACCGGCCGCACGTGCTGCTGGCGCCCGAGAAGAATCGCGGCTGGCAATCGCTGCATGACGCCTTCGCAAACGTCCGCGAGGAGATCGCGGAGAGCGGGGCCGATCTGCTGCTGCTGTTCTCCACCCGCTGGGTCAGCATCATCGGCCACCAGGTCCAGGCCGACCCGGCGCCGAAATGGTGGGTCGTGGACGAGGACTTCCATGAGTTCGGAAGCTTGCATTACGACCTGAAGATCGACGCCGAGTTCGGCGAGAGCTACGTGCGCGCCGCGGGGCGGCGCGGGCTTCACGCGCGCACCGTGGCCTACCCGGGCTTTCCGATCGACACCGGTTCGATCACGGCGCTGACGCTCCTGAACCCCGACAACGCGCTCCCGGCCTCGATCGTGTCCTGCAACATGTACTCCGACCGGGCCGAGACGCTGGTCTTGGGCAAGGCCGCCCGCGACGCGGTGGAGCAGTGCGGGCGCAAGGCGATCGCCGTGGCGGTGACCGCGTTCTCGAACCGCATGTTCACCGAGTGGATCGACCCGGCCGAGGACCGGATCCACTCGCAGAAGGACGACGAGTGGAACCGCAAGCTGCTGGAGCTGCTCGGGCAGGGACGGCTCGAGGACGTCTCGCAGCTCGCGCGCGAGTTCACCCGGCAGGCCAACGGAGACTCGAAGTTGAAGGCGATCTGGTGGCTGGCGGCGGCGCTGGGCCAGAACAACGATTACCGGGGCCGGGTGTTCGACTACCAGCCGGTCTGGGGCACCGGGTGCGCGTTGGTCGGGCTAAAGCCGATCGCGAGGACCGCGGCCAACCTGGAGTATGACGAGGACGACGTGGAGTCGTTCACCGGCGATCGCAACGTGCTGTCTGGCGACGAGGACGAATCATGAACGAACCGATCCGCACCGGCGCGGCCCCCGATCCGGTCGGCGCCTATCCGCACGCGAGGCGCCATGGCGGCCTGTTGTTCCTGTCGGGCGTCGGCCCGCGCCAGGCGGGAACCAACGAGATCCCGGGCGGGCCGATCGCCGACGAGCAGGGGCGGCCGCGCGACTACGACATCCGGGCCCAGACCCGGGCGGCGATCGAAAACGTCCGGGTCATCCTGGAGGCTTCCGGGTCATCGCTCGAGAAGGTCGTCGACGTGACCGTCTTCCTGATCGACATGGAGCGCGACTTCACGGGCTACAACGAGGTCTACGCCGATGTCTTCGAGCGGATCCAGGCGGCCCGCACGACGGTGGCGATCCGGGCGCTGCCAACCCGGATCGCGGTGGAGTTCAAGGTCGTGGCCGCGGCGGAGTGATCAAAATGACGGAACTGATCGACATCTCTCCGCTCGTGTCGGCACGGATCGGCGTCTGGCCGGGAGATCACGCCTTCCGGCGCGTGATGCAGCTCGACATCGAGAAGGGCGACCACATCGGTCTGAGCCGGATCGAGACGACCACCCACCTCGGGGCACACGCCGATGCGCCGAACCACTACCGGGCGGGCCAGCCGGGCATCGCCGAGCGCGACCTCTCGTACTACTTCGGCGACTGCCAGGTGGTCCCGGTCGAGCTGCCGCGGGGCCGGCGGATCGGGCGCGAACACGTGCGCGCGGAGATCACGGCGCCGCGCGTCCTCTTCCGCACCCTGAGCTTTCCCGATCCGGAGCACTGGAACCCGGACTTCTGTTCGCTCTCGGCGGGGCTGGTGCACTGGCTCTTCGATCAGGGCGTCCGCCTGGTCGGCATCGACACGCCGTCGATCGATCTCCAGGACGACCCGCTGCTCGAGAGCCATCAAGCGGTGGCCGACCACGACATGGCGATTCTCGAGGGACTGGTGCTGGAACACGTCCCCCCCGGCCGCTACACGCTGATCGCCCTTCCGCTCCGCCTCGAGAACGCCGACGCCTCGCCCGTGCGCGCCGCCCTCCTCACTGCCAACGTGATGAAATGAACCGGGTCTGTTTCATCACCTACGGGCCGAACGTGATGAAATGAACCGGGTCTGTTTCATCACCTATGGGAGAGGAAGTCGAGCAGGGCGCAGGTGAGCTGGTACTCGTCTTCCAGGCCGGCGGTGGTGGCTTCGTGTTGAAGAGCCGCTTCGTTCTGGTCGAACAGTTCCGCGACCACGCGGAAGCGTTCGATCGCCTCGGGCAGCGCCACGATCTGATCGACCTGCTCGAACCAGCCGATGCGATCCAGGAAGTCGAGCCCCTGGTCCCCCACCGCCTCGGCCGATTCTTCCAGCCGCCGGGTCCCCTCGCCGTCGGTCCGCCCGGACGCGAGCCGGGCGCGCAATTCAAGGATGCTGGATTCGATGCGCGCACACGCCTTGTTGCTGGTATCGACCACGTCAGTCTCCGTCGGGTTCGGGATCGTCAGGCAGCGGATCTCCTTCCTGATTGCTTTCGACCTCCCCGCGCTCATTCTTGAGTTCCTTCAGGAGCCCCTGCATCCGCAGGCCGCCCTCCACGGACTCGTCGTAGAGGAAGCTCAATTGCGGGGTGACCCTGGTGTGCAGGACGCGCGCGACCTCCCGCTGGATGAATCCGCGGGCGTCGGTCAGGGCGTGGCGGGTCTTGGTGCGGTCGGCCTCGGTGCCGTAGACCGTGTAGTAGACCTTGCAGAAGGCGCGGTCCTTGGAGAGCTTGACCCGGGTCACCGTGGGGAAGGTGATGCGCGGATCCTGCAGCTCGAACAGGATCACGTTGGCGACGCGTTCGCGAATCCTCTCGGCCAGTCGGCTGTCGGCGCTCCAACCCATGCGGGGCCTCCTTTTCGTCAGAGAATTTCCAGCTCGTGGTCGAGGAACTCCGCTTCCGGGTGCGCCTGCAGCAGGTGCAGGACTCCCTCGAGCTCCTTCACCACCTGCCGTGTGTCGCTGCCCGCGGCGGCGAAGCCGAGCACGATCGATTGCCAGAGATCCTGATCATCGACCTCGGCCGCGGAAACATTGAACCTCGCCTTGACGCGGCCCAGGATGCTGCGAACGACTTGGCGCTTCTCTTTGAGTGAACGCGAGGAGCGCAGCCGCTGCCGGGTTTCGAGCACCCCGATGATCAACATGGATCACTCGTCGAAGTCGAGCGTGCGCTTCTCTTCCTGAACCTCGATGATTTCGACGATGTCACCCACCTTGATGTCGTCGTAGCCGGCCAGCTTGAGACCGCATTCCATGCCCTCCTTGACCTCCCGGACGTCGTCCTTGAAGCGCTTCAGCGAGTCGAGCTTGCCGTTGTGGATCACCCGCCCGTCGCGGCTGAGCCGGACCACGGAATTCCTGCGGACCACACCGTCCATCACGCGGCAGCCGGCGATCGTTCCCAGCTTCGAGACCTTGAAGACCTCGCGGATCTCCACGTGTCCCACCACCACGTCGGTCCTGATCGGCGAGAGCACGCCCTCCATGGCCGCCTTCATGTCATCGATCAACTGGTAGATGACCTGATAGAGCCGGATCTCGACGCCCTTGGTCTCGGCCAGGCTGCGCGCCTTCTCGTCCGCGATCACGTTGAAACCGATCACCACCCCTCCCGAGGCCAGCGCCAGCAGGACGTCGTCCTCGGTGATGCCGCCCAGCGCCTCGCGGATCGTCTTGACCTTGACCTCGTCGGTCTCGAGATCGGACAGCGAACGCTTGAGCACTTCCAGCGAACCCTGCACGTCGCAGCGCAGGACGACCTTGATCTCCTCGGCCTTGCCCGCCTCGAGGTTGGCAAACAGGTTGTCGAGCGTGATGGCGCCCACCGGGGCGGCGCCGGAAACCCGTTCCATCCGCGCCTTCTGCTCGCGCTCCTCGGCCACGTCGCGCGCCTGCCGGAGGTCCTCGACCACGTAAATGGTCTCGCTGGCCCGCGGCGCCTCGTTCAGGCCGACGATGTTGACCGGAACCGAAGGGCCGGCCTCGTCGATCTTCTCGCCCTGATCGTTGATCAAGGTGCGCACCCGGCCATAGGTCGTCCCCGACAGCACGATGTCGCCGGTCCGGAGCGTGCCGTCCTGGATCAACACGGTGGCCACCGCGCCCAGCCGGTCGTCCTTCCTGGATTCGATCACCGTACCGCGAGCCTCGCGCTCCGGGTGCGCCCGCAGGTCCATGATCTCGGACTGGAGGCTGATCTTCTCGAGCAGCTCATCCATGCCTTCGCCGGTGACCGCCGAGACCTTCGCCACCTGGACCTCGCCGCCCCAGCCTTCGACCATGACCTCGGCGTGGGCCAACTGCTGCAGCACGCGGTCGGGATCGGCCTCATGCCGGTCGATCTTGTTCAGCGCCACCACGATTGGCACGTTGGCGGCCTTGGCATGCTGAATCGCCTCCAGGGTCTGCGGCATGACGCCGTCATCGGCGGCGACCACCAGCACCACGATGTCGGTGGTGTTCGCGCCCCGGGCGCGCATCTCGGTGAACGCCTTGTGACCCGGCGTGTCGAGGAAGGTGATCTTGCCGCCGCCCGGCGAGTCGACGCTGTAGGCCCGCATGCTCTGGGTGATGCCGCCAGCCTCGCCGGCGGCCACGTTGGCGGTGCGGATCCGGTCGAGCAGCGAGGTCTTGCCGTGGTCCACGTGCCCGAGGAAGGCCACCACCGGAGCGCGCGGCACGCCGGTTGAATCGCCGGACTGCTCCTTGCGCTGCGCCTCCGATTGCTTGACCTCATCCAGGAAGACGTCTTCCTTGTCCTTCCGATTGCTCAAGTTGACCTCGCGATCGAGATTGGAGGCGACTTCGAGCACGCCCTCCTCATCGAGAGACATGTTCACGTGGGCCATGACTCCCTGCTTCATGAGGATCTTCAGGATATTGCTGGCCTTGACCCCCAGCTCCTGCGAGAGATCGCGGACCGAGATCGGCACCTGGATGTCGATCGGGCCGGTGGGAATCGCCACCGGAGTCCTGCGGCCCGAACGGCGCGGGCCGACCCGGCGCGGCGGCCGGCGGGTGTGCGGTCCGGTCTGGACGTTGCGAATCCGAATGCCCTGCAGCAGCGGATCGTCCTCTTCCTCCGGGTTCCATGAACCGGTGTCGCCCTTGGGACGGGCCGCCTTCTTGCGGTCGGCGAGCTCCTTTTCGGTCTCGGGACTCGACCGGCCGTAGCGCCCGGTGACCGGGATTTCAGGCTCGGCCGCGAGCGGATCGTGAAACGAACCGGTGCGGCCGGTCGGAGCCGGCGCCGGCCGCGGGCCGCGAGGCTTGTTGCGTTCCTCGGCGGGGAGGTTGATCTTGCCGACGATCTTCGCGCCGGTCGGAATGCGCCGCCTCGGGGTGGGAACCTGCGGCACCTTGCCCGAACCCGGCTCCGGCCGGCCGCGCGTTCTGGTCTCGGCCTCGCCCGGTTCCAAAGCGGCTTCCTTGCGGGCCGCAGGCGCCAGCTTGCCCGGTCGCCCGACCGACTCCGATCCCTCCTCGTGCCCGGCCGGTTCGGGAGCAGCCGCGGGCGCCTCGCGCTCGCCCGAGGTTCGCTCCGCCGCGGCCGGCCTCGCCGGCGCGGCCCCTTCCCGCTCCTCCTCCTCGCGCTCCTCCGGCTCGAACTCGACGGTCGCCGGCTCCTCCTCCTCTTCGTACTCGGGTTCGTACTCCGGTTCGGGCTCGACCTCCTGCTGCTCCGCGGCCGGCTGCGCGGCGGCCTTCTTGCGGCGGCGCTTGCGGGCCGTCGGTGAAACAGCCGTGGTCTCTTCCGCCGCCCCTTCGCTCTCGGCAACTGCGCCAACCTCCTCGCGGTGGGCCGCCTTGAGGATCGCGATCTCGCCCGCGGCGAGATTCGAGGAGTGGTTACGGATCTTGAGCCCAAGCTCCTTGGCGAGCTTCAAGAGCGACTTGCTCTCGGCTCCAATCTCCTTTGCCAACTCGTGCAGTCTCATTGAATACCGTGCTTGGACGTCCACTGGCCTCCATCGGGCCTAGACGTTGCTTTCTTTCTCGCCTGACGCTTCCTGCTCAGACGTTGCCGCATCGGGCGGCGCCACCTCTGAGGATGCCGATGTCTTCAGACTCTCGTCATCCTTCGAATGTTCCTCGGAACTCTCCGCTGGACTCTCCGCTGGACTCTCCGCGGCGTCTTCGAGCATGGGGGGCGCCGACGACTCCTCCTCCACCAGCTCGGTCTGCTCCGCCACCCCGTCACCGCTCTCGGCGGTTTCGGCGGTTTCGGCCAACGCGGGCTCGGAATCCGCCACGGGGGATTCGGGCGCTGGCGCCGCTGGCGCCGCCGGCACCGCCGCGGAACCCAGCAGGGCATCCGCGGCCGCCTGCACCTCGGCCGAGGCTTTGCCGGTCGCCTCGTCCTCGCCGGCTGCCTGGCTCGGACTGACGATGTTCAGCTCATAGCCGGTCAGCCGGGAGGCCAGGCGCACGTTCTGGCCCTTGCGCCCGATGGCCAGCGAGAGCTGATCCTCGGGGACCAACACCTTGACCTCCTTCTTGACCTCGTCGATTTCGAGGTTCGAGATCTGCGCCGGACGCAAGGAGTTCAGGATCAGCTCCTCGAGCGACTCGCTCCAACGAATGATGTCGATCTTCTCGCCGTTCAGCTCGTCGGTGATCGACTTGATCCGCGTGCCCCGGATCCCCACGCAGGCGCCGATGCAGTCGACCCGCGAGTCGACGCTGTTCACCGCGATCTTCGTGCGGAAGCCCGGCTCCCGGGCGATCTGCTTGATCTCGATCACGTGCTCGGCGATCTCCGGGATCTCCAGCTCGAACAGCTTCTTGACGATCTCCGGATCGGTCCGCGACAGCATGATCTTGACCTTCGGTCCGACCTTCTTGACGTCGTAGATGATCGCCTTGATCCGGTCGCCCGGGTTGTAGTTCTCGCTGCGAACCTTCTCGTGACGGGGAATGATGCCCTCGGCCTTGCCGAGATTGACGATGATGTTGCCGCCCTCGATGCGCAGCACGGTCCCGGTCACGATCGCGTTGACCTTGTGCTCGAAGTCGCCGTAGATGACGTCCCGCTCCGCGTCGCGGATCTTCTGGATGATGACCTGCTTGGCCGTCTGGGCGGCGATGCGGCCCAGCTCGTTCAGGTCGACGTCCTCGGCTTCGTCGTCTCCATCCCAGGCGATGATCTCGCCCGTCTCCCGGTCGATCTCGATGGCCAATTCCTCGCGCTCGCCGTAGCGCTTGCGAACCGCCGTGAGCAGAGCCGCCTCGATCGCTTCGAAGAGCACTTCTTTTCCGATATCCTTGTCTCGATGGATCGTGTCGATCAATCGAATGAGCTCTTCGCCGTTAAACATCGAACGGATGCCGCCTTGTTGACAAACATTCACATGGTGAAACCCTGGACGACCCGGAGGGTCGACACCTTTGATGCCACCAGTCCCGCGGCCGACCCCGTCAGGGATCGGTTAAAAAAAGAAAAGCGGGCAAAACCCACTTCTACAAGATGCGAGCCTGGAGCGTTCTGGGTCAGATGGTAGCCGTCCAAGTTTGGCATTGCAAAGGGATTCGGGACCGGAGGAGCACCCCGGCGACGAGGCGCTCACCTGCGGCATCCTGCGTGCTGCTGGCCTTGACCCTCGTGCCGGCGGCGCAGGCAAAGCGGGAGTCGTCCCTCCAGGAACTGCTTGCCCTGCCGGATCCGCCGGTGACCGAGATCCGGGCGGTCCTCCGGTCGATCCAGCGGGGAGACTCGCTCGCCTGCGACGCCCCCGACGCCGAGGATCGGGCGCGCCTCCTGGCGTTGCCGGATGACGAAATCCAAAGGATGGCCGCGCTGCTGACCTTGAACGCGCCGCCGCCCCCCCACCCCGAGGACCTCGGGCCACTCGTCCAATATGTCGACCAGGCCGCTCCGGACGCCCTGCGCTGGATCGTCGAGCGCGCCGAACGTCCGATCCACGACCCGTTCCTGCCGATCGCCCGGACGATGCACGCGCGGCCCGAACCCTTCGTCTCCGCCCTCGGAGCCGAACTCCTGGCCCGCTTCCGGGCCGAGCTGGCCGAACCGATCCTGCTCGAGTGGATCCAGTCGGAAAGCGGCGGCGCCTTTGCGCTCCCCGCCCAGCTCGAAGCGCTCGGCCGCATCGCTGGTCCGGCCTCGGCCGACGGCCTCGCGCGCCATCTCGCCGACTCGAATCCCGAGGTCGCGCAAGCCGCCGGCCTTGCCTTTCAGGAAGTCCGCTCCCGGCTGCTCGCCCTGGCCCGGCCAGCGGATGAGCTGGAATTCGTCCGGGCGGGGCTCCGCCTGGCACCGGGTGATCTGGAGCTGCACCTTAAGGAAGCGCTGACGCTCGGGGTCTACCTCGAGCGACCCGAGGCCGCGCTCCATCTGCTCCAGGAGGAGTTCGAACGGCACCTGCCCGGAGACTGGGGCCAGGGCGAACAGGCGCTGGCCGAACTCCTCCTCGGCCAGGCCGTGGTGCTCTTCTTTGGAGGTGCGCCGGAGGCGGCCGCCGCCCGGTTGAACGATGCGCTGCTGCACCTTCATGACCCGCCGCCCCATCAGAAGACCGCCGCGACCCTGCAGGCGAGAATCCGGCTGGTCGCCGGGCTGTTCGCGCTGGCCGACCCCAAGGGCGGCGAGCCGGCGGCCCGCGTCCACTTCCAAAGGGCGCTCGCCGAGGCGCCCTATCGGGCCGAGACCTGCTCGTTCGATCAGGCCATGCTGGGCGTCTTCGGACCGCTGATCGTGCTCGACCGCCTGCGCCGCACGGGCCGCGTGTCCCTCCAGCTCCGCTTCTATGAAGTGCTGGAGCAGGAACTCTGGAACGACGAACCGGGCGTCGCCCTGGGTCTCCCCGAACCGACCGAGGGGCCGCTACCGCGTGCGGGTTCGGATGAGGCCGCGGTGGAGAGCACGCAGGTCAAGTCCTGGATCCCCTGGTGGCGGATGCAGGCGCTCCTCGATGCCGGCGAGCTGGAGCCGGCGCGCGCGATCGGTCTCCGCGTGATCCGCGCGCTCAGGAACACGAACCTCTGGGACAATCGGGACCTGGCGGCCCACTGCGCGCTGCTGCTTGGACAGGCGGAGGCGTTCGAGGGGAACCAGGAGCTCGCCCTCGACGCGTACCGGGAGGCCCTGGCGGTTTTCGAGGAGATCGACCAGGCGTTCTCCCGCGAGGATCTCGAGGCGCGCCCGGGCCGCTTCCCCCCCGGCGCTCCGCCCTACCGCCCGCCCTACCGAGCACTCAGGGCGCAGGCGCTGGTCGGCCAGTCGGAAGTCCTGCTCTGTTTCAACGGCCAGCCCGCCCAGATCCACGAACTGGCCCAGCGGGCCGCCCGGCTCGCGCCCTGGTACGACCGCGCCCTGCTGGCGCTGTCCTTCGCGGAGGTTCGAGCCGGCGACCGCGACCGGGCCCGGAGACTGCTGGAATCGCTTCCCCCCGAGGCCGATCTGCTGCTC
>Ga0326597_10011433_pt1 | contig 11764 bp, 9 predicted proteins | sample RVTome_12_FD_203789 | JGI IMG/M metagenome (GOLD analysis project Ga0326597, IMG submission 203789) | Soil microbial communities from uranium-contaminated site in the Upper Colorado River Basin, Wyoming, United States - RVT100D185 | ecosystem: Environmental > Terrestrial > Soil > Contaminated >...
CCACGAGGGTATCGCCCTGGGCCGTCACGGACGTGAAGAACTCGGTGCCCTTCACGCCGATCACGCCCTGCGCCGTCTTCATGGTGAAGCGCTCACCGAGCAGCCTGACGACCTTGGTGTGCAGACGGCCGTATAGCACACGCAGCATGCCCCGCTCGCCATCCCGCTCAAATGGCTTGGCCTGGAACACGCTGTTGCCACCCATGGTGATCTCCACGTTCTCGATGGTCAGCAACGACACGCGCGAACGGGGACGCACGGTCACGACGTCGCCAAAGACGACCACCACGGCAGGATCGCCCGATTTGTACTCGTGGCGTTGCTCGCCGCGCAGAAGCAGCATTGAGCCCTCGAGCACGGTGGCGTCGCCGTAGCGCGGCTGGGCCTGGGCGGCTGCCCCGATGAGCAGCGCACAGCCCATCACAGCAACTGCGAGACGGAGGCGCGGAACATTCCCTGTGGCGCAACGCAACTTGATCCTCCTCATCAGCGATTTCCGGGCTGCCGCGTGCTCGCGCTCAGCAGCCTTGGCCGCTGAATTCGCAGCCCTTTTTCTCGCCCAGGCGGCACGCCGCGATCCAGTCCTTGCAGGCATCGGCCCGGCGGTTGCCGCGCTCCAGCAGGATGCCGCGGTTGAGCAGCACCGTGGGCTGATTCGCGTTGAGCTCGAGCGCCCGATCGTACTCCGCGATGGCCTGCTCGCTCTTGCCCAGTTTGATGTACACCTCTGCCGAAAGCACATGGAACTCCAGGCGCTTCGGCGAAAGCGCGAGGCCGCGCCGATAATCGCTCAGGGCCTCGTCGTAGCGGCCGAGGTCGAACAACAGATTGCCGCGGCGCTCCAACAATGTGGCGTCCTTCGGATTCCGTTCAATGGCCCCGCCGTAGTATTTCAACGCGCTCGGCAAGTCGCCCGAAAGCTGGTGCGCCTCGGCGAGGCGTACGCTCAGGGACACGTCGTCCGGATGCTGATGCAGCGCGGCCTCGTAGTCCGCGATGGCCTCCGCAAACCGGCCCAGGCGCATATGTGCCTCGCCCCGCCGGCGGTAAGGGCGCCGCGCAAGAGGTTCCTCGGACACGAGCCGGTCCAGATCGGCGATGGCCGCCTCGTTCCGGCTCAGGAAGTAGTTTGCCTCCGCGCGCCGGCTCAGGGCGACGCGGTCCTGCGGTTGAATCTCCAGGTGCCGCGAATAGGCCTGCACGGCCTGCTGGAGCATGGCCTGGTTGTAGTAGGCGTCCCCCAGGATGCGATGGGCCTCGGGCTGCTGCGGGCGCAGCGCGACCGCCTTGACCAGCTCATCCGCCGCGTCGCGGTCGTCGCCCAGGTTCATGAAGGCCTTGCCGCGCAGTAGCATGGCTTCCGCCTGGAGCCCTCCGGGCCGGGCGGCGGCGGGCGCCGCCGCCTCGGCGGCTGCGCTGAACTGGCCCGCCTCGAAGTGCACGAGGGCCGCCAGGTATGCCGCCCGGAAGCCTTGCGGCCTCAGCGCGCTCGCCTCCCGAAGCGCCGCCAGGGACCGCTTGGGCGCCTGCTGCGCCCGGTCCATGAGGGCCTGGTTGATGCGCATCTCGAAGGCATCATACGTGCCGCCATCCAACCGCCCCGTCTCTGCGGCGGCAAGGCGCACGGCGGCCTGCACGTCGTCCTGCGCGGCCCGCGCCGAGCCAGTGGCCGCATGCACGAGTGCGCGGTTGTTGTAAGCGATGGGATCCCGGGGCCGCAGCTTGATGGCCTTCGCGAGATCGGCCAGCGCCTCCCGGTCGCGGCCGGCGAGATGATAAGCCACGGCACGGTTGACCAGCAGCCCGTAGCGATCCGGCGCGTGCTGCAACCCATGCGTGTAGGCGCCGATGGCTTCGGCATGGCGGCCCTGCCAGGTCCGCGCAAGCCCGAGGTGGTTCCACAAGCCCGGGAAGTACGGCCGCAGGGCACCTGCCCGGGCCAGGTCAGCCTCGGCCGACGGGTAATCGCCCAGCGCGTAATGCGAGAGGCCGCGGAAGTAGAGCAGCTCGCCGTCGTCCGGCTGAATCTCGAGCGCGCGCGACAGCAGGGGCAGGGCCTGGTGGTCGAAATGGATCAGGGAATAGCTGATTCCTGCTCGCCCGGGCGCCAGCGCGTCACCCGGTGCGAGCCGGCTCAGCTCCGCATAGGCGAATGCCGAGTCCGCATAGCGCCCTTGGAAATAGGCCGTCTCGCCGCGCTGCCGCAGGTGCTCGGGGGAATCGGCCCAGGCGGACGCGCCGGCATGCAGCAGCGTCAGCCCGAACACCGCCAATCCGTACCAGCGTCTGCGCATGGCCTTCCCTTGTTTCGCTCTGCCGCCCCGTGTCCGCTCTGGCACCGACTGGCGGATTATACCGATTCCTCCTCTGGCTGTCCCGTTCAATGCGCTGGACGCTGACCTTCGGGCCTCCGCAGGACTCGCTGCGACACGCCATAGCGTGCCCCCCCCCCTTGGTTCGATCCAGTTTGAGAGTCAGAATTCAGGCTGGTGAAGCTCCGCTGGGGGCTGCGCGCAGGTGATGCCGAGCCCGGCGCGATCGACAGACACTTGCGGACGTGTGGCGCCAGATTGGCCGGGCTCGCGGCTTGCCATCGGCCTGGAAACTGTGGTTGGTGGAGTGGCACCGATCACATTGATGTGGAGTGGGCGATGGTGGAGCGGTCCCTGGCGGGGCGCGCCGCAGCGGTGGGCGTGGGCACGACGGCCTTCGGCAAGCTTCCCGGCTACGACGACTATGACCTGGGCGTTTGGGCCCTGCAGGAGGCGCTCAACGATTGCGGTCTGGCCATGGCGGACATCGATGGCCTGATCGTTAACCGCATCGCCGACTATCAGCGCTTCGGGGAGATCGTCGGCCTCAATCCGCGCTTCGTAAGCATCACGCCGGGCCAGGGACGCATGTCCGGCTGGTGCATCGAGACGGCTGTGATGGCGCTCGCCACCGGCATGGCCCGCCATGTGGCGCTGGTATATGGGAACAACGGCCGTTCCGCAGGTGACCGCTACGGCGGCGCCAGCGATCCCTATGGCAGCGGCGGTGCGGGATTCTGGTTTCCCTGGGGCATGACGTCGCCCGGCGCCTTCCACGCACTGATGTTCCAGCGGCACCGCGAACTCTACGGCACGGAGCATCGGCACCTGGCCCACATCGCCGTGACCTTCCGCCGGCACGCCGCGCTGAATCCGGGCGCGGTGATGCGCGAGCCGTTCAGCGAGGCGGACTACCATGCCTCGCGCTACATCGCCGAACCGCTGCACCTGTTGGACTACTGCCTGATCAACGACGGCGGCGTGGCCATGATCCTCACTACGGCGGATCGCGCGCGGGACCTGAAGCAGCCGCCGGTGTACGTGCGGGGCTTCGCCCAGGCCACGCAGCTTGCCGACTCCAGCTTCCCGCCGGACGACTTCTGGCAGGCCCCCATGGCCCAGGTGGCGCGGGACCTCTATCCCATGGCCGGGGTGGGCGCGCAGGATATGGACGCCCTGATGATCTACGACAACTTCACACCCACTGTGCTGTTCTCGCTGGAGGGCTTCGGCTTCTGTCCCGTCGGCGAGAGCGGACCCTGGGTGGCGGATGGGCGGCTGGCGCTGGGAGGCAAGCTTCCCGCCAACACCAGCGGGGGTCACCTCTCGGAGAGCTACATGCAGGGCTGGGCGCTCAACGTGGAGGCCGTACGGCAGCTGCGTGGGCAGTGCGGGGAGCGCCAGGTGCAGGGCGCCCGGCACATCCAGTACATGTGCGCCGCGCCCCTCGTCACCTCGATTGTCTACGGGAGGGATCCGCGATGAGCCGTGGTGCTGGCTCCGACGCGACGAAGACGGGCAGGCCTCTGCCACGTTTGGATGATGCCAACGCACCGTTCTGGCAGGGTGCTCAGGCTGGCGAGCTGCGGCTGCAGCAGTGTGCCGGCTGCGGCGCCTACCGGTTTCCGGCCCGGCGCCACTGCGCTCGCTGCGGGGGGGAGGAACATCGCTGGACGGCCGTGAGCGGACGGGGCACGGTGTGGTCCCATTGCCTGTTCCACAAGTCCTACTTTCCTGGCCTCGCGGCAGATACGCCCTACAATGTGGTGCTGGTGAAGCTGGAGGAAGGGCCGATGCTCTTCAGCAACCTGGTGGGCGTGCCCAATGAGGAACTGCGCATCGGCATGCCGGTGTTGCCTCATTTCGAACGGGTCACCGATGCAGTGGTGCTGATCAAGTTCAAGCCGGGCCTCTGACGGAGCCTGTCGTCGGTAGCGGCTCTCACACAACGGACAAGGATTGGGCATGAAGGCCATCGTCGTACGGCAGCCGGGCGGCACGGACGTGATGCGGCTCGAGAACGTGGCGGAGCCGCGGCCTGGCCGCAAGGACGTCGTTGTCAAGGTCGAGGCGTGCGGCGTTTGCTTTCATGAGGTCGTCACCCGCAACGGCACCCTCAAGCGCGGCGTGAAGATGCCGCTCATCCTGGGCCACGAGATCAGCGGCATCGTGGCGGACGTGGGGCCGGACGTGCGCGACTTCAAGCCGGGCGACCGCGTGGCCACCGCCCAGCGCTTCCACATCTGCGGTGCCTGCCGCTATTGTCGCACGGGCCGCGAGACCGTTTGCCCGGAGTTGCGGTTTCTGGGCGACGACGGCATGACCGGCGGCTATGCCGAATATGTGGCAGTGGAGGACGACAACGTGGCCCGCGTGCCGGACAACGTGCCACTGGAGGAGGCATCCATCGTCTCCTGCGCCATCGGCACGCTGCTCAACGCCGCGCGCGAGGTCGGCCACGTGCAGCCCGGGGAGCGGGTGCTCGTGACCGGCGCCGGGGGCGGGCTGGGCGTGCACACCGTCCAGCTGGCGCGGCTGGCCGGCGCCTTCGTGGTAGCGGTGACCACCTCGCCGGAAAAGGCTGCACTGCTTCGCGAGCTGGGCGCCCACAAGGTCGTGCTGGCCAAACGGGGCGAGGACTTCTCCCGGTTGGTGCTGGACGCCACCGACGGAGAAGGCGTGGACGTGGCCCTGGACAACGTGGGCAGCCCGGTGTTCCATGCGGTGCGGCGCAGCATGGCCCTGGGCGGGCGCTGGGTGCTGATCGGGCAGCTGACCGGCGAGTTCGTCCAGTTCAATCCGGCGCAGTTGTTCCTCAAGTCGGTGCACCTGCTCAGCGCCACCAGCACCACGCGCAAGCAGCTCGAGGATTGCCTGGAGCTGGTGCGCCTGGGGCAGATCAAGCCCATCATCACCGAGCGGCTGCCTCTGGCCGAGGCTGCGCGCGCCCACGAGTTGCTGGAACAGGGCCGCTCGATGGGGCGCATTCTGCTCAAGCCCAACGGGTAGCTGGGCTGCCGTACGGGAGTGTGGGTGGCACGAGCCGAGCGGGGAGAATCTATGGAGATGCCGAGCAGCCGCACATTGCCGGGCCTGTTGGACGAGATGGCCCGGCGCTTTCCGCAGCGGGACGCGGTGGTCTACGACGCCGAACGCCACGACTACGCGGAGTTTCGGGTGCGCGTGCGTGAGCTGGCCAAGGGGCTGCACCGCCTGGGTGTTCGGCGGGGAGACAAGGTGGCGCTGCTGATGCCCAACCGCACCGAGTGGCTGCTCGTCAATTTTGCGGTGATGCTGTTGGGCGGCACGTTGGTCGCCGTCAATACGTGGTACCGCACGCACGAGCTCACCCATGTGTTGACCCACAGCGAGGTTTCCACGCTGGTGCTTGTGGATCGCTTCCTGCGGCAGGATTACCTGCGCATATTGAGCGAGATCGGCGCGGGTACGGATCGCTTCCCGCTGCTGCGCCGCATTGTATGCCTCGGTGAGGAGCGCCACGCCGGGCTGACGCCGTTTTCCGAGCTGTGGGAGCTGGGCCAGGGCGTGTCCGATGCGGAGCTGGATGCCCTGCAGACGGCGGTCGGGCCGGAGGACATTGCCTACATCCTGTTCACCTCCGGCACCACATCCATGCCCAAGGGCGTGCCCCTGCAGCACTTCGCGCTCATCGAGAACATGTACAACATCGGCGAGCGGCAGCACCTGACGGAGCAGGACCGCATGTGGATGGGCATCTCGTTGTTCTGGGGCTTCGGCTGCGAGAATGCACTGATGGCTGTGATGACCCACGGCGGCTGCGTCGTGCTGCAACACCACTTCGACCCAGCCGAGGCCTGCCGCATCATCGAGCGCGAGCGCTGTACGGTGTACTACGGCACGCCCAACATTGCCTTTGCCATCGCGGGGCACTTGGAGCACCACAGCCACGACCTGAGCAGCCTGCGCACAGGCGTGGCCATCGGTACGCCGCAGGCCATGCGTGCCTGCGTGGAGATCGGGGTCACCCAGGTCAACCAGTGCTATGGGCTTACGGAGGTCTACGGCAACTGCTCCATCACCGATGCCTCAGACCCGGAAGAGGCGCGACTGACGACGGTGGGCCGGCCCCTGCCGGGTTACGACATCGTCGTAAGCGATCCACGCACCCACCAGCCCCTGCCGCACGGTGAGATCGGTGAGATCAAGATTCGCGGCTACGTGATGCCCGGCTACTACAAGGACACGGAGAAGAACCGCGAGTGCTTCGATGCGGAGCATTACTTTCTCAGCGGAGACCTCGGCTACTATGACGATGACGGGCGCCTGCACTTCCACGGCCGCATCAAGGAGATGGTCAAGACGGGCGGTATGAACGTGGCGCCCTCGGAAGTGGAGGTGTTCCTGGCCACCCAGCCCGGCGTGCTGGAGGCCTATGTGTTGGGCCTGCCGGATCCCGTGCGCGATGAGGTGGTGGCCGCCGTGGTGGTGCCCGAAGCGGGCGCCACCCCCAGCGCCGAGGCACTGGTGGCGGCTTGCCGCGCGGCGTTGGCCGGATACAAAGTGCCGCGCGTCGTCATCTTCATGAATGCCGACCAGCTCCCGCTCACTGCCTCGGGCAAGGTGCAGAAGCATGTCTTGCGCGAGCGCCTCGCGTCGCAGGCGCAGCAGCCTGTTACGGATTGACCGGGACAGGATTCGCCATGCCGACGCGCATCCAGGACCAGGTCGCCATCGTGGGCGTGGGCGCCAGCGCCTTCGGGCGCAGCCTGCCGGAAAGCCAGCTCGGCCTCGCCGCGCAGGCCTTCCGCGCCGCGCTGGAGGATGCCGGGCTGACGCGCGAAGCGGTGGATGGGTTGTCCATCAACATCGGCTGGCCGCTGGGTGTGGACTACGACCGCGTCGCCGAGACCTTCGGACTCTCTCTGCGCTACGTAAACCAGAGCTGGACCCACGGACGCTTCATCACCCACAGCCTGCAGCATGCGGCCATGGCCGTGCACCATGGGTTGGCGGATTGCGTGGCATGCCTGTGCTCCGTGGGCTTCACGCGCGAGCGCGGCATCCTGGGCGGACCGCAAGACATCGAGGGGCGCCGCGAGGAAGGCGGCTCCCACGGCGAGAGCCCGGTCTACGGTCTGACCTCGCCGGCCGGCGGAGCGGCGCTCTCCATGCAGCGCTATCGGGCGCTTTATGGAACGACGCCCGAGCAACTCGCCACGGTGGCCCTCACCTTGCGCCGGCACGCCCTGCTCAATCCGCAAGCCATCATGCGCGCGCCGCTGAGCCTGGAGGACTATCTGAACGCGCGACGCATCATCGACCCATTGCGCCTGTACGATTGCTCCCTCATTAACGAGGGCGCTTGCTGCGTGCTGGTGACAAGCGCGGAGCGGGCTCGAGACCAGGCCAAGGCCCCCGTGTACTACCTGGCCATGCAGGGCATGCGCTCGGGGCGCGAGGAGTTCATCTTTGCCCCGCCCGGGCTGGGCATCAACCAGCAGACCACGGGCCGCGTCACGCCGCGGGAGGCCGACCTCGAGGTCTACCGCGAGGGCGGCATCACCCAGAAGGATGTGGACGGGCTGTACACCTACGACGCGTTCTCCCCGCTCGTGCTGTTTGTGCTGGAGCGCTTCGGCTTCTGCGGCCCGGGCGAGGCGGCGCGGTGGATCCAGGACGGGCGCATTGGCCTGGGTGGGGAGCTGCCTGTGAACACGTCAGGCGGTTTGCTCTCCGAGGCTCACGTGGGAGGTTGGAACTCCATCGTGGAGATGGTGCGCCAGCTTCGCGGCGAGTGCGGAGCACGCCAGGTGGCGGGCGCGCAGATCATGCAGTGGGCCACCGTGTGGGGCGATTCCATCCTTTTCCACCGCTGAGGACATCTCCCCGGAGCGCATTCATGTCCGACTACGCCAAGCCTTTGCCCCTCGTCACACCGGACAACCGCGCCTTCTGGGAAGCCACGCGCCGTCACGAGCTGTGTCTGCCCCATTGCCGGAACTGTCAGCGCCCTCACTATCCGCCGGGACCCCTGTGCCCGTTTTGCTTCGATACGGGACTGGAATGGCGGCGGCTGAGCGGCCGGGGGCGCATCTCCAGCTGGGTGGTGGTGCACCGTGAGTGGTTCGCGTCGTTCCGGGCCGACCTGCCCTACCCCGTGGTACAGGTGGAGCTGGACGAGGGCCCGCGACTCACTGCCGGCGTGGTGGACATGGACAACGACGCGCTGCGCGTGGGTCTGCCCGTCGAGGTGGTGTTCCGAGACGTCACTGGCGAGGTAGCTCTGCCCTTCTTCCGGCCGCGCACAGAATAGAATAGTGCGGATCTGCAGGTGTGGGGAGCAATGCTCCTTTCACCCGCCAAAGCGCGGCTCGGGCAAGCCCTTTACGCCCACGTGCACGGCCAATATCCCGCCTGCCGCGGGCTGCTGTGCGCGCTCCGGCTCCGGCAAGCGGAACGTCGCCGTGGTGACGTAGAGTACGTCCAAGGCGGCTCCCCCGAAGACGCAACTGGTGGGACGACTTACCGGAAGCTCGATCACGCGGTCCACGCGTCCGTCCGGCGTGTAACGCACGACGCGGCTACCGGCAAACTGGGTGCTCCATAGGAAGCCCTCCGCGTCCACGGTCATGCCGTCCGTCTCGCCCGGCTGGTTGTGGGTGTCCACCAGCACGCGGCGATTGCGGATAGCGCCCGTGTCCGCGTCGAAATCATAGACGTGGATCATGTGATGATGCGTGTCCGTGTGGTAGAAGTCGCGGTCGTCGGGACTGAAGCCCAGCCCGTTGGAAAGAAACACGCGCTCCTCCATGCGTCGATAGCTGCCATCCGGGTCGATGCGATAGAGTGCGCCGGTCTCCTGCTGCAGCATCTTGTCCATGCTACCGAACCAGAAACGGCCCTGTCGGTCGCACTTGCCATCGTTGGGAATGTTATTGGGGCGGTCCGCCTCGGGCTGGCACAGCGGTTCCAGTGTCCCCTGCTCCGGGTCGTAGAACACGACGCCCGTGCGCGCGGCCAGGATCAAGCCGCCCTGCGCACGCAGGGAGAAGGAGCCGAACTTGACCGGCGGCGTCCAGCTCTGCAGCGTGCCCGTCGCCGGGTGGAACCGGTGAATGGCGGGCTTGAGGAGATCGCCCCAGTACAGCGACTGCTCGCGTGGGCACCACAGGGGCGCCTCGCCCAGCACGTCCCGTGTGTTGACCAGCGTCTCGATGTGGGCTGCTGCGCTCATGCTTGCTCGGTTGCGGATGGGCTCGGGTCTTGCCGCTGGCGCGGCACGGGTGCGTGTGCGTGGCCGTATCGGTTGCTCCAGCTTACCCGATTTTTGCGCCGAGGCGTCGCTCGCCTGCCCTCACGCCATGCCGCGACGTGGAAGAGACTGTGGTCGGATGTGCATTGCGCCACGGCAGGTCACGTGCCCGCAGCCACTTGGTGATCGTCGAGCGCTCGGAAGGGCTGGCGCGGTGGGGCTGGGTGGAGGTAACTCGCTCTGAGTGTTGCCAGGTTTCCGAATTCGAGTGCAATATCCGGCGCCTTTGCCGCATGAGGAGTGATCGTCCAGCATATGCCACTGTATTCGCGTGAGACTCTGTTTGATACCATCTAAAGACGCCCTTCAGAATCGCGAGGTCGGGAGTTCAAGTCTCCCCCCTGCTACTCCTGGACAAGTCCCTTTCCGGTCGATACTGGAAAGGGCTTTTTGTCGGGATCACCTTAGGTTCAGCCGCCGGACAGGGCGTTAGTGGTTATCCGCCTGGTCTTCCACGATCGGCGGAGGCATGATCCCACCGACTCACGTGGAGCAGGTCTGGCGTTGGCCGCGCTGCACTGATATGTGTCGGCGGCCGGGTACGGCGGCAAAAGCAGGACACAGGCTGGACAGCGGGAGAGAATCCAAGGGCCCGACCCGACAGCATTCGCCAAGGGCGTCTGCCCCCGGTCACACCAGCGCTGCCCTACCGATGTCCCTTGTGTCCCCAATCACGCCCAGTAATCAGTAATCAAAGGTCCTCCATGCGCCGAGTAGTCGGCCCGCGGAATATCAAGTCGGGGTCTGCTCTGCAACCATCGATCCCGCTCCAGGCACCTTAAATCCGAGCCTTGACAAGCTTGGACTGACGCGAGAAACATCGAGCCTGTCCGCAAGCGAGGGCGCTCGTGCGGAGCGGCAGTTCCTTTTTTGCCCAGCAAGAAGCCAATGGCCTCGAGGGGCAAGGCCGGCACCAACGGTGCGCCAAGGGTCGTCATTCCGGACGACGTCAACGGCGCCTACACCGCATCGCCCGAGCTGGAGCGGTTGCGCACGCTGGCGCAGGTGGACGTGCACACCACGCGTCCGGCAGACGAGAATGACCTCATTGCACGGGTGCGCGAGGCGGACGTGTTGCTCTCGTTCCGTCCAGCCTTCACTCGCTTTCCCAAGCCGGTGCTGGAAGCGTCGAAGCGGCTGCGCATGGTCTGCATCTCCGGCACAGGCGTGGAGGACGTGGACGTGGCGGAAGCCACTGCGCGCGGCATTGCTGTCACCAACGTGGTCGGCAGCGCCAACCGCGCCGTGGCTGAGCTGTGTCTGGCGCTGATGTTCGCGGTGGCACGGCGGGTGCCCGCGCAGGATCGCGCCATTCGACGTGGGGAGTGGGCAGGCCAGGAGGGTATTGAGCTGGGCGGCAAGGTGCTGGGCTTGGTGGGGATCAGCGGAATTTCCAGCGAGCTGGCGCCGATGGCGGCCGCCCTGGGAATGCAGGTGCTTTCCTGGTCCCGCAACAACGACCCTGCCCGGGCCCGTGCCGTGGGCGCAACGGCAGTTTCCTTCGACGAGGTGCTGGAGCGCTCGGACGTGCTCTCGCTGCATGTGCGGCTCAATCCCGAAACGCGGAACATGATCGGCGCGGAGCAGCTTGCGCGCATGAAGCGCGGTGCGATCCTCCTCAACACCGCGCGCGGGGGCGTAGTGAACGAACCCGCGCTCCTCGCCGCATTGGAGCGCGGTCACCTGGCCGGCGCCGGCCTGGATGTGTTTGCTGCAGAACCGCTGCCCAAGGAGCACCCGTTCCTGCGCATGGATTCGGTGGTGATGACACCCGTTTCGGCTTGGAACACCGTCGACGCCTCGCAGCGCATGATCCGGCAGAGCGTGGACAACGTCGTCGGGTTCCTGTCCGGTCATCCGATCAACGTGGTCAATCCGGCGGCACTACAGGCAACCCCCAAATCTTAGAGGACCCGATGCGAATCACCCGGTACTGGGATGCCGCGGCCAACGCTGCTCGTTACGGCGTCATCGAGGGCGAGACGATCCGCGAGATCGCCGGCCATCCCTACGGCGCCATCGAGACTACGAGGAACGTGCACCCGCTGGGATCCGCCAAGATCCTGGCGGCGTGCGAGCCGACGAAGATCGTGGCGGGCGGCGCAAACTACCACGGGCACCTCAAGGAGGTCGGGCTGGCCATCCCCGAGGTGCCGGT
>Ga0326597_10011434_pt1 | contig 11763 bp, 8 predicted proteins | sample RVTome_12_FD_203789 | JGI IMG/M metagenome (GOLD analysis project Ga0326597, IMG submission 203789) | Soil microbial communities from uranium-contaminated site in the Upper Colorado River Basin, Wyoming, United States - RVT100D185 | ecosystem: Environmental > Terrestrial > Soil > Contaminated >...
ACCGAGCTTCGCTTGTCCTTTCGCCCCCGCGCAAGTACGCTGGCACCGGTCCCGGCCGATGCGTATCTCCCGATCCCTTCGGCGGAAGGTTCTGGCCGGCGCCATGGCCGGCTTCGGGTTCCTGCTGCTCTACGAAGCCACGATCATCGACTCGCGAACCGTGGACGGACCGGGCGCGCCCGGCCTCCGGCCGACGCCGGGATCGCGGATGGTGTTCGAGGCCACGGCCTACTGCAAGGGCCAGACGACAAAGTCGGGAGTGGCGGTGAGAGCCGGCATCGCGGCCGCCGACCCTGACGTGCTTCCACTCGGGTCGGTCATCCAGTTGAGCGGCGTCCCCGACGAATACAAGGGCATCTACACGGTCCTCGACACGGGCCCGGAGGTCAAGGGCCGCGAGATCGACGTGTACATCTGGAGCTGCTACGACGCGCTGTCGTTCGGGCGGCGCCGCGTCGAGGTCCGCGTGCTCCGGCTGGGCTGGGACCAGAAGGCCACCGCCGCTGAAATCCGGAGATAGGCCTGTAAGTGACATACAATCATCAACTTACAGACCAGAACCAACCCCGGTTGCCGCCGGCGCGACGGCCCGCGCCACGCCATACATTTCACGGTCTGACACGCCGATAAGAACAGTGCGCATCGGCCTACCTGCTGATGTCGGAACCAACGGAGGCAGCTCAGCCATGAACGTTCGTCTTGCGACTTTCTTCCACCGCGCGGGCCTCTCGGCCGGCACGGCGGCATTCGTCCTCATGGCCGCGCCTGCCTGGGGGCAGGTCCGGGAGCAGGAGCCGAGCCGCCTTCCCCTCGGGGAGCAGTACCGCATCGAGCTCAGCGGCACGTTGTGGAACCCGGCGATGTCGGGACTCATCTCCAGCGAGCAGTTCGGCATCATCGGGTCGGAGATCGACTTCGAGAAGGACCTGGGCTACGCGCAGACGCGCTTCGCCGACTTCCGGCTGGTGCTGCGGCCGAGCCGCAAGAGCAAGTTCCGCGTGCAATACACGCCGATCTCGTATCAGGCGTCCACCAACTTCACACGCGACATCGTCTTCAACGGGATCAGGTTCCCGGTGAGCATCCCGGTCGACTCGACCTTCGAGTGGAAGGTGCTGCGGCTGGGCTACGAGTACGACTTCGTCTACACGGATCGCGGCTTCGTCGGCTTGCTCCTCGAGGGCCGTTACACGAACTTCACGACGCAGCTGACGTCGGCGCTCGCCGAGGAGTTTACCTCGGTGAAGGTGCCGCTGCCCGCCATCGGCGCGGTCGGCCGCGTCTACGTGATTCCCGAGGTCGCCATCAACTTCGAGGTGACCGCGTTCAAGTTCCCCGACGTCGACCCGAAGTACAAGGCCAACTACTTCGACTGGGACATCAGCGGCACGGTGAACTTCACGAACAACGTCGGGGCCCGCGTGGGCTGGCGCCGCATGACGACCTACATCTTCGTCGAGGAAGACACGGGCGACCTGAAATTCCAGGGCATCTGGTTCGGCGCGGTCGTCAGGTATTAACGGTTCGCGGTTCGCGGTTCGCGGTTCACGGTTCGGGAACCGGGCACGCTGACCCGGGAACCGGGAACCGGGAACCGCGAACGGGGAACCGCGAACCGCGAACCGCTTTCAATCTCGATCCACACTCCCAGAAACCGGCGGTCGTCGGACGGGCCGATGTCCGACGGGCGGAAGCCTGCCGGCGACCGGACGTGAATACGGACGGGCGCGCCGGGCTCCGTCGCGGGCACCAACACGTGTCGTTCCCCGGACGAGCCCAGCGCGTGCGTTTCTTCCCTGCCGTCGACGGTCAGCGTGATCTCGTTGGGCGTGGCGCCGTTCTGCAGGCGCAGGACCACCGGCCCGCCGGCGCGGCCCGGCACGACCACGAACTCGGACTCCGCCGCGCCCCGCACCCAGAAACCGGCTGACTCGACAAACGCCCCGGTGTCGAGGAAGTGGACGCCCGCCTCGCCGTACCGGGTGAACGACTGCGCGAACGGACCCACGTACGGGTCGGCGCGCTCCGGTCGAAGCTCGATCATCCCCGCGCCTGCCTGCGCCGGATCGGCGGTGACCGTGAGGACGCGCGCGCCGGCCGGCAGCGTCACCGGCACGTCCTGCGACCTGGTCGCCAGGGGGACGGTGGTCAACGGAGCCGCGGACCGGCCGATACTCACCGTGAGCGGCCCCGTCGTCGGCAGCGCCGGCGCCACACGCAGGAGGTACGCTCCGGCCGGCACATTCACGAAGACGGCGGCAGGCGGCGGCGTGTCGGTGCGCCCGGCTTCCTCGGCGCGGACGCGCAGCTCCCCGAGCGGGTCCGGAGCCGGCCGGGCGCCCCACGGACCGATCTGCCAGACCGGCATGCCGCGGCCGACCGACGCGACGAGAGAGAGCTGCGACCGCGCCGCATCCAGGCCCGGCACGCCGTTGAGCCACCATCCGATCCCGGCTGACGCCATGATCGCGCCCGGCAGGCACCACGCCAGCATGAATACGACCGGGCGCCTCGCCGCTCGTCCGGAATCCGAGAGCGCCACGGCGGCGACGACGCCCGCGGCGAGAACGAGGCCGAAGGCGGCGACATGCACGACGAAGGGGATCTCGGTGGCAAGGTCCTCCGGCGAAAGGCGCCAGAAGAAGCTGGGCCACGCCCGCGGCAGATTGACCACCGGACCGAGCCACTCGAGCCACTCGGCCTCCGCGTTTCGGCTGTTCCAGGCGAGGGCTCCGTCGCCGACACCGACCGTCAGCCACGCGATGCCCAGCGAGATGCCCAGGAGCGCCAGGCAGATCTGCCGGCCGCGGTCGTTGACGACGGCCCAGGTCAGCGCGAGCGGGAGGCCCGCGGTGGGCAGGACGGCCGTCAGGAACCGTGCCGGCGTGGCCGGCACCCCGGCCCACCACATCCAGTACGTCGTCACCGCGGCGGCATAGGCCAGCGCCACCGCCATCGAGATCCGCGCCACGCGACGCGCCGGTGAAGCGGGGCCCGCGACGACACCCAGGACGCCGGCCGCGAGCACTGGCGCGTACGCGATCAGCCCGAACTGCTGGTCGAACAGCAAGGCGACGAGCCCGCCGGGGATGTACGCGAGCCGCGCGCCCGAGTCGGTCCCATAGGGCGCCGCGGGATTTGGCGTTCCGTACACGAGCCAGAAGAAGCCGAACCAGGCGGCTGCGGCCACCACCGGCACGGCGGCAAAGGCCACCAGGCGGCGACCGAAGCTCTCGCGGTCGGCCAGCAGGAACAGCACGATCGCCAGGCCGAGCGCGGCGGCGACGATCGCGAACCGGGTGTGCAGCCAGGGCATGGCGGAGAGGAGCGCGCCGACGGCCGCGAGCCCCGCGGCCGACACGGAGTGACGATCGGTGGCGAGCCGGACCATCAACCAGATCGCGGCGGCAACCGCGAGCGCGCCAGGGGCGTCTGGAAAAATCATGACGCCATGAAGCAGGAACGTCGGCGTCAGCGTCACCGCGGCCCAGGCGAACCAGGCCGCGCGCCGCCGGCCGGTCGCATGCCACGCGGCGAGCCACACGAGCGCGGCTGCCATGGCGGAGGCGACGATCACGGTGGCCTGCGCGCCGCGGTAACCAGCGAGCGCGAAGCCGGGCGCGACGAGCCCGGAGACGCCCGGCGCGTGGATGGAGTAGATCTCGCCGTCGGCGCCGCGCTGGATGAAGTCCGGGCTGAGCGTGCCGCCGTAGTAGGCCGCGTAATCGCGGTCGCGATGGTTGTTCTCGATCCGCAGATCGCCGTCGCCGAGCAGGCTCTGCGTGATGACGAGGTAGTGCGGCTCGTCGCCGCCCGGCGTGTGCGTGTCGATCGACGCGGCCGTCAGAGCGCTCGCGACAATCGTCAGGACGCCCGCTAGAACGGCCGACCGGCGCGGCGACGGAACCGCCGTCACGCCACCAGCCGGCCGGTTCCGCGGCGTCCGGCCCAGGGTGAGGCCGCAGGCCAGGGCCGCGCCGATCGGCACCCAGGCCATCGGCCCGGTCCAGATGAGCCCCGGGGCGGACAGTGGCAACGGCCACCACGGCAGCGTGGCCAGCAGGGCCGGCGCGGCCAGCGCCGGGTGCCGCCGCCATCCAGGCACCAGCAGGGCCGCGGCCGCCGCGCCCGCGAGCCACCACAGCGAGGCGGGCGCCGCCAGTCGCGACGCGGCGTCGTCAGGGGAGGCGACCGTCACGGAGCCGGCGGCGCACCAGACCGACACGCCGGCCAGCACGGTGCTCACGAGCGGACGAATCGCGGTTGATGTCGACAGTCGCGGCCTCTGCGATAGAATCCCGGCTCCCGGCTGGCCATTCTAGCCCTGCGTGGGCTGGACGACCACACACGTCATGCCCCACCGCCCGCGCGAGCTCCCAGCCGCGGCGATTGCCGCCGTTCTCGCGACGATCATCTTCACCTGGCCGATCGCGGTTCGCTTCGGGAGCGCGGGCCGCGTCGACAGCGGCGACGGGCGCTACAGCATCTGGAATGTCGCGTGGGTCGCGCACGCGCTGACGACGGATCCGTCGCGGGTCTACGACGCCAACATCTTCCATCCCGCCACCGGCGCGCTCGCGTTCTCGGAAGCCAATCTGTTCGCCGGCGCCCTGGCCGTCCCGGTCTGGACGCTGACGTCGAACCCGCACGCCGCGTCGAACTGGACGATTCTCTGTTCGTTCGGGCTCGCGTTCGTGGTGACGTACGGGCTCGTCAGGCGACTCACGGGATCGGCGCTGGGTGCGACCGTCGCGGCCCTCGCGTTCGGCTTCAGCGCGTATGCCTACTCGCATCTCGCGCACGTGCAGCTGCTGATGACGTTCGGGCTCACGCTGTCGCTCCTGGCCATGCATGCTTTCGTGGAACGCCCGACGGCCGGACGCGCAGGCGCGCTCGGCGGCGCCATGGCGCTCACCGGGCTGGCCTGCGGCTACTACGGCGTCTTCGCCGGACTGATGGCGGGATTCGGCGTGCTCTGGTTCGGCTTCGACGGGCGACGCGCGAGGGCCGCGCGCTACTGGTGGCTCGCGCTCGGGGGCGCCGCCGTCGCGGCGGTGATCGTCGCGCCGTTTTTCGCGCCGTACGCCACGATTCAAGGCGAGGGGTTCGAGCGGTCGCTCGACGAGGCGCGGCTGTTCTCGGTCGGGTGGCGGTCGTACTTCGCGTCGGCGCAGCTCCTCAATCGGTGGATGCTTCCGCTCCTCGGCCAGTGGCGCGAGGTGCTGTTTCCCGGGTTCCTTCCGCCCCTGCTGGCCGGCGCCGCGGCGTGGCTGACGTTCCGGCGGGCGGCCGGTCCCGACTTGCGCGCCGCGCGCCCGATCGTCGGCTTCTACCTGGCGCTCGCCGCGCTCGCCGTGTGGGCCTCGCTCGGACCCGACGCCGGCCTGTACCGGCTGCTCCACGAGACGCTGCCGCTCTTCTCGCTCCTGCGCGCGCCCGCGCGGTTCGGCGTGCTCGTCACGCTCGCGCTCGCGGTCCTTTCCGGCTTCGGCGCCGCGGCGCTGGAACACCGCATCCGGGCCGATCGCCGACGTCTGCTGTGGATCGGACTGGTGGGGTGGTCGATCGTCGGATCGACCGTCGGCCCCCTCCCGCTCGTAGACGCGCCGCCCGTCAATCCGGTGTACACGAGGCTTGCCGGACTGCCGCGCGCGCCGCTCATCGAGTTCCCGTACTTCAGCGCGCGGGCCGAGGTCCATCGGCACACCGAGTACATGCTGATGTCGACCTACCACTGGCAGCCGCTCGTCAACGGTTACAGCGACCACACCCCCCGGGCCGCGCGCGAGGCCACGCCGAAGCTCGCGACGTTTCCGGCCCCGGAGGCGTGGCAGGTCATCCGCGGTGTCCGCGCCCGGTACGTCGTGCTGCACTGGCACATCTACGGGGACGCGGGACCGGCCATCCGAACGGCCATCGCGAACGATCGGCGGCTCCTGCTGATGATCGAAACGCCGCAGATGTCGCTGTATCAGGTGCTGGCAGGGCCCAGGTGAACCAGTCGCCTTTCCGCCTCCGCCAGCGTCTCTTCCTTCTTGCAGAAGCAGAAGCGCACCTGCTGCCGGCCGAGGGCGGGATCGCGGTAGAAGCTGCTGCCGGGCACGCTCGCGACGCCCACGTCCGTCACCAGGTGCCGCGCGAAGGCCACGTCGTCGGAAAAGCCGAAGCCCGAGATGTCCGTCATGATGTAGTACGCGCCATCCGGCTGATAGCAGCGGAACCCGGCCGTGGTCAGAATCGCCATCAGGCGGTCCCGCTTGGTCCGGTATGACGAGGCCAGCTCGGTGAAATAAGTGTCGGGCAGCGAGATCGCAACCGCGGCCGCCTGCTGAAGCGGAGCGGCGGCACCCACGGTCAGAAAGTCGTGGACCTTGCGGATGGCCGACGTCACGTCGGGCGGCGCGATGGTCCAGCCGACCCGCCAGCCGGTGACGCTGAACGTCTTCGAGACGCTGTTGATGGCGACCGTCCGGTCCGCCATGCCGTCGAGCGTCGCCATCGGCACGTGCACGGTGCCGTCGTAGAGAATGTGCTCATAAATCTCGTCCGTGATGGCGATCGCATCCCACGTCTGGCACAGCCTGGCGATCACCGACAGCTCGTCACGCGTGAAGACCTTCCCCGTCGGGTTGTTCGGCGTGTTGACGATGACGGCCCGCGTGCGGTTGTTGAAGGCGGCCGCCAGCTCATCCGGGTCGAACGTCCAGGTCGTGGCGCCCGAGCCCGGCTGGCGCAGCGTCACGTAGCGCGGCGTCGCGCCCGACAGGATCGCGTCCGGCCCGTAGTTCTCGTAGAAGGGCTCGAAGACGATCACCTCGTCGCCCGGATCGACGATGGCGAGCATCGCCGACATCATCGCCTCGGTCGAGCCGCAGCACACGGTGATGTGCCGCTCGGGGTCGATCGACAGGCCGTAGCGGCGCGCGACGTCGACGGTGATCGCGTCGCGGAGCGGCTTGGCGCCCCAGGTGATTGCGTACTGGTTGATGTCGTCCTGCACCGCCTGGCGCGCGGCTTCCTTGACGGCCGCCGGAGCTGGAAAGTCCGGGAACCCCTGCGACAGGTTGACCGCGCCGTGCGCGAGCGCGAGGCGCGTCATCTCCCGGATGACCGATTCCGTGAACCTCCGGGCCTTCTGCGACGTCCGCGCGCGCTCGGTCATGGACGCGCCGCTCAGGGCCGGGGCCCGGTGGACGCGGACCCGCCGTAGAGCAGCCGGTAGTCGTCGGCCGTCCCCAGCACGCGCTTCACGTAGTTCTGCGTCTCGGGGAACGGGATGTCGTCGATGAACTCGTCGCGATCGATGCCGGGCCGCTCGGCGAGCCAGCGGGCCACGCGGTTCTCGCCCGCGTTGTAGGCGGCAAGCGCCGGGGCGGGATCGCCGAACCGGCGCAACAGCTCGGCGAAGTACGTCATGCCGATCCGGACGTTCGTCTCGGGCTCGGTCAGCCGCCGCGTGCCGAACCGGCTGATGCCGAGCGCACGCGCGTAGCGCCGGCCGGTCGCCGGGATGATCTGCATCAGACCCCAGGCGTTGGCCGACGACCGGACATCGGCCTGAAAGGTCGACTCCTGCGCGATGAGCGCCGCCATCAGGTACGGATCGAGCGTGTGGGCCGCCGCCTGCTGTCGGATGAGGCTCCAGTGATCGACCGGGAAGATGACCGTGAGGATCTCCTCGGGCAGCGCCTCGCCGCCGGCCGCCATGAACTGCGGATATGCGCGGCGCATGGCCGTGATGCCGGGCCGCAGCTGCCCCTGCCGGTTGAGCGCCCAGGCCAGGGTCGCCTCGAGGCGGGGCGACGTCGAGCCGGCCTCGCGGCGGGCCGCCTGAAGCTCGCGTGCCGCGTCGGCGTAGAGACCGGCCGCGAGCAGGTGCCGCACGAGCTCGGCGTTGGCGGGCGCCGGCCCGGGATCGACGGTCGGCGGCAGGACGCGGCTGGCCGGCGAGACCGGGCCTGCGCCGGCCGGGCGCGTGGCTGCGACGAGCGTCTCGAGCTCGCGCGCCGCCTGCCGCCCGTAATACGAGTTGCGGTAGTCGGCGATCGTCTGCCGGTAGGCCACGGCGGCCTCGTCGCGCTGGCCGAGACGCCCGTGCGATCGCGCGGCCCAGTAGAGCCACGACGGTCGATAGTCGGCCCGGCGCAGGCCCACCGCGGCCGACGCGAAAATACGAATCGCCTCGGCGTAGTCGCCGCTCTTGTACGACCACCACCCGGCCTTCCAGGCGGCGCGGTCGGCAAACGCACCGGTCGGATAGCGGCGGTACATGTCGCGGAAGACCTCGGCCGCCTTCGCGTCCTCGTTCGCGAGGATGAAATAGGTACCCAGCTCGTTCAGCGCCGTCTCGGCGAGCGCATCCTGCGAATACGCATCAACGAATGCCTGGACGTCCTGGAGGTACTCGCCCTCGCGCTTGAGCTCGCGCAGCGTGCTGACGGCGACGAACCGCGCGTCGCGCACGACATCGGCGGGAGCTGACGAAGCCGCAAGCGTTGCGGCCGCGTCGCGGGCGGCCGGGTAGCGGCGCAGGTGAAAGTCGCATTGCGCCAGGCGAAGGGCGAGCCGGGCCCGCGCGTCGGCGGGCTCCACGAAGCCGCGCACGGCCGCAAACGCCTTCTGCGCGTCGGCGTAGCGCCGGCCGGCGAACAGCCGCTCGGCGCGGTCGAGCTCGCGGGTCCAGCCGGCGGCCGTCGGGGCCAGCGACACCCCCAGGGCAAGCAGGCTCTTCGCGGCGTCTGCGGCCTGGCTGGTCACCGGATGGTCGAAATACACGCGCAGGTACGCCGCTCGCGCGAGTTCCGGCCGTCCGGCCCTCTCCGCCGCGCGCCCCAGCCGGAGGCGCACGTCGGCCGGGTCGCTCGCCCCTCGCGAGGCGAGCGCTTCGAGCGCGACGACCGCGTCGGGCCATCGCTCGCTGATCTCCGCGACCTCCGCCGCCAGCCGCCCCGCGGCCTCGCCGAGCGCGCCGCCGGGCTGCAGCTCGGACAGCCTCGCGCCCACGCGCCGAGCTTCGTCGTATCGCTCGAGCGCGAGGAGGGCTCGGCCCTCGTAAAGCAGCCCGTACCCGGCCATGGCGGGATGAAAGGACGCGGACGCCAGCGCGGCCAGGGCGTCGGCGGGCTTCTCGTTCTCCAGGAATGAGACGACCTCGGCCAGCGCCGGGGCACCGTCGGACGACGCCACGGCCGGCACGATCCAGAGGTCGTGCGCGCTCATGCTGGCGTCCTGCCCGCTGCGCCCCCCGGCAGGCGGACCGAACGCCGTCGTCGCGAGCGTGGCCAGACACACGGCGGCCCCGGCGGTGGCAAGCACGATCGGGCGTCGCGTCATGTGCAAATCCTGTGTCCCGCCGGGTTGGGCCCCAACTGTACCAGACGATCCACCTATCGGCCTCGGGGGGACGGTCAGTCAGCGCCGCCGAGCGCTTGACTCGGCGAATCAGCTCGGCGATCCTTCCCTCCACCGGCGGTGATCCACGCCGAACCTCTTCGACCCTCCCCCAGCGGGGGTCCTCGTGAGGCAAAGGGGGGCATACTCCCGGATCGCGATCACGGGGCCTTTGCACGCCGCGCGGGCTTCGCTGCTGGAGGGCGTCGCGCGCCGGCACCGCAAAGGAGTTCGTGATGACGTCGAGCAAGGACCTCAAGCGGCTGGCCCGGGCCCGCATGCGTAAGACGGGCGAATCCTACACAACGGCGCGCGCGCATCTGATTCGGCGAAAGGCCGCAGCCCCTCCGGCTCCCGCGCGCGGCCCTGCCGCCACCGGCTACTCCGCCACCGCCGGCATGGGCGACGCCGCGGTGCAGGCCAAGACCGGGCATCCATGGGACGAGTGGGTCCGCCTGCTCGACGCGGCCGGCGCTGCGTCGTGGCCCCACAAGCGGATCGCCGAATTCGTTCACGAGAAGCACGGCGTCCCGGGCTGGTGGACGCAAACGGTGACCGTGGGTTACGAGCGGATCCGCGGCATTCGTGCCACGGGCCAGCGCCGCGACGGCTCCTACGAGGCGAGCAAGAGCCGGACGATGCCGGTCGGCGTGGCGAAGCTCTATCGCGCCTGGAGCGACGCCAGACGTCGCCAGGACTGGTTGACCGGGACGGGCTTCAAGGTCCGGAAGGCGACCACGGACAAGTCGGTGCGGCTCGACTGGCCGGACGGCACGAAGGTCGAGATCTACTTCTGGCCCAAGGGCGACGCGAAGAGCCAGATCGTCGTGCAGCACCGGGCGCTCGCGTCCAGGACGGACGCCGACACGATGCGGGCGTACTGGACCGAGCGGCTGGACGCGCTGGCGGGGCTCGTGCGGTGAGCGACCGGCGGACGGGGCGCGCGGTCAGCGCGCTCCGTCCGCACGATGTCATGCTCACGCCCCGCCCTTCTTCTTCTGGATGTACGCCGCCCTCAGCGCCTCGACGAAGCGCGCGTCAACCAGGCCAGGCGGGTTCCCCTGGTACGCGAGATCGTGACCGGACCGGAACTTGTCCACCGCGGCTGCGGTGTCCTCGTCGAACCGGGCGTGCTCCCGCGCGTAGTCGGCTGAGACACGGCGGAGTTCGGCGGCCAGCCGGTCGTATTCGGCGCGATTCGTCTGCTGTAGCTCGCGCATCTTCGGGCTGTTGGTGGGCGGCGGCGCGTCGGGGAACGCGGCCAGCTCCGGGCGCCAGTAACCGAGCGCGTGGAGCATGCGCTTCAGCTCGATCACGTCCGGGCCCTCGACCCGCGAGAACTCACGGTACCCGAGACGGCGCCCGGTCGTGTAGTAGATGCGCTTCATCTCGCCCACCGGCTCCGGGTGCTCCCCCACTTCGATGGCGAGGGCGATGTAGTCGCCGCCGCGCCCCGGGTCGGACGGGTCGGCAATCTTGATCGCGGCCGACTGCAGGTTGCCCCAGCGGCGGTCGCCACCCTTCGCCTGGCCGGCTTCCATCGCGAGGATCATCCGCTCGGCGAGAGGCAGGTCCGAGCCTTCGGTCGACTCGAAGCTCGCCGCCACGGCCTCGACGACTTCCGGCCCCACCATGATGTTGGCCTGGACCGTGTAGTTAGGGCCCTGCCGGCTCCCCGCCCACGCGCCGTTCTGCCGGCCCGTGTGCGCCGCGCCCTTGCCCGCCATGTCGATCACACCCACCTGCCTCGACTCACGCTGCGCATCGCCGGCAAGCAGTTGCTCGAGAACGGCGGTCGGCCCGACGCCCTTCTCGAGCAGGTCGAGCCCGCGCGGGCCGTAGGCGACCACCGTCGAGGCTTGTGTGCACACCGCGCCGACGCCCGCCCGGACGTGCGGCACGGCCCGCCCCACGAACGGCACGCGCGTCGTCACGGCCGCGCCGGACTGCCTCGTCGCCGGATCGATCGCGCACAGGGAAAACGTGGAGTACTGCGGAAGGCCTTCGTCGTTCAGCGTGACGCCGTCCGCCGCGCGCTCCTGCGCGCTCGCGGAAACCGGCAGGGCGGCGAGCATCCAGACGAGCGCGACCGTTGAGAGCTGGCGTGTCCTCATGGCGATCCTCCCGAGGCCGCCATTCTACGGCACGATGCGGGCGCCGACGCCCCGGGTGGCCCTTTCGTTCGCGATGAAATCGCTGCGGTCGATGCACTGCGCGTCAACAGGACCGAACGCGGCCGAGACCCGGTGACGCCACGCGTCGGCGAAACTCAACCCGGTCAGCTCAGGGATGATGTCGATACGCCGCGGCGGACCGAGTCCAGCGTGCATACGCCCGTCGCACGTACGCGAGCCGCGCGTCAGGCGTCGGGTA
>Ga0326597_10011436_pt1 | contig 11763 bp, 8 predicted proteins | sample RVTome_12_FD_203789 | JGI IMG/M metagenome (GOLD analysis project Ga0326597, IMG submission 203789) | Soil microbial communities from uranium-contaminated site in the Upper Colorado River Basin, Wyoming, United States - RVT100D185 | ecosystem: Environmental > Terrestrial > Soil > Contaminated >...
CCGATTTCCACGTCGTCTTCTACGACCACAATGCCAATCTGTGGGATTTTGACACGACCTTCACCTTGCCCGGCATAGCCGAATCCGTCGCTGCCGATCACCACGCCGGCGTGCAAAATAACGCGATTGCCCAGCCGGCAGCCGGCACAAACCACGACGTTGGGATGAAGCACGCAATCTTCACCCACTTCGCTCTCCTCGCCAAGAAAAACTCCGGGATAAACCACCGTGCGCCGGCCGATCTTAACGCCGCCGCTCACATACGCGTGCGGGAAGATCGTTACCGCTTCGCCGAGATCGGACGTCGGCTCGACATGAGCAAAACTGCTGACCGTTCGACTGAATCGGGGAGGGTCATGAAAAAGTTTCAGTATTTTAGCGAATGCTAAATAAGGGTCGGAGGCCGCGAGGTACCCTCTTCCATCCCGTAACGGCAGGCCCCGCACAACATCTGTGCCGACAATGACCGCGCTCGCCCGACAAACCGACAAGTATCGGCGGTAGCGCGGGTTGGCCAGAAAAGCGATCGCGCCCGCTCCCGCCTCCTCAATCGATGCTACCTTTTCGATAGTGATTTGGCTATCGCCAACGACATTTCCCCCGACATGCTGGGCAAGCTCGGCAAGAGTTTTATTCACCGCGATTACTTCGACTTCGATCGGCTATTAAAAACTTCAATGACCTTGTTCGTGATATCGATCGCCTGGTCGCTGTAGAGGATTTGCGAGCGTTCCAAAATGAGAGTGAATTTTTCGGCTTTGCCGACCTCGGTGACAATTTTCTCGAGATCCTTTAAGATGTCGCCGGTCATTTCGCCTTCTTTTAGCCGCAACTCCTGCTGCAGGTCGCCCATGGCGCGCTGGTAGTTCACTGCTCGCTTCTGCAGATCCACTTCCAGATTGCGCCTTTCGTCATCTCTCAGGAGCGGGCTTTTCTTATCGAATTCGCTTTTTAATCGCTCCAATTCTTGCTTTTCCTTCAGCAGGTCGGTTTCGGCCTTCTTTACCTGAGCCTGGAACCTGCCCCTGGCGCGTTTTCCAGATTCGGACTCGCTGATTGCGCGCTGAACGTCGATGAAACCAATTTTAACCCTGTCTTGCGCCACCGCGAGAGTCGAAAAGAGCATCAGCCATATCACCGCTAGCGTATATTTCACCTAAGCCTCCAATATTATATGAATTAGCCCCACATGACGGCTGAACTACGGTTGCGAGCCGATCGAAAAACCCAGCATCGACGCTTCATCACCCGGGCTTTTATTCAGCGGGAAGCCGATCTCGACCCGGAGGGGACCAAAGGGAGATAACCAGCGCGCGCCGACGCCTACCGATTTTCTGAGGTCGCTTAACTTAAAACCGGTGTTCACACAGTCCGACTTTGATACAATCGTCGTACTAGTCGTAGCATCCGAACTCGTGGTAGAAGTGGCCGCGCAGGAGACACCGAAGGAATTCCCCAGATCGAAAAACGCAACGCCACGCAATCCGTACTGCTCGGCGATGGGAAACAGAAGTTCGGCGTTCACTACCGCAGACTTATCGCCGCCCACGAGATCCCCGAAGGTGCAATTTGTATTACCAACTACTGACCCGACGGTGGTTGTCGTACAGTTTCGCACCCTTGGACCCAAGCTGCGGTCAGAAAAGCCCCGGACGGAGTTGATACCGCCGATAAAATATCTCTCGAACAGCGGTAAATCGCTTCCACTGCTGGAGCCGTCGTTAAGCCCGATTCCGTACCCCAGTGACCCGCCTAATGCCAGCACGTAAGAGCCTCCCCAATTGGGATCCTTGAGCAGCGGATAATGCCAGCGAGCGTTGAGATCTGACTTGATAAAACGGGTATCCCCTCCAAGTCCGGCGAATTTTACCGACAAGCCCGATTTAGTCCCTTCCGTCGGACTGAAAAAGTGGTCTCGACTATCGTACGAAATGTTGGGCGTCACACTGCTGGTCAACGAGGTTCCCGCTTCGTTTTTGATTGCGGCGCTGGAATTGCTGGAAATTCCATCGATATTATCTCGGGTAAACTCATATCCCACGCCCCCGCGCATGTAATCCCACATCGTCGGGGCGCGGTCATCCGCTAATTCGTCAGACCCCAGGGTTTGATCCTTGGCCCGACTCAAGAAGGGAAACCTCAAGTACCTCAGCGGATAACTTGTGTTGACGCCAAAACCGAGCTTTTTTTCATCGAAATCGTTAAACTGGCGCTTCGTATTGTAGGCGTCCACTCCCATCGCAATTCGGGTGTCGTAAACATAGGGATCGGAAAAACCAACGACGAAGTCCTGCCGCGATGAACCGATACTGAAACTGCCGTTCAAACCTTGGCCGCGCCCCAGCAAATTCTTCTCGCCGACACTGGCATTGAAGAGAAATCCATCGCCGCTGCTGTATCCTGCACCAAGCGAAAAATTGCCCGTGGGGCCCTCCTTGACATCGACCAGGAGATCCACGGTGTCCGGCTGACCGGTTTTCTTGGTCGTCAGCTGAACATCTTCGAAGTACCCCGTCCGCTGCAAGGCGTTCTTGCTCTGCGTGATTTTCGAGCCGGAATAAATTTCCTGCTCTCCGGCCAGCAACTCCCTGCGCACAACCTTATCCCGCGTCTTGGCATTTCCGGCCACCATGACTCGATTGAAATAGACCGGTGGGCCTTTCTTGATCAGCAGTGCCACGTCCACCTGCTGATCCGGCGGGTTGACTTTTGTCACCGGCTCCACCTCGGCAAAGGCGAAGCCTTTATTGGTGTATATCTCCGTCAACAGTTTTATGTCCTCGCGCAATCGACTGCCGCGGAATATTTGGCCGGTCGTCAGCTTGATAGATTTCAAGAGTTCCCGGCCCTCCACGATCATATCTCCGCCGATCTCTACCTTACCCACCCGATACTGCTTCCCCTCGTTGACTCGAATCACCAACTCGAGCCCGTCCCTGCCTCTAAGGATCACTGGTTCGCTGATCTGGTGGTCGATATACCCGTTGTCGAAGTAGTGTGTGGATAGGATCGCGATATCATTGGTGAGCATGTCTCGATCCAAAACACCACGGTTGGTAATGAAGGAGAAAATCCATTCTTCTTTAGTCGCAATCAGTCCCTGCAGTTCGCTGTTCGAGAACGCCCGATTGCCTTCGAAGGTTACCTTTTTGACCAACATCTTGGCCCCCTCGTTAACATCGACCAGGACCACGGCCTGATTATTCGCTTCCAGGGAGACTACGTGATCGATCTTGGCGTTCACATAACCTTGTTCGGTATAGAGTTTTCGGATCTTCTCGACGCCTTCGGCGAGCTTGGGGCGGTCGAGAATTGTGCGCGCGCCTACTCCTAATGCGGTTTCGATTTTATCCCGAGAGACTTGGGAATTCCCTTGAACCTTGACCTCCCGGACGTAGGGTTTCTCCTTAACCTTATAGGTCAAGATGCCGTCAGCCGACAGTTCGGCCTGAACGTCATCGAAAAAACCCATCCGGTAGATCGCCTTCACATCTTGCTCGACCACCGCAGAATCGAAGAGAGTCCCGGGACGGTTTTTCAAATGGAGCCTGATCCCGTCTTCTTCGACTCTTACATTACCGGCTATTTTCACTTCTTTGAGCGCTACTTTGTCTTGGGCTCGACCCTCACCTGGGCTTCCGGCAAAAATCAAAAATAAGAGCATGGCAGGAAAAACCAAAGTAAGGAGATTTGGGGAACAAGTGTTAAGTTTCATGATGGCCTAGGGGTTCTCTTTACACACCGGCTATTACTCAAAATTTCTAACAAATTCACCTACTTTTGTAAAGCTGTTTGTCACCTAAAATCGCCAATGGGAAAAGCTGCCCGTCTTTAAGCTCGACCCGGTGGCCGATTTTCTCGGCAAACTCGCGATTGTGGGTAGCGACCACCAGAGCGATTCCCTTTTCTTGATTGAGCCGAAATAGCAGATCCTGCACCTCCTCGCCAATGCGCACATCCAGGGAGCCAGTGGGCTCATCAGCCAGGATAAGCTTCGGTTGCAACACAACCGCGCGCGCCACGGCGACCCGCTGTTGTTCGCCGCCGGAGAGCTTTCCCGGACGATGAGTCAACCGATCCTTCAATCCGACCATTTCCAGCAACTCACCGGCCTGCTTTCTAGCCTGGGCGACATCCATTCCTTGGATCAATGCCGGGAACATGACATTTTCCAACGCGGTAAAGTCTGGCAACAGGTAATGAAACTGAAACACAAATCCGATTTCCCGGTTGCGCAATTGCGCCAGAGCGATCTCGTCGTCCATCGGAATCGATTTGCCACGGTATAAAATCTCGCCGCGGGTCGGGCGGTCCAGCGTGCCCAAAATGTGCAGCAGCGTACTTTTGCCCACCCCTGACTCTCCGACAACGGCCAGCCGTTCGCCTTCCTCCAATTCGAGGTTAAGACCACGCAAGATATGAATCTCCTCGCCGGCCTCGAAGAACGATTTATGCAAATCTTTGACCGCCAGGAGGTTACTCATAACGAATGATTTCCACGGGATCTAGTTTCGCCGCCTGACGCGCGGGGTAGATGCTGGCGAGCAGACAGACGCCGAGGGATGCGAACCCCACCAAAAGGAAATTGCTCCAATAGATGCGCACGGGAACCGTAGAGATCAAAAACACGTCCTTCGGCAGCTCTATAAACCGATACTTTTGGATGAGCAGGCAGATCGCCAAACCGAACAGCACTCCGAGCCCGGTTCCCACCACCCCGATCACGCACCCTTTGATCAAGAAAATCTTCCGGATGCCGGCGCGCGGCGCTCCCATCGACTGGAGGATGGCGATGTCCTTTCGCTTTTCCATCACGACCATGATCAGAGTCGAAATGATGTTGAAAGCGCCGATCAGAACCATCAAAAGAAGCACCAGGAAATAAACCGTCTTCTCCAGCTTCAAGGCGGAAAAAAGATTCGGCCACAGCCTCGACCAGTCCTCGGTGAGATACGGGAAACCCAATTTGCGCTGGATGCTGTCTGCGACCGTTTTCGCTTGATAGACGTCCTGAACCCGGATTTCGATATTGGTAACCGCGTCGCCGAGCTCGAAGAACTTTTGCGCGTCGCCCAAGCTCATGTAAACCAGCGTCGAATCGATCTCGCTCATGCCGGAATCGAAAATGCCCACGACCGCGAATCGTCGAACCTTCGGAATCACACCGATGGCGGTGGGGCTCCCTAGCGGAGAGACCACCTGGAGCGGACTCCCTCGGAAAACACCCAGTTGGTTCGCCAGGCGGACGCCGAGAATCACGCCGGGCAATAGGACCGTCCGGTCCTCGACCTGGATCGCTTGGGGTTTTTTCAGCTCCTGAAGACTGCCTTCTTTTACGTATTTTCCGATATCGACGACGCTATTGACCCGATCCGGATCGACTCCCCGAACAAACACGCCTGAGACCCGCGGCCCGGAGGTTAGCATCACCTGACCGTAAATCGTCGGCGCCGCCGCGACCACGCCGGCCTCCTTTTGCACTCGTTCCAACAATTGTTCGTAATCCCGCAGTTGATCGCCGGACTTGACCAACGCGATGTGCGCGTTGATGCCGAGCAGCCGGTCGCGCAGGGTTTCTTCAAAACCCGTCATGACGGCCATGACGACGTTCAAAGTCATCACGCCGATCATGACGCCGAGCACCGAGATGACGGTGATCAGCGATATGAAGGTTTCGCTACGGCGCGCGCGCAGATACCTCAGGCCGATGAAAAGCTCGTAATTCATCCTAGAAACTTAAATGAGGTTAACGCTGGGGCCTCAACAAAGGGAAAAGAATCACATCCCGAATGGACGGCGAATCGGTGAAAAACATGACGAGCCGGTCGATGCCGATGCCTTCGCCGGCTGCGGGAGGCATGCCGTACTCCAGCGCCCGGACGTAATCGTCATCGATCGGATTGGCGGTGTCATCGCCGGCGTCTCTCTTTTCTGTCTGATCCAAAAATCGCTGTCGCTGGTCCGCTGGGTCGTTCAGCTCCGAGAAAGCATTGGCCAACTCGCGGCCGCCGATGTACAGCTCGAAGCGGTCGACCAGGGCGGGGTCCTGTTCGTTTTTCCGCGCCAGGGGCGAAACTTCCAACGGATAGCCGGTGATAAAGGTCGGCTGGACGAGCTTTGCCTCGGCGACTTCTTCGAAGATTTCCACGAGCAGATTGCCATAGGGCGCGTTGAGATCGACGGCCAAGCCTTTTTTCTTAGCGAAGCTTTGCAGTCCCGCGCCGCTCTCGACGTCGCTCTGTTCCGCGCCGCCGTGCGTCATGACCGCCTCGCGGATCGTGAGCCGGCGCCAGGGCGGAGTTAAATCAATGGTCTCACCGCCGTAAGACACGGTCATGGAGCCGATGACCTCCGTGGCTATGGCGACGAAGAGTTCTTCGGTAAGCCGTATGAGATCTTCGAAGGTCGCATAAGCCTGGTAGAACTCGATCATGGTGAATTCGGGATTATGGCGCACGGAAATCCCTTCGTTGCGGAAATTCCGGTTAAGCTCAAAAACTCGCTCGAAGCCGCCGACCAGCAAACGTTTTAAGAAAAGCTCCGGCGCGACGCGCAAGTAAAGGTCCATATCCAGCGTATTATGATGGGTGGTGAACGGCCGCGCCGCCGCGCCGCCGGGGATCGCTTGCATCATCGGCGTCTCGACTTCGAGAAAATCCCGCTCTTCAAAGAACCGGCGCAAGAGCCGGACGATGCGCGAGCGCTTTTCGAAGACCTCGCGCACCTCGGGATTCACCATCAGGTCAAGATAGCGCTGGCGATAACGCGCTTCCACGTCGGCTAGGCCATGCCATTTTTCCGGCAACGGGCGTAAGCACTTGGTCAGGAGCCGTAGCCCTTGCGCTTCGAGTGTGAGCTCCTTGGTTTTGGTGCGGAACAGATGGCCCCAAACGCCGACGATGTCGCCGACATCCAGAGACTGAAAGAGCGCGAAGCCTTCCTCGCCGAGCCGGTCCTTGCGCGCATAGACCTGCAAACGCCCGCGCCGGTCTTGGATGTGAAAGAAAGCCGCCTTGCCGAAAGAGCGGATGGCCATGATACGGCCCGCCAACCGAATATCATGAACCGCCGCAACTAGTTCTTCGTCCGCGAGACTGCCGAATTGAGAGGCGACGCCGGAAGCCGTGTGCGTTGGCTTGAAATCGTTGGGGTAAATCGTATGTCCGGCGTCCTTGATCTCTGCGAGCTTGCGCCGCCGAACTTCCATCTGTTCGCCGATATCTTCAACTGGATGATTTTTGACCTCAGCCATATTTCACTCGTTCTATCGACCCTACTATCGCGTTCACTCTATTTCAACGGAGCGCCGTGCAGCCCAGGCTGGCTCAAAGACCGAGGTTCTTACATATCGCCCGCAGGGAATAGGATTTATTTAGCGAATAAAAATGCAGGCCGGGCACGCCGAACTTTATCAGTCCCTCGCACTGGCGTGTCGCGTAATCGATGCCGGCCTCAACCGCAGCCGCATCGTCCTGCTCGACCTTCGCCAATACCGCGTCGAGCGCCGGCGGAATTTTCGACTGGCAGAGCGCCGTGAAACGGCGCACTTGAGGTGCCGAAAGAATCGGTAAAACACCGGGCACGATGGGAACCTTAACACCCAACCTGCGTACGTCGTCGACGTAACGATAGTAATCGTCGTTGTCGAAAAAAAGTTGGGTGATGATCGCGTCGGCCCCCGCTTCGACCTTCTCTTTTAAAAAACGCAAATCGGATTCGCGGCTAAGCGCCCGCGGATGGACCTCGGGGAAACCGGCCACGGCGATGCAAAAGCCGCCGCGCGCCACCGCTTCGCGCACCAGCTCCGCCGCATAGTGAAAACCATCCGGATGGGGCCGCCAATCCGTCATCCCCTGAGGCGGATCGCCTCCGAGAGCCAAAAGATTGACTATCCCCCTCTGCCTGAATGCATCCAGGACGGCCCGTGCCTCCTCCTTCGATTGTCCGACTACGGTAAGATGACCCATGACTTCGAGACCGCACTGGCGGTGGATGCGGCCGACCAGGTCGACGGTTTTGTCGCGCGTGCTGCCGCCGGCCCCATAGGTGACGGAGCAGTATCCGGGATTCACCTGCTTGACGAGCTCGATTTCGCTCAATAGATTATCGTCGCCTTTATCGGTCTTCGGAGCAAAAAACTCAACCGAGAGAGTTAAACCGGGGCGAGCATACAGGTCGGCTGTTTTCACGCGGAATCCTTGATGACTGGCTGCCGGGTAAGGATAGCCCAAAATTAGTTTTTATGCACGCCGATCGTGGTTTGAGGATTGAAAAGTCGCAACCGGCGTTGTCAGCCCCACCTGCAAGATTCGAGGCCTGAACCTCAATGGGCATCATTCACGATGATCGACAATCTGTCTTGCGCAATTCGGGAATGCAGAGACCTAAGACCCGGTCCGGCGAATCGTTTGCCCGCCTATTCGATGTAAATCCTGGCCAATAGTTTCCATCTTTGTACAAATTTGCCCGTCTTTGTCCTCTACCCCGGAAACCCAGAGCCTAACCGATTGATCTTTAAGACTTTTGAGAGACTTCCCAGTGGGTCAATCGGTGGTATGGGTGTTGCTTTTGATTCCGCCGTATTGGGCGCGCTAAAGTATAGTTCGCGGAAGTCCGATTACAGATTATGTCGCATGAGAAAAAAAATTCGCTTCGAGCAGCAGGGAGGACTGGAGCGCCAAAACGCGCCGACTCAACCCAGAGTTCGGTTATGAACGCTGATCAAAATCAGATGAATACCGTCAACGCCTGGCGCACGCCCCACCGGCAGTCAGGGGCAACAGGTTTCACGCTCACCGAAATATTGATCGCCATAACGATCATCGCGGCGTTGCTCGCTATCGCCCTGCCCATGTATTCCGCTTTCAAAGAACAGCAAGACATCTCAATCGCGGTTAGCGACCTAAGGGGAATCGACATTTACGTCAGTAGTCACAAGGTGAGCAGCGGGGATTTCCCTAACTCGTTGAGCGAAGTGCCACGAGCCGACCGAAAGGATCCTTGGGGGAACTCATATCAATACCTGAAGATCCAAGGGCAGGAAGTGGCGGTCAAAGGCCTGATGCGTAGAGACAAGTCCACTAACCCGATCAACACGGATTTCGACCTTTACAGTAAAGGGCCTGACGGCGAGACGAGCACTCAACTCAACTCAAGTACCGGCCAGGACGACATAGTTCGCGCTAGTGATGGAGGCTTTTTTGGCCCGGCCGCCAAGTTTTAAGGAAGTTTCCCGAGATGAAATTCGCGGTGAGATCGCTTCAGAGCAAAGTCGCCCGGCGCGTCTTCGCCGTGTTTCTACTTTGCGCTCTCCTTCCCTTTAGCGGACTCGTCCTACTGGCTTACTACCAGGTGGTCGAATTCTTCGAGACGCGAAACCAAATTCAACTGCGTGACTTGGCCAAGCTTTTCGGTACGGATGTCCGCGAAAAGCTATCCTTGCTCGCTGCGAGCCTGCAAATCTTAGGGTCCACGGTCAAAGCCACCGGGAAGCTGCCGGAATACGAATCGTTGGATTACATGACGGGCGGTCACAAAGACCGGTGGAGCGGCTTGTTTTTTCTGGAAACGAACGACGGCGCCCGCCGTCTTGCGCGCTCGGGCTTAGACCTTCCAGACTTCACCCCCGCGGGGAAAAAACAGCTTGCCGCGGGAAGAGCTGTGATATCGGTAGTGCCAGGTTCCACGGATCGGCCGGCGAGGATATTTCTCAGCGTCCTCGTCGATCCGGCCAATAGCGGCTCCGCCATTTTCACCGGCGAGGTCGACAATTCTTATGTCTGGGGCTTCAAAGAGTCGCGGCTACTGCCTTCGCACATCGAGCCTTGCGCGGTCGATGCCACCGGAGTGACCTTGATGTGTTCGGCCGAGCAATTTCGCAGCCTGCCCCAGGAACTTAAAAAACATCTCGGCTCGTCGGGCATCGGCAGCTTCGAGTGGACGGCGGACAGCCGCCATTACCTGGTGAGCTACTGGACCGTGCCGATGAAGTTCGACTTTCAGCTTCCCGGTTGGATAATTTTCTTGAAAACTTCCAAGGAAGGCGCCTTTGCCTCCGTCAAGGATTTGCAGACATTCTTTATTCTCAGCATCGTGGCATCCGTCGGGCTGTCCGTTCTCATGGCCATTATTCAAATTCGCAAGCGGCTCGTGCCCGTCGAGAAGTTACGCGAAGGCACGCAGAGGATCGCCGAAAACGATTTCGCCTTCAAGGTGCAGATCCGCAGCAACGACGAGTTCGAAGAGCTCGCGCATTCGATGAATGCCATGGCCGAACGGTTGGGACGCCAGTTCCATACCTTAAACACTAAAGCCGAAATCGAACGGGCCGTCCTCTCGTTGTTGAATACGGAAGCGATCGTCCAAACCATCTTGATTCGGTTCACTGCGGTCTTTCCCTGCGATGGCGCGAGCGTTGCCCTTTTTGCGACGGATGCCAAAGAGCCGGACCAGCTTTATTCCCTCTCCTGCGCTCCGGGAGGCAAAGAGATCGAAGGCAAGAGTTCGCCGCAAGCCGATTCAAGCCAGACACCCGAAGGTAATTCCAAGAACGGAATTCACGACTATCAGTCATCACGCGCCGTCGCTAGACAGGAAAGGGATCCCATCGCCCGACTGGTGGCCCAAGCCGCCTCCCCGCTCAAGTTCAACGCGAGCGACGCGGCCGTCGCCCAATCCGACATTGCCCAGAACCTCGGCGCGCGTTCAGTGATGGCTGCCCCTCTGGTTGTCGGCGAAGAGAAGCTCGGGGTACTTACTTTCTACTCGAGAGAACCGGAAAGGTTCGGCGCCCCGGAGCTGGAGTTTTTGCGCGGTCTTACCGACCAGGCCGCTATCGCGATCTATAATTCACAGCTCTTCGAACGCACGCAGCGCCAAGCCGCCGAACTCAAGAAGGCTAACCAGGCCAAAGACGAGTTTCTCGGGGTCATGTCCCATGAGCTCAGAACGCCGTTAAACGTAACTCTCGGCTATCTCCAGATGCTTCAGGAAGGATTTTTGGGAAACCTAAGCGAGCAACAATCGCAGGCCCTTGGGACAGCGCTCAAACACGCTGGCGATCTCCACGCCATGATCGAAAACATCATGCAGGTGACCAAGCTCGAAGCCGGGGCCGTCGTAGTCGGAAAACGTCTTATCGATCTGGTTGAATTACTCGATGAATTGAAATCCAAGTATGGCTATCCATTGGACAAAAACGTTGCCTTGTCGTGGCAATATCCGGCGCGGTTACCGGCAATCAACACGGACCGTGCCAAGCTGGCAACGATCCTGCAAAATCTGATCGACAATGCCATTAAATTTACCGATCGCGGCACGGTGAAAATCTCGGCCCGTTTCGTCGTCGAACGGGAATCCATAGAGCTTACCGTCGCGGATACCGGCATCGGCATTCCCGAGGAGTCCCTGACAGAGATCTTTGAAATGTTCCGTCAGCTCGATAGCTCCAATACTCGGGAACACGAAGGGGTCGGCCTGGGGCTTTATCTCGTCCGGAAACTGGCGAATCTGATCGGCGCGAAAATCAGCGTGGAAAGCACGCCAGGACAAGGCGCGATATTCACTGTTGGCTTACCCGTTGGTGATGGCAACGTCACCGCAACCGCAGCCTCGCCGGCCACGCCCGCGGACAAGGAATTCCCCGCAGTTAATCGCGACGCCTTCGAATAGTCTCGCAACTTAAGATCCCTGGCCGTGTTTTTTGACCGTATAAGAAAAATCGAATGACCCATTTCTGAAGTTACCCCTTTCCCCTCCCGTTGG
>Ga0326597_10011437_pt1 | contig 11763 bp, 12 predicted proteins | sample RVTome_12_FD_203789 | JGI IMG/M metagenome (GOLD analysis project Ga0326597, IMG submission 203789) | Soil microbial communities from uranium-contaminated site in the Upper Colorado River Basin, Wyoming, United States - RVT100D185 | ecosystem: Environmental > Terrestrial > Soil > Contaminated >...
GCCGTCGCCAAACTTTCCAGCGTCGCCGCCGCACGATACAAGCTGGTCGATCGCGGCACCTTGGCGGTGACCAAGTTCGCCGACGTCGTCGTCTTCGATCCAAAGTCAATCGCCGACGAAGCAACGTTCGCATCACCGAGCCTGCCCACGAAGGGGATCGAGCACGTCTTCGTCAACGGCGTAGCCATCGTCCGCGATGGCCAGCCACGGCCATCAGAATCAGAGCGAATGCCCGGACGGTTTCTCCGCTTCGGGAAGTAAACTGCGTTTCCTCGGCACCTTGGTCATGATATGATGAGCGGCAGCGAATCGAGTCCGTTCCGCAGTTTCCAGGACAGTGCCGTGGCATCCTCTCATCAGGCGTCGAATCAGTTTTCGCCCAGGCCCTCCTGGGACCCGCAGCCCGCTTGGGACGTGGCAATGCTTTTCCCGCCTCAAGGCCAATGGAGTTCGGGGGATTACTTATCGCTTACCAATTCGACGAATTGGCTTGTGGAGTTCGACACTGGTCACATCGAGGTGTTGCCCATGCCAACGGAATCGCACCAGTTCATCGTCAGGTTCCTATTCTTGGCGTTGCACGCATTCGTTGCTGCTCGGAGACTCGGACAAGTCGTCTTTGCTCCGATTCGCGTCCGCACGCTGCCGGAAAAGTATCGAGAACCGGACGTAGCGTTGATGCTCGCCGAGAACGACTCCCGTCGATCCAACCACTTCTGGTCAGGCGCCGATCTTGTGATGGAAGTTGTCAGCGACGATGCGGAAAGCCGCGCCCGAGACACGGAAGAGAAGAGGGCGGAGTACGCGCTTGCCGGAATTCGTGAGTACTGGATTGTGGATCCGCAGGAAGAGGCGATCACCGTGTTGAAGCTTGCAGCGGGGCAATACGAGACGCACGGCACTTTCAAGGCGGGCGACACGGCTTCTTCCAACTTGCTGGCGGGCTTTTCACTGGACGTTGCCCAAGTCTTCGCAGCAGCGGAAGGAGCTAACTGAGCGGAGAGTGAGGTGCCTCGATTCTCCACTGCACAAGCATCCTTCAAGAATGATGGCAGCCTCTTTCTCTCGATGCAACAGACGGTTCCGCCGTTTACCTTCTCCAAAAGACGGCGTGTTTGCCACCAAGTTCGCCGCCGTCGTCGTCTTCGATCCCCGGACGATCGCCGACGAAGCAACCTTCGCATCGCCGGGCCTGCCCACGAAGGGTATCGAGCACGTCTTCGTCAACGGAGAAGCGATCTTCCGCGACGGCAAGCCACAGCAGTCGGAATCAGAGCGCATGCCCGGACGGTTTCTCCGCTTCGGAGGGTAAACTTCGGCAACACACAACAGGCTCGGTTGACGTCCAGCCGAAGGTGCCGGCTTCGAGCGAGCGAGAGTCTTTGGCGAAGCAGTGCCGTCCTGCGAAACGACGTGGATTGTCGAGTTCAACCACCCTCGACCAAAGCGTGAACTCTTACACGGCAATCATCGGTCCACCCGCCACTGCTTGCGAGCAAGCGGTGGCACCGATAGTCTGAACCAGGAAGTAGCATGGGAGATTGACACTCTTACTGAGTACGGATAATCGCACCTGTTCCAGTTCAGCTGTGGGAGTGCTTCAAAGCACTGTGGGGTGATTGCGACAAATGGCCGGTTATACCAGGGAATCGGAACTGGATTGACGAGAGCTATGACATTCGAAATGACGTTGCACATGGCAGAAAGGATGTCACGGTCGAACATGTGGCTCATGTCGCGAACGCGAAATCGGAAATCTCGGACGTTGCACATTGCTTCCTTCGCGACTGGCGTGCCCAATTCCTCACACTTGATCGACACGCGCCAGACGAATCGGTGCCGCCACCTTAACACTTAGGCCCTGCGACCCCTGTTGGCGTCCGATCGTCGTACCACTGCTTCGGCCTCGTCGGAGAAGCAGTGACGTCCCGCGATACGACGTGGATTGTCGAATCCGAATCGCCCAACTGATACGGCATAACATGGCGGCTGCACGGGAGACCTGGCGCTATCGGTTCTGAACTCAGTTTCTTCTGCACCGTCTCTGTGATCGTGGACGTTCCCCACTTCTACGTCGCAGCGACGAATCCGTTCACAGGCTCATCACTCCAAGATGAAACGCCGCCGCGTGGCCGATGCGGATCGTATGCGAGAGCTTTGACGGGTACTTCGATCTGGCCAACTTGACTGCCTCGTCGAATGTCTCGGCGATAAAGAAATCGCCCGAATCCGGCTCGATCGCCACAAACTGATCTGCGTGGTTTGCCTCTAAACTGCTTCTTAGCCGTTGCTCGTAGATCGCTTTTGCTCGGGAAATCACGGACTTCGTTTCTGCGGATACCATCATTCACCTCCGTTGGACAACATTCTGCTACATCCACTCGCGGATCGGCTTGCCCTCGATCAAACGGATCGGGCGGCCATCGGGGGCTTGGGCGATTAGCTCGTGCGGGATGCCGAGCTTCATGTAGATCGTCGTGGCGATGTCGTCGCTCCAGTATTCGTCTCGTGTCACGTAGCCCCCTTCGCCATCGGTGGCACCCAGTACGTGTCCGGCTGGTACGGCAGCTCCGGCCATGATGGCGAAACCCGCGGTCGCCCAGTGATCGCGGCCGCTGGCCGAGTTGATGTTCGGCGTGCGGCCGAAGTCCGTCAGCCAGCACACGAGCGTCGTGTCGAGAAGGCCTCGCTCTTCCAAGTCGATCAGCAACTGTGGCAATGCTTGATCGACAGGCGGGATGCGGCTGTCCTTCAGCGACTTGAAATTGTTTTGATGCGTATCCCAGCCGCCGTCGGTCACCGTGACGAACCGCACGCCCGCTTCGATCAGCCGCCGAGCCAACAAGCAATTCTGACCGAAGCGGTTCTTGCCGTATGCTTCGCGCAGCTTGTCGTCTTCGGAAGCGATGTCGAACGCTTGCTTCGTTTCCTGAGCCGTGATCATGTTCAACGCGGTTGCGTATTGCTCGTCGAGCGCCTTGAAGGCCGCGGGCTGAAGTTCGGATTGGCGTTGCAGTTGGTCGACGGCGGCCAGCATCCGCTTGCGACGATCGACACGCTCCAGCGAAATGCCGCTGGGCGGCGTGATATCGCGAACCGTGAACTTGTCGCTGTTCGGATCGGAATCGATCACGAACGGATTGTGCTCATGCCCAAGTACGCCGGCTGTTCCGCCACCAAAGCGGCTGTCAACGTCCGTGCCGAGTTGAACGAAGGGAGGCATCGCCGTCTTGAAGCCATGATAGTAGCTTGCCACCGAGCCGTACGTCGGATAAGCGACTGCCTGATTGAACCGACGTCCCGACATGACCCATTGATCCGCCGAGCCGTGGCTGCCGTTACGCGGGTTCCAACCTCGCAGCAACGCAAACCGATCGGCGTGCTTGGCCATATTCGGGCAGATCTCGGTGAATTTAATTCCCGGAATCGCCGTGTCGATCACACCGAACTCGCCACGCACGGCGACGGGTGCTTCTGGCTTGGGATCGTAGGTGTCGTGGTGACTGGTCCCGCCTCGCGTCCAGATCACGATGCAGTTGACGTCCGATTCGTGTCGGCCCTGATCCGCCGCCAGCTGTTTACTGGCAAGTGCGATGGGAAGCGAAACTCCCAGCCCGGCCAAGGCTCCAATTTGCAGAAAGCTTCTTCGTGAAACTTGATCACAGTCACGCTTAAGTAGAGCGCGAGTTGCACTGGCGGGGAGAATCAGCATCGTGGTGATCTCGATATTTGCGGAGTAGGTTGGTATTCGGCATCGGGCGGGCTCGAAGAGGGGTTCCGAGTCGATGTCCGGAAGGCACTGCTATCATAGCAAGTCAGTCAACTCGTTCAAAGTGAATTTTCCAGCCAAACTTGTTGAAGCCGCACAAGATGTACGATGGCCTTCCAAGGCCGTCGTCAAACGACTTCCGGCCAACGACGGCCTTGGCAGGCCATCGTACGACACAACCAAACGTATGCGGTCGGCCCGCAATCACCCCACTCTGGACAGGCTGGTTGGGTTACCGCGAGAATATAACGTCGACCCGCAGGAACACAATCCAATGGCACATGAAGACTTTGACATCGACAGCTTGGCTGCCTATCTCCATCTGACGCCGCCTCAAGTCGCGAAGATGGCGGACCGAGGAAATTTGCCTGGCCGCAAGGTTGGCAAGCAGTGGCGATTCGCCCAAGCCGAGATCCATCACTGGCTGGAAGAGCGGATTGGCGCGTCGGGCGAGAGAGAGTTGATTCAAGTCGAAGGAGTGCTGGATCGCGCCGGGAAAAAAGCGGGCGATGATGCAGTCTCGATCGGGTCCTTATTACCGCTGGAAGCTATCGAAGTCCCCCTGTCGGCGAGGACGCGTAATTCCGTTGTCAGCTCGATGGTCAAGCTAGCGTCACGGACTGGATTACTGTGGGACTCGGAGAAGATGGCCGAAGCCGTTCGGGCACGCGAGACCCTGCATCCGACGGCGCTCGACAACGGCGTGGCCCTTCTTCACCCGCGGCGTCCGATGCCCACCGTGCTGGCCGAACCAATGATCGCGCTGGGCCGAACCCACCACGGCATTCCGTTTGGCGGGCCACGCGGCATGCTGACTGACATTTTTTTTCTGATTTGCTCTTTCGACGATCGCGGACATCTGCGAACACTTGCCAGATTGAGCCGGCTGGTCGGAGACGCTGACTTCCTTTCAGCGCTGCGCGAGGCCGATACTCCTAGCGCCACGCACGATTGTATCGTCGACTTTGAAAGTCGAATCCCCTAGTACGTCAGGCTTTCTAGCCTGACGCGTCAGCCGAGAAAGGCTAACGTACCAAATGGCAAGACAACGAGCCCTCTTCGTCGGCAACTCATCACACCACGAGTTTCGTGAACCGGTGGCCTGGCTGCGCGAGTACAGCGACCTCACTATCTCCAGCGATATCGAAGCGGCAGTGGCACAACTGGGGATCGTAAGCAATCCGCCCGACGTGATCGTCATCGCCGCCGCGAGGACCGGGCTCTTCTCACAACGCGATGTCGCATCGCTGCTGCGGCGCGCACCGCTGGCACGGTGCATCGGGTTGATGGGCGGATGGTGCGAGGGCGAGATGCGAACCGGCCGGCCTTGGCGCGGCGTGCCGCGAGTTTACTGGCACGTGTTTGTGCCCCGCATGGCGGAAGAACTGACGGGTGCCAGAGCGCGCGGGCGGTTAGTGATGCCACGGACCTTCACCGAATCGGAACTCTGCGGCATCGCCGTCCCGTTGCCTGAGATCAGGCCGCGAGGGCTGGTCGTGATCCGAGCGGCTTCGCTCGAGTCGTACGGAGCGATTTCCGAAGCCTGTCACGCAATCCGCCATGCAACCGTTTGGGCGAGTCCACGGCAGCCCGCCTTCGTGACGGGGGCTGCCGCGGCGATCTGGGATGTGGCAGCGTCGATCGAATTTGATGGAGCGGAACTAGGCCGGTTCGCGGAGCACGTGCAACCGGCACCGGTGATCGCGATTATCGGCTTTCCCCGAGCGTCCGATCGGCGACTCGCACTGGATTGCGGTGCGAGCTGCGTTGTCTCAAAGCCGTACTTGCTTCAAGAGCTGTGGACGGAGTTGACGCGTGTGACATCGGAATGCCGACGGAATGACGAGCGGATCTCGGCGGCTTAGTTGTGTGAGTAATTTGTTTGACCGCAAGCCGGAGGCGTGCGCTCGGCACACGGTAGCGCACGCCCCCGGCTCGCGGTTGAACGACTCGAAACCCGCGCCGTCGGTTCAGTCGAAATTACTGGTCCGCGTAGACCTTCGTGCTCTCTTGCTTGGTAACCGGTGTTGGCGATTCGTCGCTGGCGAGTTGTACGGCGATGACATGATCGCCTGCTCCGACACCTTTGGCCGCGATGCGATAAACGACCTCGTCTCGAGGCGCGATGCGTGCCAGCGGTTCCATGAAGACTTGTTGGCCGTCGACGATCACTTTCGTTGGGCCTTCGCCCTTGATCGGCGTCAGTTGCTCGGGTAACGCTGCCGCAATTTGGACATTGGTCGCGACTTTGTTGCCGTTATTGACAATCCGGATCTCGTACATCGTTTCGCTGCCGACTTCGATGGGATCGTGAACGTCCTGTACGGTGAACGCTAACTCGGTCAAGGCTTGGACGTTGGTTGTGTGTTCAAACTTGGCGGACAGATTCAGATTCGCTGTCCCTTCGACCCGTAGCTTCTGCTCACCGGTTTCGATCGGCAAGGCAATCAATTGAACGCTGCCACTTTCTTGAGCCGCGAGTTCGGCCAGACTCCAGTAAACCGCATGTCGGCTTGCATCGTAGCTTCCCTTGTTGTCGGCCGAGACATACTTCAATCCCTTGGGCAGGAATGTCACAAGCTGGATATCGTACGCCGTGGACGTACCCGGATTTGCGACCTCGACTTCATAAATCACTTGGCGCTCGAGATACCGAGTTCGCGCACCGCTGATCGCGACCCGCAGCTGGGGAGCGATCACTTCAAGCGTTATTGGGTCCGTGTCTTCCAAGCCGGCGTCCGCTTTCACGCGCAGAATGTTTTTCACGATTCCCGCTTTGTCCGCGCGCAGGATCAGCTGTAGGTGTTTCTCTTCCTTGGGACGAAGCGTTCCCACTTCATACTCCAAGCGTTCACCGGCGACGTGGGCCAGCCCTTGCGGGACGTCTTCTTCGAGAATGATGCCGGTGGTTGCTCCGCTGCCGGGATTCGAGAGCGTGATCTCGAAGACAACGTCTTCGCCGATCAGGACCTTTTCGGGGCCAGTATGTTTCACAACGAGTTCCGGTTTCGTGCTCACCGTACGGACCGAGGCCTGAGCGCGGAAAGTCACTTGCGCGACGCTGCCGATCTCGCCTTCGACCAACGGCATCAATTCGATCGAAACCTGGGCTTGATCGCCTGGGTCCAGATCACCCAACTGCCATGCGATAGCGCCGTCCGCGGTCTGCGTAAAATCGGGCGACGCAGTGACGAGTTTCGTGCCTTGCGGCACGCGATCGGTCACCACGACTCCGTGAGCCGTTACGTTGCCCACGTTTCTAACAATGATCTTGAAGGGGGCTGCCTGCCCGACACTAACTTCGTTCGGGGCTCGCTTCTCCAAGGTCAGTGTTGGTGTTTGCGTACCTTCAAGACCACGATCGCCCGGTGTATCCGAAGCGAGCGGTGATGGTACAACCGCCGCAGCGGAAGCCGAGGAGTCAATCGCGGCGTATGAGGAGGCTGCGGTCGGCGGTACATTCACCGAGTTGCCTAACGATACTTGTGGCAAGGCTGCCGAGGGAGTTGCTTGAACCGGGGTATAACTCGACTCGGCAGGTACTGCTTCGCGGCGTAGTGGAGGCGGCTCGATCGTCGCCTCGTTGCCCGCAACTGGTACAGCGTCTTGATAGGTTGCTGGATCGTCTGGCTCGGCGTCCGCGACCTGTGGTACGGCACCCGACATCGGAACTGACCGGGTGGGTGTTTCATACTCGCCTGCCGGTTCGGCGGAGCCGCCGTATTGGCTCGGCGGCTCGGCCAATGTTTGGGGCGAACGCAGCGAAGCTCCGCCGCTCTCATCGTCGCTGACCGGATCTCCGTATCGACTTGCGTAGCTGCTAGGCGGAGCGTAGGAGCTTTGTGGCGCTGTTTCCGAATACTCGTTCGGAATTGGAGCTAGATCGTTTTCTGCATCGTTGATCGAGTAAACCGCCGGCGAACTCACATACTTCGACGACGAAGGCGGTTCGACAAACCTTGCGGAACTCGAAGCATCGTCGGGTTCCAACTCGTTCGAATAGGCTGCCATATTTGAGGCGTCAGCGGGACTCGCGTGTGAGTCGTCTCCCGCTCCGAGCAAGCCTTCGCTTAGTGGGATCGGCCGAGGCTGACCGCTGCTTTCCATTGGTTCCTGGGGAGCGTTGGCGACCGCCGCCGATTCCGCGGCAGACGAGCGGCCCTTTTGCGCGACGAAGACGCCCGCGCCGCCAACTCCCAGAATCCCAGCGACCACACCAAGACGCATCCACAACCGCTTCATGGCTTTGCTTCCATTTGAAGTGAACCGAACGGGGCGATGTGAGAGAGATCTGCGCTCGCCCACTCAGCCGCAAGCTCGAACGAGGCTTTTGCAGCGATGGGTAAGTACCAAAATCGAGTTGGTCTTGGAAGACCACTTCGGGGAGTTGCTAGCGACTGGGTGAGTACCAGGATCGCCCGCACCGACGTGCGAGCGAACTATGCATCATTCGGAGCTGGATTCGCAAGAATTCAACTCATAGATGTTGCATCGAGTGACGCTCGGCTATGCGGCTCGTCGATCACGGCCAAGCCAATTCTTGGCCCGAGCCTCCCAGAGTTTCACCCTTCCGCGAGCGAACGTGAATACTCCATGGGAGCTGATTCGAACATACTCGGAGGGGTGCAAGGGCCGTAGCTCACGAGCCAGGGGACGGTCTTCGTCGCGGACGTAGTACCGATTGACGCCGTCCGAAGTAGCGAAATGGTATCCGCTTTCCAAGAGTCTTGGCTCCCAGTCGTCGTGACAAGGAATGTCGGTCAGGGGAAGAACGGCCTCGATCAACATGATCCGCGGTCGAAATCGTACGAGGTCGAGGCCCGCCAAAACAGCCGATTCGTGACCTTCGACGTCCAGCTTCAAAAAATCAATCGTTGGTGGCGCATGCTGTTCGAGAATCTCGTCGAGTGTACAGACGCGGATTCTCGACTCTGTGATTTGATAACCATCGCGGCGGTGCTCGTCTGCGATTTCCGGGTCGAGCGTTGATAATCCGGTGCCCAGAGTCCGTTCGTTACAACCCTCGGCGGCGACTTTATAGAAGGTCGCTTCCCCCGAATTGTCGCTGAGAGCAACTTGCAGGTTAATATCGCGGGGACGCGCTCGCTGTAACGATTCGATCATGAACGGCAGGGGATCGACGTTGACACCGTGCCAGCCTCGTTCATAGAACAGCCGCGTGACAGACAGGGTTGTCGGGTGTGCAGCACCGACATCCACGTAAAACCCAGGACAGCCCCAGCCTAACGCGCGCGCCAGCACCAAGTCTTCGCCATGTTGTGCGTAGCAGATTTTCATTGCTGATTCCCCGCGTTATCTATGCGACACGTTTGGGCCGTGTAAGACGCTTAATCCGATGCGAAGCCCACTTCGCCATGGGGCGGCAATAGGCGCGGAGTGTCATTGCAGTGGCCGACCTTGGCGCGACGGGAATCCGCTCCCCAGTTTTGCGGACGATGATCCCGACAGACGTGCAAACGTACTTATCGCGTAGCAACAGCTTGAGATGTGGATCAAACTTGTAAGGTGGCATGTCAACGATCGCGTCGGCTGGCAGTCGACCGGTGTCGAATGAAAACGGTTCAACCGAATGCCCACACTCTGACAGCTGCTGCGAGATTCGCTCCATGTCGCGGCGTCGATAGATAACCGTACTGCGGTGGTCTGCCGTGTCCGTATTGGATGTGACATTGTACTCCGTCGTATGAACGGCGACCCCTCCAGGTTTCAGACAGGCTAGCGAGTTATAGACAAACTGTTCGCCTAACGAGAGGGAACCAAGGTGTTCCAGCGAGCAGGAGGACCAAAGAAAGTCGAAGCTGTTGGCAAGATCACTCGGAATATCATTCATATCCACGTGGCGGAACGAAACTCGCTGCTCAAACTCCTTTGGCGTGCAGAGATGACGTGTATTCAACATGCCAAGATGACTTGCGTGCTGTCCCGTCTTTACCCACCCGGCGTCCGCGGCTGCTTCAGTATCCAGGTCCGTTGCTGTGATTTCGCAGCCGAGGCTCGCGAAGAGTGCCGTCAGCGGTTCTTCACCGACGGCAAACCCCAAACCTCGCCTTCCCGGTTCGAGCAACTGACGCTCGTGGAGCGATTGAGAGATGTAGCACCACTCCCAAATCTTCCGTTGCAGCCGCTCCGACGATTCCCCTAACCGTTGTGCCCACCGTTGAAAGACTGGGGATTCCAATTGCTCTTGCGTGCATAAACACGAACCAAGCCTGGAGTCCGCGGGACAATCTTCCTCGTAACGATTTGAAGGCATTTCTAACTCCCACGAGTTGTTCGTTTGGGCGAAGTTGACTCAAGCCGCTCGCGCGGCTTCCTGGCGATCCGGTACAAAGATGGTTTGACTATGAAAACAGATCTCTAGCATTTCTCGACAACTTTCATTCCACGTTGGTGCCTTGAAATCAATCTTTGGCCGGATGTTTCCCTCGTGCAGCTGGCTTTCAAATTCTGCGATCCTGGCGGCCAGTGACTCCGAGCAGCCCAGGTCGAAGTACTCGCAGTAGTCACGTCCAACCTCGTGATGAATTCGTGTGTTACTGGCAAAGACACATTTCCCATATTGAAGCGCTTCGATGATGGGTAGGCCAAAACCTTCGACAAGCGATGGGCAGACGAGGGCGCGCGTGTGTTGATAGCAATAGTCGAGTTCGTCATCGTTTAGGTCGGAAAAATAGTAGAGCCTTGAATTCCGTTCACGATGATTGTTCAGTCGATCACGTAACTCCGGTACCGCCCGCGTTTCGCTTCCCACAAAGCATAATTTCACATGGCTGCCTCTTTGCCAGAGACGATCGAACGCGTCCAGCAAAAACGCCTGATTCTTGCGCGGCTCCAGCGCACCCACCATTAGGTAGGTGTTGCCCGCTTCGAATGCGATCTCGACACTATCTCGAATCAGCGCGCCAGAAGGAGCGGGAATCTCCGAACCCAGCATGAATGAAAAGAATCTATCGTCAGACCAGTCTTGCTTCGGATCGGAGTTTTTCAGATGCCCCTGCAGTTCCGCTTTGACGGTTTCTGAGATTGCGACGAAGAAATCAGAGTGTTCCGCGATCCGCCGCAGCCACGAGCGGAATTTTTTTTCATGATTCGGGCCGACAAAGTATGGATGTGTAATCGGAATCAGGTCGTACACGACCGTACCAATGCATGCGCCGCGCCGTCGAGCTTCTTTCACGTTGCGCCAAAAACTGGCGGGTGCCCGTAGCCAGCTGTTGAATAGCATGAGCACATCACCGGCACGGGGTGAAACGCTCTGATGCGTTAGCCGATGATTCAGGCGTTGGGAGGTGGCGAGAAACTTACGAGGAAACTTCCAGATGCCGTCACGCCCCGGCGGCGGCAAGACCAGACGACGCAGCTTTCGGGACGGAACCATACGACAGAATTGTTCGACCCAAGAAGTCGCGAGTGAGTTGACAAGATGTTTTCGCGCCGATTCGTCGGATTCCGTCAGTGATGCTTCACTCCATCCACCGAACGCGTACGTCAGCGGAATGACGGTTCCACCTCGCTCACCAGCGACTTCGGAGGCATGTCTCATGACGCTTCGAATGACGCGCGGGATGCCACGTAACGTGTTCGATTGTGTTGTTGTGCAATCGAACAGAATTCGTGAAACGGGGGGCGGAGACTTCATGTCTTCCTATCTTCGTTTGTAGGACCGTTGGTGTTTTCGGCACGGATTTTGGAAGAACTAGGCCGCGTTGCGACGTGACGGTAGAACCTTTTGAAGTAACTCGGCGATTTCCGACCGGCACTTCCTAGGAACTCGTTTCATCGTTCCCAGTAGCGTCCGCGATCGACGCTCCGTTTCGGCAAAAAGACTCTTCGCGGGATCACAACGACTAATGTCGATTTTCGGGAGACACCGATCTTCTTCCCAACATGACGCAACGATCAGCCCATCACCGCTGAACGATTCGTCGACAGCATGCTCGAGAAGAATGTGAGCGTTCTTTGCTGTCAGAAAA
>Ga0326597_10011438_pt1 | contig 11763 bp, 11 predicted proteins | sample RVTome_12_FD_203789 | JGI IMG/M metagenome (GOLD analysis project Ga0326597, IMG submission 203789) | Soil microbial communities from uranium-contaminated site in the Upper Colorado River Basin, Wyoming, United States - RVT100D185 | ecosystem: Environmental > Terrestrial > Soil > Contaminated >...
CCAGAGCGAGCGCGACGTGCGCTCGGCGGTGACGGTGATCTACCAGTACCGCAAGCTGGCCGAGGCGGTGCTCTACCGGCCCGACCTGCTGGAGAAGATAGCCAAGCACTTCAAATACTACGGCCACAACAGCCAGCGCCGCCGCATCTTCTTCATCCTCGACGCGGTCACCTACGACCTGCGCATCCTCATCGAAACGGTGTTCGAGCGCTTCCCCCAGAACGTGGAGCCCCTCCTGGCCGTGTTCCTGGAGCTGGACCAGCTCGCCAACACCCAGGAGGACCTGGCCTTCCTGCGCGGCGTGCGCAAGAGCCAGGCCCTGCTGGGAGCCTACTTCATCCGCCAGGAGCGCTACGACCTGGTGAAGCGCGTGCTGGAGGACATGGCCGGGGAATCGAAGGACTTCCTGCGCTCGGTGAAGCGCGACCTGTTCGGCACCACCAGCCGGGAGTTCTGGGAAATCGAGGACCGCGGCGTCTCGTTCTACTACGTGGACCAGGAGAACCGGGAGTCGCTGGAAACCTTCTTCGCCTGGGCCCTGGGAGAGTCCGAGCCCTCGGCCACGCTCCTGGCCGCGCCCTGAGCCCGGCCGCCGCCGCTCCACCACCGCCCCGCCGGGCTGCGGGCGTGGCGCCCCCGCCGGTCGGAATAAAATCCCCGCGGGGCGTGTTGCACAACCAACGAGTTGCCGGGCCCGGCCGGGGGATGGCGGGATCTTACCGGGCAACGCTTGTCACCCACAAAATGGAGGTCGCCTGTGAAGCACGTGCACCGTTTGGCCATCGCCGCCGCCCTGGCGCTGGCGTTCGTCTTCTCCTTCTCCGTCGGGAGCGCCCTCGCGCAGGACAGCGCTGCGCTCATCAAGTATCGGCAGCGGGTGATGCGCGCCCTGAGCGGCCACATGGGGGCCCTGGGCGAGTATGCCAAGAACAACCTGCCCTACGACGGGCACGTGGCCGTCCATGCCCGCGGGCTGGCTGAGCTGTCCAAGCTGCTTCCGGAGATATTCCCCAAGGGCACGGAGAACGGGAAGACCGACGCCCTGCCCGACATCTGGGCCAAGCCGGCCGACTTCCGCAAGGCCGCCGAGAACATGGGCGACGAGGCCGCCAAGCTGGCCGGCATGTCCGATGCCATGGGCGCCAAGGCCCAGATCAAGGAACTGGGCAAGAGCTGCGGCGGGTGTCACAAGAAGTTCCGCCAGCCCAAGGAGAAGTCCTACAAGAACAAGAAGTAGCGCGGTCCCGCCCGTGGGCCCCGGAAATGGGCCGGCGCCTGCCCCCCTTGACGTCCGGCCCGGGGCCCGCGGCTTCCTGAACCCCGGAACCCATGCACCCTTTCCGCCTTCCGCCCGCGCGCCGCGCATGGTGGCTGGCATTCGTCCTGCTGCTGGCGGCCGCCCCGGGGCCGGCCGCCGCGGCCGAGCCGGACCCGCAGCGCGGGGCGTACATCTTCCGCGCCTCGGGCGGCTGCACCTGCCACACGGACCTGAAGAACGGGGGCCCGACCCTGGCCGGGGGCCGGGCCATGCCCACCCCCTTCGGGGTGCTGTACGCCACCAACATCACGCCCCACCGCCAAACGGGCCTCGGGGCCTGGAGCGAGGCGGACTTCATCCGGGCCATGCGCCGGGGGATCGGGGCCGGGGGCGAGCACCTGTTTCCCGCCTTCCCCTACACGGCCTTCGCCGGCATGACCGAGCGCGACCTGCGCGACCTGTGGGCCTACCTGCGCACCGTGCCGCCGGTGGAGCGGGCCAACCGCCCCGACGAGCTGTGGCCGCCCTTCGGCTGGCGCTTCCTGCTGGGATTCTGGAAGTGGCTCAACTTCGCGCCACGCCCCTTCGAGCCGGACCCGGCCCGCTCCGCCGAGTGGAACCGGGGCGCCTACCTCTCCCGCCACGTGGCCCACTGCGCCGAGTGCCACACGCCCCGCGACCTGAGCGGGGCCCTGCGCCCCGAGCTGCGCAACGCAGGCACCCCCAGCGGCCCGGAAGGGGCCCTGGCCCCCAACATCACGCCGGACCCGGAGACCGGGGTGGGAAACTGGAGCCTGACGGACATGACCTGGTTCCTGGAAACGGCGCTCAAGCCCAACGGCGACGACGCCCAGAGCCTGATGGGCGAGGTGATCGAGCACGGCTACCGCCACATGACCCCCGCCGACCGCAAGGCCATCGCCGTCTACTACCGCTCCCTGCCCCCCATCCGGAACAAGGTGCAGGCCCCGCCCCGCAGCGAGGGCGCTCCCTGAGCGCCGCTGCGGGCCGTCCTCCGCCCGCGGGCGGCGGCACCGCGGCACCTTGCTTTTTTACAAGTGATATTGTCAGATTCATCCCACAATCCTCCGCGCCGACCCACCCTCCGCTGGAAGGACTGCGCCCATGGACCTCAACGAATCCCCCGAAATCGCCGCGTTCCGTCAGGAAGTGCACGACTGGGTGAAGGCGAACTACCCCTACGAAACCCAGGACCCTTACGGGTACGCGGGCCAGGAGCGCCACGACAAGGACAGCGTGTGGTACAAGCGGCTGGCCGAGAAGGGCTGGCTGGCCTACCGCTGGCCCAAGGAGGTGGGCGGCGCCGGCTTCACCCCGCCCCAGCAGATCGTGTTCGTGGACGAGCTGCAGAAGTGCGGCGCGGACGTGCCCCGCGGCTTCGGCATCACCATGATCGGCCCCCTCCTGCTCCAGTTCGGCACCCAGGCCCAGAAGGAACGCTTCCTGCCCAAGATCGCCCGCAACGAGGAAATCTGGTGCCAGGGCTACTCGGAGCCCAACGCCGGTTCCGACCTGGCCGGGCTCCAGACCCGGGCGGTGCTCGAAGGCGACCACTTCGTGGTCAACGGCCAGAAGATCTGGACCTCCGGGGCCAGCATCGCCGACTGGATCTTCTGCCTGGTGCGCACCAACGCCGAGGTCAAGAAGCAGGAGGGCATCAGCTTCCTGCTGATCGACATGAAGACCCCGGGCGTGACCATCAAGCCCATCGTCCAGCTCAACGGCCACGCCGGGTTCTACGAGACCTACTTCGACGACGCGAAGGTGCCCAAAGAGAACCTGGTGGGTGAGCTGAACAAGGGCTGGACCATGGCCAAGGCCCTGCTGGGCCACGAGCGGGTGGGGACGGCCAACATCGACACGGACGACCTGGTGCGGCGCATTCAGACCATCGCCCGCGCCACCCCGGACAACAGCCACACCGTCCAGGAAGACCTGGGCCACCGCCGCGCGCTGGCCGAGCGGGAGATGGACACCGACTGCCTGCGCTACACCCGCTACCGCCTCACCACCGCCGTGATGCAAGGCCGGGCGCCCGGGCCGGAATCGTCCATCCTCAAGGTCAACCAGTCCGAGACCGTGCAGCACCTCTACACCCTGGGGCTGGAGGCCTTGGGACCCGATGCCCTGGCGTGGTACGATAAGCGCCTGATGCCGGAGGCATACGATCTGCCCATGGCCAACACTTACGCGCGGGCCATGTCCATCTTTTCCGGGTCCAACGAGATCCAGCGCAACATCATCGCCAAACGCGTCCTGCGCCTGCCCGACTAGTCCCGCGCCCCTGCCGGCCCCCGCCGGCCGGCTGCGGTCGGCCCGCGGGGCGCCCCGCACCGGTGTCGTCCCGTACCGCCGTGCCCCGCCGGAGCGGTCGCGGCGGCGGGCGGTGCCTTGCCAGGAGAAGCCCCATGCGTCCCGCCCGTCCCGTCTATCTGGCCGCCCAGGCCATCACGCCGTTCATCGGCAAGGGCCACCCCGCCTTCATCACCAAGGAGCACCCGGACTTCGGCAAGCGGGACAACCCGACCCTGGAGGACCACCTGGTGGCGGCCATCCGCCTGCTGATCGAGCGGGAGGGCATCGACCCGGCCCTGATCCAGCGGGGCTACGTGGGCAACTTCGCCGGCGAGCTGTTCTCCAACCAGGCCCACCTGGGCGCCATGGTGGCCCGGGCGGACGAACGGCTGTCCAACGTGGGCTTCGCGCGCGTGGAGGCCGCCTGCGCCTCCGGGGGCGTGGGCATCGTCAACGCCGTGGACGCCATCCAGGCCGGGGTGGACGTGGCGCTGGTGGTGGGTGCCGAGGTGCAGACCACGGTGCGCGCCCGGGAGGGGGCCGACTACCTGGCCCGCGCTGCCCACTACGCCACGGAGCGCGCCCTGGACGACTTCACCTTCCCCGCCCTGCTCACCCGCCGCGCCCGGGCCTACAAGGAGGCCCACGGGCTCACCGAGCGCGACCTGGCCCAGCTGTCGGTGAAGGCCTACGCCAACGCCAACCGCAACCCGCTGGCCCACATGCACGCCCAGAAGCTGACCCTGGAGCAGGCCGAGAGCGCCGGCGACCACAACCCGCGCTTCCTGAAGAACCCGGAGCTGCACGAGCACCTCAAGGTAAGCGACTGCTCCCAGGTGAGCGACGGCGCCGCGGCGGTGATCCTGGCCAGCGCCGAGGGGCTGCGCCGGCTGGGGCGCTCCCCGGCGGACGCGGTGGAGGTGGCCGGCTACGGCTTCCGCGCCAACCCGCTGGGGCAGGTGAAGGACCTGCTGCGCTTCGACACGGCCGCCGCCGCGGCCGGGGAGGCCATGAGCGACGCCGGCATCGCGCCGCGGGACGTGCAGGTGGCCGAGGTGCACGACTGCTTCACCATCGCCGAGGTGCTGATGTACGAGGCCGCCGGCTGGGCCGCGCCGGGCAAGGCCGTGGAGCTGATCCGCTCCGGCGCCACCACGCTGGAGGGCGACCTGCCGGTCAACCCGGGCGGCGGTCTGGTGGGGTTCGGCCACCCGGTGGGCGCCACCGGCGTCAAGCAGGCTGCGGAAATCTACCGCCAGATGAAGGGGCTCTGCGGGGACTACCAGGTGAAGAAGCCCCTGGGGACGGGGCTCACCATCAACATGGGCGGCGACGATCGCACCGTGGTCTCGCTGGTGCTGCGCAACACGTAGGGGAGCGCCGGGGGCCGCTGAGGGCCGCGCGCCGCCGGGGCGGGACGGCTACTCGCCCGTGGCCACCTCGTCGGTGGCGCCGGGCAGCGGAAACGGCACGTCGGCCGTGGCGGGCCGGGGGCGCATGGCCCACTTGGGGCAGCCGTAGTAGTCGATCTCCGACTGCATGGTGGGGAACCGGCCGCAGTTGAAGTAGCGCCAGAAGAACGAATCGTAGCCCCGGCAGAGCCCCGTGGCCGAATCCAGCACCGGGCAGCCCACCTTCTCACAGCACTTCACGCACGCCCCGCACGAGGAGCCAGCCGCCCAGTCGCGCCGCAGGCGCACGATGGAGCGGTCCGGGGCGCTCGTCGGGGGGCTGGTAAGCGGCACGGAGAGCATGAAGCCGTTGTTCTCCCCTTTCAGGATCAGGAAGAACAGGCGCCAGCCCTGGGGGAACAGCCGCCAGGCCGGGCTCCAGTGACGCCAGAAGCGCCAGTCGCCGAAGAAGTAGTAGGTCACCACCGGGGCCGTGAGGACGCCGCCGATGCCCGTGAAGAGCGCAAATCCCAGGTAGGTGTAGAAACCGAGGCGGGCCAGCGCCCAGCCGAATCCGTTCAGCGTCATTCAACACTCGAGGTGGTTGGGCCCCCGCTCGCGGGCCTCCGCGCGGCAGGGTCGCGGCCGGTGGGCCGCGCGCGCCATGCCGGGCGGAGAGGGACTGCGGGGCTCCTGGTGCGGGCTGTCGCCCCCGGCCGGCCCGCCTCCCTTTTCGCTACGGGCCGAGGGCTCCATCTTAGGAAGGCTACCGGACAACGTCAACTCGCACCATGTTGGTAGCCTGCCGTTCCGAGAAGGGCAGGCCGGCGGTGATCACCAGGCGGTCGCCCTCCCGCAGGTGCCCCAGGCCCACCAGCCGCTTCTGCACCTCCATGCACGCCTCGTCGATCTGCATGGTCAGGTCGGGCATGGGCAGGCCCTCCACCCCCCACACCAGGCACAGCCGCCGCAGCACGTGCTCGAACTGACTCACGGCGAAGATGGCCGTGGCGGGCCGGTTTTTGGCCAACTGGCGGGCCATGGAGCCGCTGAGGGTGATCGGGGCCAGGCCGCGGGCCTCCACCCGCTCGGCCACCCCGCAGGCCGAGGCGGCGATGCCTTCGTGGATGGCCATGGGCATCTCCCCGCTGCGGCGCCGCAGGGTCAGCCCGAGGGGCTTGGTGGCCTCGGTGGCGACGATGATGCGGCGCATCACGGCCACGGCCTCCACCGGGTAGCGCCCCGAGGCCGACTCCCCGGAGAGCATGACCGCATCCGTGCCGTCCAGGATGGCGTTGGCCACGTCGGAGGCCTCGGCGCGGGTGGGGCGGGGGTTCTGGATCATGGACTCCAGCATCTGGGTGGCGGTGATCACCGGCTTGCCGACCCGGTTGCAGCGGGCGATGAGGTTCTTCTGGATGGCGGGCACTTCCTCGGTGGGCAGCTCCACGCCCAGGTCGCCCCGGGCCACCATGATCGCGTCGGAGACCGCGATGATCTCGGTGATGTGCTCCAGGGCCTGGGGCTTCTCGATCTTGGCGCAGATGGGCAGGTCGGAGCCCTTGCGGGTCAGGTACTCGCGCATGCGCCGCACCTCGTCCGGGTGGCGTACGAAGGACATGGCCAGGTAGTCCAGCCCCTCGGCGATGGCGAAGTCCGCGTCGGCCAGGTCCTTGGGGGAGACCGCGTCCACCGAGAGGGCCGCCCCGGGAATGTTGATGCCCTTGTTGTCCCGCAGCACTCCCCCCACCACCACCCGGCAGACCACGTCCGGCCCCTGCACCGAGACCACCTCCAGCTTGATGAGCCCGTCGTCGAGCAGGATGGTGTGGCCCGCGGCCACGTCGCCGGGCAGCCCGGCGTAGGTGGAGGAAACCACCTCCGCGGTGCCTTCCACCTCCCGGGCGGTGATGGTGAAGGTCGCCCCCCGCTCCAGCGTGGCCTGGCCGCCGGCGAAGGTGCCCACGCGGAGCCTCGGCCCCTGCAGGTCGCCCAGGATGCCCACCATGCGGCCCGTCTGGGCGGAGGCCTCCCGCAGGGCGGCAATCACCTGGCGGTGGGTCTCGTGGGTGCCGTGGGAGAAGTTGAGCCGGGCCACGTTGAGCCCGGCTTCGATCATGTCCCGCAGCACCCCCACCGAGTTGCTGGCGGGGCCCAGGGTACACACGATCTTGGCGCGGGGGCTTTGGGGCATCGTTGGCGGCGATCCTGTAAGGGGGCTGGCGGCGGCCCCACCCCGTCGCGCCGACGCGCGCCACCCCTCCCCACATCGCGGGGAGGGGCCAGGGGAAGGGGCTTCGCGAGCGATCCGCCATTGCGGGCACCGACCCGTCCGGTTCGCTCGCCGTCCACGGTGCGTTGCCGGCGGCCCGCGGCGGCCCGGTTGCTTTTGACCGGCCACACGGCAAATACTATGGCGCGGGCCCTGCCAACACGCAACCTTCCCTGCCGCGCCGCCATGATCGACTGCCACACCCACATCACCCTGGCCGACTTCGACGCGGACCGGACCGCGGTGCTGGCGCGCGCCCGCGCCGTGGGCGTGAGCCGCGTGGCGGCCGTGGGGCAGGACCTGGCGGAAAACGAGGCCGTGCTGCGCGTCGCCGCGGACTTCCCGGAGCTGCTGTGCTTCCTGGGGCTGCACCCGGACCGCTTCGCGGAGGCCCGCGCCACCGCAGGGCCGCCGGACCCGGCGCCGGTGGAGGCCCAGATCCGTGCCCATGCCCGCGCCATCACCGGCATCGGCGAGGTGGGGCTGGACCGCTGGGTCTGCAAGAGCGAGCCTCTCCGCGAGGCCCAGCGGGAGGCCTTCCGGCGCCTGGTGCGGCTGGCGGGCGAGCTGGGGCTGCCGCTGAACGTGCACTCCCGCTCCGCCGGTCGCCACGCCCTCGACCTGCTGCTGGCCGAGGGGGCGGGGCGGGTGCTGATGCACGCCTTCGACGGCAAGGCCGGCCACGCCCTGCGCGGCGCGGAGGCCGGCTTCGTCTTCTCCGTGCCCCCCTCCATCGTGCGCTCGCCCCAGAAGCAGAAGCTGGTGCGGGCCCTGCCCCTGGCGGCGCTGGCGCTGGAGACGGACAGCCCGGTGCTGGGGCCGGAGCCGGGCGTGCGCAACGAGCCGGCCAACGTGGTGGTGGCCCTGCGGGCCATCGCCGAGATCAAGGGCGTGCCGGAGGAGGCCGTGCGGGAGACCACCGCGGCCACCAGCCGCCGCCTGTTCGGACTGGCGGACGGCTGATGGACGCAGCCACCGAACCCGCGGGCCTGCCCCTCACCATCCGGCCCTTCCGGCCCGAGGACCTGGACCCGCTCTACTTCCTGGAGCGGCGCTGCCACTCCGAGACCTTCCGGCTGCCCTTCCAGCAGTTGCTGGAGACTCTGCTCGACCCGCGGGTCTCCGCCCTGGTGGCCGAGGTGAGCGACCGGGAGGAGCGGCCCCTGGTGGGGGCGCTGGTGGTGCAGGGCATGGCCGGCGAGCCGCGCCTGACCCTGCTCACCCTGATGGTGGACGCCCCCTTCCGCCGCGCCGGCATCGCCACCCGCCTGCTGGAGCTGGCCGTGCGGCTGGCCCAGGCCGCGGGCATCGCCGAGCTGGCCACCCCCCTGGAGGCGGACAACGCGGCGGGGCGGGCCTTTCTCCAGGCCGCCGGGTTCGCCCCGGCCGGGGAGTGGGCCCCCTATTTCCCGGACGGCGAGGCGGGGCGGCTGTGGGTGTGTGCCGTGCCGGCCCCGGAAGCGGAGGCGCCGGCATGAGCGAGCCCGCCCCCATCGTCACCCTCACCACCGACTTCGGCACCGCGGACGGCTACGTGGGCGCCATGAAGGGGCGCATCCTCACCCTGGCGCCGGCGGCGCGGCTGGTGGACATCAGCCACGACATCCCGCCCCAGGACGTGCTCCAGGGGGCCTGGTGCCTGCGGCGGGCCGTGCCGCGCTTTCCCCCGGGCACCATCCACGCGGCCGTGGTCGATCCGGAGGTCGGCTCCGGGCGCGCCGCCCTGGTGGTGGAGACGGAACATTTTTTGCTTGTGGGACCGGACAACGGGCTGCTCGCGCTGGCGGCGACGGACGACGGCATCCGCCGCATCGTCCGGGTCGGAGAGCGCCCCGGAGGCTGGGCGCGCAGCGGCACGTTCGACGGGTTGACCCTGTTCGCCCCCGTGGCCGCGGCCCTGGCGCGGGGCGAGCCCCCGGCCAGCTTCGGAGAACCGGCGGGGGCGTTGCAACCCCTCCCCCGCCCGGAGCCCACGGTGGCGGGCGACCGGGTGCAGGGGGCGATCCTGCTGTTCGACCGCTTCGGCAACGGCATCACCGACGTCACCGCAGAACTCGTGGGCGACGCGGTGGTGGAACGGGTCACCTTCGGCGCCGGCCACGAGGCCCGCCCGGTGGGCCACTATGGAGCGGGACCCCCGGGACGGCCGGTGGCCCTGTGGAACAGCGACCGGCACCTGGAGCTGGCCCTGCGGGGGGATTCCCTCCAGCGGCGGCTGGGGCTCACGCCCGGCACCCCGGTGACCGTGCACCTGCAACCCCCCGGCGCTGCCGGGGACCGTTCGCCCGGCGGCTGAGGCACCAGGGCCCCGCCGCGGCGGCCGGGCATCCCTCACACCCGCCCATCGTTCACCCGCAACCGACGGACCAGCGACCATGCCCTTTCCCAAGTCCCGCCCGCGCCGCCTGCGCGCCACGGCCACCCTGCGCCGCATGGTGCGGGAGACCCATCTCCGCACCGACGACCTGATCTACCCGCTTTTCATCACCGAGGGGCAAGGCGTGCGCCGCCCCGTGTCCTCCATGCCCGAGGTGTTCCAGCTTTCCGTGGACGAGGCGGTGCGGGAGGCGGAGGAGGTGAGCGCCCTGGGCATCCCGGCCATCGACCTGTTCGGCGTGCCCGACAAGAAGGACCTCACCGGCGACGAGGCCGTGGCCGAGGACGGGCTGATTCCCCAGGCCATCCGGGCCATCAAGGCGGCCTGTCCCGAGCTGGTGGTGATGACCGACGTCTGCCTGTGCGAGTGGCTGGAGCACGGCCACTGCGGCCTGGTGGAGGGGGAGGCCATCGTCAACGACGCCACGCTGCCCGTGCTGGCCCGCATGGCGGTGGTGCACGCCCGGGCCGGGGCCGACATGGTGTCGCCCTCGGACATGATGGACGGGCGCGTGGGCGCCATCCGCGCGGCCCTGGACGAGGCGGGCTGCGCGCAGGTGCCCATCATGGCCTACTCGGCCAAGTTCGCCTCCGGGTTCTACGGCCCTTTCCGCGACGCGGCCCAGGGGGCACCGCAGTTCGGCGACCGCACCACCTACCAGATGGACCCGGCCAACGGCCGCGAGGCGATCCGGGAGACCCTGCTGGACATCATCGAGGAGGCCGACATCGTGATGGTCAAGCCGGCCCTGCCCTACCTGGACATCATCTGGCGCGTGCGGCAGGAGACCCACCTGCCCGTGGCCGCCTACAACGTCAGCGGCGAGTACGCCATGGCCTGGGCCGCGGCCAACAACGGCTGGCTGGAGCTGGAGCGGATCATGCTGGAGATGCTCACCGGCATCAAGCGCGCCGGGGCCGACCTGATCCTCACCTACTTCGCCAAGCGCGCCGCCCGGCTGCTGCAATCGTGAGGGGGTGCATGGGTCGCTTCGTTTCGCTGCGCTTCCCCCGCTCCCGCGCGCTCTGCTGGCTGGGCTTGGCCGGACTGGTGGCCGCGTGCAGCCCGGCGCAGCCCGAGCCGCCCGCCGCCGGGGCCGCCGCCCCGCGCTCCGGCTGGCGGCTGGCGCCGGCTCCCGCCGGTGCGCCCGATGCGCCGCCGTCCCGCGCCGCCTCCCCGGCGGCCCGGCCGCCCGTGGCGCCGCCGCCCCCGGCGAAGCTGGAGGTGCCCGGGTGGGAGATCCTGCTGCCCTACCTGGAGGGGGAGGCCTCCTGGTACGGGCCGGGGTTCCACGGCCGGCGCACGGCCAACGGGGAGGTGTACAACCAGTACGCCCTCACCGCCGCCCACCCCATGCTGCCCCTGGGCACCCAGGTGGAGGTGGTCAACCTTGACAACCGGCGGCGGGTCTGGGTACGCATCAACGACCGCGGGCCCTACGCCAAGGGGCGCATCCTGGACCTGTCCCGGGTGGCGGCGGAGTACCTGGGGCTGATCGGGCCGGGCACGGCCCGGGTGCGCATCGCCGTGGTGCGCTGGCCCGACAGCCTGGACGCGCGGCTGGGGCTGGAGGCCTACCGCCAGTGGGTGGTGCAGGTGGCCGCCTACCCGGAGCCCGAGCGGGCCGAAGCCCGCCGGCAGGACCTCCAGGAACGCTTCGGCAGCGTGCCGTTCTTCATCGACCGAACCCCCGGCGGGCGCTACGCGGTGGTGGCCGGACCCTACGGGGAGGAGGACGCGGGGCGGCAGGTGGCCGGGCGCCTGCGCCACCACGGCTACGCCCCCCTCGTGCGCAGCTACCGCAAGTGACCCCGGGCGCCCGCGCGCCCCGACCGCGCCACCCCCACCGGCCCGCGCCCGGGAAGCGGCCCGCCGGGGCCGCGTCGTCCCCTTTGAGGAACCCGCCGCATGGCCCAGCACCAGCCCACCTCGGTCGACCTGACCCTGCGCAAGGGGGTGGCCACCATCACCCTGCGCAGCGACAACCACATGAACCCCCTCAGCACGCCCACCCTGGAGGGGCTGCTGCGGGTGGGCAACGAGCTGATGCAGAACAGGCGGCTGCGGCTGGTGGTGCTCACCGGCGAGGGGGAGCGCTCCTTCGTGGCCGGCATGGACCTCAACCAGCTCGGCGGCATCCGCGACGCCA
>Ga0326597_10011439_pt1 | contig 11762 bp, 7 predicted proteins | sample RVTome_12_FD_203789 | JGI IMG/M metagenome (GOLD analysis project Ga0326597, IMG submission 203789) | Soil microbial communities from uranium-contaminated site in the Upper Colorado River Basin, Wyoming, United States - RVT100D185 | ecosystem: Environmental > Terrestrial > Soil > Contaminated >...
CTTTGATCGGGTCACCCGTCGGAAATGGTACCGGCCGTCTCTATCCGGGCGTTCGCATCCTTCCCTCTCCCCCAGCTTGGGGGAGAGGGGATCAAGACAATCCGCTCACCACTCACGGGTTCTAATATGGAGGTAATCATGGACCAGGAAGCATATGAGAAGGGCATGGCATTGCGCCGCAAGGTCATGGGCGACAAGCACGTCGCGAAGCGCGGCGCGAGCCGCGACCGGTTCACGAAGCAGCAGAACGAGCTGGTCACCTCGATCGCCTGGGGCACGATCTGGTCGCGGCCGGGCCTGCCGCTCAAAGTGCGAAGCCTGGTGACGCTCGGCATGCTGACGGCCTTGAATCGCCCGGACGAAATCAAAGGGCACATCGTCGGCGCGCTGAACAACGGCGCGACGCCGGAGGAAATCATCGAGGTGTTCGTCCATAGCGCCGGCTACTGCGGTTTCCCCGCCTCCAACGGCGCCGTGCGCCTCGCCGTGGAAGTGTTCAAGGAGCAGGGACTCCTGAAATGATGAACGCGGAACGATGAATGCGGAACTGAAAGCCCTGAACAGCGGCTCTCGGTCATCGTTCATCATTCATCATTCATCGTTAGCCTGCCCCATTACGCGTGAAGCATTGCCCATCCATGTGCTATCCTTATCGCCCCCGCATTGATTGGGGTACGGACCGGGGCAGGCGATGAGAATGGAAGTCCACATACACGGTAATGTATTCCTCGGCAGGGGCGTGCGCCTGTCGCAGGTCGAGCACGCGCTGCGCCCGTGGCTCGAGTACCTCGACGTGGACACGATCGCGGAAGCCCATAGCATCGAGCGCGAGGAACCGGGCATCCAGTTCGACACGCGCGAGCGGACCGTGAACTTCTGCTGGACCGGGGAAGTCGGCCGCAGCTTCCACGCGCGGCTGACGGAAGCGTTCCAGAACCTCGGGCCGCTCACCGAGTACGCCTCCGAGGTCGAGGCCACCTACTACCCGGAGAACGGCGAGGACGAGTTCCACCAGCTCTTCGTCGGCCCCACGCCCGAGGCGATCCACGAATTCCGCCGCCAGTGCGTGACCGAGGACGTCTCGGCCATGCTGTCCCGCCACCTCGGCAAGGCCGAAGTGGACCAGGTCGCCGCGCTCGTCAACCAGCTCTTCGAGCAGGACTGGGCGACGCGGAAGGTCACCGGCGAGCACGCGGCCGGCTCGTCCACGGTCATTCCGCTGCACCCACGCGGCAAGCATCTCCACTAGAACCCGCCAAGCCGAATGGGGGCTAGCGAAAGGTTTGTCGATTCGCCACTCGCGTAGTTGGGCCACTTCGCCGCTGGCCGGGTCCTGTCGAAACGGCCGGCGCCTGCTCCGTTCTCCCGAGCGCCTTCCGGCAATTGACTTGGCCATCGCGTTGTCGTGAGGCCGGTACCAGTACCGGGAGACCGGATCAGTCACCGGCCATTCCGCCACCCGGCCGCGGGTGGAGCCGTGCTTCTCTTTGGAATGGGCCCACTAAGACCGCCCCCGCCACCCGCCCTGTTCCGCTGAGGCACGCCAGCGAAAAATCGTGTGCGCTACGTCGGTGACCGAAGGCGGGAGGCCAAAGGCGGACGTGAAAATTGCCTGATCGCGATCAGATCGGAAAGTGGCGTCCGCTAACGACCCAAAGCTGGCATCCAATGAATCGAACCAGGCCGCCTTGATCGACCCCACCTGAACCCACGACTAGGCAGGAGCTGTACAGGCCGGCACCTTACCTGCGCGCTTCGCGGCTTCGTACAGCTTCATACTCTCGGGTAGATTATTCTGCAAGTTCTCACGCCGCTGCACTGTCGAGAGTGACTCTGAAGCGCCGCCATATCTATGCATGTCTTCCCAAAGTCGAAGGCTCTCCTCGGGATTAAAGCCAGCCCGCGCCATCAAGAGTTGCCCCAGAGTGTCTGCCTCTAGGCGGAGTACAGGATCGGTGGAGGTGGGAGTGCTACGATCCGACGGATTCGAGGTTCCCAAGACAGCGGCGACCATGGAGGAGGAAACACGTGAACGGAATTCCGTGCTCGCCCTCTCGTTTGGGTGCCGGGCGATCAGAGAGGAAATGCTAACGCCTAACGCCGCCGCCAGCTGTCCTGGTGTGCGTGCTACCGACAGCATTCCAGTAGTTACGGCAACCTTGCCACCAGGCCACGACGATACGTCGGCCGTGTTACTCCTGAAGACCACTATCTCCCATTTGCTAATGCCAGTCGGGTCCTTTGCTTCCGCGATGAGCGCGCGGAAGACGCATCCAACGTACCGGTTGACCGCATCATCGGCCTCAATGCTGCTCTGCCCCTTGAACCTTTCAAACGCCTTCTCGCCGCGTTCATTCAACTCTTGATCAGTCAGCGCTAAGACCTGAGCACGTCCCAACGGCGACTGTGTAACACCTCCGGCGCAACCGCTCGTAATTAAGACAAGGACAACCAGGAAGTGCGGGCACATCGTCCACGCGTTTGAAATCATGTGGCACCCCTTAGCTCTAGTTCGGGCCTAACTTGAAGTGGACGGCCTAAGTACCGTCAGACGGCATTGTGCGCCGCGGGGTATACGCCTTCAAGCCAGTAAGGCAAACGTCCGCTTCTGGCCGAGAGCTGACATCCGCGAAACTCGGCTAAGTCGAACGTGGGGATAGGCGGAGAGTTGCTCCGCCAGCACGTCGCAGTAATCCGCTGATTGCTAACAATGAGTAACTGCGGACAAGTCCGCTACCCACGATACCACCCACATAAGCTTACTTATCAATATGCCGCCTATATGCTGTTCTACGACCGCCAATACCCCTTTCCTTTTGCGAGCCGAAACCCCCAATCCTTTAGTTGACGTGCAATGTCGTCCCCCATGGCGAGATGAAAAACCCAAAGCGCTCCCTTCTTTTTACGTAGGTCACGCGTCTCGAGGCTATGTCGTTGGCAGAAATTCTCTAACTCCCTTTCGCTTGGAACTAACGAAGGCGTAATGGCGGCTGGGTCTGTCCGTGAAGCTGGGTCAAGTTCGGGCTCGGTCTCGGACGAAAACTGCGTGATGCGCCGTCCATAGTCCTGAAGTGTGGGAATGTCGATTGCCAGGGCAGCGCCCAACCGATTTCTTGCGCTTGGCGCATTGCCAGTTTTGGAAGGTGCGCTAGGGATTTCAGATTCAGTAGATTGCACAACCGGCTCGGGCGCACGGTCTCGCCTTTCATTGTCGTTCGGCGCCAGATCTTTCAACGCGCAGATTCGTCGTTGCTCGGTGTGCAGGCTTCTTGGTGCGCCTTCTGCGCCAATAGGCTCGACGCCCCTTTCAGATAGCGTCCGCAGTAAGTCATCCAATACCTGCGTTCTTCGACGAATGAATGTTGACGCAAAGCAGCGCCAGAACACCCAGCCCGCACGCTCTAACACTCGTTGCCGCTGCATATCCTCAGCCCACTTCTCAGCACCGTGATATCTGTCCCCATCGCACTCGATAGCAAGGCGCGCATCGTTGTGACCCTCCACAACCATGTCGATCCGGTATTGCCCAACCTTCACCTGTGGGATAACCCAGTAACCCCGCTGCGCAAGTTCATCGTATAGCTCACGCTCGAATGGAGACTCGCATAGGCCCCGTAAGTCCTGAACTCGCGATTCATCCTGCGCAAACGGTGTAGCGAAATGCGTAATCAGGCTGCGGCGCATTCGATCAGCGTTACTGAGATGCTCTGCGTCCACGGAACGCACGAGGTACATCCGATCCTTTGCACGGGAGGCTGCTACGTTGAACCGCTGGGCGAAGGTGTCACGGGAGAGCGGTGCGCCTACCTCGTTCGGCGCAGAGACCATGGACAGGAACATGATGTCGCGTTCCTTGCCCTGAAATGTGCGTGCATCCCCACAGGCTATGTGATGCCTTTCGATGACCTCAGGTCCAAGCTCCTCATTGAGCCGCTCCCATACCTCTAATGCTTGCTTATCAGCAAGTAGTGAGACAACGCCGATGGTACGGCGAGCCATCTTGGGGTCGCATACAATTTGCTTGATTTCATCGACGATGAATCGGGCTTCTGGGCGATTGACATCACCCTTGCGAAAGCCGTCCTCCACCACGACGTCGATTAGTGGCGGGTCAAGGCGTTCGGAGGCCTTCGGTATTCTGAGAGGTCGCAGTTCGTGGTTATAGAATTCGCGCTTTGAATATTCAATGATAGGCGGCACACACCGGAAGTGTTCCTTGAGCATGACCGCGCTTTTGGCGAACACTACCTTGTAGAGATCGTATATGGAGCGATCCGGGGACATCTGCGCCCGGTAAGTTTCAACTTGATTTCCGAGGAACCGATTCATAAGACTGCGAACCTTCTCCTCCTCCAACCCCACGCCCTCCGGTGAGACCTGTTTGTCGTCACCAACAATGAGTACCTTTTGCGCTCTAAGCAGAGCTGGCAGCGCGGTGAAGTCCGATTGCGAAGCTTCGTCGATGACCACTAAGTCAAAGCAACCCAGTTTCGCCGGCAGGGATTCCGATACCCGGTAGTGCGGCATGATCCAGCAGGGCACAGCTGGGTTCGCCTGTGTCGCCGCAACGCGCGCATCCTGACGGTAACGCACGGCACGTTTCCCGGTTCCCTTGCCTATTTTTTGGATCGCGTTCAGATAAGCTTGTAACGCGGCGCGGATGCTGGGGGAGGCGTTCTCTGCGAGCTTTAGCCAAGTGCGTTTCACTACAATGTCACGGTAAGCGCGAGAGAGGTCGTTTTCAACTTCCTGTCGATCTGTTGCTAATTTCTTCAGTTCTTCCTTCGGATCGACGGATTCCAGGTGCGTAGCGAATCGCCTCTGGCGCCATGAATTGCGCCAGTTATCCGGCAGAACTCTATCGACCGTGCCGCTAAGCGGCTGCTTGAGCAACGCTCCATACTTTGGTGCCCCTGAAGCTTCCACCTTGTCACATACCTCACGCACAGTTGAGAGATGTGTATTTGCTCCAGCCACCCGCGAGAGTTCCGCCATTAATGCCGACCAGCGAGCCTGCATATCCGCATCCGATATCCCAGGGTTCCCCAACACCTTTGCAAGGAATTGGCGGATATCGTCAACGATTCGACCACGTCTGCTCTGCATCACCTTCTGGAAGCGTTCCTTGACTTGCCAGACGTTCGCCAAACGATGCTTCGTCAGGTGATGGCGTAGAATCTTCTCCAACTCGGCAAGTCGTTGAGAGTTGTCAGCAACCTCGCGGCTGTGAGGCCACGTTGGGAATACATTTGCGGCTCCCGTACGTAGCAAAGTCTCTAGCTTCACTACGGCCTTGACCTTGCCATAGAGTTTGTAAAGTTGAGAAGCAGCAACTCCACTATCTGCATCTCCTCCGGAAACAGTATCAATGTTGAGTTCGAGAGCCAACGTGTTCCACCGTAGCGCAAGCTCCCGCAACTTTTTGAGCAACACAAAGTACCCGGCAACGTGTTCCCAGTCTTCAGAACCACTGGGTAGGTTGCCAACAACATGAATAGCCTCCAGCACCTTCTTTTGCTCCGACCTTCCGAATAAGCCCTTTAATCCGAATGGACTCTTGCCCCTACAGAGATTGCCAATAGCCGCAATCAATTCAGAATCCAGTTCAGCGCCCGGCGGGGCGCTCACCGGTCGAGAAATAAAGGCCTGCCGCTGCCTAAGGACTTTCTCAAGCTCGATGCCCAGTGCTTCCAACAAGGTAACCATGCCGTCGGACTGACCCCTACGGAGTTTTTCTCGAACAGTGACAGTCCAAGGACGCCGCACGCGGACAACTTCGTCGCGCGTTTGCTGGAGTATTTCGATATTGGTCAGTAGCTCTTGCGCAGCGACAAGCGTCTCCTGGCTAGAATCAGCGATAGCTGGAACATCGCCAATCGCTACGCTTTGCTTCAATTGCTCAAATTTGGAAAGATCTTGGTGAACTTGAAGGAGTTCCTTTGTTTCAGGAAACTCCACAAGTTGAGGAAGAGAAGCATCGATGTACTCGATGTCGCGACCTAGCACTCGGCGCGCTTCGCGCAATCGAATGACATCCGTGTCTGTGAACTGTGGCGCGAATTGATGTCCGATGCTAATAGCGTCAGGGATCAATTCCAGCAATCCCTCGTTCTCGACCACTTCTCGCGCTGCGTCCTGCGGGTCAATTTCCTCACCATCCAGCGAAATCTTCAATAAGTTCTTTTTCGCCCAATCGCCAATCCTGCGGTCGATACTAGCGAGCTTGCCATGTAAGGCATCGATAGACTCCTCAAGATGCCCGATTGTGCGTGCGGTGGCAGTGCGGTCGATGCCCTGCACCTCAGATGCAATCTTGTGAATTGCATACTCGAACTGCTTCATGCCCTCCTGCTCACTAGTTAGCAGTGATATTGCAAGCGGGCGAATTTCTTGAGGCAAAAACTCTTGGAGCACCGCCAGCGCGGGATCCTTCATTGAGGTCACCAAAACCCGCTTACCTTCTGCGAGGTAGTGGCAAATGATGTTGGCGATGGTGTGCGTTTTACCAGTGCCAGGTGGACCTTGAACGACGACCCCGTCGAAAACATCAAGTAGCTGGACTATCCGTATTTGCTCGTCATTGAATGCCTTAGGGAAATAGAGGTCCCGCGCGATCTTCCCGCCTGAACCAGAATCGCCTTCCTCGTGATAGGAGACAGACACGCCACGGAACGACGGCAATTCGACGTCCGGATTCGCAGTGTCGGGGTCCGTAACAATAGCTATTACCGCTGCCGGAAAGTCCTTTGGGTCATCCGTTTTATCGATCGCTTTCTTGAACTTCTCTAAGTCCTGCAAGAATAAGTTGTTCGTCCGCGGACGCGCAAATAGCACCCACGTATCGGTGACTTTGAGCTTTTCATCCGGCTTGGGTAGCCGCCTATCTTCGGGAGGCACTTCATTTGGCCAATACACACCGTTGGAATCAAGGTAGGTATAGGCGGTGCGAAGTAGCGGCTCGAATGTGCCGCGGTCAAAGGGCGAAAAGGTCTTAGTGGCCTTACCAAAGAATTCCTTCGCAGCCTTCTCAAGATTCGCCACCCCGGGGTTATCGACGGCCGCGTACCAGTCCACTTCAAGCCGCGCATCAACATCTCGAGGTCGAACTTCTATCTCTGCCGTCTGGGGATTGAGGGATAACTCGACAAGACGCGTAACGAGCGGATAGCCCACGGTCACGCCGTTGCAGTTCCAAATACCCAAGCCCACGCCCCAGACTAGTTCGAGCTGTGCCTCGACAATCCCGCCTTCAAGTCGCTGCTTGAGGGTAAAAAGGTCGGAATACAGGCGTATGGTCCTGCGGCGCAGTGTTTCCTCTTCGGCCCAGGGGCGCCATTTCGTTTCGATGTAGCTTGTGAAGTGCGCCTTCACTGCCGCGGCATTTTCATACTCCGCGAGCATGACGTTCGCACGTGGGTCGACAGCCGGCTTACCTTCCTCCTCCTTTGTCAGGTGAGTCTTTAACGAAGAACAATGCGTGCCGGCAGCAATCAAGCTCGTGCCGTCTGTGACCTCTTTGAGTCTCGGTTCTTCGTGCGGCCCTTGCGTAATATGAATCCAAGGACGAAGGACGGCACTCGCTATTTCAGGCGGTTTAGTCTCGTGGAGCCGCTCAACGGTGAGCCAAATCTCGTCCTCACCGTCGCTCCCGTTCGGACCAATTTTGAAACCAGGGAGTCTCTGTAACTGGTGCTCATAGAGTGCAAATATGCCGTGGTGGGTAACCGAGTAAACTGGCGTCGACCGGAGACGCGCGGATTGTTGCGCAAACTCCACTAAAGAAAGGAGGCGTTCCTGCTCTATGGCCATGTCATACCCTCGTCGGTGGGCCTATTCTGCGCCGACAGAGCCGCCCAGCGTACTTGCCAGTTGCCAAACGTCTTAATTAATCCAGAAAGACGGGCCACTGCCGTGCTGCTGTCAAGGCGGATATTGTGTCCGTCATAGCCGAGAGTCAAATTACATTCCCGCCCTGCCTCTACCCACAGTGTTACCTACATCTGAGCGTATTCGCAAACGTGACGAGTTGCAGTAGGTCGGGCTCTACAGGCAACGCTCGACTCCGATTGTCAGGAAACGACCCAAAGCGGGCACCCAACGCCCTGGCGAATGGTGGGCCGTCGACGATTCCAATAAATTGTCTACCTAAGAATAAAGTAGACCACGATAACAGCTATGGTGATTAGGAGGATCTTGCTAATCAGCGAAATTCCCTCGCCTTTCCGTACAGCCGCACGCTTTAGCCCGGGCACTTGTGCGTTCGCTGCGAACACATCGAGAAGTACCACCGGTCGCGGTGATCTCCCACCGGTCAGAATCTTCTTGATTTCGGCCGTGTACGACCTACCGACGTCTAGAAGTGGAGCAAGTACTCGCGCATCCTCCTCAGGAACATAGCCAATTTGTTGTCCGGTCTTTAACCGCACTTGGACCGCGTGGCGGCTGTACCGGTTACTCGGTTCGCGAGCAATCTCTACCGGATCACCCGCTCTTGCATATGCCTCAATATAGTTGGGACGACCGCCGACGTGAGCGCCCGCGACCATGAAATCAAATGATTCAAGCGGAGCGTTCTGTTCTGCAGCGGCTCGCTCTTGTTCCTTCACTAGCTGCTTATCAAGCTTTGCTTTTGCACGCTCAAGCCGTTGTTGCTCAAGCCGCTTGTTTCTTGCGGTGCGCCGCAGCTCCGTGGGCAAAACAGCTTCTAGCGCCTCTTGCAGTGCCTTTTGTTCCTCATCAGTAATCTTGCTATCGGCAACTATTTTCTCGACGGCTTTGGTGAGAAATGCAATAGCGGGAAGGTCGCTTACGCGATGCTCCGCAAGCCATTTTTCGAGGTCTCGAACCTCGGCTTGGGAGAGCGAACCGTCTTCGGTGACAGTCTGACAGAGTGCAATTAGTTCAACCGCAATGTCGGAAGTTAACTGCGCTTTCGTGATTGACGTTCTTCTTGTCTTTGATTCGAAAGAATCGGCTTCCGGCTTTTCATTGTTCATCGAAGACTCCTCTGCGTACTACGTCTACGGCACATTACATCGGATTGTGCTCAATCTGACACGCAGCGTCAGAGAGGAAGTGTCTGGAAACGACCCAAAGCGGTCATTCATATCGGCGCTGCTATCGCCAGTTGTTCCACAGGCGACCAAGAGCAGCGATATACGTCTGGCAGTTGGCCGCCGGCCATGTGACATGCGAGTCTCCGAGTAACCGGTGGATGCCGTTTGCACAACGAAACTCGGACCGATCGGCGCTCACGATGTAGTTGAATGTCGCGACGAATGTAGCATCGAAGCTTCCGCCAAACATGTCGTTCGGCACGTTGTGCAACATGCCTTCGATGAAGTAGGACGGTGCGACGCCGTCCTGAAGCAAGTTTCGATCGACAATGTAGTTCCGCATGTTCTTGTATACGCGGACGGTCCTCTTGAACCATGAATTTGTGGCCTGATGCTTCGCGGTGCAATTGTCTGAATGCTGCTTCGGAAAGTTTACGATCTGCGTGCCGTCGGGCAGATAGAAGCAGATTCCCTTCGCGTACGACTGATCGGCGATGTTGTTGAACCTGTAATAGTACCGGTACTCAATTGCCGGTAGCACGTCGCACTCGCGGCGGTCATGTCCAGCGGGAATGTAAATGGCCTTTCGGCCAGCGCGCACTCCTTGCCCATACTTCTGCGTCAGCCACCGCGTCACATCCTGTTTGTATTGGTTATAGGAATACGATGCGGCACCGGGATATGCGCGCTCGAATGCTTGGTATTGGTCGACGGCCAGTGTGCGTGCATCGTGCGCGAACGCCGTCTCGATGTAGACAACCACATCAACATCGCTATCACGCGCGACGTTTGTGTCATTCGCGTATGAGCCTTGTAGGAAAATCTCCGGATACTTGTCGGCGAACGGTGCCGCCTGGTCTTCAAGGACCTTCTTCACGGAGGCATATGTGGCACGCGACGGGCCGGGCGCACCCTGGTGCGACCACGTCTCAAGTTGCTCTTCCGGGATTGCCACGAGACTCTCCTCAAAAGAATGCCTTCAACGAATTCTCGTATTCGCGGAACGACTCCCGGCCGCGTTGATAAAGCAGATCGAGTTTGTCCAGATCCGCTTCGAATAGATCTGTCGCCATCTGCGGCTCGCTGTACGTCTTGTTGATGCGGATGGTCAGCACTTCTTTAAAGAGAATGTGCCGAAGTTGATTCATCGACTTCGTGTTGATCTCCAGCACCTTCTGCAGCAGCCGGACGGTGAACAGGTAACCGAACCAGTGCGCGAGAGTGAGATAGCGCTTCGGCACTGGGTATCCCCCAACGCCGATGCTAACGACCCGGATAAGTTCGCGCGGCAGCTTGAAGGCCTCCGTTGCGTCCGCGATCGCATACAGTGTCGGATTATTCGCGCAGAATCCGCCGTCAGCCGCCATTATTTTCTGCCCGTCCTGTGTCAAGATCCACTTTCGGCAGAAGAACGGATAGGCCGAACAAGACGCCTGCACGGCGTCGCCGATCTTGCAGCCGAAACCCGGCTGGAAGTTGCCGCGATCTCCGTGAGCCTGCTCAACGGACGTTTTGAATATCAGCGGCGTCTCGAACGCCCAATGCGTCGCCACGACACCGATATGAGTACGGGCATCCTTGAAAGTCTTTTCGTTGAACACTTCGGTCGCGAGTTCGCGTAGTGCCTTCGATTTGTTCCATGGTAACCATCTGTCCATCACCTTGACGACGTGGGCGCGGTACACCGCGTGAATCTCATCGACCGAATGACCAAGGCAGATAAGGGCGGCGATAATTGAGCCGGTGCTCGTTCCGAACACCAAGTCGAACCGCTCATGCAGCCGGCAGCCGAGCATCCCTTCGATGCCCTTCAGCACACCGATGGTGTAAAAGCCTTTGGCTCCCCCACCGTCGAGACTCAAAATGCGGCAGGGCCGCGCGGCCGAGAAGTCAGGCATTCCCTCTCCGACGATTCGTCATCAACCGGAAGATTCTATCCGTAACGGGCAGCGCCGCGTGCCCCGTCTAGATGACCGGATCTGACCGGGCTATCGATACGGCATCGATGGAGGCGACGCGTCGCCTTGTCTGAATGGCTGCTTCTGGCCGATAGCCGACGGCGGATGGCCGACCGCTTTCTCTGGTTGGAGTGCCACGCTGCAGCGGCGGCCGGGTAGCGGGCCCGGCCGCGGAAAGTGCGAGCTTCGCAGCCGCCGGCCGTTCCGACAGGACCCGGCCGCGGCGGCCCGGTCACGGCTTCTTCAGGGCGTCGGTGCGGAAACTCAGCACCGCGTCGGGATCCACCTTCGCATGGATCACGGCGGGCTTGCCCGCCTTCATCGCCTGGCTCACCGCGTCGGCGGTCTCGCCCGGGCCGGTCACGTAGTAGCCCACTCCCCCGCACAGCTTCATCACCTCGTCGTAGCGCGGCGAGAGCACGTGCGCACCGATGTAGCGCTGGTTGTAGAAATCGCGCTGATACGCGATCTCCGCGCCCCAGGTGCCGTTGTCCATTACGACGGCTATGGTGTTGATCTGGCTCTGCACCGCGGTTGTCATTTCGCCCATGGTCATGCCGAAGCCACCGTCGCCCATCAGCGAGATCACCGTGCGCTCCGGCGCGGCGACCTTGGCGCCGAGCCCCGCGGCGTAGGAAAAACCGATGTTGCCGCAGTCGAGCGGCGCGATCAGCGACGGCACGGTATGGCACGGCAGCCGGTCGGTCGCCTGCAGGCAGGTCGTGCCCGCGTCTATCGTGAACAGCGC
>Ga0326597_10011440_pt1 | contig 11762 bp, 12 predicted proteins | sample RVTome_12_FD_203789 | JGI IMG/M metagenome (GOLD analysis project Ga0326597, IMG submission 203789) | Soil microbial communities from uranium-contaminated site in the Upper Colorado River Basin, Wyoming, United States - RVT100D185 | ecosystem: Environmental > Terrestrial > Soil > Contaminated >...
CGACGGAGCTCCCGGCACTCCTGCGTGACGCCGGGTACCGGGGCTGACCGGCGATGAGCAAGCTGATGGACCTCGTCGCGGGCGAGGCGCCCGACATCCTCATGGTCATCGGCCTCGACGATCTCGCCGCGCTCGACGAGCCGGGTCGCTTCACGGCACACCTCGCGCTCGGCAGCGGGCTCGATCCGACCTGGCTCGATCTGTTCGCCGAGGCGGCGCGGTCCGTCACTGACTCGACGGAGCCGACCGACTTCATCGATGCCCGGCTGGAGCTCGACGGTCCGGATGAGGCCGACGACCGGACGATCGAGCGGGTCGACCCGTCGTGGATCAGTTCGGTGGCGCGCATCCCCGAGCACGATCTGGGCGCCATCGCCGGGCGCTGGATCGACCTCGTCGAAGACGAGCTCGGGGTCCTGCCGAGCGAGGAGAAGCCCTGGATCCGCGAGCTGGCCGGGCTGCTGGTGACGTTCTGCCAGGACGCCGATCGTGCCCCGGACGTCCTGTTCGCATGGTCACTCCGCTGACCCGACGGGTCGGGGCCCGGGCGAGCCGCAACGAGGAGGCGTTCGCGGCCAACGAGGCGCTGTGGGACGCCTGGACCGCGGTCCACGCGACGGGGCGTTGCGCTGCCGACAGTCGACCGGCATGGCCGCACCCGACACGCGTTCTTCCTGGCAGGACAGAACGGGCCGTTCGGGTCGTCGCCCGGCGCGAACTCGCCGCGAAGAGACGACGACGGGTCCGGTCGGAGAGGGAACGACCGACGCTCACGCACGGATCCGGCCGTCCCTCGACCCGAGCAACCACACAGTGCGTCGAACAGCCCATCCGAGCGCCGCACGACGCGTGATTCGGCGGGTTTGTCCTTCCGTGAAGAACGGCCGACGACACCGGGTCGGGCCGACCGGCCCGCGGCGGCTCAGAGCCCCAGCGACTTCCACGAGGGGCCGCCGGGCGCCTCGATGAGCTCGACCAGGACCCCATGGCACGACCGAGGATGGAGAAAGGCGACCGGTCCCTCGGCGCCGCGGCGCGGGGCGGAGTCGATGAGCTCGATGCCGTCGATCTCGAGACGGATGAGGGCCTCGGCCAGATTCGGGACCTCGAAGCAGATGTGGTGGAACCCTTCGCCCCGGCTCTCCAGGAAGCGGGCGACGCCGGTCGTGTCGTCGGTCGGCTCGACGAGTTCGATCTTCGACTCCCCCACCCCGAGGAATGCGATCCGCACGTGATCGCTCGGGATGTCCATCACCGTCTCGAGTTCGAGTGTGAGCGCGTCGCGCCAGAGACCCAGCGAATCGTCGATCGAGCGGACGATGAGCGCGACGTGATGGACCTTGCCGATGCGGCGCAGGTGTTCGGGAAGACGCGAGGCGGGCGGCTTCGATGGCACGGTCGCAGCGTACCTCCTCGCTCAGACCGTGATGAGCTCGCGGTGCTCGCCCCAGGCGACACGGAGGCGGTCGCTGATCTCGCCGACCGTGGCGTGCGCCCGGACCGCGTCGAGGATCGGCGGCATGAGGTTGCCGTCGCCGCGGGCCGTGGTCTCGAGACGGTCCATCGCGGCGGCCCACGCGTCCGCCGACCGCTCCGCGCGGACCCGCCGGACCCGCTCGACTTGGCGGCGCTCCCCGTCCGGGTCGATCTTCTGGAGCGGCGGCGTGTGGACGTCGTCGTCGCGGAAGCGGTTGACCCCGACCACGACCTGGTCGCCTGCCTCGATCGCCCGCTGGACGCGGTAGGCCGCCTCCTGGATCTGGCGCTGCTGGAAGCCGCCCTCGATGGCGGCGAGCGTGCCGCCCATCGATTCGATCTCGTCGAGGTAGGCCCAGGCGGCCGCCTCCAACTCGTTGGTCAGGCTCTCGACGTAGTACGAGCCGGCCAGAGGGTCCGGCGTCTCGGTCACGCCGGCCTCGTGGGCGAGGATCTGCTGGGTCCGCAGCGCCAGGCGGACGGCCTCCTCGGTCGGCAGCGCGAGCGCCTCGTCGCGTGAGTTCGTGTGCAGGCTCTGGGCGCCGCCGAGGATCGCGGCGAGGGCCTGGATCGTCGTCCGCACGACGTTGTTGTCGACCGACTGGGCGGTCAGGCTGGAACCCGCCGTCTGGACGTGGAAGCGGCAGACCATCGAGCGCGGGTTCGTCGCCCCGAAGCGCTCGCGCATGATCGTCGCCCACATCCGGCGGGCGACCCGGAATTTCGCGACCTCCTCGAACAGCTCCGACCAGGCGGCGAAGAAGAAGCTGAGGCGCCCAGCGAAGTCGTCGACGTCCAGGCCCCGCGCGACGGCCGCGTCCACGTAGGCGATCGCATCGGCCAGCGTGAAGGCGAGCTCCTGGGCGGCCGTGGCACCCGCCTCGCGCATGTGGTAGCCGGAGATGGAGATCGTGTTCCACCTGGGCAGCTCGCGGGCGCAGAACTCGAACACGTCGGTCACGAGGCGCATCGACGGCCGCGGCGGGAAGATGTACGTGCCGCGGGCGATGTACTCCTTGAGGATGTCGTTCTGGGTGGTACCGGAGATGGCGGCCCGCTCCACGCCCTGCGCCTCGGCCGCCGCCACGTAGAGGGCCAGCAGGATCGGTGCCGTCGCGTTGATCGTCATCGAGGTGCTGACCTCGCCGAGCGGCAGCCCGTCGACGAGGACCGCCATGTCGGCGAGGCTGGCGATCGGGACGCCCACCCGCCCGACCTCCCCTTCGGCCTCCGGGGCGTCGGAGTCGTAGCCCATCTGGGTCGGCAGGTCGAAGGCGACCGACAGCCCGGTCTGGCCTTGCTCCAGGAGATAGCGGAAGCGGCGGTTCGTCTCCTCCGCCGTCGCGAAGCCGGCGTACTGGCGCATCGTCCAGAAGCGGCCGCGGTACATCGTCGGCTGGACGCCCCGGGTGAATGGGTAGTCGCCGGGTCGCCCGAGATCGCGGTCCTCGTCGAGCGTGGCGGTGTCGGCCGCGGTGTACAGGTCGCGGATGACGATCCCGGACGACGTCTCGAACGGATCGCGGCGTTCCGGGGCGCCGCGCAGGGCTTTCGCCCGGAGGGTCTCGCGCCAGCGGTCGCGGGCGGGGTCGGGGGCTTCGCCGGTCGGGCGGTCGGGCGGGCGCCCGCGGCCGTCGGCGTCGCTCACTCGAGCACCAGCAGGAGGTCTCCGACCTCGATGGTCCGGCCGGCCCCGACGGCGACCCTGGAGATGACGCCGTCCCGAGGCGCCCGGAGCTCGTTCTGCATCTTCATCGCCTCCACCACGAGGAGCTGCTGGCCGGCGATGACCGCGTCGCCCGGTACCACCGACACGGAAACCACTACGCCCGGGATGATGGCATGGACCTCGGTCGGTCCGCCGTGCGCCGTCTCCTCCCGGCCGCGTCGGGCTCGTTCGCGCAGGGACGCGCGACGCTCCGATTCGATCTCGACCTCGATCCGCCAGCCCTCGACGACGATCTCGCGTCGCACGACACCTGAGGGGCGGGCGGACGTGGCGCCCGCCGGACCGCCGCCGCCCGGTGACCCGTCGAGCGGCAGGAGGACGACCGGCGTCCGCGTCGCCACCGGGAAACCATCGACCAGGACGCCGTGGACCGGCCCGAACCGATCCAACCGGAGATGCACGGGATCGCCATCGATCACGACCAGCCCACCGGAGTCGTTGGCTGTCGGAAGAGGCGCGGCCGCAGGGACGGACACCCCGCCGAGGACGCCGGCACCCGCGATCCGCGGGGCGGGCGCGAGCGGCACCGCCGGCGGCTCGACGACGATCGGGGCAGCCTCCGCGTGGGCGGCCGACGGGCCAAGGGCGACGCGGACGGCACGGGGATCCACGATCCGGGCCGGCGCCGGGTGGACCGCTGACGTGTCGGTCGGGGGCGCAGCGGCGGCCGACTTGCCGTCCGTCCGATCGTCGGAGGCGCTGCGACGGGGCCTCACGACGGCCAGCGGTCGGTGGCCGCGGCTCGGGAGGCTCGCCGCCAGCGTCCGTCGCCGGATGACGCATCATCGCCCGAGGGACCCGTCGGGCGGCCGTCGAAGGCGGTCGCGTGCCCGCCCGAGAGGGCGTCGAGCCCCGCCGCGAGCATCGCGACGCGGGCCGCCCGCCGGAACTCCGCCGGACCGTCCCACTGCTCGCCCACCCAGCCGGTCGAGAGTTCGCCGGCTCGGAAGGGCTCGCTCCGGGCCACGAACCGGTGGAACGGGAGGGTCGTCTGGATCCCCGCGATCTCCGTTTCGTCGAGCGCCCGGCGCAGCCGCGCGATCGCAGCGTCACGGTCGCCGGCGTGGACGAGGATCTTGCAGATGAGGTTGTCGTATTCGGCCGGCACCCGGTCGCCGGCCTCGATCCCGGTGTCGACGCGGACACCAGGTCCCGCCGGCATGACCCAGCGGCGGATCCGGCCGGGCGTCGGCGTGAAGTCGCGTGACGGATCCTCGGCTGCGATCCGGACCTCGATCGCGTGGCCGGCAGGTTCGGCGGCCCGCTCCGCTGCGGCGTGGGCCTCGTCGGACAGCGGCCGTCCGGCGGCCAGCCAGAACTGTTCCCGGACGATATCGAGACCGGACACGAGCTCCGTGACCCCGTGTTCGACCTGGAGCCGGGTGTTGACCTCGAGGAAGTAGAAGGATCCGTCGGGCGAGCGGAGGAACTCGGCCGTGGCGGCGTTGCGAAGGCCCGCGGCGGTCGCGACCCTGACTGCCATCGCGTGCAGTTCGCGACGCTGGTCAGTCGTCAGGCCGGGCGCTGGCGCCTCCTCGACGAGCTTCTGGTGCCGACGCTGGAGCGAACAGTCGCGCTCCCCGACCGCGACGACATGACCCGTGTCGTCGCCGAGCAGCTGGACCTCGATGTGGCGGGCCGGGACGATCTCGCGTTCCAGGTAGACCGAGCCGTCACCGAATGCCGAGGCGGCCTCGCGCGACCCACCGGCGAGGGCTGCCGGCAGGTCGGCCGCGGCGACGACCCGGCGCATCCCTCGCCCGCCACCACCTGCCGCCGCCTTGACCAGCAGCGGGAAGCCGATCGCCTCGGCCTCGGCGACGATCGCGGCGACCCGGTCGGGCCGGTCGACCGGTGCCGGCTCGAGCGTGCCCGGGACGGCGGCCACGCCGACGTCGTGCGCGGTGCGTCGCGCGTGGAGCTTGTCGCCGAGCGCATCGATGGACGCCGATGGCGGACCGACGAAGACGAGGCCTGCGTCCTCGACGGCGCGCGCGAACGCGGCCCGTTCCGCGAGGAACCCGTAGCCGGGGTGGATCGCCTCGGCACCGGTGGAGCGGGCCGCGTCGACGATCGCGTCGATCCGAAGGTAGCTCTCGGACGGCGGTGGCGGTCCGATGCGGACGGCGATGTCGGCAAGGCGGACGTGCTGGGCCTCGGCGTCGGCATCGCTGTAGATCGCGACGGCCTCCATGCCGAGTTCGTGGCACGCCCGGATGATCCGGACCGCGATCTCGCCGCGGTTCGCGACGAGGACACGCCGGAACGGTGCGGCCGCCGCGGGGCGGCCGTCTTTGCGCAAAGACGCCCGCGGCTCAGAGCGGGATGTTGCCATGCTTCTTCCTTGGGTTCGTCTCGCGCTTGTCGGCCAGGACGTCGAGTGAGCGGATGAGTCGAGGTCGGGTCTCGGACGGCTTGATGACCTCGTCGACATAGCCGCGCGCCGCCGCGATGTACGGGTTGGCGAATTCTGCCTCGTAAGCCGCGACGAGCCGGGCGTGCTCGGCCGTCGGATCGTCCGCCGCGGCGATCTCATCCTTGAAGATGATGTTGACCGCCCCCTCCGCGCCCATGACCGCGATCTCGGCGGTCGGCCAGGCGAAGTTCATGTCGCCTCGGATGTGCTTGCTGCTCATGACGTCGTAGGCGCCACCGTATGCCTTGCGGGTGATGACGGTCAGCTTCGGAACGGTCGCCTCGCAATAGGCATACAGCAGCTTCGCCCCGTGCTTGATGATGCCGCCGTGTTCCTGGGCGACGCCCGGCATGAACCCCGGCACATCGACGAACGTGACGAGCGGGACGTTGAAGCAGTCGCAGGTCCGGACGAAGCGCGCCGCCTTGATCGCCGCGTCGATGTCGAGCGCGCCGGCAAGGATGGCCGGCTGCTGAGCGACGATGCCGACGCTGCGCCCGCCGAGACGCGCATAGCCGATGAGGATGTTCGGCGCCCAGGCGGGCTGGATCTCGAGGAACGTCCCGTCGTCCACGATCTTGCTGATGACGTCGTGCATGTCGTATGGCATGCGCGGATCGTCCGGCACGACGCGGTCGAGCGCGACGTCCATCCGATCGGCCGGATCGGTTGACGCCGACGCGGGCGGATCGCTCAGGTTGTTCTGCGGCAGATACGCGAGGATCCGCCGCGCAGCGTCAAGGGCCTCGGCCTCGTCGGCCGCCGCGAGATGCGCCACGCCACTCTTGGTCGTGTGGGTGACCGCGCCGCCGAGGAATTCGGAATCGACCTCTTCATGGGTGACGGTCTTCACGACGTTCGGCCCGGTGACGAACATGTAGCTCGTGTGCTCGACCATGATCGTGAAGTCGGTCATCGCCGGCGAGTAGACCGCGCCGCCGGCGCACGGTCCCATCACGACCGAGATCTGCGGCACGACGCCCGAAGCGAGGACGTTGCGCAGGAAGATGTCGGCGTAGCCACCGAGCGATGCGACACCTTCCTGGATCCGCGCGCCACCCGAGTCGTTGAGACCGATGACCGGCGCACCGACCTTCATCGCGAGATCCATGATCTTGCAGATCTTCTCGGCGTAGGCCTCGGACAACGAACCACCGAAGACCGTGAAGTCCTGGCTGAACACGAAGACGAGTCGACCGTCGATCGTGCCGTGGCCGGTGACGACGCCGTCGCCGAGGATATGGCTCTCCGCCATCCCGAACTCCGTCGCCCGATGGGTGACGAACGCATCGAGTTCCACGAAGGACCCGGGATCGAGCAAGAGGTCCAGTCGCTCCCGTGCGGTCAGCTTGCCCCAGGTGTGCTGGCGTTCGATCCGGACGGCCCCACCGCCCAGCAACGCCTCGGCCCGCATCTGATCGAGCCGGGCGAGACGTTCTTCGTTCGTCGACACGGTGAATGGGACCTCCTGGTGTCCTTGCGCAAAGACAGGTTCATCATAGCCACGCCCCCAGCGCCCATGACAGGGCCTGTCGGCACCTCGTCTGGTACCGAGGCGGCCTCCCGAACTCGATTGGATATCCACAGATTCGGTGAACAACTCCGAAACCGTGTGGATAACCGGGGTGCCCGAAAGAAGGTCTCCCGGGGTACCATGGCGGGACTAGCTCCCCTTCCCGACGGCCCGACATGCCGCGTCCTGATTCTGAGGTGATGCCCCGGTGACGAATGTGATCGCGATCGCCAACCAGAAGGGCGGCGTCGGCAAGACGACGACGGCGATCAATCTGGCCGGGGCGCTCGCCGAACAAGGCTACCGCGTCCTCTGTGTCGACATGGATCCACAGGCGAACATGACGGCCGGCCTCGGCATCAATCTCAACACGGTCGAACGGTCGATGGCGGACGTCCTGGCCGACGGGCGGTCATCGCTCCCGGAGGTCATCCTGCCGACCGAGACCGCGGGCATCGACGTCGCCCCCGCCCACATCGATCTCGCGTCGACCGAAGGCGAGTTGTTCACGGCGCTCGGGCGCGAGCAGATCCTGCGCGAGGCGCTCGAAGGACATCTCTCCACGTACGACTACGTCCTCATCGACTGTCCCCCGAACCTCGGACTGCTGACCGTCAACGGACTCGTGGCGTCGACCGGCGTGATCATCCCGGTGCAGACGCAGTACTACGCGATGAAGGGCCTCAACAACCTCGTCAAGGTCATCAACGCGATCCGCCTGAAACTCAACCGCGACCTAAGGATCCTCGGCCTCCTGCCGACGTTCTTCGACGGCCGGACGAACCTCGCCCGCGACATGCTCGACGAACTGCGGGTCGTCGGCGATCACCACGTCTTCGCGAGCATCGTCCGCAACACGGTCAAACTCGGCGAGGCACCACTCGTCGGGCGGCCGATCACGACGTATGCGGGCAGCAGTGACGCCGCCCGAACCTACCGCGAACTCGCCCGGGAGGTGATCGACCTTGGCCCGAACTGACTTCCGTGCGGCAGCCGCCCGGCGACTCTCGGAGGACACCGAGCTCTCGCCTGCGATCGTCAGCCTGCTGGGGCCCGAGGGTCCGACCCGCTCCGTCGGCGTGCGCATCGTCCATATCGAGAGGATCGAGCCGAACCCGGAGCAGCCGCGCCTCGTCTTCGAGCAGGAAGCTCTCAACGAGCTCGCGGCTTCGATCCGCGAACACGGCGTCCTGCAGCCGATCCTCGTCCGGCCGCTCGGTCCGAACACCTACCAGATCGTCGCCGGCGAACGGCGCTGGCGCGCGTCGCGGCAGGCCGGCCTCGAGACGATCCCGGCACTCATCGAGGACATCGACGACGACACGGCGCTCGAGATCGCCATCATCGAGAACCTCCAACGCGAGGATCTCACGCCCCTCGATGAGGCGGCGATGTACGACCGGATGGTCCACGAACACGGCTACAGCATCCGCAAGCTCGCCGACAAGCTGGGCAAGGACAAGGGCTACCTGGAGAACCGGCTGCGCCTGGCCGATGCCCCGCCGGAGATCCGCGAGCTCGTGTCTTTGCGCAAGGACAGTCTGTCCCACGCGTACGAGTTGATGAAGGTCGAGGACCCGAAGAAGCGCCGGCGGCTCGCCGAGCAGGTCGCGCGCGGCGAACTGACGCTCATCAAGCTGCGCGACAAGATCGAGGGCCGTCCCGCCCGTTCGGCACATCCGGTCGCCGAGGCCGAGGCCGTCGGAGACGATGCGTCGGGTTCCGAGCCAGCCGCGGTCGACGACGCTCACGACGACCCGTGGTCCGCCACGGCGACCGCCGGGCGCCCGATCTCGGACGACTCCCTGGTCGACGCCAAGCAAGGCCTGGCCGACGCCGTCGAGGCGTTGGTCGAGGTCATCCGCAGCCCGGAGTTCCGAACCGACCTCGCCGCGAGCGATCGCGCGAACCTCGCCAAGTACCTGACGATCACCAAGCTGCGGCTGGAGAACGCGATCGCCATCGTGCGGTCGGAAGAGCATCCCTGATCAGCAGGTGATGGGTGTGGCGTTCGGATCCTGGACAACGTAGTTCGGGTAGCGCCCGCCGATCCATCCGATGATCGCCGATCTCTGGTCATCGGCCACTGCGATCACTGTCTGGCGACCTACGAGCGGGCGATCGCGGTCCCCGCGAGCCAGGCCGCCGCGAGCAGGCCGACACCGACGGCCTGGACTTCCCAGGCTCGCTCGAGGCGCCTGTCGTCATGCCCGCGGCCGACGATGACACCCGAGGCGATCACGATGCCCGCCCCGACCGCAGCGCCGAGTGGCCCGAGTGGCGCACCCCGGACCACGAGCGTCGCGCAGGCGGTGCCGACGACGAGGACCAGCAGTGCTGCGTTGACGGCCCACGCACGATCGACCCCGAGCCGGAGCGCCACGGACTCGATACCGGCGGCGGCATCACGCTCTGCGTCGGCTCGCGCGTTGGCGATCGCGAGCGCGACCGCGGCCACGACCGCCAGCGGCAGAAGGACCAGAAAGGACCGGGGCAGGCTTCCCGTCGTGCCGAGCCAGCCGAAGACGGGGAGCAGCGGGATCCCGATCGCAAACGGGACCCACGACCCGGCGGTCCCCTTGAGCGCGAGGTCGTAGCCGTAGCCGATCGCGAGGCCCACGACCGCCACCACGATGGTCGACAGCCCCGATGGCGCGGCGAGCGCGAGCCCCATGACGGCGCCGGCCGCAATCACCGCCCGCGCGAGTTCGGGCGAGACCAGCCCGACGGGGATCGGCTTGCCGGGTTTGTAGCCCGCATCGCGCGGCGCGTCGACGACGTCGTTGAGTGCCCCGATCGAGACCTGCAGGGCGGTCATCGCGACGCCGAGCCGGACCGCGGTCAAGGCATCGCCGCCGGCGACGATCGCGACGGCCGCCACCACGAGCCCATCCAGGATCGACGGGAACGGGTGGGTCAGCCTGATCAGACCCCCGGCCCGGGCGAGCGCCCGAGGCGCCTCAGACGTAGACGATCTCCTCGAAGTTCTCGAGGAGATACGCGATCAGCCGGTCACGCCCGTCGGGGACCTGCGAGCGGATGCCGGGGACGAGCGCATGGAGGGTGATGGCCGGGACCATCAGGCGACCGTTCGCGTCGCGACCGACGACGGCGGGCGGCCCGCCGCCCGATGCGAACACCCGTTCGAATCCTCGCTCGTCGAGCCCACTCGCCCGCCGGAAGTCGTCGACGACGCGGACGACGCCGCGACGGATCGCGACGTCGCGCATCAGCTCGGCGGCCCAGGCGTCGATCTGGTCGTCGCTCTGGTCGGCGAGGCGCGCACGATATTCGGTCGGATCGGCTGACAGACCGGTCGCTGCCACGGCCCCTCCTGGGTCATTCGGATGGATCGGAGTATGCCAGACGCGACGCCTCCGAGGCCGCCCGTGCGGCATCGCGCGATCCTTCGGGCCAGTCGTTGAAGCGTTCACTCAGCCAGCGCCCGACACGACCCGGTTCGGGCAGGTCCGGGGTGTCCGCGACGAGGTCGTGCAGCGCGGTCCACAACCGCGTGGTCGCGTCCTCGACGGATCCACGGCTCGGCCGCCCCTCGAGCGCGATGGGCTCCCCCACCCTGATCCGGACGCGACCCCCGAACCGCAGCCAGCTCGTCCCGTTGATCGCCACGGGCACGAGCGGGATGCCCGAGCGCAGGGCGAAATAGGCCGCCCCCTCGCTCAGCGGCAGCAGGTCCGATTCACGGACGTGGATCCGACCCTCGCCGGCGATCGCCACGACGCCCCCCGTGGCGATCACCGCACCGACCCGGCGCGTCGCCTCGAGCAGGTCGTTCTTGCCCGGCTTGTACGGGATCGCCGTCCCGGTCCAGTACATGACGCGGTTGCGGCCACCGACGCGCATGTCCTCCTCCTTCGGCCCGAAGAACCACAGCCGCGGTCGGAATGGGAGGACGGCCATCAACACGAACGGGTCGGCCCAGCTCAGGTGGTTGAAGCAGTAGATGGCGGGACCCGCGGGCAATCGATCGCGTCCCTCGAGGCGCACGCGCAGGTACGCACGGGTGAGACCCGCCACGAAGGACCGCGACACCCAGTAGCGGATCGTCCGCCTCAGCGGACCGATGGTCGGGCCGGGCAGGCTGGATCGATCGGGGCGCCCCACGACGTTCCGGTCAGCCCTTCGCGGCCGTCGCCCGTTCAGGCTCCGCGGCCGCGACGGGACGGCCATCGACCGCGGCGAACAGGGCCCGCGCGAATGCCGCGATCCGGTCAGCGGTGTCGTCGACGCCGTTGAGCACCTGCGTCTCGATCTGGAAGGTCACCAGGCGATGACCGCCCTGGATCTCGACGCCGAGCTCGCCGAGCTGGACCCGGCCCCAGCGCACGACCTTCCCGCCGGCGCGCGGACCCTCGCCGGGGACGTTCACCCGGACGCCGACCTGGGCGAGACCGCCCGGGGTCGGGGCGAAGATCACGTACCGGACGGCGGGATCGTCACCCCACGCGACCCAGCACTCGGGATCACGCTCGGCGCCGAGCGTCACGAGCGCCGTTTCGGCGACTGCGAGGACCTTGGGCGAGACCGCGTCCACCGATGGCGCCTGCCCACGCCAATCGCTCAACCGCATCCGACTCCTCCCGTCAGTCTCGCGGATCGCGACGGAC
>Ga0326597_10011442_pt1 | contig 11760 bp, 9 predicted proteins | sample RVTome_12_FD_203789 | JGI IMG/M metagenome (GOLD analysis project Ga0326597, IMG submission 203789) | Soil microbial communities from uranium-contaminated site in the Upper Colorado River Basin, Wyoming, United States - RVT100D185 | ecosystem: Environmental > Terrestrial > Soil > Contaminated >...
AATCGCACGCGAACGGGCTTGCCGGCGATACTCGACAGGCTAACACCACTCCAAGCGACCGCTTGCTTGATCGAATCCCCTTGCAGCGGCTTGCAGTCGGCCAGCGAAAACCCTTCCAGCGGTTTCCCGTCAGGGCTTTGCATCTCGACACGAACGGTTCCCGCATCCTTGGTGGAAAGATTGAGAAACAGTTTGTCGCCCTCGAACACAAACAGCTTGGTAACGAGCGAGCCGCCCTGCACTGCGCCACGAAGTGACACGAAGCCGTCCACGCGGTAAGTAAAACGCCGCACGCGACTGTCGGGACCCGTGTAGTAAGCTTCCGTGGCATAGACGGAATACTCTCTGTCGTTGCCGGGCAGCTGCACCAACCCCCACGTCATATAGTTGCTTCGATTGCCGCCACGATCTTCCGGAGCATCCTCGGGAATGACTGGATCGAGCCATCGCTTGAAGTTGCGCCCGTCATGGCTGGCCATCAGCGTTGGCTCCACGCGCTGACCTTCGTTTGGTAAGTATCGTGTTGGAAAGCCGAGCAAGATATGAGGCGCGCGATCGTACGGTTGAACTGCGTTCGTATAGAGATGCTGGTTGGGTGCGTCGCCGTAATTGAGCAGCACCGGCTCCGTCCAGTTCACATAGTCCGAAGAAGTGCCAGTCATGATCGCTCGGACACCGTCGACAAATGTCCGGTGGTACTCGCGGTAGGTCTTTGCATGTGCATCCCAAAACGCGAGGTTTTGCGAATCGAAGTAACCGTTCGTGATCACCGGCTCGTCCGTGATTCGCGTCCAATGAATCCCGTCCGGCGACTTGAAGATGTACAATCCTTTCTTGCCAGTCGGGCGGCCTCGCGCAATCCCTTTGTAGCGGGCATCCGCGGAACAATCGGGGTTCGTATCTTTGAATGCAGCAAAGCAATGCGTCCCGATCCCATCCCACACGATGTTGTTCTGCTTGGACCCGTTGAACTCACACAGCCCCAGCTCCGGCTTGGTCCAATGAACGCCATCTTTACTCTCGGCATAGCAAACGACTTCCGGATGCGTCGCCTTCTTGGCCTGCTCGTCCCAATGCGACCCGCGATAGTACGCTCGATAAAGACCGCCATCACGAAAGATCGTGTAGTACGCGGACGTATTGCCTTCCCACGGCTTGTCGGTCACCAATACAACCTCGTGGGGCTCTGGACGATGCAGGTGCAACGTGGCGTCGCCTTCCAACTTGTCGATCACGTAATCATCGACGAATAATTCGAGGCGCGAACCAATCTGTAACGGTTCGGCGGCAGATACGACTGCGGTCACGCAGCACAAAATCAACGTAGCAACGAGATGCAAAGACTTCATCAGATACTTCCCTTCACGGAACGTAGAAATGCGGGATGACTAATTGGACAGCGCCACCTTGAAACGTCATAGCAGTGTGTACATTCATGTGAGTACTTCGTTTAACCGCAAGCCGGAGGCCTGCGCTCCGGGCTCGACTAGCACACGCCACGGACTGAGGATCTGGTCGCGGGCTCGCCAAACCTCGCTTCGACAAGGCACAACGGCCATCTCCTCGTTCGGCTAGACCAGCGGCATGAACTTCGCCAGCAACAGGGTCATCAAGAAGCTGACGACGCCCAACACGACCAGCATCGGAGTCCATGACTTCAAGGCTTCGACTTCCGTCAGGCCGCCCATTTTAGCGAAGATCCAGAAGCCGCTGTCGTTCATCCAGGAACCGACCAGCGAACCGCCGCCGATCGCGGTGGCCAAATAAACCGGATGGAAGCCGAGCAGTTCGGTCGGAGGCACTCCGCTCCCTTCCAAGATCGCGGCCATCATCGCGGAACCGACGATCATCGCCGCCGTACTCGACCCTTGTGCGATCTTCAAGACCATCGCCAAACAGAATCCGACGACCAACAAGACGAATCCCGATCCGCCCACCGCGAACAGCGACTCAATCGCGGCTCCGACTTCGGCGGCTTTCAACATCGCGCCGAACGCAAAGCCCGCCGCCGTGATCAGAATAATGACGCCGCCCCCCATCAGCGAATTCTCGACAACCTGAGCCAGCTCAACCGGAGCCAAACCTCGCTGTTTGGCCAACATCCACAGAGCCACGATTGTCGAAAGGAGCAAGGCAAAGTTCGCGTTTCCAAAGACATTGCTCACACCGGCAGCTTTCGCCAGGCGTCGAGCCGTGGTATCCGTCAGGTTCTGCGGTTCGCGTATCGCGTCGGCCAGCTCCTTGTCGGAGGGTCGTGCGATGCCGGCTTGAATCAACTGGGGCTTGGCCGCGATCTTGGCACACGTTTCCATCACCGTGTTCGTTGAAATCAACAGGACCGGCAAGACAACGGGCATCACGCTCAGCCACAGCGGTGGAAGTTCATCGTCGGACAACGCCGGTGGGTCGGGCTGATGGCCGACTTGCCGCATCGGCACCGGCATCCAACGATCCGCCACACTTGCACAAATCAATCCGGCGATGGCGGCCGGTAAGGCAACCAGGCCACCGATCAAGATCATGACGCCAACGTCGATTCCCAACGTTGTCGCCATGACTAGCGGGCCGGGCGTCGGCGGAACCAGCGTATGCGTGATCGCGCCGCCCGCGGCGATCGCCATGATGTACTTCAAGTACTGTTTACCGGTCGTGCGATGCAGCGAACGGGCCAGCGGCACTAAGAGGTAAAAGACCGTATCGAAGAACACGGGCACCGCCAGAACGAATCCGCTCCCCATCAAGGCGATTGGCGCTCGCTTTTCGCCGAGCAATCGCAAGAAGGCTCGCACAATGCGATCGGCCGCTCCGCTATCGAGCAAACAGCTGCCGATCACCGCGGCCAGCGCGATCACGATCCCAATGTTTCCCGCGCCAGTTCCGAACGCTTCGGCCACGCGAGTCATCTTCAAAAAGAACGGCCCCGGCGACATCAGGCTGACGACGATCGCAGCACTGATCAAGGCGATAAACGCGTTGACCTTCAGCGCAATGATCAAACCTAAGACCAAGGCGACGCCGGCCCCCAGCCGAATGAGCGGCCAGACGACATCCTGTTTTGGCGGAGCCGGCGACGACGCGGCGGGCTCGACCGCGGGTTCGGTGGTCTCTGACACCTCAATTTCCGGCACCTCGGCAAACGGAGCCGCCTGCTCGCTGGCGGCAGGCTCCGTCGGCTGTTGGGCAACCGCGGACGGAAGCACCATCAACGACAGCGCGATGCCGAGTAGGGTGCGCAATGCCCACCGAGTCCGATGGTGGGAACAGCTCACCCTACGAGTCGCGCCTGCCGCGGCGACTTTGGCAAACGGCTGGTAGCGAGAGACCGATTGAATAGCGAGTTGGCTCATGTTGCGAATCAATACGACGTAAGCGTTCGTAAACTTTGGCGAGTCAAGAGCATGGCATACCGCGCCACTCAGTTCAAGTAGCAAGCGAAGTGGGGCGGGGCATTTTATTTGTCTAGTCCGTGCGGTCTTCGACCGCGCAGCATGGACCCGTGGTCCGTGTGTGTTCCCGATGCGTAGGAATTCACGGCCTACGAGGCCATGCTGCGTCCCTCGCAACTTCAGCCAAGCTTCTCTTTCGCCCAAACGGCCAGCTCCTCGCGGAAGATCTTAGCATTGTGCCGAATGTCGACGGGCAGCGAAGGGTGCAGCAAGATGTCGTGAACGGACTCGGTCAGCGGATTCGACTTGGCCAGTTCCCACAACTCGGCCAGCAACTGCGCCGCTTCCTTCGGTGTTTGAGACCGATGCTCGGGCCGGGTTTCAACGATCATGACCGGCAACTGATGCCGCGGCTCGCCGATTCCGACCAATGCCGATCGATAGATCTTCTCGTGTTGATTCAAGATCGCTTCGCACGGGATTGTGAACATCACGCCTTGCACATTTTGGACACGATGCGCCTTCCGCCCGCAGAACCAGAATCGATCTTGACGGTCGAGGTAGCCAACATCGCCCATGCGGTGCCAGAACGAATCGCCATCGCGCACTTTGTGCAAGGCATTGGCATCCGTCCGAGTCACGTATTCCTTCGTGACCACGTCTCCCCTCACCATCAACTCGCCAATCTCGCCGCGAGACAACTCGTCGATTTCACTCACGTCTGAAATCGGAGCATCGTTGATCTTGATGACCTTCCACTGAATCCCAGGGAAGCGAGAGCCGACGCACGTCCCCTTGCCTCGGGCACTCCGCGCCGCGGTCTCGGCCAGCACAACACTCGCGGCGATCGATGCGACGGGCAAGGCCTCGGTGGCACCGTACGGAGTGTACACATCGCCTTCTGGATGAATCGCGTTCTTCATCCGCTGCAAAACATGCGGGGGCACGGGTGCGCCCGCTGAGAGGGCTCGACGCAGTGTCGGAAGCTTGATGCCGTTGTCTTCGCAGTAACGGCCGACTGTGTTCCAGAGCGCCGGCGAGCCGAACGCTTGCGTCGCGTTCCAATCGTGAATCGCTTCCACGATGTTGCGCGGATCGACGTCGGCGGGTCGCGTGAAGTCCATCTCGGGAATGACCGTCGTCACTCCCATCGCGGCATTGAACAACGCAAATAACGGAAACCCCGGCACGTCGATCTCGCCAGTTTGAATATCATAGTACTCGCGCAGCTGGTCGACTTGGGCGCTGAAGTTGCCGTGACGGTACAACACGCCTTTCGGCGGCCCGGTGCTGCCGGTCGTGAAGATGATCGCGGCCGGATCGGACGCCGTGGTTTGACAGGGCGCGAAGCTTTCGTGCGGCGTCTCGCGCAGCTGAGCAAGTGTCGGCCCGCCCCAAAGCCAGCGGCGACCGACCGTCACGTTGTAGCGAGCCCGCCGAAAGCGGTGCGGTAATAGTTTTCGAATCGCATGGGCGATCGGGACTGCAATGAATCCTTCGGGTTTCGCCTCGTCCAAGCACTTGACGAGGTGCTTCCGCCCCATACCGGGATCGATCAGGATCGTCACGACGCCGGCTTTGAACATCGCAAAGACCAGCGAGATGAAATCGGTCCCCGGCTGGACCAGCAGCGCGATTCGCATCCCTGGGCGAATCCCCATGCGGTGCAATCCGGCGGCGATCGAATCGGTCTCGCGGTCAAGTTCGAGGAAGGACATCTGGCGATAAAGCCGCTTGCACGACTTGTCGCGTGCAAGCGGCTGGACAACGCCGACGCCATCGGGGATCTGACGCGCGGTCTCGGAGAGACGCAGCCCGACGTTCACGATGTCGTTGCTTTCGGACACTGAATCAATCACTTCTTTGGGAGTTGCCCAGAGGCAAGTTGTAGGATGGACGAGGGCGTCCATCCTACGCTAATTGTCACGATTGCCGCTATCGGACTACAACTTCAGCAACAGCGTCGAGAATCATCGCCGCGACATCCGTTTGCAACGTCCGGGCCAACGCCTTCCAGCCTGGCACCGCGTTGACTTCCAAAACGAACTCGCGCCCGTCGCGAGCCGGCAAGATATCGACACCAGCGATCATCGCGCCGATGGCATTCGCCGCCAATCGAGCGACCTGCGCATAACGATCATCGACTTCGAAGGGCTCGGTCGACGCGCCGCGGCTGACATTGGTCCGCCAGTCGGTCGGATTTACGCGTTTCATACCGAATACACGCGAGCCGAGCACGAACAGGCGGATATCATAACCACGATGCTCGACGAATTCTTGCAAATAGATTACCGCGTTGAATTGAGCCAACATGGAAAACGCCCGCAACGCAAGGTTCTCGTCGGTCAGCCGTGTGATCCCTCGTCCCTCGCCGCCGAACAAGGGTTTTACGACGACGTCACTGCCAAGTTCGCCGAACGCGAGCATCGCATCATCCACCGTTTGGCAAACGATCGTGCGCGGCGTTGGCAGACCAGCGTCGGCAAGCTTCACCGACGAGAGATACTTGTCGACCGCGGCTTCCAGTGAACGGGGCGAGTTGAAGATGGGAACGCCGGAAGCTTCGAGTCGTCCGAGTGCATCCATGCGAAAGACGACTTGCTCCAACGAACCAGGCGGCATCGTGCGGACGATGACCGCATCGAACTCGCTCAGATCGCTTCCGGCCGAAGTGAGCCGATGTCGTTGACCGTCGATTGCGGCTGTTAGTTCGGAGAACGAACGGACTTCGACTTCGTGACGATCCCGCCCCGCACGCGCAAGATCGCGATGGTACCAGCTGTCGGGAGCCGCAAGCACTGCGAACTTCATGCGTCGACTCAAGAGGTGAACGATTCGTGGATCACTTGCGGGTCGATCTCGCCAAAACGCATCGATGTCCCCGTGTCGAGGTTATTCAACAGAACTCGCGCCGGGCTGAAAAGCAACGGGTCGATCTTGTAGAAGTCGCGATCGTAACGAGCGAAGATCTCGGCGAATGGTTGGCCGTGATCCGGCGAAGCGGAACTGGGAATCTGCGGGCCGAACTCGCGCAAGCTGGCGTCATCCCCCGTCACCCACAACGTCACCTCGCCTCCGTACAACACCGCATCGTTTGTGCGGCCGATCCCCACCAGATCATCGGCGGCGACGGGCGGCAGTGGTGCGACGCCAAAGCCGCTACGAACGCGATGAATGTCGAAGCCAACTTCGTGCAGTTTGTGCAAGGCGGTTTCGATCGAGCGCGCCACTACTTGGATCGATCCGGCGAGACTGGCGGTCGGCGCCACCATCAACGTCAGATTCTCCGGATCGACGCCACACTCTTGGGCCACGTGATGACAGACATCTTCGTGCGGGAGCTTGCCCACTTCGAGAATGCCGACGACTTTGTCGGCCGACTCTTTGCGTCCGAGCTTGTCGAACAATGGCTCGCGGCCGCGAACGGCTCGCATCGGCCCCGAACCCATCGCGTAGAAGTTTTCGCCAGCAATCTGCCATCCCGCGTACTGCGACGCCATGCACGCGGCGACAGGCTGGTCCGTTCGCACCGCGACGGCTGGCCCCGGCCACAAATCGCTGTTGCCCGGTACTAAATCAACACGCCCGAGGCCGGCCATACAGACTTCCGCCAAGCCGATGCCAGCCTCCAGCCCACCGGGGACGTGGACTCCGCAATCGACAATTCGCGCACCGGTTTCGTCACGCAGCACGGCAATGTGCAGCTGTGTGGCACGGTCGACAAGTTGCTCGCAGCGAGCGAGCGCGAGCGCGTTCAGATTCATGAGGACATCTTCTGCGATTCGTTTCCTTGTGACAATGAGGGGGGAGGCTAAGTCGAAATTCCAAAAAGCAAATCCCAAATGACAGTTGACGAACCTCGAATCCCCCCCCTGATCCCTGACCACCAATCTCTCCTCTATACTGCTGCGAACCAGAAAGGAGTTCTTCGTGGCAAGCCTGACGATAGAGAATTATGTGAAGACGGTGTACCAGACGTGTGTGCGACAAGGCAACTCGCCAGCTGGGACGGGACAGATCGCGACCGCACTTGGTGTGTCCCCTGGGACAGTGACGAGCATGCTGAAGACGCTCAGCGAGAGTGGTCTCGCCGAATACACGCCTTACGAAGGCGTCAGGCTGACGGAGAGCGGACGCAACCTCGCGCTTCGGGTCCTGCGCCGCCATCGGTTGATCGAACTGTTCTTGGCACAGACGCTTGAGCTCTCTTGGGACGAAGTCCATGAAGAAGCGGAGAACATGGAACACGCCGTCAGCGATCATCTGATCGATCGCATCGAAAAATTCTTGGGCTACCCAACGACGGACCCTCACGGCGACCCGATCCCACGCGCTGACGGCACGATCGAGATCACAAACAGCCGCAACCTCGCTGAAGCCGCTGTCGGCGAACCGTTTCGGTTGGTCCGCGTCCTCGACCAGTCTCCCGAGTTTCTGCGATACCTGAGCGAAATCGGATTGTCGTTGGGAGTCGAAGGCGAAGTCGCCGCGAATCGTAGAGAAGCAGGTGTCGTAACCGTCAGCGTCGGTGGTGTCGACACGACACTAGCGCGCGACGTAGCCGAGAAGTTGCTGGTCGGATCGTAAGCGAACTCTCACCGAAACGCCGGATCGAATCCGAGCGACCGTCGCGTGACTGAAAGCTGGCCGCTGTGGAGGCCTTCGTGCCAGACGGCCGTCTCGAAGACGGAACCGATGTCGGCAAGAAAGCTTGGAGTCCCCTCGGGCGTGGGCTTGGAAAAGTCTTCTTCCGGCAAGGCGTCAAAGACTTCAAGCAACACGGAGCGTCGGTCTCGCATGAACGCAAGGATTTCATCGACAGGCGGGTAGTCGCTCGGTAGGCTCGTGGGGTGCGAGCCGACACCAAACTTCTCCGCAAAGCCCGGTCGTTCCACCGCTCGCTCGGGCGCGACGATGGAAATGAAGAAGTTGTCGGTGTTCGCCATGTGCCCAACGAACCAGAGCGCGTGATTCGCATTGGTGTGAACCTTCGCCGTCCAGGCCTCGGGTGTCTTGAAGTCTTGCAAGTACCGCTCGCTCATCTCGCGGGCGGAAACAAGTTGGCGGCGTAGTCGTTCTTTGAGACTCATATAATCGGATTCGTTTTTAACCTAGAGTCGGATGCTCACGATGAAAGCCCGTCGCCTGTTGATAGCCGTGGGCGACGGCCAGTAACTTCGTCTCGCCGAACAACTTTCCGGTAAACGTGATGGCGTTCGGCGTGCGAACGTCCTCCTTCTGATCGAACCCGTTTGGCAACACTGCCGTGGGATGTCCGGTCAGATTCGTGATCGCCAGGTCATCGCCGCCCACGTAGCAATCGATGCCGGACATGAGCGTCTCCATCTCCATCATCAACATTGTCCGCAATCGATTTGCTCGCAGATATTCGACGGCGGAAACGAACGCGCCCTGACGGAATGAATTCGGCCAACTGTTCAAGCCCTCGGTGATGTTGTTGCGGGTGAGTTCGTCGAAAACTGTCGCCGCTTCGGTGTTGAGAATGATGGTCATCGCCCACACCGGCAACGTTTCCGGCAGACGAACGGGAACTAGCTTAACGCCAAGTTCCCGCAAGACACGAAGGTCCGCTCGATCTTCCGGCGGCTCGCTACTACTTTCGAAGAACCCGACTCGCAATTCGGACAAGCCGCCTTGCATCGGCCACGTGAACGGTTGGTTAACCGCGGTGCCGTCTCGTCCGTCGTGGCCGTGAATCGCTCCAAAGACAATCGCGCAATCTTCGAGCGAGCGGCAAATCGGCCCGACTTTATCCATCGACCAAGCCAGCGTCATGCATCCGTAGCGACTAACGCGCCCGTAGGTCGGGCGCAAACCGCTCGTGCCACAACGTCGACAGGGGGACACGATGCTGCCGAGCGTTTCGCTGCCTAAGGCAAAACCAACCAGCCCCGCCGCCACCGCCGATGCCGAACCCGCCGACGAACCGCTCGACCCTTGCTCGATATTCCATGGATTCCGCGTCATGCCGCCGAACCACTGATCGCCCATCGCCAAGGCTCCGAGCGAGAGCTTCGCGACCAGCACGGCACCTGCTTGCTCCAACCGCTCGGCAACCGTTGCTTTCACATCGAGCTGTTGATCCTTGAACGGAGTCGCACCCCAGGTCGTTTTATAACCCGGATATGCGATCAGATCCTTCGCCCCCCAAGGAATTCCATGCAGCGGGCCGCGGTAGTTGCCGCGAGCGAGTTCGTCATCCGCTTGGCTGGCCTGTCGCAAAGCGAGATCGTCGGTAAACGTGACGACGCACTTCAACGTCTTGTCAAAACGATGCAGGCGGTCGAGGTAGAGCTTCGTCAATTCGACCGATGAGATTTGTTTCGTCCGAATCAGTGAAGCGAGTTCGGTGACCGACAAAAACGCGATAGCTTCGTCGCCGTCGGGTTTCTCGATACTTGCCGCATTCGCTTGCACCGTACTCCGGTCGAGCGCGCCTTCGTGCCGCATCGTCGGAGCTGCATTGAACAGCAACGCCGGTGGAACGTCGTAGCCCACTTCGACCTTCCGCATTTCCTCGAACCGTTGCAAAGCAGACTGAACCCGACCAGCCACCGCCGCCCGATCCTCTTCGGCCAACTCCAATCCGGCGACCCATTCCGCCTGTTGAATCATCTCCGGCGTCACGGCGCGCGAGGTCGTGACTTGTTGTGCCAACGCCCGATGAAATACGGCCGTGCCAACTCCGAGCCCGGCGAGCGATGCCAGGACGGCACGCCGATCGAGCCTCGTGTCACATTGATCTACTGTTGAGTCTTTCGATGTCGTCATAATTCGCCTCAGGCATCGGTTTCTGAATGCAACGCGACTCGATTCCCTTCGCTGTCGAGGATCAACGCTCGAAACCCATGCGGCCCGATGGAATGGATTTCCTGGACGATCTTGCCGCCGTGTTCGGTGACTTGTGCGACGGCATCGCGAATTCGACCGTTCGCGTTCAAATACAGCAAGATGCCGCCCGTCGAACTGATCTCGTCCGGGCGGGGAACCAAGCAACCGCCGTTGCCATCTTCGTGATGCAACACCGAGAACTCAAAGCCGTCGAAGGCTTCTTTCGTCACCATGATCGCGAGCACTTTGGCATAGAAGTTAGTCGCTCGATCCAAATCCGCGACCGGAACGTCAAACCACACGGCACGGTTCTTTTGACTGTTAAAATCACTCATGTTATGTTCCTTTTCTTTTACCTCGTTTAGGACCTCGCGGTTTGAATCGTCTCATACTACGGTTCTTGATCGCGCAAACGCAAATCTCTTGACGATTGAAGGCGAGCTGTCGAGCCCGCACGTACTTGTAACCCCACGATCGGACGCGATCAAGATACGCGGGAATGTGACTGGCGAGGTTCCAATCGGGCAGTTTTAATGTCAGCAACATGCCACGAACATGAGTCTGGTCATTTGTGACGATGGCTTCTACGGAGTCAAGGGTGTGTTGGGGCGCGACATTCGAGTCGGCCAATAGCCACCGAACTCGCGCGAATTCGCTGTGTTTTACATCTGCGGCACGAGCCCGAATGTGTGCGAAGCCTGGATTAGCCAGAATCCGATCGTCCATTTCCGCGGGATCGACTCCCAAAACGTACATGCCTCGCTCCAGCAGCAGCTGCGCGGCGCCCCCCGGAGCAGACCCGATCTCGGCACACAGATCTCCCTCGGCCATCGGCAGCTGCGACCAGCGCAGAGCCTCGGCCAGTTTCAAATAGGCGCGGCTGATGATTTGCGACTGGGGCTCGATGGACGGAACGCCGCCCGGCCATCGAGTGGGTAACGTCGTCGCGCGATGCCAACCAATCCACCACTGGTTCGGCTCGACGAGACAGCAATCAAGAACCGCATCGCCGGAACGAGCCGTCCGATTGATCGGCAGCCGGCCGGAGATCGGCTCCGGCCGCGCATCGCGGACCAAGGTGGCAACGTGATCAGCCAAGACCGTTCTTCCCGGTTCAAAGCCTCGGTCACCGGGAACTGCGGTGTCGCGTTGCCAAACATGAATGTGGTCAACGGGAATCGCTTCGACGGGCGTCCCTTCCATCAAGGGCCAAACACGGGCTGCAAGTTCATCGGCCCATTCACCTGACACTTTGCCCAGCGAAAAACTGTGTGTTCGCGCAAACACGGAACGAATGTCAAAGTCGGAAGCGAGCTTGACGTTTTTCGGAAGCTTCCAAGTAACAAAGCCGGGTCTCGAAAACGAGAGCCGCCAGTCGGGCCAGGTCGTCGCGAATTCCGTCTTGAGAGCGTCTTCCGCGCGGTGTTGGCAGACTGTGAATAAGAATTGAGATGGGACCTTCAAGGAAACCTCATGCGATCAAAGCTTTGATTAATTCGTTTAACCGCAAGCCGGAGGCGTG